>Ga0265320_10003049_pt1 | contig 11374 bp, 15 predicted proteins | sample 4827metaG_FD_202087 | JGI IMG/M metagenome (GOLD analysis project Ga0265320, IMG submission 202087) | Rhizosphere microbial communities from Carex aquatilis grown in University of Washington, Seatle, WA, United States - 4-8-27 metaG | ecosystem: Host-associated > Plants > Roots > Rhizosphere >...
GCCTGAAGGCCATGGTATATCTGGCGCGGCACGAGGGGCTGGGACCGGTTCTGATCGCCGATATCGCCGAAGCCGAGCGTATTCCCAAGAAATTCCTCGACGCCATTCTTCTCGAGATGAAGAACGACGGCCTGCTGTCCTCCAAGAAGGGCAAGGGTGGCGGCTATACCCTGGCGAAGCCGGCGGTGCGTATCATGGTCGGCGATATCGTCCGCCTGCTGGACGGGCCGCTGGCTCCGGTGCCCTGCGTGTCCCGTACCGCCTATCGCCGCTGCGAGGATTGCGCGGACGAGACCGCCTGTGCCATCCGCGCCGTCATGCAGGACGTGCGCGACGCCATCGCCGCCATTCTCGACAACACCACCCTGTCCGACATGATCAACCGGCGCGGCCGCCCCGAAGCGGTGCTGATGTACGACATCTGACGTTCAGGCGACCAGCCGCGCGCCCATCTGCCCGGCGATATCGGCCAGCCTGTCCCGCACATCGTCGGGAAGGCCGCTCACCCGGACCACAGGGATTCCGGCCCGGAGTGCCGCCAGGGCGAGGCCGGGGGCATCGCCGCAATCCAACACCGCTTCGATCTTCAGATCGGGAAATTCCGCCGCTAAAGCCTGGGTCAGGGCCCGCCACCAGCCGATGCCGTGCTGTCCTGCGGCGCCGGGCGGGCTTTGCAGCCTGACCGGTCGGTCGACATCGGCCGCCGCCAGCGTGGCGCGGGCCTGTTCCAGGGAATGGACGGTGAGCGGCGTCACGGATTGGGCTGGATGGGGCGGCCGGGGCTGGTGAAGGCCACCGACTGGGTACCGAAGAAATAGGCGTTGACGGTCTCGATGACCGGTATGTTGACCGCCCGGTCGGATTTCCATTCCACCACGAAATTGGCGCCACTGCCGCCGGTCTTGTCCTTGTGCTCGACGAACAGTTCGGACGAGCCCATGGGGGGGAGAACCAGCGGCTTGGGCAGATACTCGCGCAGCAGCTTGCCGTCGGTGTCGTAATAGCGCGCCGAGGTGATGGTGATGGACTGGGCGAGGTCGGTATTGCGCAGGCTGAGCATGGAGGACAGCAGCAGTTCGGACGGCTTGCCCCGCCCATCCAGATTGCCGTGCGAGATATGGGAATAGACCGGGACATAGAGGGTCTGGCCCTTGGAGAGGGGCAGGGGCTGCTCGGCCAGGGCCGCCGGGGAGGCGAGGATCGCGGCGGCGAACAGGGCGGCCTTCAGGGCGGAGCGCATGGATTTCATCCTTCGCGGAAAGCGGGGAAAGACCAAGGGTAGCCTGCCCTCCGGCGGGGATCAACCGAGCCGTTGTGGCCTTTGTTGACTCCGTTGCCCTTCGGCCATACCTTCGCTTTCGATTGCGGAACATGGGGTTGGATCGTGGAACAGCGTCAGGGGCAGAGCTTGCAACGCACCGAAGAGGCCATGCGCCGCCTGGGCGCCGCCATCGACCGTCTTGAATCCGCCTCGGCCAGGGTGGGGGCCGGCGATCTGCTGCTGGCCGGCGAGCTGCGCGGCGCCCGCGACGATTACGCCCGGCTGGAGGAAACCACCCGCGTGGTCTCGACCCGGCTCGACGGCGCCATCGACCGCCTGCGCGACCTGCTGGAGGAATAGCCCGTGGCAGTCGTCAACGTCACCATCAATGGCCGGGTCTACGATATCGCCTGCGACGATTCCCAGGTGGCCCGCGTCCATGTCCTGGGCCGCGAGGTGGATGCCCGCGCCCAGCATCTGCTGTCCTCGGTGGGGTCGGTCAGCGATACCCGCCTGCTGGTCATGGTCGGCCTGCTGCTGGCCGATGAACTGGCCGAGGCGCGGGAGGAACTTTCCAAGATCGGCACCGAGGTCGGTGCCGCCGCCGAGGGCGACACCAAACTGGCCGGGCTGATCGATTCCCTGACCCGGCGCATCGAAGCCATTGCGATGCGGCTGGAAAGGGCCTAGCTTCAAGGGTGGAGCGGTCTGCTGCGCGGTGCGTCAGGCAGCCAACGTCCCTGGGGCCAATATCTTCCTCTCGGGGGCTGTCCCTGTCGGAGCCCTGGTTCCGGTATATGGCCACCCACCTGCGTAAGCAGGCCACGGAGGACTTGCAGGCCAACGGCCGAGGCGGCGCCGCTCCACTTATGCCATGACCGAGTCCATCCCTCCTCTCAGCAAGACCGAACTGCGCCGCATCGCCCGCCGGACACGGCGGGACGCCATGGCGCGCCTGGGGACCGCCGCCGGCCGGGCGCTGGCCGGGCTGGCCGCCGGGCTGGGCCTGCCCGACGGTGCCGTACTGGCCGGCTACTGGCCGCTGGAGGGCGAGATCGACCCGGTGCCGCTGATGGAGGCCCTGGCGGCGCGGGGCCATACCCTGGCCCTGCCGGCGGTGACCGAGACGGGCGGCATCCTGGAATTCCGCCGCTGGATACCCGGCGAGTCCCTGGAGGACGGCCCCCACGGCACCCGTCATCCCGCCGACGCGCCGGCCGTTACTCCCAATGCGCTGCTGGTTCCGCTGCTGGCTTTCGACAGAAGGGGGTTCCGTCTGGGCTATGGCGGCGGATACTATGACCGGACTCTGGCGGGCCTGCGCCGGAACGGCGAGGTTGTCGCCGTCGGCCTGGCCTTCGCCGCCCAGGAGGTGGAGAGCGTTCCCACCGATCCCTGGGACATCCCATTGGACCTCATAGCCACGGAGCAGGGCGTGATCGTGACGGCGGGCAAATGAGACTTCTGTATATGGGCGACGTCATCGGGCGTTCCGGCCGCGACGTGATCATCGGCCGCATGGCCGAGATCAGGGATCGCCTTTCCCCCGATTTCATCGTCGTCAACGGCGAGAACGCCGCCCACGGCTTCGGCATCACGCCAAAGATCTGCGAGGACTTCTTCGCCGCCGGGGTGGACGTGGTGACGCTGGGCAACCACACCTGGGACCAGCGCGAGATCATGCCCTATCTGGACGGCGAGACCCGCGTGCTGCGGCCGCTCAACTATCCCGCCGGCACGCCGGGGCGCGGCATCGGCGTCTATGGCGCGCCGCGCGGCCGCAAGGTGATGGTGGTCCAGGTGATGGGGCGCCTGTTCATGGACCCGCTGGATGACCCCTTCGCCGCGCTGGAGAAGGAACTGGCGCGGGCCCGGATGGGAGCCGGCGGCGTCGACGCCATCATCGTGGACGTCCACGCCGAGGCCTCCAGCGAGAAGATGGCGCTGGGCCATCTGTCGGACGGCCGGGCCAGTCTGGTGGTGGGCAGCCATTCCCACGTGCCCACCGCCGATTGCCAGATTCTGGTCAGGGGCACCGCCTACCAGACCGATGCCGGCATGTGCGGCGATTACGATTCGGTGATCGGCATGAAGAAGGAAGCCGCCATCTTCAAGTTCGTGCGCAAGATCCCAGGCGAGCGCCTGTCGCCCGCCGAGGGGCCGGGCACGCTGTGCGCCGTGATGGTGGAAACCGACGACCGCACCGGGCTGGCGCTCCGGGCCGCGCCGCTGCGTCTTGGCGGACGCCTGGCCGAGTGCTGGCCCGACTGGTGAAAGCTTGCCGTCAGGGGTCGTCCTCTATGGTCCGTCGCCATTTGACCGGGAATGAACGAGAGGAATGATCATGCTGCGTCTGTTGGGTCTGCTGGTCGCCGGATTGCTTTTTGTGGTCCAGCCGGCGCGGGCCGCCGATGGCCCCGAGGCCGAGGCCCTGGTCAAGCAGGCCGTCGCCGAATCGGCGGCGACCTTCGCGGGCGGCCCCTTCAGCCGCGAGCAAAGCCGCGAGAAGGTCATCGCCCTGGTCTCGAAATACGGCGACATCACCTATGAATCCGAACTGATCCTGGGGCGCTACTGGCGCAAGGCGACGCAGGAGCAGAAGGATACCTTCGCTTCGCTGCTGATTCCCTTTTTCGTTTCCACCTATGCCGACATGATCGACAACAATTCGGGCTCGACCCAGGTGGAGGTGCTGGGCAGCGAGGAACGCGCCGACGGCGTGCTGGTCAGGACCCGCATGGTGCTGTCGCCGCAGGAAAACGTGGAACTGGCCTTCGTCATCGTCCGCAATCCGGCCGGACGTCAGGTGGTCTCCGACGTCATTGCCGAGGGAGCGGGGTTGCTCACCACCATCCGCTCCGACTTCACCTCGGTGATCCGCTCGGCGGGCGGCAATATCGAGGCGCTGTTCGACGCCATGCGCAAGAAGATCGCGGCACCGCCCAAGGCCCCGTCCTGAAGCGCTAGCTAGGCTTATGCATGCCCCTCGCCGGGCGGGCGCCTCCGCGCCCTTGGCCGCGGCCTCAATGGCCGCAGATCGCGCCGTGCGTCAGGTTTAACGCTCGACGCTCTAAATTTTCGGGCAAGGCTAACTTTTCCATGGTGGAGGGCGAATATCGGGGGGAGTTGTCTTTCCCGGAGGATTCGTCATGCCCCGCCTGCTGTCCCGTCTGATCCTGCTGTTCGCCCTGGTCCTCGCCGCACCCGCCGCTCAGTCGGCCCAGACGTGGGACAAGGCGGCGTTCGAGGCCGCCCAGGCCGCCGGATCGCCCATCCTGGTGCATGTGACGGCGCCGTGGTGCCCTACCTGCAAGGCGCAGAAGCCGACGGTGGACCGGCTGGAATCCTCCAATCCGGCGCTGAAGGTGTTCGCGGTGGATTTCGACAGCCAGAAGGATGCCCTGGCCTTCCTCGGCGTCAAGAGCCAAAGCACCCTGATCTCCTATCACGGCAAGGCGGAGATCGCCCGGTCCACCGGCGTGACCGACCCGGCCGTCATCACCGAGATGGTGGTGCGGGCCAGCCACTGACCATGGCGGCTACTGCCGGAGCGCCAGACGGACGGCGCCCCAGTGGCGCTTGCCGACCCGGATGGGGGCGTCCACTTCCTTCAGCAGCACCTTCTGGCCGCCCATGTCGCGGTTGTAGAGCTGGATGAAGTGGGCCTTGGTGTTGCGCGCCGCCAGTAGCCCGGCGGGATCGTCGAAAATGCGGCGGTTGCGGCAATGGGCGATGTTCCATTCCGGATCGTCGGGCCGCTGGGGCTGCGAGAATTCCGGATTGTGGGTCGGGGCGTAGCCGTTGCGGTCGACCGCCAGACAGAAGACGATGCGCTTGTCCACCTGCCGGGCCGGTTCCACCAGGGCCGGCACGATGCGCTCGGCGAATTCGGTGAAGCGGGTCAAGTGCTGCAGCGGGTTGCTGCCGGCGATGGGCAGGTAGTCCACGTCGAACAGGTCGGCCTCGGTCAGCACGCGGGCGGCCAGCGCGTCCTCGAAGGCCTTGGATACCAGGGCCGCCGTGTCGCGCGCCGCCCGGATGAAGATTTCGTCGCGCTGGTGCTCGGCGGCGATGGCGGCGGCGATGGCTTGCGACGCCGCCGCGTCCAGGGATTCGAACTCGGCATGGGTGCCCAGCGCGCTGCGGGTGACCACATGGGTGCGCAAGGCGCCGATCCCCTCGATACGCAGTTCGAAGGGAGCGGTGTCCTCGGGCACCGTCATGGCCAGCAGCGCCCCGGTGGGGGACAGGTCGGCGGTACGCCCGTCGATCCATTTGCCGCCGATCTGGGCCTGGAAGCCCAGCGCGCAGGGATAGCGGTCGTTGTCGCGGCGGTCGCCGACCACCGAGGAACGCAGGATCACCGAGATGCGGCGGTGCAGGTCGCGGATATCGCGCCCCACCACCTGGGACAGGTCCTTGACCCTGGTGGCGATTTCCGTGGTGGTGCCGGCCTCGGCCAGTACCTGATTGGCGTTGCTCGCCACCTCGCGGGTGCATTCGGCGGCACGGGCGGCGCTGCGGGTGATCTCGGCGGTGGCGGCGCGCTGCTGCTCGGTGGCGGCGGCCACATGGCCGGCGATGACGTTGATGGAGCCGATGATGGCGCCGACCGCGTCCACCATGCCGGTGACCCCCTCGGTGGCCAGGCGGATGGCCTGGGCCTGGCCGCTGATGGTGCCGGTGGCGTGTTCTGTCTGCTGGGCGAGGCCCTTGACCTCGCTGGCCACCACGGCGAAGCCCTTGCCCATGTCGCCGGCGCGGGCTGCCTCGATGGTGGCGTTCAGCGCCAGCATGCGGGTCTGGCCGGCGATGCGCGAAATCAGATCCAGCGCCGAGCGGATGTCGGTGCTGATGGTCGCCAGTCCGCCCACCCGGGTCGAGGCGTCGCCGGCCTTGGTGGTGGCTTCGCCGGTCAGTTCGGTGGCCTGCACCACCTGATGGGCGATCTCGCGCGAGGAAACCTCCAGTTCCTCGGTGGCGCCGGCCACCGTCTGGACGTCCTCGGCGGTGTTGATGGCCGAGCTGGAGACCGAGCCGGCCATGGAGCGCATGCGCTCCGCCACCTCGTCCAACTGCTCCGCCCCCGAGGACAGGCGCTGGGCCTGGGCGCCGATCACGTCGACGGCGCCGACGATCTCGCGCTCCAGCATGTCGGTGAGGTCCAGCAGGTCGCCCCGGTTCTGGCGGCCCAGCCCGGCTTCGGTCTGGGCTTCCAGGGTGGCGTCCAGGTGCAGCATGCCGGCGCGCAGCACCGAGCCGAGATCGTCGGCCGCCTGGGGCGCGATCCGGTGGGCGGCGAGCACCGCCCGCATTGCCGCTTCCATGGAAGCGGCCTGCTCGGCCAGCACGTCGCGGGCACGGATACCCTGGGCGGCCAGGGCGGCGCCGTGCTCGCGGGCCCGCAGCAGGGCCTCGGCATCCAGCCCCCCGGCCAGCAGGCGGCCCAGTCCGTGGTCGGCGGCGGGCAGGGCGGCGGCCAGCGGGGCGGCGAGACGGCGCAGCCGGACCTCGTCCACCTCGCCCAGGCGGAACTGGCTTCGCAGCCGGTCCATCTCCGCGTCGTCGGATTGGGTCCGGTCGGAGGACGGCGAAAGGTGGCTGGCGGCGAACATGGCGGCTCCCCCTGGCGGAGTGTGGCGCGTCCCTCCCCCGAGGGCGCATATACGCAAAGGCGTACCGAAATGCACTTTTATATCGCGATGCGATATGTGTCCACGGGTGAATTGTATCTATTCCTGATGGATGGCCGGGGGCGGCGTCATCCCTGTTGCTTTGCCACAACATGTGGTATAGGCACCGGTCGATCTTCATTCTCATCGGGATTGGTGGCGGAATATGGCCGGGCATTCACAATTCAAGAACATCATGCACCGCAAGGGCGCGCAGGACGCCAAGCGGGCTAAGGTCTTCACCAAGCTGATCCGTGAATTGACCGTATCGGCCAAAACCGGCATGCCCGACCCGGCCATGAACCCGCGTCTGCGCGCCGCCATCGTGGCCGCCCGCGCCGCCAACATGCCCAAGGACACCATGGAGCGCGCTATCAAGCGCGGCGCCGGTGGCGACGACGGCACCAATTACGAGGAAGTGCGCTACGAAGGCTATGGCCCCGGTTCGGTGGCCATCATCGTCGAGGGCCTGACCGACAACCGCAACCGTACCGCCACCGAGGTGCGCACCGCCTTCAACAAGAACGGCGGCGCGCTCGGCGAGACCAATTCGGTGTCGTTCATGTTCGACCGGGTCGGCGCCATCCGCTTTCCCGCCGCCGCCGCCGGGGCCGAGGCCATGTTCGAAGGCGCCCTGGACGCCGGCGCCGACAATGTGGAATCCGACGAGGAAGGCCACGAGATCACCTGCGCCCCCGACGATCTCGGCACGGTGCGCGACGCCATGGAAGCCAAGTTCGGCACGCCGGAATACGCCCGCCTGGACTGGAAGCCGCAGACCACTGTTCCGGTCAGCGACGAGGAAACCGCCCGGACCCTGCTGAAGCTGCTGGACATCCTCGAGGACAATGACGACGTCCAGCGGGTCCAGGCCAATTTCGAAATTCCCGACGACATCATGGAAAAGCTGGGGTGAGAATACGAGAGTGAGGATATTGGGGTTGGACCCGGGGCTGCGCAATACCGGCTGGGGCATCGTCGATGCCGTGGACAACCGGTTGCGCCACGTGGCGGACGGGGTGATCCGTCCCGCCACCGACGCTCCGCTGGCCGAGCGGCTGGTCCAGCTCCATGACGCCATCGTCGCGGTGATCGCCGAATACGGCCCCGACGAGGCGGCGGTGGAGGAGACCTTCGTCAACATGAATCCCGCCAGCACCCTGAAGCTGGGCCAGGCCCGCGGCGTGGTGCTGCTGGTTCCCGCCAAGGCCGGGCTCAAGGTGGGCGAATACGCCGCCACCCTGGTCAAGCAGTCGGTGGTCGGCACCGGCCGCGCCGCCAAGGAGCAGGTGGGCATGATGATCAGGACCCTGCTGCCCGGCTGTCTGGCCGCCACTCCCGATGCCGCCGACGCCCTGGCGGTGGCCATCTGCCACGCCCATCACCGCGGGACGCAGCAGCGTCTGGCGCAGGCGGTGGCGCGATGATCGCCAAGCTGAAGGGGCTGATCGATTCCCTGGGGGACGACTGGGCGGTGGTCGACTGCAACGGCGTCGGCTATCTGGTGGCCTGCTCCACCAAGACCCTGGCGCGGCTGGAGACCGGCACCGCCGCCAGCCTGTTCGTCGAGACACAGGTGCGCGAAGACGCCATCTCGCTGTTCGGCTTCCTGGAGGCCGGCGAGCGCGACTGGTTCCGCCTGCTGACCACCGTCCAGGGAGTGGGGGCCAAGGTGGCGCTGGCCATTCTGTCGGTGGCCGGGCCGGAGCAGTTGCTGCAGATCATCGCCGCGGGGGACAAGGCCGGGCTGACGCGGGCCAACGGCGTCGGGCCTAAACTGGCGGTGCGCATCCTCACCGAGCTGAAGGACAAGGCCGGCAAGATCGCGCTGGGCGGTTTCGCCCCCGGCGGGGTCAGGGACGCCCTGTCGGCGGCCGCGCCGCTGCCCGCCGGCTCGGGCCGCATAGAGGATGCCGTCTCCGCCCTGGTCAATCTGGGCTACAAGCGCCTCGAGGCCTTCCAGGCGGTGGGCGAGACCGCCCGCGAACTGGGTGACGAGGCCGACTCGTCCGCCCTGATCCGCGCCGCGCTCAAGCGTCTGGGCAAGGGACTGCTGGCATGACCCCTCGCGTCGTCTCGCCCGAACAGAGCCCCGCCGATGCCGAGACGTCGCTGCGGCCGCTGTCGCTCGACGATTTCGTCGGGCAGCGGCAGGTGTGCGAGAATCTCAAGGTGTTCATCAGCGCGGCGAGGGCGCGGGGCGACGCGCTGGACCACGTGCTGTTCCACGGCCCGCCCGGTCTGGGCAAGACCACCCTGGCGCAGATCGTCGCCCGCGAGCTGGGCGTCGGCTTTCGCGCCACCTCGGGTCCGGTGATCCAGCGGGCCGGCGATCTGGCGGCGCTGCTGACCAATCTCGAGCCGCGCGACGTCTTGTTCATCGACGAAATCCATCGCCTTAATCCTGCCATAGAGGAGGTTCTCTATCCTGCGATGGAGGACTTTCAGTTGGATCTGATCATCGGCGAAGGGCCGGCGGCCCGCTCGGTACGCATCGATCTGCCCCACTTCACCCTGGTGGGGGCGACGACCCGCTCGGGGCTGCTGACCACGCCGCTGCGCGAGCGGTTCGGCATTCCCTGCCGCATGAATTTCTACGAGCCGGCCGAACTGGAATCCATCGTGTCGCGCGGTGCCCGCGTGCTGGGGTTCGACCTGACCGCCGACGGCGCCGCCGAGGTGGCGAGGCGGTCGCGCGGCACGCCCCGCGTCGCCGGGCGCCTGCTGCGCCGGGTGCGCGACTTCGCCACCGTGGCCGGGCGCTCGCCGGTGGATGCGGCCGTGGCCGACGCGGCGCTGAACCGCCTGGAAGTGGACCGTATCGGCCTCGACGCCATGGATCGCCGCTATCTGCGCTGCATCGCCGAGAATTACGGCGGCGGACCGGTGGGGGTGGAAACCCTGGCCGCCGCCCTGTCGGAAAGCCGCGACACCCTGGAAGAGGTGGTCGAGCCCTATCTGCTGCAGCAGGGCATGATCCAGCGCACGCCCAGGGGCCGCATGCTGTCGGCCTCGGGCTTCAAGCATATCGGGCTCAATCCGCCCAGGGATCTGCTGGTGCAACTGGACCTGCTGACCCGCATGGAGGGGGATGAGGAATGACCCGTCCCCACACCTTCCCCGTCCGCGTCTATTATGAGGACACCGATGCCGGCGGCATCGTGTATCACTCCAACTACCTGAATTTCGCCGAGCGGGCGCGCACCGAGATGGTGCGCGAACTGGGCATCAGCCAGCGAACCATGCTGGAGGAGGGTGAGGGGACCGCCTTCGCGGTGCGCTCGGCCAACATCGACTTCCGTCGTTCGGCCAAGCTGGACGACCTCCTCTCGGTGGAAACCGAGGTGATTTCCATCGGCGGCGCCAGCATCGAGCTGGACCAGCGGATTATCCGTGCCGAAGACGGAACTGAGTTGGTGCGCGTCGGGGTGCGCCTGGGCTATATCACCCTGTCCGGTAAACCGGCCCGCATTCCGGCGCCGGTCAGGGAATTGTTCGCGAATCGGATCAGCGAAAGGCGGTAGGTATCATGGATACTTCTCAGGCAGTAGGGGCAGCCGGAGCGGCGGCACAGATGGACTTGTCCATGTGGGCGCTGTTTCTGCGCGCCGACATCATCGTCAAGTTCGTCATGATCGCCCTGCTTTGCGCCTCGTTCTGGTGCTGGGCCATCATCTTCGACAAGCTCATGAAGGTCCGCCAGCTGACCACGCGCGCCGACCAGTTCGAGGAAGCCTTCTGGTCCGGCGGCTCGCTGGAGGAATTGTACGACCGCATCGGCGCCCGGCCGATCGACCCCATGTCGTCGGTCTTCGTCGCCGCCATGCGCGAATGGCGCCGTTCGGCCGCCAAGGGTCTCGCCGACCGGGATTCCACCCGCGCCAGCCTGCCCCAGCGCATCGACCGGGTGATGAGCGTCACCTCGGGCCGCGAGATGGAGCTGCTGGAACGCCGGCTGGGCTTCCTGGCCTCGGTGGGCTCGACGGCGCCGTTCATCGGCCTGTTCGGCACGGTGTGGGGCATCATGAATTCGTTCCAGTCCATCGCCGCCACCAAGAACACCTCGCTGGCCGTGGTGGCGCCCGGCATCGCCGAGGCGCTGTTCGCCACCGCGCTGGGTCTGGTGGCCGCCATTCCGGCGGTGATCGCCTACAACAAGATCTCCAACGACCTTGACCGCTATTCCAAGCGTCTGGAGAACTTCGCCGGTGAGTTCGGCGCCATCTTGTCGCGCCAGCTTGAGGAGAAGGCCTGATGGGCGCCTCCATCGGCCCCCGCAAGGGCGGGCATTCCCGCCGGTTCCGGCCGGTGGCCGAAATCAACGTCACCCCCATGGTCGACGTCATGCTGGTGTTGCTGGTGATCTTCATGGTGACGGCGCCGCTGCTCACCGCCGGCGTCCAGGTGGACCTGCCCAAGACCTCGGCCGCGCCCTTGAAGG
>Ga0265320_10003050_pt1 | contig 11371 bp, 10 predicted proteins | sample 4827metaG_FD_202087 | JGI IMG/M metagenome (GOLD analysis project Ga0265320, IMG submission 202087) | Rhizosphere microbial communities from Carex aquatilis grown in University of Washington, Seatle, WA, United States - 4-8-27 metaG | ecosystem: Host-associated > Plants > Roots > Rhizosphere >...
ATGCGTAATAGTACCCATCAAGTTTCAGATCCTCGGAACGCTTGGGCCTTGCCGATGCAATTCATTTGAATTAGCCATGGGTCATGAAACTGCCGCTGCGCCTCCCCTCTTTCGCCCTTGCGCTCGTTTCCGCCGCCGTATCCGCGCACGCGCAGACGGCCACCTGGGGCGGAGGATTCCCGAACTCCAGCTTCAGTGTCGCGACAAACTGGTTCGGGGGCGTGGCGCCCGCGAACAACGGCACGGAGACACTCGTCTTTAATTCGGACTCGGACTCGACGCTCAACCTAAACATCGCGGCCGATTTCTCGGGGCTCAGCCTCCAGCTCACTCAGCCCTACTCGGGCGTGAACGCCTTCATCACCGGGGCGAATGCCCTGACTTTGGGGTCCGGCGGCGTCTCTGTTACCAGCGACGGGACGTCGGGGAACTACCTCACGTTCAACACCCACGTCATCCTCTCCGCAGACCAGACGTGGAGCGTCACCGGCAACCCGATCACGCAAGGCTCCGTCGTGGCAAACCAGGCCATCACCGGGAGCTATGGGCTCACGCTGAGCGGCGACGCGAACTTCGAGACGTTCTCGTTCAATTCAGGGGCGAGCACGTTCACGGGCGGCGTCACGGTGCCCGGCAACCTCTCGGCCGGCGGGAATTCGTTCGTTGTCGTGGGAGCCAGCAGCACGGGGCCCGGGGACGCACCCACCTCCGGCCCGCTGGGGACGGGAACCCTCTCCCTCGGCGACGGCACGACGCTAACGACCAACGGCGGCAACATCACCCTCGCCAACTCCATCAACCTCGGGGACAACAGCAACGGCAACCCGATCATGTTCGGGGGCCCCTCGGGCGTCAGCAACCCCGGATCGACGAGCCTAACCCTGTCGGGAACGGTGACCCTGTGGGACAATGACATCGAGCTGGACGTCGCGCAGAACTCGGTGCTCACCTTCACCGGGGCCCTGAACGGCTACGCCTCGGGGGTGTGCCTTGATTTCGGGGGCTCCGGGCTCACCATCATCCAGGGCGCGATCACCAACGTCGCCCGCTTCGACCTCGAGGACAACGTGTCGGTCATCTTCGACGGCGCAGGCTACTCACAGGTCTCGGGACTCGAGGATATCGGGGGGACCGGACCTTCGACGTATGTCGGAGTTGGCCGCAACTACGCGGGAAGCGTCGGCTCCTTCGTGGGGCTCCTGTACCAACCCGGATTCGGCGGGACGCTCGGATTCGACACGACCTCCGGGGCGACCGCGACCTTCGGGGACAACATCGACCTGACCAACTTCACAAACGGGTACTTCAACGGCCTGGGCTCGTCGACCTCGGCCATCCTGACCGGCACGATCACGCCCCCGGGGGGATCGGCGGGTACCTACTACCCGTTCGGCGGCGGCGGCGGCACGCTGACGGTCGAAAGCCCGCTCGTCGACGGCGCGAGCCCCCGCGACCTCGTGGTGCTCCCCGGTAACGCTCCGCTGACGCTGGTCCTCTCGGGCAGCAACATTGCGTCCTACACGGGTAACACCTATGTTGACGGCGCCGCGCTGATCCTGGACACCTCCATTTCCCCCCTGGCGCCGGGCAGCGTGTACCTCGGCGAGAACGTCGACGTGGCCGGCTACTTCGGCACCACCCTCAACTCGGGCATCATCGACGCGAGCCCAGGCGCGGTGCTCTCCTACATGAGTCCTTCCAGCGTCGGCGTGCTGGGATTCGACGCCCTCGGCTCCACGAGGAATGTCTCGGGACCGATCAACCTGAGCGGATTCCCCGGCCTCTACCTGGGCTCGGCGACGTCCGCTAATTTCCTGGGGGCCATCACCCCCGCCGGGACGACGTACCAGTTCTCGGGAGTGAAGGGCGGGCAGGTCCAAATCCTCTCGACGCTCTCCGACAACGGGGTGCCCTACTCCGTCAACGTGGGCCTGCAGACGCCGATCGAGAGCTACAACACCCAGCTCGGCTTCGTGTCCATCTCCGCGGTCACCCTGGGCGGGGTGAACACCTACACCGGAGGCACCTGGCTCAACAGCGGCTACCTCGACGTGACCAACAGCGCCTCGCTTGGGGCGCCGACGAGCCCGCTGTACGTGCCCGGCAACAGCGTCCCGGGCTGGGGCGGCACCCTGGCCTCGTACTCGGGCGGCCCGGTGACCGTGCCAAACCCGATCTTCGTCAACAGCGCCGGGCTCGCGCTCAACACGGGCAACTCGAACCTGCTCTCGCTCACGGGCAACATCGCCGACTACCAGAGCCCAGGCAACCTGGGGGTCTTCGGGACCGTGTCCCTATCGGGAACCAACACCTACACGGGCGGGACGTTCATCAACAACGGCATCGTCACGGTCGCCTCGAACTCGGGGCTGGGCCAGGGCTCCGTGAACGCCTACAGCAGCACGCTCACCTTCACGGGGCCGAACCCCGCACTCGCCACGCAGCTGAACGCCGGGGTCAGCCTGTCGGGCACGGTCGCCACGTTCTCCGGCACGCCGCTCATCAACGACCTGCAGATGGCCCAGTCCACGCTGAACCTCAACGGCCCGGCCGCCATCATCAACGGGATCGACGACTCGCCGGGATCGAACGACCACATCAACCTGGGAAGCACGACGACCCTGATCATCGACACCGACGGCAACGGCAACGGCGGCGGTGACACCTTCCACGGCATCATCCAGGGAACGGGCAGCCTCGCCACGACGGGCGCCGACGGAAACTCCCTGGACCTCAGGGGGCCCAACACCTTCAGCGGGGGGACCACGATCACCGGCGGCATACCCGTGATCGCGAGCAACAACGCAGCCTTCGGGACGGGCCCCATCACCGTGAACGGAGGGGGCGTCGTGACGAACACGGGGGTGACGATCACCAACCCCATCACGCTCATCGGGGGTTCCCCGACCAACATCAGCGGCGTCGCGGGATTCGGCACGTTCTCGCCCGGGGGCACCCTGGCCTTCCAGAACTACACCGCCGTCGACCCGGGCCGCGGCGGGATCGGCAACGGCAGCGGCTCCAACAGCGGCCCCGTGCCGATCGCGGGAACGCTCACCTTCGGGGGCGCTACGAACATCACCTTTGGCTCGAACGGCGGCTTCCTGTTCTCGCTCGTGGACGCGAACGGCGCCGCGGGGACGGGCTACGGCACCGTGAACATGCCGGGCGAGACGCTCGCCATCACCGCGACCAACCTGAGCCCCTTCCAGATCCTCCTCTCGACGTACGACCCGGTCACCCTGGCGCCGGGCAACGCGCTCAATTTCAACATGGCGAGCTCCTACTCCTGGACCCTCGTCTCCGCCGGCTCGATCACCGGCTTCAACGCGGCCGACTTCTCCTTCAACACAGCGGGCTTCACGAACGGGATCGGCTCCGGCTCCTTCTATGTCTCCCAGTCCGGGAACGACCTGATGCTCAACTTCACGCCGGTACCCGAGCCCTCGACCTGGGCGCTCATGGCCTTCGGCCTCTTCGCGCTCGCCGGGGCCGCCGCGCGCCGCCGCCGCCGCGCTTGACCTGGCGCCCGGCACTTCTTGCCGCGGCAGCCATTCTGGCCGCCACAGGGTGCGGCCGCAGGGAGACGGCCGCGGCGGCGGCCGCGCGGGAGCAGACGCTCCTCCTGGGCAACGGCGCGGAACCCGAGGACCTGGATCCCCAGGTCGTCACGATCTACACCGACCAGAACATCCTGCTTGCCCTCTTCGAGGGCCTGACGGCCATCGACGAGAGGACCTCCCAGGCGGTTCCCGCCGCGGCGGCGTCCTGGGAGGCGTCGGCGGACGGGCTTTCCTGGACGTTCCACCTGAGGGAGGGCCTGCGCTGGTCGAACGGCGAGGCGCTGACGGCGGATGACTTCGTCAGGTCGTGGCGGCGGATGCTCTCGCCCTCGCTCGCCTCGCAGTACGCCTACCTCCTCTACCCGATCCGGGGCGCCGAGGCCCTGAACAACGGCAAGCTCGCCGATCCCGGCGCCCTGGGGGTGTCCGCCCCGGACGCGAGGACGGTGCGGATCGACCTCGAGCGGCCGACGCCGTACCTTCCGGTGCTGGTCGCCCTTCCCCCCTGGTACCCCGTCAACCCCAGGGTCCTGGAGCGCTTCGGGGCGACGGCGCAGCGGGGGACAAAATGGACCCGCCCCGGCAACCTCGTCGGCAACGGGCCCTTCACGCTCGAGGAATGGGTCCCCAACGCGCGCATCGTCGTGGGCAGGAGCCCCACCTACTGGAACGCGGCCGCGGTGACGCTGCGCCGCATCGTCTTCTTCCCCACCGAGAGCCCCGACACCGAGGAGAAGGACTTCCGCGCGGGGCAGGTGCACGTCACCTACGCGCTGCCCCTGTCCAAGGTCGACGCCTACGCGCGGGAGGCTCCGGACCGCCTGCGTGTCGACCCGTTCCTGCAGACGTTCTTCCTGCGCTTCAACGTGAAGCGCGCGCCCTTTGACGACCCCAGGGTCCGCAGGGCCCTCTCGCTCGCCATCGACCGGGACACGATTGCCAGGCGGGTCCTCTCCGGCGGGTACCCCCCCGCCCACTCCTTCACGCCCCCCAACTGCGGGGGCTACACCGCGTCCGCCCGGGTCGACTTCGACCCCGACGAGGCCCGCAGGCTCCTGAGCGAGTCCGGCCACCGGGGGGGCCGGGGCATACCCGCGTTCGAGGTCCAGGTGCGCAACGACGACGTGCAGCCTCCCGTGATGGAGGCGATCCAGGCGATGTGGGAGAAGGAGCTCGGCATCCACGCCACGCTCGCGACGCTGGAGCAGAAGACCTGGGTCCAGAACCAGCAGACGCTCAGCTACTCGGTCTCGACCTCGGGATGGGCGGGGGACTTCCTGGACCCCGTCACCTTCCTCGACCTCTTCGTGACCGGAGGGGGCAACAATTGGACGGGATGGGGCGAGGAGGCCTACGACCGCATGATCCGGGGAGCCGCCGGCATGGGCGACCCGGCCGCTCGCCTCGAGGCTTTCCAGAAGGCCGAGGAGTACCTGCTGGACCGGGGCCCCGTCGCCCCGCTCTACTACGGCGCGCACGCCTACCTGATCGCGCCCTGCGTCAGGGGCTGGACCCCCGCCCTGCTCGGCTACCACCGCTACGCCTTCGTGCGCCTGGAGGACTGAGGTATCGGATTGTCGCGGAGGCCGTGCCCGGCTAGCGTGGCCCGAGAATGCGGTCCCTCCTCGCCTCCCTCGCCCTCCTGTCGGCCGCCGGCCCTGCGTCCAAGGCAGCCGAGCTCACGTTCGCGCGGGTGTGGCCCGAGTGGCACGACGCCGACGCCTTCCAGAGCCTCTACGAGGACCACACCGGCCACGAGCTGACGGGCAGGTGGATCGTCCTGCGCAGCCGGCCGGCCGAGCGCGGCGGCCTCTACTTCCTCACACGGGTCGAGAACCCGGGCGCCGAGCTCAAGGGGGCGACCTTCGTCGTGCGGGTGATCGCGCTCGAGGGGATCGACACGAGGACCTACTCCTTCCCGGCGGTCGTGCCCAAGGGAAGCCGGCTCTTCGAGATAGGCCTTACCGGGGCGGACTGGAAGGGGCCCCGGGCCGAGCCCGTCGCCTGGGAGGTCGAGCTCGATGCCGCGGACGGCCGGGTGCTCGCGAGGAAGACCAGCTTTCTCTGGGAAAAGCCCGACCACTGACCGGGCCCGCACGCCCGATGATCGACCCGAACCAGGTCACGAACGCGGCGCGCACGCCGGCCGAGCTGGAGGAATTCCTCCTCTTCTGCGTGGTCGTTGCGGGAAAGAACGCCGACCAGCAGTCCGCGAAGCTTGAGCGGTTCCTCGGGGGGCGCCGGCCCTTCGCCCACATCCGCTCGAGTGACAAGGAAGGGAGGCTCGTGGAGCGCCTGAGGGAGGTGCGCCTCGGCAAGTACGCCCTCCTCGCCCGCAGCTTCCGCGAGCTCTCCCGCTCGGGAGCGGACCTCTCGGCCTGCACCTGGGAGGAGCTGACGCTCTTTCCGGGCATCGGGATAAAGACCGCGAAGTTCTTCGTCCTGCACTCGCGCCCGGGGCAGATGCACGGCGTCCTCGACACCCACGTGCTGGCCTGGATGCGCGAGCACTGGGCCGGGGCGCGGACGGGGGGCCTGCCGGTGCCGCGGCACTCCCCCCAGGACCCGCGTGCCTACCGCTTCTGGGAGACGGTGTATTTCGGGATGGTCGCGGCCCGGCACCACGGGCGCGCGGGCGTCGACTGGGCGAAGTTTGACCTCGACCTCTGGAAGGAGAGGCGCGGGGGGTCCGGCTAGCCGCGCTGGATCAGCTCGACCTCGTAGCCCTCGGGGGCGTCGATGAAGGCGATGACCGAGCCGGAGCCGGTGCGCGTCGGCCCGTCGCTCAGCTTGTAGCCCTTCTTGGCGATCCTCGCCGCGAAGGCCGCGATGTCCTCCACCTCGAACGCCAGGTGCACAAGGTCGGGCTGGACCTGCACCGGCGGGCCGTCCGGAAGCTGGCAGATCTCGATCTCCTCGTCGCTGTTCGGCGTGCGGATGAAGGCGAGCTGCGCGCCCCGGGGCGAGGTGTGCCGGCGGCCGACCTTCAGGCCGAGCGCCTCCTCGTAGAACTTCACGGTGCCCTCGAGGTCGTTCACGCGCATCCGCGTATGGAGGAGTTTTTTGACCATGCCACGAGGTTAGGACCCGGCGCAGCCGACCGCAAGCGCGGGGACCGCCGCCCCGGCGCGGGAATCCCGTTGGACAAAACGCCCAAACCGGGGCAGCGTGAAAATCCCCACCCCATGAAAATCCCCGCATCCCTGGCCCTTGGACTCGCCCTGGCCTCGTCGGTCGCCCTGCGCGGCGCGCCAGACCCGAACTGGCTCGGCCACGACCGCGACCGGCCGGCGCCGGCGGTCGTCGACCCCGGCACCTTCAGCTCCGAGGACCAGCCGGGGACGCCGCCCTCCGACGCGACCGTCCTCTTCGACGGCAGGGACGCCTCGGCCTGGGTCTCGATGGACGGCAGCCCCACGAAGTGGACCGTGAAGGACGGCGCCTTCATCTGCGTGCCGAAGAGCGGCTACGCGCGCACGCTCCAGTCCTTCGGCGACTGCCAGCTCCACGTCGAGTGGGCGTCCCCCACCCCCCCGCACGGCGAGAGCCAGGGCCGCGGCAACAGCGGGGTCTTCTTCGGCAAGGACCAGTACGAGTGCCAGGTCCTCGACTCCTACCAGAACAAGACCTACGCGGACGGGTCCGCCGCGTCGATCTACGGGCAGTACCCGCCGCTCGTGAACGCCATGCGCCCGCCGGGCAAGTGGGAGACCTACGACATCATCTGGACCGCGCCCCGCTTCGATGCGCAGGGCAATGTCACCTCGAAGGCGCGAGAGACCGTCTTCCACAACGGCGTCCTCGTGCAGAACAATGTCGAGCTCACGGGCCCCACGGGCTGGATCGGTCGCGTCCCCTACAGGGCCCACCCCGAGCGGATGCCGATCGCGCTCCAGGACCACGGCAACCCCGTCCGCTTCCGCAACATCTGGGTGCGCGAGCTCGGCAGCCCCCGCCACAAGGAGTTCATGCTGCCGGACGCGGTCCTGGACTCCTATGCCGGGGACTACAGCCGGGGCGGCGCGGACACGCTGAAGGTGAAGGTGCGGCGGCTTCCCGACGGGCTCCTCTCGATCTCGTTCGCCGAGCAGGACCTCGTGATGCACGCGGAGTCGATGACCCACTTCTACGCGCTGACGACCGACGTGCAGTGCGAGTTCGACGTCTCGGGCTCGCCCCAGAAGCTCGCCGTCTCCGTGGGCGACCCCCAGGAGAAGGCGATGAAGCTGGAGAGGGTCGCGCCCTGAGGGGCGGCCCCCGCCTAGAACATATAGGAGAGGTTAAGCCTGAAGAGCAGGGGCGCCGCCATCTGGTTGCCCGTGAAATGCTCGTAGAGGGGAAGCTCCACGTCCGCGTATACCTTTACCGGGTGGACGTCGAACTCGACGCCGGGGGCCACGAGGAGGCGCTCGAACCCTGACGAAACAGGGTCTGCCGAGTTGGCCCCCGTGTCGCGGCTGCGCAGTGAGACCTTCAGCTGGCCGATCGGCGCGACGAGGATGCGCCCGACGTGCCACCCGCTGTAGTAGGCCCCGAGGGCCACGTCGAACTCGGCGCCCGGCCGGTACTGGACCTGGGTAAGGACCGGAAGGTCGAGCAGCGCCTGCGCGAAGCCCGTCCAGCCGTAGTCCGCGTCGAAATTGACCCGCTTGAAACCCCCGAGAAGGAGGTCCGTGCTCCCGCTCCCGATCTCCGTGTCCCGGTCGATGTCGCCGTAGGCGTCGTTCTGGCGGTAGCTCCCGGTCGGAAGCTTGAGGCCGAAGGTGAGGCCCGAGGAAAGGTCCGGCGAGAACCCCGTGTAGATCCCCTCGATGCGGATGTCCCCGAAGCCGCTGAAGTTGAGCGCCACGATGTCATCGCCCGTGGCACCGCCCGTGGTCACGAAATGCCTCTCCTCATACGGCAACTCGAACCGGATGCCCCAGGAGCGGTTGAGCATGTCCTGGTACCCGAGCGTGTACCAGCCCGTCCGGATGTCCTTGTCGTCGTTGTCGGCGGCGGGCGCCCGCGAACTCCCGCTCCAGTTCTCGTCCTGGTCCTGGTAGTCGTAGTCGACGAAGGTCATGACGCCCGAGCCCGAAGGGATCATCGAGCTTGTGCCGACCTCGTAAATGCCGCAGCCGCAGGCGCAGGCGTGCGCGGTGCCTGGGAGCGAGGCCAGGGCCCACAGCAGGGCCATGGCCGCGATCGTTGATTGGATTTGGGCCGGACGGGTCCGGCGCGAGAGGGAAAGGTGCATGGAAAGGCAAAAATAAATTGAAGGATCGAATGTCGATATGCCGCGCCAACAGCGCGGACGAGCGGCAGGGAACGCCCCGGGGAATTTCCCCGGGCGGCAGGCAGCGGCGCCGCTGGGCGCCTAGGCCGCGCCGAACCTCGGCGGGGGCACGGGGACCTCGGCCCCGCGGACGGGCATGCCTGCGCACGCCACGCGGGGCCACGCGCGGGGCGCGACCAGCACAACGAAGGGCTGCACGCGCTCGGAAATCAGGATAATCTTCTCGACGCCCGGATTCGGCACCGCCGGGGAGCGGTGGTCGCACGCCTCGCGCGCCTTGCCCAGCGCCTTGCACATCGCGCAGGGCTTGGCGGGATCGAACGTCTCCCTCGCCGCGGCCACGACCGACTCGGTGCGCGCATACCCGGCGAACATGCGCGCCCACGCCGCGACCTGGGCCACGTCCAGCATGGCGCCGCTGGCGCAGAGCCATGCGGTCATGAGCGAGATCGTGGCCAGTCGGCGGAACATAGCGCGGACAGGCTTCCCACCGCCCGCCCGTCAGGCAACCCCAAATGAGATGCATTCGGGGGCCTGCTGACGTCGATAAGCCCCTCCCCGCACTGGACAATCCGGGGCGGGCCCGCCACCCTTTCTCTCCCCCCACCCGCCCGCGACACATCCTGTCCGGGCGGCAGACCCCGGGGGGCGGCACCCCAAAGAGACCCCCTCCCCGCCATGGACGAGACCCACGTGACCCGGCGCGACGCGATAAAGACGGCCACCCTCGCGGGGCTGTTCCTGCCTCTGATGGGCGCGGTCCCGCAGGCCCGCGCGCAGGCCGCGGCCCCGGCGGGAACCCTGAGGCTCGGCCTCGCGGGCTACTCGCTGCACAAGTACCCGACCGACGAGGCCATCACCATCCTCAAGGCGCTCCAGGTCACGTCGGTCTCCGTCTTCAAGGTGCACGTGCCGATCGGCCTGAGCACGCCGGACGTGTGTCGGGCGATGGCCGGGAAATTCACGGACGCGGGGATCTCGATCGCCAGCACGGGCGTCGTCTACCTGAAGAACAGCGAGGGCGAGATGCGCCAGGCCTTCGAATGCTGCAGGGCCGTGGGCCTCGGCACCATGACCGCCTCGTACGAGGCGCCCCCGGACCGGGCGACGCTCCTCCTCACCGAGCGCTTTGCGAAGGAGTACGACATGAGGCTCGCGTTCCACAACCACGGGCCCGAGGACAAGGTCTTCGCGTCGCCGTACGACGTCTGGAGGGCCGTCGAGCCCTACGACGAGCGCCTCGGGCTGTGCCTCGACGTGGGCCACGCCGCGCGCGCGGGCGTCGACCCGACAGAGGCGATCCTGAAGTGCCGCTCCCGCCTCTACGACGTCCACATCAAGGACACGCTCGCCGGCTCCGGGGCGGTCAAGGACGCGCCCGCCGGCCTCGGGTTCGGGCGCCTCGGCATCCGCTCCATGATGGAGGCGCTCCTCAAGGTCCAGTACAGGGGCCAGGTCGGCCTCGAGTACGAGGTCGACGCGCCAGACCCCGTGCCCGGCATCGCCCAGTCGATGGGCTACCTGCGCGGCATGCTGGCCGGGATCGTCCCCGTCACCCCCTCATGAAGACGCCCTCCATCGCCCTGGGGGCCGCGCTCCTCGCCGCCGCGGCCGCCCTCGCCTGCCGCGCCGACACCCCCAACCAGCTGACGCCAGCAGAAAGCCGCGACGGCTGGCGGCTCCTCTTCGACGGGAAGACAACCGATGGCTGGCGAAGCGCGCGCGCCGAGGTCTTCCCCGCCAAGGGCTGGCTCGTCAGGGACGGCACCCTCACCGTGCTCGCGTCGGACGGACACGAGGGCGGCGTCGGGGGCGACATCATCACGGTCGACAAGTACTCCAGCTTCGACCTGAAGGCCGACTTCAGGATCACCCCCGGATGCAACAGCGGGATCAAGATCTTCGTCGACCCCGAGATCAACAAGGGCCCGGGGTCCTCGATCGGGCTCGAGTACCAGATCCTGGACGACCTGAGGCACCCGGACGCCAAGCTCGGCCGCGACGGGAACCGGACGCTCGGCGCGCTCTACGACCTCTATCCCCCGGCGCCCGACAAGCCGGTGAACCCCATGGGCGAGTGGAATTCCGCCGAGATCATCTCCAGCGGTCCCCATGTCGAGCACTGGCTGAACGGGAAAAGGATCCTCGAGTACACCCGCTTCACGCCCGAGTTCCGCCAGCGGGTCCAGGAGAGCAAGTTCAAGAAATGGCCCGGGTTCGGCGAGCTCCACGAGGGCTACATCCTCCTCCAGGACCACGGCAGCGAGGTCTCCTTCCGCAACATCAAGATCAGGGTCCTTCCCGGCGACGCCGCGGCCGGCCAAAAGTAACCCACCCCCATGAACACGACAAACGACCGCAGGGCATTCATCAAGAAGACGGCCGCGGCCGGCATCGGCCTGGCGGCGCTGCCCGTCTGGATACGGGCGGGCACGGCCAGCCCCGCGAACAGGGTGCGCATCGCCGTCGTCGGCACCAACAGCCGGGGCCTGGACCACATCGCCGCGCTCGCGGGTGTCGAGAACGCCGA
>Ga0265320_10003053_pt1 | contig 11362 bp, 8 predicted proteins | sample 4827metaG_FD_202087 | JGI IMG/M metagenome (GOLD analysis project Ga0265320, IMG submission 202087) | Rhizosphere microbial communities from Carex aquatilis grown in University of Washington, Seatle, WA, United States - 4-8-27 metaG | ecosystem: Host-associated > Plants > Roots > Rhizosphere >...
ACCGCCTTGCCGGCGGCGGTAAGCCTGTCGGCCAGCTTGTCGTCGCTGGACATCAGGCCGGCGTATTCATTGCCGAGGGCAATGATGATGGCGCCGGTCAGCGTGGCGAGATCGACCATGAACTTCGGCTTGAAGCGGTCCTGGGTGTACCAGAGGGCATCGGCCAGCACGAGACGGCCCTCGGCATCGGTGTTGATTACCTCGATGGTCTGGCCCGACATGGAAGTCACCACGTCGCCGGGGCGCTGGGCGGTGCCCGACGGCATGTTCTCCACCAGCCCGACCACGCCGACGGCGTTGACACGCGCCTTGCGCCCGGCCAGCGCGGCCATGGCGCCGATCACCGCGCCGGCCCCCGCCATGTCCCACTTCATGTCCTCCATGCCGGCACCCGGCTTGATGGAGATGCCGCCGGAATCGAAGGTGACGCCCTTGCCGACGAAGGCCACCGGCGCCTCGTCCTTCTTGGCGGCATTGGACCAGCGCATGACCACCAGCTTGGACTCGCGGTCCGAGCCCTGGCCGACGCCCAGCAGCGAGCCCATGCCCAGCTTCTTCATCTGCTTCTCGCCCAGCACCTCGACCTCGACGCCGAGGTCCTTGAGGCTCTCGGCCTTCTCAGCCAGGGATTCGGGGTGAATGACGTTGGCGGGTTCGCTCACCACGTCGCGGGTCAGGAACACCGCGTCGGCCACCTTGTCCAGGGTGACGAAGGCGCCCTTGGCATCGGTCGCCGCATCGGTCAGCAGGGTCAGCTTCTTCAAGGAGGGCTTATCCTCCTTCTTCTGCTTGGTCATGTACTTGTCGAAGCGGTACGAGCGCAGGCGGGCGCCCAGCGCCGCCTGGGCGGCGAACTCGGCCGGCGACAGCGGCGAGCCGGGGATGGCATCCAGCGTCACCGCCACGTCGGCGTCGCCCGAAGTCTGCAACTGGCCGACCACGGTGCCACCGAAGGCCTGCGCCGCCAGGGCGTCCAGATCCTTGGCCTTACCCAGGCCGACCAGCAGCACGCGGGAGAGTTCCAGCCCAGCGGGGGCGAGGATCAGCAGCGTCTGGCCCTTCTTGCCCTCGAAGCGGCCCGAGGCGGCGATGGCGCGGCTGATGCCGCCCTTGGCCTGGGCGTCGAGCGCCTGGGCGGCGCCGGTCAGCACCTTGCCTTCAAGGATACCGACGGCGATGGCGCCGGTGGTGGGCTGCGACGGCTTGGAAAAGGCGATCTTCATGGACATCCTCGCGGCTACGGACATTGGGATGGATTCACTTGTCCCAATGTAGCGCGCTGAGCCGGGAAGGAAAGGGGGTATGCCAAATTCAGGCGATCGGCGAACCGGATAAACTAGGCGTTTTCCGCCTGCCGCTCCGCCTCTTCCTCGGCCTCTTGCTCCATGTGCTCGATCTCGTCGGTCTTCAGGTGGTCGCCGGACATCAGCCAGACGACGCCGCCGGGCAGGGCGGTGGCCAGATTGCCCAGGCCGAACAGGATGGAGAGCACCAGGGCCGAGTGGGCCTCGACGCCGATATAGCCGAAGGCGGCGACCATGGCCGTCTCGCGCAGGCCCCAGCCGGCGATGGAGATGGGAAGCGTCATGATCAGGATCACCGGCGGCACCAGCACCAGGCAGTCGATGATGTCGATGCCGAGCCCCAGCCCCTTGCCCAGGCAGTAAACCTGCAGCGACAGATTCACGTGGCCGATGATCGCCACGATCAGGGTGGAACCGCCCCATTTGGCGCTGAAGAACAGCCGCCTCGTGTCGCCGGCCAGATGGTAGAGGCCGCGCACCACCCGCATGTGATGCAGGCGCTGGGGCAGCCGGTCGAGCACCGACAAAAACAAGATGCCGAGAACACCCAGCACCGACAGGGCCGGAAACACCCACGAGCCGGGAATATTGGGGGCGCGGGCCAGCAGCAACGGCTGGGTGGCGGTGACCAGCAACACGAGGCCCAGCACGGTGGCCACCCGCTCCAGCATCACCGAATTGACGCTGGCCGCCAGCGACAGACCCGACCGGCGGGCCTTCCACATGCGCACCGCGTCGCCGCCCACCGCGCCGGGCAGCACGATGGAGAAGAAGATGCCGATGTAATAGACGATGAAGGCCTGGACGGCGGTGAATGCCGCCTTCAGGGCACGCAGCACGATCCACCAGCGAAAGGCGCCGATGCCCACCTGGATCAGCCCGAGCAGCAGGGTGAAGACCAGCATGGTGGGATCAAGCGTCTTGGCCTGGGTCCAGGCGGACGCCAGATCGACCTTGGAAAACACGAACCAGATCAGTCCGATTGAAAGTCCCCCTTTGAGGACCCACGGCAACCAGCGCTTCACCATATGTCTCGAAATCCATCAGGACGAGAGGCGGGAAGCTTTACCACATTCGGCGGGAATGTGAATACGGCCGATGCGAAAAGACCGCTCTCGGCCCATGCCCGCCCTACATCCAAAATATGATATCGATGCGATATCGTTTTGTCGTATAAATATGACAGTTTTATGACAAAGAGACCCGCGGGAGGCGCCGGCGATGTCCGAGATACTGATCCTCGTCAACCTTCTGGGAGCCGCCGCCCTGCTGCTGTGGGGGCTGCGCATGGTCGGAACCGGAATGACCCGGGCCTTCGGCTCGCAGTTGCGGCGCGGAATCGCCCTGGCTTCCAACGACCGGGTCAGGGCGATGTTCGCCGGGCTGGGGGTGACCCTGGCGCTGCAAAGCAGCACCGCCACCTGCCTGATGACCGCCTCGTTCGCCGGGCGCGGCCTGATGAGCACCGCCATGGCCCAGTCGGTCATGCTGGGGGCCAATGTGGGCACCAGCCTGATCGCCAAGCTGCTGACCTTCAATGTGGCGCCGCTATCGGCCTTTCTGGTGCTGGCCGGCGTCATCCTGTTCCGCTCGGGCGAGGGACGGCGGCGCCATCTGGCCCGCATCGCCATCGGTCTGGGCCTGATGCTGCTGGCGCTGCATCTTCTGGACGGCGCGTCGGAGCCCATCCGCGAATCGGCCCGACTGCGCCGGGTGCTGCACGACCTGGACGGAATCTGGCTGGCCGGGCTGGTGGTCGCCGCCCTCCTGGCCATGATGGCCCATTCCAGCGTCGCCTCCATCCTGCTGATCCTGCCGCTGGCGGCCAAGGGCGCCTTTGGCCTGCCCTTCGGCATCGCCCTGATCCTGGGCGCCAATCTGGGCAGTGCCCTGGCCCCGGCGCTGGAGGCCGGCCACGACAAGCCGGCGGCGCAGCGGATTCCGCTGGGCAACCTGCTGCTCCGCGCCACCGGCTGCCTGCTGGTGCTGCCGTGGCTCGACACCAGCGCCGACCTGCTGCGCCACCTGGGCGACGATCCGGCCACCCGGCTGATGAATTTCCACATCGTCTTCAATCTGGCCCTGGCGGTGCTGTTCCTGCCTCTGGTCGGCCCCATGGGAAGGCTGCTGACCCGGCTGCGGCCCGACGAAACCGCCGCAGAGGACCCCAAGCGGCCGCGCTACCTGGATGAAACGGCGCTGGACATTCCCGCCGTCGCCATCAGCGCGGCAACGCGCGAGACGCTACGCATCGGCGACACGGTCGATGGCATGCTCCGCCTCAGCCTGGACGCCCTGCGTTCCAATGACCCGAAACCACTGGCCGAGATCGGACGGCGCGACGATGTGGTCGACGCCCTGCACGAAGCGGTGAAGCTGTATCTCAGCCGGCTGCCCAACGACGACCTGGACGCGGCGGAGCGGATTCGCAGCAGCGACATCATGACCTTCGCAATCAACCTGGAGCACATCGGCGACATCATAGACATCAACCTGAAGGATCTGGCGGAGCGCAAGATCAAGAACCACCTGTCGTTCTCCCCCGAGGGCTTCGCCGATATCGACGCCATGTTCGTCCAGACCCTGGCCAAGCTGCGGCTGGCCATGAGCGTTTTCGTCTCGGGCGATGCCAAGCTCGCCCGGCAACTGGTGGAAGACAAGGTGGAGCTGCGGGCGCTGGAGCGTAACGCCACCGAAGCCCATCTGGCCCGCATCCGCGACGGCCGCAAGGAGAGTATCGAAACCAGCGCGCTGCATCTCGACATCCTGCGCGACCTCAAGCGGATCAACGCCCATATCCTGTCGGTGGCCTATCCCATCCTGGAACAGCGGGGCGAATTGGAGGAAACCCGCTTGCGGCCCCAACTGCAGTAATAGCCGCCGCCGCAATGGGCTTGTCAGCAAGACGGTGGTATACAGCATCATCCGCTCAATGAGGTGTCCCCATGGTCCGCCGCCTGCTCGTCATCTCGTTCGTCCTGTCCGTCGCCGCGCATCCGGCGCTGGCCTGGTCCACCTCCTCGGTCCCGTCCGGCATCCCCTCCGGGCGCGAACTCGCCGAACCCGACGAACGGGTCGAGGCGATGACCGGCCGCTCCGAGGATGGCAGCCCCAACCGCAGGCGCGCCTCGGACGGCCGCGCCGATCATGGCGGGTGGTCGTTTTCCCTGACTCCGGGGGCCGGCGGTTCTTCCTTCGGCGACGCCCCCCGCGTCAACGGCCTGTCTCCCGATCGTCCCGGCCGGTACTGAACAGGCTTCAGCGCTCGAACCTGACCGGCTGCCGCTTGCGCCCCCAGGTGCCGGGCCGCGCCTCGAAGCGGCCGGGCAGAAGGGTGCCGCAGGCGCGGCAATGCCCCTCCGGGGTCAGCGCCCAGGTGGACAGTTCGTACCAGTCCCGACCGATGAGCAGGGCGCCGCAGCCGGAACAATAGGTTCCGCCGCCCGCCGGGTCGTGGACGTTGCCGGTATAGACATAGCGCAGGCCGTTCTTCATGGCGATGTCGCGCGCCCGGGTCAGGGTGGCCGGCGGCGTGTTGTCCTTGTCGCGCATCTTCCAGTCGGGATGGAAGGCGGAGAAGTGCAGCGGCACGTCGGGACCGAGCGCCGCCATCATCCACCGGCTCTGGGCGTCGACCTCCTCCGGTGAGTCGTTCTCGCCGGGGATCAGGAGGGTGGTGACCTCGAACCACACGCCGGTTTGGTGCCTGAGATAGACCAGGGTGTCCTTCACCGCCTCCAGATGGGCGCCGCACAGGCGGTGGTAGAAGTCCTCGGTGAAGGCTTTGAGGTCCACATTGGCGGCGTCCATGTGGGCGTAGAACTCGGCCCTCGCCTCGGGCTTGATGTAGCCCGCCGTCACCGCCACCGTCTTCAGCCCGCGCGCGTGGCAGGCCTTGGCCACGTCCACGGCGTATTCCAGGAAAATGACCGGATCGTTGTAGGTGAAGGCCACCGAGCGGCAGCCCAGCTCCACCGCCGCCCGTGCGATCATGTCGGGATCGGCGGCATCGTTCAGCTTGTCGATCTCACGCGCCTTGGAGATGTCCCAGTTCTGGCAGAACTTGCAGGTCAGATTGCAGCCCGCCGTGCCGAACGACAGGACCGGCGTGCCGGGCAGGAAATGGTTGAGCGGCTTCTTCTCGATGGGATCGACGCAGAACCCCGATGAACGGCCATAGGTGGTCAGCACCATCTTGCCGCCGTCATTGGCGCGCACGAAGCACAGGCCGCGCTGCCCGTCGTTCAGCCTGCACTCGCGCGGGCAGACGTCGCACTGCACCCGCCCGTCGTCGAGGGTATGCCAGTAGCGTCCGGGAAAATGCGAACCCTGGATGGCGTCGTTCATGGGGGAAGAGTACCATATCGTCATCACATTTTCGCGCCCGAGGTCGCCATGACCGCCATTCGCCCCACCGCCGTGGCCGGACAGTTCTATCCCGCCGATTTCGCCGAGGCCAACCGGCAGCTTACCGCCTTTCTCGACGGTGCCGTTGCCGCGCCCTGCGCCGGGCGGCGGCCCAAGGCGCTGATCGCGCCCCATGCCGGCTGGGTCTATTCCGGCCCGGTGGCGGCCGGCGCCTATGCCCTCTTGAAGCCCTTCCGGGGCAGCTATGCCCGCGTGGTGCTGCTGGGCCCCAGCCACCGGGTGGCTTTCCAGGGCATGGCGCTGTCCTCGGCCGACCACTGGGCCTCGCCGCTAGGCGCCGTCGCGCTGGACAAGGACTGGTCGCGCCTCATCGGCCTTCCCGGAATAGGCGTTCTGGATCAGGCCCATGCGCAGGAGCATTCCCTGGAGGTGCACGTTCCCTTCCTGCAGGCCACCCTCGGCCAGTTCACCCTGCTGCCGGTGGTGATCGGCGACGCCTCGCCAGACATGGTGGCCGGGCTGCTGGACGCCCTGTGGGGCGGGCCGGAGACCCTGATCGTCGTCTCCACCGACCTCTCCCACTATCTGCCCTACGAGCAATGCCGCAGCACCGACGGCGCCACCGTCGCCGCCATCGAGCACATGAACCCCGCCGCCATCGCCCGCGAGGGAGCCTGCGGCCGCATTCCGGTGGGTGGCCTGCTGACCGTGGCCAAACGCAAGGGCCTGGAGATCGTAACGCTTGACGTGCGCAATTCCGGCGATACCGCCGGGCCGAGGGACCGGGTGGTGGGCTACGGCTCCTGGGCGCTGTTCGAGACGGAGGAGACCATGGACGGGCAGACCGACGCCATCAAAGCCGCGGGTTCCACTTTGGTGGACCTGGCCTGGGCCTCCATCCGCCATGGGCTGGAGACCGGCGCCCCCGCCGGGGCGCCCCCCGATACGTCCGAGGGGCGCCCCGGCGTCCTGGGCCGGCCCGGCGCGGTGTTCGTGACGCTGAACCGCCACGGCAATCTGCGCGGCTGCATCGGTTCGGTGATCGCCTGGCGTCCCCTGGCCGAGGACGTGGTGGACAACGCCTTCAAATCGGCCTTCAAGGACCCGCGCTTCCCGCCGCTCAGGCCCGAGGAGATGGACGGCCTCACCCTTTCGCTCTCGGTGCTGACGCCTCCCATCCCCATGGTCTTCCAAGACCAGGAACACATGCTGGCACAGCTTCGCCCCCGTGTGGACGGGCTGATCATCGAGGACGGCGGGCGGCGTGCCCTGTTCCTGCCCTCGGTATGGGAGCAATTGCCCGACAAGCACCAGTTCCTCGCCCATCTCAAGGCCAAGGCCGGCATGGCCGCCGATCACTGGTCGCCCGGCTTCAAGGCCTCGCGCTTCCAGGCGGTGGAGATCGGCAAGTGAAGCGCTTCGGTTTCGGCCAAAGCCGTGTCCGCGTCGAGGATCAGCGTTTCCTCACCGGACGGGGCCGCTATACCGACGACCTCAATCTGACCGGTCAGTCATACGGCATGGTGGTGCGCTCGCTGCTGCCCCATGCCGATATCGCGGTGGAGGCCGAGGCGGCGCGGGCCATGCCCGGCGTGCTGCTGGTGCTCACCAGCGCCGAGATGGCGGAACAGGGCGTCGGCCCCATGGTCTGCGGCTTCCTGCCGGCCGGCGCTCCGCCGCCGCCGCCGCGGACCGTCATCGCCGGGCCACGGGTCCGCCATGCCGGCGAACCCGTGGCCTTCGTGGTGGCCGAAACCCTGGATCAGGCCCGCGACGCCGCCGAGGCGGTGCTGGTGGACTATCATTCCCTGCCCGCCATCGCCGAGGACGCCTTCATCTGGGAGATGGGCGACGCCCCCGGGGTGGCCGAGGCCTTTGGCCGCGCCGCCCGCGTGGTGGAGCTGGACCTGATCAACAACCGCCTCGCCCCCACCGCCATGGAGCCGCGCGCCTGCCTGGCCCGCCCGCTGCCCGGCGGACGGCTGGAACTGACCGCCGGCAGCCAGGGCGTGCACGAGATCCGCGACCATCTCGCCCCGGTGCTGGGCATCGCACCGGAGGCGCTGGACGTCATCACCCCCGACGTGGGCGGTGGCTTCGGCCTGAAGATCAGCCCGTTCCCCGAGCAGGCCATGGCCCTGGTCGCGGCGCGCATGCTCGACCGGCCGGTCAAGTGGACCGCCGACCGGACCGAAAGCTTCCTGACCGACACCCACGGCCGCGGCCATGTCAGCACCGGCCGGCTGGCCCTCGATGCCGACGGCCGCTTCCTGGGGCTGCAGGTGGAAACGGTGGCCGATCTCGGCGCCTACATCTCCAACTACGGCGCCTATATCCCCACCCTGGCCGGCACCGGCATGCTGACCGGGGTCTACGACATTTCCGCCTTTCACGCGCGGGTGCGCTGCATCCACACCAACACCACCCCCACCGATGCCTATCGCGGCGCCGGACGGCCCGAGGCCGCCTATCTCATCGAGCGGCTGGTGGAGGCGGCGGCCCATGACACCGGCCTGTCGCCGGTGGAGATCAGGAAGCGCAACTTCATCCCGCCGGATGCCTTCCCCTATGCCAGCGCCGGGCGGCACACTTACGATTCCGGCGAGTTCGCCCGGGTGATGGACGTGGCGCTGGAGCGCTCCGCCTGGGCGGAATTCCCGGCGCGGCGGGCGAAAAGCGAAGCCAGGAGCAAGCGGCGCGGCATCGGGCTGGCCTATTACATCGAGATCTGCGGCGGCACCTCGGGCGAGGATGTGGGCCTGACGCTGACCCCCGACGGCGGCGCCGAAATCCTGGTCGGCACCCAGTCCAGCGGCCAGGGCCACGAAACCGCCTATGCCCAGATGGTCGCCGCCGAACTGGGCCTCGACTTCGACCGTATCCGGGTGGTGCAGGGCGATACGCGGCGCATCGCCAATGGCGGCGGTACCGGCGGTTCGCGCTCGCTGTCCCAGCAGGGCGGCGCCATCGCCGGCGCCATCGAGTCGATGATCGAGCACCTGCGCCCGCTGGCGGCCCGGCTGCTGCAATCGGAAACCGCCCGGTTCCGGGACGGCGCCTTTCACGCCGGCAGCGGCTCGGTGTCCTTCGTCCAGGCGCTGGCCGAGGCCGGAACCCCGCTGGCGGCCAATCTCCGCTTCCGCCCGCCGGCCTCGACCTTCCCCAACGGCTGCCATGTCTGCGAGGTGGAAGTCGACCCGGAGACCGGCGAGACCGAAATCCTCCGCTACACCATCGTCGACGACGTGGGCACCGTGCTCAATCCGCTGCTGCTCCGGGGCCAGATCGTCGGCGGCGCCGTCCAGGGCATCGGTCAGGCCCTGCTGGAACACGCCGTGTACGATCCGGAAAGCTTCCAGCCGCTGACCTCCAGCCTGATCGACTACGCGGTGCCCAGGGCCGCCCATATCCCCGAATTCGATTTCTCCACGGTGGAAATCCCCTGCCGCACCCATCCCCTGGGCCTCAAGGGGGCGGGCGAGGCCGGGACCATCGGCGCGGCGCCGGCGGTGATCAACGCCCTATGCAACGCCCTGGATATCCGCCATATGGACATGCCCGCCACGCCGCTGGCGGTATGGAACATTCTCAACGGAAAGCTCGAATGACCCTGCCCGCCGATCTGTCCCCGCTGCTTGCCCCCCTGGAAGACCTGGCCCGCCGGGCGGGAGCGGTGATCATGGAGGTCTACGACAGCGCCGATTTCGCCGTGCGCGACAAGAGCGACGCCTCGCCGGTCACCGAAGCCGACGAGAAGGCCGAGGCCATCATCCTGCCCGGTCTGGCCGCCCTTACCCCCGGCGTGCCGGTGGTCGCCGAGGAATCCGTGGCCGCCGGGCGCATCCCCGAGATCGGCTCCGGCCCGTTCTGGCTGGTCGACCCCCTGGACGGCACCAAGGAATTCATCAAGCGCAACGGCGAGTTCACCGTGAATATCGGCCTGATCAAAGACGGCGTCCCGGTGCTGGGCGTGGTGCTGGCCCCGGCGCGCGGCGAATTGTGGTCGGGCACCGGCGCCTCCGCCTTCAAGGAAGACGCCCAGGGCCGCCGCCCCATCGCCTGCCGCCCGCTGCCCGCCGCCGGCGCGGTGGTCCAGACCTCGCGTTCGCACCGCAATCCCGAGGCCATGGACAGGTGGCTGGAACAGTTCCCCGACGCCACCCTGGGCTTCGCCGGCTCGTCGCTGAAATTCTGCCTGGTGGCCGAAGGCTCCGCCGACCTCTATCCCCGCTTCGGCCCCACCTGCGAGTGGGACATCGCGGCGGCCAGCGCCGTGCTGCTGGCGGCGGGCGGCAGCGTCACCACTTTCGACGGCGCCCCCATGGCCTATGGCAAGGCGCCCAGGTTCCTCAACCCCGACTTCATCGCCCGCGGCAAGGCATAATTCCCCTGTTGCGAGCCCCCCCTCCAACCATGGTTATAGGGAAAAGACCTTGCTTTTTTGGCGGATTTGAGCGACTATTTTCGGGTGACGGGAGTTCCCGCCACCTAACAGCCGCCGTAATGCACGTACGGTGACTTGGAGATGGTTCACAACCCAGAGGGGTTGTGGCGGTGCGCGACACCGCCCCTGGGACCGTCCCTGCAAGAGCGTCAGAAAAGGCCGCCGGCTCGTCCGGCGGCCTTCTCGTTTGCGCCCCCCTTCGAAGGAACCGTACTGATCCCGCACATGCGGGGTGGTCGAATTGGGACTGGGGGGCAGAAGAGCCGGAAGCGGATAGGCGGGTTTCGGAAAGTGAGCGGGCAACAGCCGCCGCCTTGCGGCGCACCACTTCGGCAAAAGCCGACCCAAATCGCCCCCCCACGAGCTTGCGACTGCGCCATGTTCGGATGACGCGGCACAGCGAACCAAGGTGCCCCCGGCGGCGGCGGCGCTGTTGATGAACGTCATAGATATCTCCCTCGCCCCGATCAAACATACCTGGCGCCGAAGCGGCGTGGAGGCGGCACGGTGCGAGTGCCGGGGGTGGCGCATGGGGATCGGAGCGGTATACCAGGATGAAACGACGATGAAACTGATCGACACCCTCCAAGACGAACACGTGCTGATCGACCAGATGCTGGGGTCCCTTCGCACGTATGTCGGCAGACTCGTCGACGGGACTGCGGACCCGGATGACGGCGGACGCTTCGCCGCGTTCTTCACCGAGTTCGCGGGTCATTTCCATCACGATCGTGAGGAGGGCGTGTTCTTCGAGGCGCTCGTGACGGAGGCGGAACTGCCGGGCGACCGCGGGCCATTGTATGCCGTCGCGCACGAGCACGCCGAGATGGGAGGGTGGCTGCGCGAGATGACGCCGCTTCTCCAACAAAGACCGCAATCCGAGGACGATCGCGTTCGGCTTGAGGCCCTGGCAATCCGCTACTCGCACGCGCTGTGGCGCCATATCGACGCGGAGAACTCCGTCTTGTACCCGGAGGGTGCCGAGCGGCTTTACCGGTGCGGCATTCGCGAGTTGCCGGATCGGCCGATGAACGATGCTGAGGCGGCCGCGCGCGAGGCCGGCGCGGCCCTGCTGCTCCGTTATCCGCCGCTCGAGGACGTTACCTTCACGCGCGGTGACGGTTGTTTCATGTGCCGAGCCTACGGTGAAACCTGCGACGGCTTCGAGGCCGAGTGGTGGACCGAACTCGAATGGGAAGATGAGGGTGACTTAAGCGACTGAGAACACCATCCCACCCGGGAGTCG
>Ga0265320_10003055_pt1 | contig 11359 bp, 11 predicted proteins | sample 4827metaG_FD_202087 | JGI IMG/M metagenome (GOLD analysis project Ga0265320, IMG submission 202087) | Rhizosphere microbial communities from Carex aquatilis grown in University of Washington, Seatle, WA, United States - 4-8-27 metaG | ecosystem: Host-associated > Plants > Roots > Rhizosphere >...
CCGCGGCGTCGACGATCCAGCGCAGGGCCAGGCTCTCCTGGCGGTCGAAGGAAATCTCAATCGGGACCTGGTAGGTGGCGCCGCCGACGCGGCGGCTCTTGACCTCGAGGCGGGGCCGCGCGTTCTCGAGCGCGCCCAGGAGCAGGTCGACCGGGTCGCCCTTCTCCAGCTTCTCCGAGACCTTCGCGAAGGCCCCGTAAACCACGCGCTGCGCGAGGTTCTTCTTCCCGCTCTTCATGATGATGTTCACCAGGTGGGCCACGAGGGGGCTCTTGTAGCGGGCGTCGGGAATGGTTTGCCGTTTGACGGCGCGATGGCGGCGGGACATGGCGGGTGGTTCCTGCGGTTATTTCTTCTCTTTCTTCGGGCGCTTGACGCCGTACTTCGAGCGGCTCCGGCGGCGCTTCTCGACGCCGGTGGCGTCGAGGGTCCCGCGGACGATGTGGTAGCGCACGCCGGGGAGATCCTTCACGCGGCCGCCGCGCACCAGCACGATCGAGTGCTCCTGCAGGCTGTGGCCCTCGTCCGGGATGTAGGAAATGACCTCATTGCCGTTGGTCAGGCGGACCTTGGCGACCTTCCGGATGGCCGAGTTCGGCTTCTTGGGGGTGCGGGTCATGACCTGCACGCAGACCCCCCGGCGAAACGGGTTGCCCGACAAGGCCGGAGACTTGGACTTGGTGCGGATTTGGCGGCGGCCTTTGCGCACAAGCTGGCTAATGGTGGGCATGCGATGTAAACGGCAGGGAAATTTGTGGAAAAGAGGGTTGACGCTACCACCCGTCAAAACGTCAGCAAGTACAATTTGACGAAAAGTGGGAGGTGTCGCGAAATTCGGGATTTTGCCCCGCCCCGCGATGCAGATTTGCGCCCTGTCGGCCGAGGCCGAGGAGGCGCGGAAGCTGACTGGAAGGGATATGAAACCGCACCCCGGGCCGTCAGTTCAAGCTATTTCCGCCGCAGCGGGAATATGGGAGAGAAAAACGTCCAAAATCGCCGGGTCGAACTTCGTTCCCCGCAGCCGGCGCATCTCCGCGATGACCCGGTCCGGCGCCCAGGCTGGCTTGTAGGCCCGGGGGGTGCTCAGGGCGTCGTAGACGTCAGCCACGGCGGCGATCCGGGCCTCCAGGGGGATGGCCTCCCCGGCCCAGCCATGCGGGTATCCCCCTCCCCCCCAGTCCTCATGGTGGCTAAGGGCTATCCGGGCGGCACATTGGATGGCCGGCCAGGGGCTTCCCACGAGGATATCATGGCCGATGACCGTATGGGCCTTCACGGTCTCCGCCTCCTCGGGCGTCAGCCGGCCGGGCTTGTGCAGCAGGGACAGCGGGATACCAATTTTCCCAAGATCATGCAGGGGAACAGCATGTCTCATCGAAGTGACCGTTGCCTCTCCCAGGCCCAGCGCCCGGGCGATTTCGCAGGCAATCTGGGTCACCCGGTCCAGATGCGACCCGATTTCCGGGTCATGGGCCTCGCACGCGAGGCGCAGGCGCACCGCCAGCTCCCGGCCGGGGTCCGCGCAGGATGCGGCGTTCAAAGCACACCCCCCGTCCGGGCGAGATCGGCCCTGGCATGGCGCTTTTCCTTGTTGCGGTAGAGGGCCGCATCGGCGGCGGCGGCCAGCTCCTCGATGGTGGCTGGCCCCCGCCGGTCGAAAAAAGCCAGCCCCGAACTCGCCTCCAGGACGAAATGGCAGGCCCCCGGGCGGTTTCGCACCGAAAGCACGATCTCCAGGGCCTGCAGCGCCTCCTCGGCCTCCCCCGGGGCGCGCTCCATCCCCATCGCCAGGAATTCGTCCCCTCCCAGGCGGGCCAGCAGCAGATCCTTCCGGAAAATGCCCCGCAGCGTGGTCGCAAATTCCACGAGTGCCTCGTCGCCCTTCTGGTGGCCCAGCTCGTCGTTGATCTGCTTGAACCGGTCGAGGTCGAAATAGCAGAGGAAGCCCCGGGCCTCCGAGTGCCTGGCCTGTTGCATCATGTCAGGATGCAAAGTGTTGAATCCACGTCTGTTATATAAACCGGTCAGCTCATCTATCACCGCCAGCTGGCGCAGGGTGCGCTGGAGACGGTGGCGCTCAAAGCTGTAGATGATCGCGCGGTCGAGCGTCAGGAAGTTGAAGTCGCCCTTCATGAGGAAATCCTGGGCTCCGAGCTTGATCGCCTGGAACCCGATCTCATGCCCGTGCGTGGCCGTGAGGACGATGATGGGCACCTCCGGGGCCGTTTCCGCCACCGAGGCCAGGGTCGCCAGCTCAGCGCTGTCCGGCAGGTTGAGGTCGAGCAGGACGACATGGAATTCCTGCGCCTGGAGCGCGGCCAGGGCCTCGCGGAGGGTCGCCTTCAGCGTCACCACGTACCGGTGCGCCGGGGACTTCTTCAGCATCTGGTCCGTGATCTTGGCGAGCAGCGGCACGTCCTCGACCAGCAGAACGTTGTACGTCTGGCGGACCATGGGCGGGGCCTAGGGCCGGACGAGGGCGACGGCGTTCGGGGCGACGGCCGCCCCCTCGGGGACGATCCGCGGCGTGAGGAAGAAGACGAGCTCGGTGCGGTCCGAGGTCTTGCTGTCGCCCGAGAAGGCCTTGCCGAGGAAGGGAATGTCGCCGAGGAGGGGGATCTTGCGGTGGGTGGTGGTGGAGCTGTCCTGGACGAGCCCGCCCATCACCACCGTCGCGCCGTCTCGGACGCGCACGAGGGAGGAGGCCTGCCGGATGTCGATCACGGGGGCGCTGGTGTCGCCGCTGGCGGAGACCTGGGTGCCGACCAGGCGGCTCACCGCCGGGGTGAGGTCGAGGGTGACGAGGCCGTCGCCCGCGATCTGCGGGGTGATGGAGAGGACGGTGCCGACCGTGACCGTCTGCACGGTCTCGTTGGTCGTGATCACCGGCGGGGTGCCCGGCGACTGCGTCACCTGGCGGATGAAGACGGGGATGTCCTGCCCGACCCGGACGACGGCCGGCTGGTTGTTGAGCGTCCGTAGTCTTGGTTTGGATACAACTTTCAGGGTGCCCTGCTGCGCGAGGGCGGAGAGGACGGCGCCGAGGCTGCCCCGCTGGTAGTTGCCGAGGAGGGCCGGATCGCCGGGCGACGAGCCGAAGACGGGATTCTGCACGATCACCCCGCCGCCGCCCCCGAGGCCGAGCTGCCCCGGGATCGAGTTCAGGCTGAGGTTGTTCGCGACGTACTGCCAGTTGATCCCGAGCTCGCTCGAGTTGTTCAGCTGCACCTCGTAGATCTCCACCTCGAGGTCGACCTGCCGGACGACGTTGGCGGTGACCGCGGCGAGGAACTGCGCGATCGTCTGGATGTTCCGGTGGTTGTCCCGGACGAGGACGGTGCCGGCCAGGCTGTTGACGGTGAAGCTCCCGCCCGGGGAGACGAGGCCCTTCAGCTGCTCGGCGAGGTCGCCCCAGAAGTTGATCGTCGAGGTGTTGGTCACGGTCATGGCCGAGCCCTCGGTCGCGCCGGAAGAGCTGCCACCCGAGCTGCCGCTGCTCACGCTGCCCGAGCTGATCTGCACCGCGTTGGAACCCTGGCTCGAGCGGGTCGCGCGGATGTAGTCGATCTGGAAGAGCCGCGACTCGCGGTTGCGCACCCGCAGGAGGTCCCCCTGCTGCTCGAAGTAGTAGCCGTTGGCCTCGAGCAGGGCGCTGAGCGCGAGATCGAGCGGCAGGTCGCGGAAATCCACCGTGACGTTTCCCTCCACGTCGAGGTCCGGCACGATGGTCAGCCGGTTTGAGCGCGCGAACAGGGCGAGCGCCTGCTTGATCGGCACGTTTTCGGCGCGGAAGCTGAAGACCGTCGAGGGCACGGTCGCCGGCACGCCGGACACCGCCCGCGCCGCCGCCAGCGGCCCGAGGAGGGCGCACGAGGCGAGGAGGAGCCAGCGGGCCTTCATGGCGCGGAGGCCACGACCGCCGCGGCGGCGGGCGTGGTGAGGACGAAGGTGCCGCCCAGGGCGATGAAATCCCGGCCCTGCGCGTGGGCGACCCAGATCCCCTCCTGGGTGGCCGATTCGATCTTCATCTGGCCCACGGCATCGCCCGGGTGAAGGATTCGCTCGTTCACGAGCGCGAGGGTCTCGCCGTTCTCGGTCCAGAGGGCGGTCAGGTGGGCCGTGTCCACGACCGGAGGCGCCAGGGAAACGCGGGGCCGCGCCGCAAAGGGGTCGCGCCCATGGACCCCGGCCGACGCGGCCGGAACCGCGGCGTCCGCCACGGGTTCCGCGACCGGCGCCTCAAGGGCGGGGCGGAGGGAGCGCGGACGGGCGGACACCCGGGCGGGGTCCGAGCCGGGAGCAAGCAAGGCCCGCCCCGCCAGCACCATGGCCAGGAGCGATAGGCCGGCGACGAGCCACCGGTTATTTAACGTATGCTGGAGTCTCTGCAAGGTAGGGGAGGTCCAGTCGCATCTCGACTGAGTACCGACCCTGTTCATCGGCACGAATGACCAGCCGCGTGACCCCAATCCGTGCATTTGGGGCGGAAATATCGCCCAAAAGCCCCAATAAACTGCTCCAGGGGTGCAGATTTCCCGACAGGGGCCGGAAAGTGCCGCCGACGGCGGCAAAGGCCAGGGGAGCCCCGGATTCCCTCGGGAGGTCGGCCACCGGCCCGAAAACGGCCTCCCAGCCCCGCGCGATGGCCTGGTCCCGCCAGGGAGCAAGGACGGAGGGCAGGCCCGCCCGGTCCCGCGGAAGGGCGGCCCGCAAGGCCGCGGCGCGGGCGGAGTCCTGCGGCTCGGCCTGCAAGAGGTGTGACTGCAGGGCGGCCACCTCGGTCTCGAGGTTCAGGAGCGGCTGGTTCGCAGCCCGTGCGGCCCGGACGCGGGGGTCCTGTACGCCCCATTTCCATCCAGACAGCGCGACCAGGGCCAGCACCGGAAGCAGCAGCGGCAGGGCCTGCCCGCAACGCACGGCGACGGAGGCGTCGGGCCGGCGGGGGACATCCGTCAGCAGGGACCAGGTGCGCGCCAGCCAGGAGGGGCTGGCGTTCATGGCAGCGTCCCTCCCAGGGTGAATCCGATGAGGCCGGGGCTCCCGGAGCCGGCGGCGGGTGGGAGGACGGCCAGCGCCCGCTCCGCCTCGGCGAAGTGCGCGCGCAGGGGATCGCGGGCCATTTTATCCTGGAGGCCCGCGACCAGGGTGCGGGCGGTGTCCTCATCCGCCTCGATGGTGCCGCTCAGCCGGAAGGTCCACGCGGCGGTCTTCGCATCACGCTCGACCCGGAAATCGGTCAGCCGGATTTCCGGCGGCAGCACGGCGGCGGTGCCGGCCAGCGTCAGCCGCGGCACCGCCGGGATGCGGGCCCCGGTTGCGGCGCGCAGGAGCGTCCGGTCCTGCGACTCCTGGCGGTCCTGGGCCAGCAGGGCATCCCGCGCCGCGCGCAGGGCGGCGGCCTCCCGCTGGAGCAGGGCAAAGTGTCCGTGTTCCGCCTGCGCCGACTGGTTCTCCGACCGGAGGATGCCGGCAAAAAGGACTGTCAGGATCCAGCCGAGGGAAGCGAGGGCGGCGCGGAGGTACGCCTGCCGGGCTTCCCGCTGCAGGAGCGGAGCGATCAGGTTCCCGGGATGCCGCGGTGAAAGCGCCGCGATCCGCTCGAGCCAGTCCGCGGGACGGGGCCGGCCGGCCACGATCTCCCTCCCCTCCCCGCAGCGCACCCGCGTCTCCGCGACCGCGGGCGCGGCGCCGAGCAGCCTGACCTCGTGCACCGCGGTCCCGAGCTGCTGCTTCGCATAGAGCAGCGAGCGGTTGATCTCCAGGCCCACGCGGACCGCCTCGGACGTCCAGCAGGCCTCGAGCGTGCGGGCCAGCACGAGCCTGTCCCCCGCGGCCACCACGACGGTGGTCGCCCCGTCGGTCTCGACGGCGAGGAGCCGGGGGCGGGACTCGTCCGCCAGCTCGAGGGCCAGCGGCGCGGCCAGCGGAAAGACCCGCGTGAGCCGCAGCCCGCGAGCCGCGAGGCAGCGGGCCAGGCGCTCGTGGAAGGCCGCCGGCAGCAGGTGGAGGATGAAGCTGGCGTCCGGCCGCGAGGTCGCCGTCGGCTGCGCGCTCCAGAGGAGCGCCCCCCCGTCCTCCTCCTGCCGCGCGACCCGGGCGGCAAGATAGGAGCGGGCGGCCTTCCCGGAACCCGGCGCCGACTCGGTGCGATGGCGGAGCTCGGCCTGCTCCAGGAGTACGAAGGCGTCGCCGCCCGCCACGCTGAGCGCGGCCAGGGCCGCCGCGACCGCCTGCTCGAATTCCTCGAAGCTGCGGACCGGGCCGGGCGCGCGCCAGGTCTCACCAGCGACCCCGCGGAGAAAGGCGGTCGCCTCCAGGGAGCTGCGCAGCCAGGCGAATCCCACCGCCGTCCCGGCGCGCCGGGACGCGGCGGCGCGCGGCGCCGCGGGCGCCGCGGGCGGCGAGGCCGGGGGCGCCGGGATCGGCGGGGCGTCGAGGAGAACCGGGTTCATTGGGGCAGCCAGTCCGTGCCGTTGAAGTCGAAGGTCTTGCCCGTCGCGCTCACGACATAGCTGTAGTTGAGCGTCACCCCGCCGGCCGCCTTGTAGAGGTTCAGCTGCACGCGCGGCACCTGGTGCGAGAGGATCACAGTCGCGCCGGCCAGCACGTCCACGGACCCCTGGATGGTGCCGTCCGGCTGCACCAGGTTGTAGCTCACCGTGGCCGGCCCGCGGTTGTTCATCGTGATGGTCAGGGACTGGAGGTCGGTGTCGTAGACCGGGGCCAGGTTCACCCGCTCGATAACGAGGAAGGCGCCGCTGCCGGCGACCGCGCTCCAGGCGTCCCAGCCGGCCCAGCTCGAGGAATCCGGCACCGTGCCGTCGGGCGTCTGCCAGATCTGCTGGAAGGCCGCCGGCGTGGAGATGGCGGCCGCGGGCGGCAGGTCGAGGCCCCCGCGCAGGCTCGAGAGGAGGAGCACGCGCTGCGGCGGGGCGCCCGCCGGATCGGCCAGGTAGACGCGCGCCTGGTTGCGGGAATTCGTGGCCACGCCCGCCGGGCTCAGGTCGGCGTATCCGGCCAGCGCCGTCGCCCAGTTCGCCGCCGTGGGCGCGACCCCCTGGTCGCGGAGGTAATACTTAACCTCCTGGCCCAGATTGGCCATCGTCTGGGCCTCGGCGGAGGCCGCCGCCCGGTCGATGGCGTGCAGCGCGTTCGGCACGGCCACGCTCGCGAGGATCGCCATGATGGCGAGAACCCCGATCAGCTCGATCAGGCTGAAGGCGGCGGCGGCGCGGACGAAGCTGGGCCGGGGAGTTCTCATCGCACTTGCCAGAGCTGCAGGATGGGGAGCACCACCGCCAGGGCCACGCACCCGACCGCGGCGATCAGGACCAGCATGATGACCGGGTTGATCACGGCGAAGATCAGCTTGATCCGCCGCGGGATAATCTTGTCGTAGTAGTCGGCGACGCTCTGGAGGGAAAAATCGAGGCTTCCGGAGGTCTCGCCGCTCGCGATCATGGTCACGAGGGTGGCCGGGAAGAAATCATGGCGGCCCAGGCAGCGGCTGAGGGGCGCTCCCTCCGCCACGCCCTGGCGGACCTCGTCCAGCGCCCCGGCGATGGCGCGGTTCCCCACCAGGTGCCGGCAGATCTCCAGTCCCCGCAGGAGCGGGATGCCCGCGCGGTAGAGCATGCCGAGGTTGTGGGTGAAGCGGGAGAGGCCGAACATGGCGACCAGCGGGCCGAAGACCGGGAGCCGCATCAGCAGGCGGTCGCAGCCGCGCGCGAAGGGCTCCGAGCGCCGGGCCAGCCGGAGCAGGAGCGGCAGCCCCACGGCGGCCGCGAGGAGCGCGGGCCAGCCGCGGACCAGGAATTGGCTGACGGCCATGACGGCGCGCGTCAGGAGCGGGGTCTGGAGCGCCAGCCCCTGCAGGAGCTCGACGAAGCGCGGGACAACGAGCGTGAACAGGCCGACGATCAGGCCGACGGTGGCGACGGTCACGACCAGCGGGTAGACCAGCGCCTGGCGGATGTCGCTGACCAGCTCGTCGAGCCACTGCAGGTAGGCCGTCAGGCTCTCGAAGACCTCCGGCAGCCGGCCGCTGACCTCGCCCGCCTGCACCATGGCCACGACCTGGGCGGAGAAGACGCGCGGCTGGCCCGCCATGGCCTGCGGAAGGGAGACGCCCGAGTTCACGTCCGCGTGCAGCCGGCCGACCACCGGGCCCATCCGGCCCCCCGTGAAATCCTCCGCCACCCGCTCGAGCGCCGTCGGCAGGGTGATGCGCGCCCGCAGGAGGAGCGACATCTCCACGAAAAACGCGATCAGCTCGGCCCGCCGGACGCCCCGGCCGCGCGCGACCCCGGCGGCGCGCACCTGCTCGGTCGCATCGCGCAGCCAGACACCGCGGCCGCGCAGCCGCTGCTCCACCGCCGCGAGGCTCGCGGCCTCGAGCTCCCCGGAGACCGCCTCCCCGGCGGCATTGAAGGCGCGGTAGTGGAAGAGGCTCATGTCAGCTGGAGAACGCCACCCGGAAGACCTCCGCCAGGGAGGTCTCGCCCGCCCGCGCGCGCCGGACACCGTCCTCGCAGAGGGTCCGCACGCCCTTTTCCCGCGCGATCGCCTTCAGGGCGTCGATCCGGCCCTCCTGCAGGGCGGGATGATAGTCCTCGTCGAGCACCAGCAGCTCGAAGATGGCCAGCCGGCCGCGATAGCCCTGCTGGCGGCACTCCGGACAGCCGCGCGGCTTCCACAGCTCCAGCGGGCCGTCGCCGGGCACCGGCAGGTTGAAGGAGTGAAAATGGGCCGCCGGATCGGCGACGGGCTCCCGGCAGGCCGGGCAGAGGCGCCGGACCAGCCGCTGCGCCACCACGAGCTGCAGCGTGGCGGGCAGGAGGAAGGGCTCGACCCCGAGGTCGATCAGCCGGGGAATCGCGCTGAAGGAGTCGTTGGTGTGGAGCGAGCTGAAGACGAGGTGCCCGGTGAGCGCGGCCCGCACCATCAGCTGCGCCGTCTCCTTGTCACGGGTCTCGCCGACGAGGATGACGTCGGGGTCCTGGCGCAGCAGCGTCCGCAGCCCGGCGCCAAAGGTGAGGCCGATCTTGTCGTTGACCTGGGTCTGCCGGATATGCGGCAGCCGGTACTCGATCGGGTCCTCGAGGGTGAAGACCGAGCGCTCAAGCCGGTTGACGCTGTTCAGGGCGGTATAGAGCGAGGTCGTCTTGCCGCTGCCGGTCGGGCCGGTGACCAGGACGACGCCGTGCGGCCGCTGGACCGCCTCGGCGAGCGCGGCCTCGTCCTCCGGGCGCAGCCCGAGCGACTTCAGGTCGAGGAGCAGCGCGCCGCCGTCCAGGATGCGCAGGACGATGCTCTCCCCGAAGTTCGTCGGCAGGCAGGACATGCGGATGTTCAGCTCGCGCCGGCCGACGGCAAAGCTGAACCGCCCGTCCTGGGGGAGCCGCGTCTCCGAGACGTCGAGAGTGGCCATGACCTTCAGCCGCGCGAGGAACGGGTCCTGCAGGTCCTTGGGCACGATCACGAACGGCTGCAGGAGCCCGTCGTGCCGCATGCGGATCCGCAGCGACTTCTCGTCGGGCTCGAAGTGGATGTCGCTGGCGGACTTGCGCACCGCCGCCGCGATGATCTGCTCGATGGCCCGGATCACCGGGGCGGTGGCGTCCGCGCCGCCGCGGCGCGCGCTGATCTTCATGAGCTCGTCGAGCGTCTGGTCGAGCGAACCCTCGCGCTCGTGCAGGGTCGCGAGCCGTTCCCGGATGTCCGCGGTCGGGGCGTTCAGGACCTCCACCTTCAGCCCGGTCATGCTCTCCACCCGGTCCACGGCCACGATGTCGAACGGATCGCCCATGACCAGGCGCAGCGTGCCGTCGCGCCGCCGGCACGGGATGAGCGCGGCCTCGCGGCAGAACTCGTAGGGCAGCAGGCGCGCCGCCTCGGGCTCGATCTCAAGCTGCGCGATGTCGACCGCCGGGCTCGAGGAATCCTGGGCGAGGAAGGCGGCGATCCCCTCCTCCGTCGCAAACCCGAAGTCATGCAGCACAGCGCCGATCAGCCGGCCGCTGCGCCTCTGTTCGCGCAGCGCCAGGTCCAGCTGGTGGCTGCTGATCAGGCCCGCCTCGAGCAGCCGGTCGCCCAGGCGGGGTGCGGAGGTCGGCGGGGGCGGAATCATGGGGGCGGGATTGGCCGGGACCCCTCGCCGGGCCGCAGGCGGGTCCTCCCGGACCGGTGGGATCAGCCGGCTACTGCTGGGCCAGGTAAACGTAGACGGTGGTCAGGCCCTGGCCGTTCGGCGCGGCGTAGGCCACCTTGCCGGCGTTGTCCGCCGAGACGGTGTCGGCCGCCGAGAGCGCATCGCCGTCGAGCAGCAGGCTGATCTGGCGGGCCTGGGCGCCGGTCACGTTCACCATGACCGCGGAAAGGACGCGGGCCCCCGTCGGGAGGTTCGTGGCGCCGTCGAGCTGGTAGTTGGCGCCGTTGGCCGCGGACGGGGCGGCGGCGGTCGAGGCGAGGCAGATGATCCGGGATTGCGCGGCCTGACTGGCGCCGCCCGCCGCCGACCAGACGCCGGCCGCATACGTCCAGGTGGCCCCGGCCACCGCGGGATTGGCCGGAGGCGTGCCGATCTTGGCCGTGAAGCGGCTATCGGTATAGCCGGAGGTCAGGAGCAGGTCGTCGATCCGGGAATTGGCGTTGGTGACCGGCAGCGTGCCGTACTTGCCGCTGAAATCGGCGGCGGCGCTCGCCAGGGCGTTGAGGGAGCTGACCGCGCTGGTGACCCGCGAGGAGCCGATCGTGGCGAAGACCTTGGGGACAATGACGACGGCGAGAATCGCGATGATCGCGAGCACACCGATCATTTCGATCAGGCTGAAGCCTGACTGGCGGGAGGAGGATGGGGCCTTCATAGGGTGGGTGTCTGACAGAATCGGTCAAAATCGGCCGCGCTTGAGCCAAAACGGCGGGATGGGGGCCCGGCGGCGCCCGCCGCGGCCCCGCCTATCAACCTTGCGCTCAACTTGTTCCCGCCCGGGCCGATGCAGGAAGGGCCATGCCCCCCGACGTTCCGCCCTGGGACCAGATCCTCCTTTGCGCCCGCCAGCTGCCCGCCACGCCGGCGATCCTGGGCAAGCTGCAGCACCTCCTGCGCGACGCGAACACGGACTTGGAGGACGTCTGCACCCTTCTCAAGCGCGACACGGCCCTGGCCGCCAGGACGATCCAGGTCAGCAACAGCACCTATTTCAGCCCCGCCCTCCCCCACGCCTCCCTGGAGGAGGCGGTCGGCTGCGTCGGTTTTGATCATATCTGCAAGGTCGTCGGCATGAGCATCAGCGCCCAGCTGTGCGACCGCGACCTCCGCCACTATGGGATCGCCTCGGACCGGCTGGCTGAAAACACA
>Ga0265320_10003056_pt1 | contig 11359 bp, 12 predicted proteins | sample 4827metaG_FD_202087 | JGI IMG/M metagenome (GOLD analysis project Ga0265320, IMG submission 202087) | Rhizosphere microbial communities from Carex aquatilis grown in University of Washington, Seatle, WA, United States - 4-8-27 metaG | ecosystem: Host-associated > Plants > Roots > Rhizosphere >...
AGCCGCTGCAGGGCGATGGGCGACAGCCTGGCGATGTCGTGGCCCAGGATGCGCACCGTGCCGGAACTGGGCTTCTTCAGCCCCAGCAGGTGGTTGAGGAACGTGGTCTTGCCCGAGCCCGAGCCGCCCATGATCACCATGATCTCGCCGCGCGCCACGGTGAGCGACACGTCGTGCAGGATCTGGCGGTCGCCGTAATGGGTGACGAGGTTGGAGACCTCGATGCTGTAGGGGGTGGGACTGGGGGATTGCCCGGCCATCAGCGGGTCACCATGAAGACGAAGATCATGTCGGTGATGACGATGGCCGAGATGGCATGCACCACCGACCGCGTGGTCATGCGGCCCACTCCTTCGGCCCCGCCGGTCACCGAGGCGCCGTTGACCACGCCGACCACGGTGATCAGCACGGCGAAGATGGCGCTTTTGCCCAGGCCGTGCCAGACGTCGTTGAGCCGCACCAGATCGGTCATCTCGTCCACATAGGCGCCCAGCGAGCTGCCCAGCTGCGGCGCGATGTACAGCCCGGCGGCGAACAGGCCGACCAGATCGGACCACAGGGTCAGGGCCGGCAGCATCACCAGCATGGCCAGCAGCGGCGGCACCACCAGAAAGCGTACCGGCGAGATACCCATGACGGTGAGCGCGTCGATTTCCTGGTTGATGCGCATGGTGCCCAGCCGGGCGGCCAGCGCCGAGCCCGAACGCCCCGCCACCAGAATGCCGGTGATCAGCGGGCCGAACTCGCGCACCACCGACATGGCGACGCCGATGGACACCCGGGATTCGGCGCCGAACAGGCGAAGCGTGTAGATGCCCTGGATGGCCAGCATGATGCCGATGGTGGCCGACAGAACGGTGACGATGGGCAGGGCGCCGATGCCGATCTCCATGGCCTGGGCCACCACGGGGGAAAGGCGCACCGGCTGGCGGCGCTTGCCTCCCATGCCCAGCCAATAGAGGCATTCGGCCAGCAGCGAGGCCCCATAGCCGAATTCGGCGATCCCGGTCACCGTCCGGCGTCCCAGCCGGTCGAGCAGTCCGATGAATCCCCTGGGTTCGGCCTCGGAGCTCACCGCGTCATCCCCCGAGCGCGGCTTCGACGGTGTCGGCGATGGTGAAGACGCGATCCAGGCGGGCCAGTTGCAGCACCCGGCGGACCGGATCGCTGATGGCCGCCAGGGCGAAGCGGGTGCCGTTCTTTCGGGCCATCTGGTAGGCCTCGACCAGGCCGGCGATGCCGGAGCTGTCGATGTATTCCACCTTGGAGAGATCGACCACCACCGGGCGCTTCTCCAGCATCAGCTCCATCAGCGCCTTGCGCAGCGAGGGGCTGTGGCGCAGGTCCACCTCGCCGGACAGGATCACGACGGTGGCGGTATCGGCGGTACGGGTTTCCAGCTTCATGTCGGGTCGATCCGTCTGACCATTTGCAAAAGGTTGCCGATTCCGGCCGGCGGCGGCAGGAAATCCACATGATCCATGATAGAGCGCATCAGATGGGTGCCCAGCCCCCCGGGCCGCACCTCGTCCAGCGACCTGGGATGGATTTTAGCCACATCCACGGCGGGAGCGAAATCCATAAGTCGTATGACCAACCGATCGTCTTCGCGGTCCAGGCGAAGAACGATGTCGCCCTCGCCGCCGTGATAGGCGTGGCGGATGATGTTCTGGCAGGCTTCGTCCACCGCCAGCACCACGTCGCCGACCATGGATTCGCCGCAGCCCATGGCGCGGGCCGCCCCGCCTACCGCGGCGCGGATGGCGGCCAGTTCCTCGGGCCGGGCGGGGTATCGCCGCTCGAAGGCGGCGGCCGCGCCGCTCCGGCGGTCCTCGATCACCACCAGGGTGATGTCGTCGAGCAGGCCGCCGCTGTCGTCCAGCGAACGCACCAGCGCCTCCAGGCGCTCGGTGGCCGGCAGGGCGGAGAAGCTCTGGATCAGGGCGCGGGCGCCCTCGTTCTCCAGCATGGCGTCGTGGCGGGGGCGGGCCTCGGTCAGCCCGTCGGTGAAGAGATAGAGGGAGCCGCCATCCAGGTCGACCACGCTTTCCGGGCAGCCGTCGGCGAACAGTTCCACGGCTATGCCGAGCGGCGGCATCTCGCCCTCGATGGGGGTGAAGGTGCCGTCCTTCAGCAGCAGCGGCGGCTCGTGGCCGGCGATGGCCAGCACCACCCGGCCGCTGGCCGGATCGAACAGGCCGGCCGCCATGGTGACGAACATGCCGGGCATCCGGGTTTCCAGCAGTTCGGAATTGATGGCGGTCAGAACCGCTCCGGGGCCGGCCTCCCGCTTGACGAGACAGCGGAACAGGCTGGCGGTCTTGGCCATCAGCAGCGAAGCCTTCATGCCCTTGCCCGCCACGTCGCCGATGGCGAAGGCCGTCCGTCCATCGGCCAGCGGGATGATCTCGAAAAAATCCCCCGAAACGCCGCGGGCCGGCAGGTTGATGCCGTGAATGGGCGAATCCTCGGATTGCGGCCCCGGCAGCATGGCCCGCTGAATCTCCGACGCCAGCTCGAGTTCGCGCTTCAGCCCCTGCTCCTCGGCCATGTCGGCCACCAGCCTGGCATTGATCAGCGCCAGGGCCGAACTGGCGGCCAGGGCCTGCAGCAGGCGGGAATCCGTCTGGGAGAAGGCGCCGCCGCCCTTCTTGTTGAACAGCTCGATGGCGCCCAGTTTCGTGCCGCGCACCGCCATGGGGGCGCACAGAATGGAAAGGGTCTCGAAGCCGGTGGCCGCGTCGACGGCGCCGGTGAAGTCGGGATCACGCCTGGTATCCCTCACCAGCTGCGGCACGCCCAGGTCGATGGTCCGCCCGACGATGCCGGTGCCGGGAGTGAGCCGCAGGCCGATGACGTCCACCGGCCCCATATTGGCGCGGCATACCAGTTCGCCGCTGTCCTCGTCGATGAGGAACAGCGAGGCGGCTTCCGCCCCCATCCGCTGGGCGATGCGTTCCAGGCCCAGACGCAGGGTGGCTTCCACGTCGTGAGAATGGGCGAAATCGCCGGTCATCTCGACGATCAGGTCGAGGTGGCTGGCGGAATCTGTCTCGGGAAGCGGGCTCGGCATATCCCCATCATGCCAAGGATGATGGAAACGGCCAATCGCTTAGAGCGGCCGTTGAGGGCGCGGCCAAGGGCGCGGATGCGCCCGCCCGGCGAGGGACAATGATAAAGCCGATACAAAAAAGATGCGCGGGGGGCTCGACTTTCCCGGTTCCGCCCGTGTAAAGGGATGGGGGGGACGGGGAAGGCCGTGTTGGGGAAGTGATGTTCTTTTCACGAGGCAAGGGCGGTTCCGGGATCGAGCCCGGAGACGTTTTTCATAAGCTTGGGACCTATGGCAGCGACTGGACGGTGGAGCGGATCTTCGATTACGCCGACATCCCCCGTCATGTGCGGCTGATCGATCGCAACAGCGGCCGCACCATGACGGTGGCGGCCAACATGCTGCTCGATCCCGACAATTTCGTCAGGCGTCCCGCCTGATCACGGCGGCCGGCAGTCCAGGCTGCCCGCCAGATGCTTCTCGATAAGCGGCGGATAATCGTAGATCAGCATGCTGTCGCGCTGATGCACGGTAACTTCGGTATCGTTGCCCTTGCGCGCGAAATCCACCACCAGGAAGATCTCGGTGCGGAACACCGCCTCCAGCTCGCCGATCAGCTCGGCGCGGCCGCCGTTGGGCATTATATTGCAGCGATAGTGATAGTTGGGGCCACGCGCGCACCACGACAGCATCCGGGCGACCTTGGGGCAGGCGTTGGCCGGGCTCATGGCGGTGTACAGGCTTACCCGCCGGTCGGCGTTGGCGCGCGCGTCCTCGGGGGTGCGGTCGGGGGTGATCATGGAGCAGCCCCCCAGGACCAGCGCCAAAGCAAGGATGACAGGAAGTCTCATGACAATTCCGATACGGCCTGCCGAAATCCTAACCGGGTTCGGATCATAACGAAACTAGGGTTTTAACCCTACGACTCCTGGATGGTTTCCAGCATGGCCGCCACGACGTTGGTCAGGCGGACCAGATCGCCGTCGCGGGACAGGCGGTGGTCGCCGTCCTTGACCAGGACCATTTCCACCTGCTCCGAGGCCAGGCAGTCGGCCAGTTGCAACGCGGTACGCCACGGTACGTCGGCATCCTTCTGGCCGTGAATCAGTCGGACCGGGCAATGAATCTGGATCAGGTCGCGCAGCAGAAGGTGGTTGCGCCCATCCTCGATCAGCGAGCGATGGACGCGCCAGGGATTTTCCGGTTCGTAGCAATTGGGCAGTTCCAGCTCGCCGGTTTCCATCAGGGTGCGGCGCTGCTCGAAGGTGAAGTCCTGCCACATCAGGTCCTCGGTGAAGTCGGGTGCGGCGGCGACGCCCACCAGCCCGGCCACCCTGTCGCGGCGTTCCAGCGCGGCCAAAAGGGCGATCCAGCCCCCCAGGCTGGACCCCACCAGGACCTGGGGTCCCTCGGTCAGCCGGTCGATGACCGCCACCGCGTCGGCGGCCCAGCGTCCCACCGTGCCGTACAGCGCGTCGCCCGAGGATTTGCCGTGGCCGAAATAGTCGAAGCGCAGGAAGGCGCGCCCCTCGGCCCGGCACATGTCTTCCAGCGCCAGGGCCTTGCCGCCTTCCATGTCGGAATGGTACCCGTGCAGGAACACCACGCCGGGGGCCTTGCCTTCCAGCTTGCGGTAAGCGATTGTCGCGCCATCGGGACGCGTCAGCGTTCCGCACCCTTCCGGGTTATGCCCATTGTCAGTATTGTCAGTCATCGCCGTTCGGAAAGCCATGGATCACGTCTCCCCCATCGAAGCGCCATCGGCGGCCGTTCGTCAACCGGTCGTCTTGCAGGTGCTGCCCGCCCTGGTCACCGGGGGGGTGGAACGCGGCACCGTGGACATGGCCGTCGCCCTGGCCGAGGCCGGGTGGACGGCCATCGTCGCCTCCGAGGGCGGCCCCATGGTGCGCGAGCTGACCCGCGCCGGGGTCCAGCACATCACCCTGCCGCTGGCCTCCAAGAATCCGCTGACCATCCGGGCCAACGCCCTGAAGCTGGCCGAGATCATCACCGCCAACGGGGTGGACATCGTCCACGCCCGCTCGCGCGCCCCGGCCTGGAGCGCCTGGATCGCCGCCCAGGCCACCGGCGCCCATTACGTCACCACCTTCCACGGCACCTACAATCTCGGCTGGTTCGGGCTGAAGCAGAAGTACAACGCCGTCATGACCCGGGGCGAGAAGGTGATCGCCATCTCGGACTTCATCGCCGAGCACGCCCGGCGCGTCTATGGCCTGGAGGCCGACCGTATCCGCGTCGTCCATCGCGGCATCGACATGTCGCGCTTCGATCCCTCCCGCGTCAGCCCCGAGCGCATCATCCAGCTGGCCCAGAAATGGCGGCTGCCCGATGGCTATCAGGTCATCATGCTGCCCGGCCGTCTGACCCGGTGGAAGGGACAGGCGGTGCTGATCGAGGCCCTGGCGCTGCTGGGCCGCCACGACGTGCGCTGTCTGCTGGTCGGCTCCGACCAGGGGCGGACCGGCTACCGCGAGGAGCTGGTGGAACTGGTCAAGCGCCGCGACCTCACCGACGTGGTCCATCTGGTGGACGAGTGCACCGACATGCCCGCCGCCTATATGCTGACCGACGTGGTGGTATCGGCCTCCACCGACCCGGAAGCCTTCGGCCGCATCGCCGTCGAGGGCCAGGCCATGGGCCGGCCGGTGATCGCCACCGCCCACGGCGCCACCGACGAGACGGTATTGCCCGGCCGCACCGGCTGGCTGACCGCCCCGGGCGACCCTGCGGCATTGGCCCAGGCCCTGGACCGCTTCCTGGCCCTGTCCGCCGAGGAGCGCGACCTGATGGCCAGGGACGCCATGGACTTCGTACGCGGCAGTTTCTCCAAGGAAGCCATGTGCACCCACACCATCGACGTCTATCGCGAGGTGCTGGGTCTTCCCGTGACTCCTTCCGGCGCTTGAGGGGCGGGCAATGAGCGAGGCGCAGCCGAAGCGCGGCCGCGTTGAGCGGCCCGGAGCGGAGCGGAGGAAAGCCAAGCCCGCGCGAGCGGGCGCCCGGCGATTGAGGGGCGGGCAATGACCACCCAACGCGTCCTGGTCATCAAGCTCGGCGCCCTGGGCGATTTCGTCCAGGCCATGGGGCCGTTCGCCGCCATCCGCGCCCACCACGCGGGCGCCCGCATCACCCTGCTCACCACCCGGCCCTTCGCCGAACTGGCCGCCGCCTGCCCGTGGTTCGACGAGGTATGGCTGGACGACAAGCCGCCGCTGTGGCGCCTCGACAAGGTGCTGGTCCTGGCGGCCCGCCTGCGCGGCGGGCATTTCGGGCGGGTCTACGACCTGCAGACCTCGGACCGCTCGTCCTGGTATTTCCGCCTGATGGGCCAGGGCGTGGAGTGGTCGGGCATCGCCAAGGGCTGCTCCCATCCCCACGCCAATCCCCGGCGGGATTTCATGCACACCATCGAGCGCCAGCGCGAGCAACTGGCCATGGCCGGCATCAACAAGGTGCCGCCGCCCGACCTCGCCTGGGCGGAAGCCGCGCCGGGCCGCTTCGACATCCCTGGACGCTTCGTGCTGCTGGTTCCCGGCGGCGCGCCGCATCGCCCGGCCAAGCGCTGGCCGGTGGAGCGCTTCGGCCGGGTGGCTCTCTGGCTGGCGGAGCGCGGCTTCACCCCCGTTCTGCTGGGCACGGACAAGGAGCGGGCCGAGATCGACACCATCCGCGCCATCTGCCCGCAGGCGGTGGATCTGGCCGAGCGTACCGGCTTTCCCGACATCATCGCCCTGGCCCGCCGGGCCGAGGCGGCGCTGGGCAACGATACCGGCCCCATGCACCTGATCGCCGCCGGCGGCTGCCCCTCGGTGGTGCTGTTCTCCCACGAGTCCGATCCGGCGCTGTGCGCGCCCAGGGGCAACGTCACCGTGCTGCGCCGCCCGTCCCTCGCCGAGCTGGGCGAATCGGAGGTCGAGGCGGCGCTGGACGGAATGTTGCCCGCACCTTGACTCGGACGTGTTTCCCCTTAGACTCCCTCCCCCTGTTTATGCCCAAAGCGTGAAAGAGAGTGTCATGGTCGCCATCACCCTGCCCGACGGCAAGGTCCGCCAATACGATCACCCGGTGACGGGTCTGGACGTGGCCAAGGATATCGGCCCCGGTCTGGCCAAGGCGGCGCTGGCGATCACCATCGACGGCGAGATGAAGGATCTCGCCACGCTGATCGAGCGCGACGTGAACCTCTCCATCATCACCGCCAAGAGCGGGCAGGAGGCGCTGGAACTGCTGCGCCACGACGCCGCTCACGTCATGGCCGAGGCGGTGAAGGAACTGTATCCCGAGACCCAGGTGACCATCGGCCCCAGCATCGAGAACGGCTTCTACTACGACTTCGCCCGCCCGACCCCGTTCACGCCCGACGATCTGGCCAGGATCGAGGCGCGCATGGCCGAGATCGTCGACCGCGACGAGGCCATCACCCGCGAGGAATGGGATCGCGACGCGGCGGTGCAGTTCTTCCTGGATGCCGGCGAGAAGTACAAGGCGGAGATCATCGCCTCCATCCCCGCCGACCAGAAGATCGGCCTCTACCGCCAGGGCGCCTTCATCGACCTGTGCCGCGGCCCCCATCTGCCGTCCACCGCCAAGCTGGGCAAGGCCTTCAAGCTGATGAAGCTGGCCGGCGCCTATTGGCGCGGCGATTCCAGGAACGAGATGCTGCAGCGTATCTACGGCACCGCCTGGTTCGACAAGAAGGAGCTGGACGCCTACCTGCACATGCTGGAGGAGGCGGAAAAGCGCGACCACCGCCGCCTGGGCCGCGAGATGGAGCTGTTCCACCAGCAGGAAGAGGCCGCCGGGTCGGTGTTCTGGCACAAGAAGGGCTGGACGCTGTATCGGGCCGTCGAGTCCTATATGCGCCGCCGGCTGGAGGCCAACAATTACGAAGAAGTGAAGACGCCGCAACTGGTGGACTTCTCCCTGTGGGAAGCCTCGGGCCACGCCGACAAGTTCTCCGAGTCCATGTTCACCATCCGGACCCAGGACGAGCGTCACCTGGCGGTGAAGCCCATGAACTGCCCCTGCCACGTGCAGATCTTCCGCCAGGGCATCAAGAGCTACCGTGACCTGCCGCTGCGCATGGCCGAGTTCGGCTCGTGCCACCGCTACGAGCCGTCGGGGGCGCTGCACGGCATCATGCGGGTGCGCGCCTTCACCCAGGACGACGCCCACATCTTCTGCACCGAGGACCAGATCACCTCGGAGACCATCGCCTTCTGCCAGTTGCTGAAGGAGGTCTACACCGATTTCGGCTTCACCGACGTGCGGGTCAAGTTTTCCGACCGCCCGGCCAAGCGGGCCGGATCGGACGAGACCTGGGACAAGGCGGAGAGTGCGCTGCTGGAGGCTTCCAAGGCCGCCGGGCTGGAGACCGTCCTCAATCCGGGCGAAGGCGCCTTCTACGGCCCCAAGCTGGAATTCGTGCTCAGGGACGCCATCGGCCGCGACTGGCAGTGCGGCACGCTGCAGGTGGACTTCGTGCTGCCCGAGCGCCTGGACGCGGCCTATGTGGCCGAGGACGGAACCAAGAAGCGTCCCGTCATGCTCCATCGCGCCATCCTGGGCTCGTTCGAGCGCTTCCTCGGCATCCTGATCGAGAACTTCGCCGGGCGCTTCCCGCTGTGGCTGGCGCCGACCCAGGTGGTGGTCGCCACCATCGTCTCCGAGGCCGACGACTTCGCCCGCGAGGTCGAGGCTGCTCTTAAGGCCGCCGGCATCCGGGTCGAGCTGGACTTGCGCAACGAGAAGATCAACTACAAGGTCCGCGAACATTCCGTCGCCAAGGTGCCGGTGATGCTGGTGGTCGGCAAGCGCGAGGCGGAAAGCCGCCAGGTCGCCATGCGCCGTCTGGGCAGCCAAAACCAAGAAATTGTTGCGCTGGATCAGGCAGTCGCTACACTCGTCGCAGAGGCGACCCCGCCCGCGTGACGGGAGCCACCCCATGGAACCGACGGCTCGGCCCGCGAAACCCGCACTCGGGCCCATCGGTGTACTCGAAACGATGGAGATTGTTCTATAGCTAGGCCCCCGATGCAGACGCCGCCCAAGAACGACGGGCCGCGCGTCAACCGCGAAATCGATGTGCGTTCCATCCGCCTGGTGGGCGCCGACGGAGAAATGATCGGAGTCGTGACCCTGCGCGAGGGTCTGGTGATGGCCGAGGAAGCCGGGCTTGACCTGGTCGAGGTCTCTCCCAACGCCGACCCGCCGGTCTGCAAGATTCTGGACTTCGGCAAGTTCAAGTACGAAGACCAGAAGAAGAAGAATGCCGCCCGCAAGAAGCAGAAGGTGATCGAGGTCAAGGAGGTCAAGCTCCGCCCGAACATCGACGATCATGACTATGACGTCAAGATGCGGAGCATGAGGAAGTTCCTCGAGGAAGGCGACAAGGTGAAGGTCACCCTGCGCTTCCGTGGCCGCGAACTGGCTCACCAGGACCTGGGTATGAAGGTGCTGGAACGAGTGCGCGACGACCTGGAGGACCTGGGTAAGGTCGAGCAGATTCCCAAGATGGAAGGCCGCCAGATGGTCATGGTGATCTCGGCGAAGTAATCTTCGGCGGGGTCCCGGAACTTTGTTTCCGCACCCGCGCAAAGCGGGTTGCGGAGCGCAAGGCTTTACGCTATTTTCCGCGCCTCCCCACCGACCAGGGGATCAGCGACCCTGTGGAGGGGTGGCAGAGTGGTCGAATGCGCCGGTCTCGAAAACCGGTATGGGTGCAAGCTCATCGTGGGTTCGAATCCCACCCCCTCCGCCATACGAAACAAAGGGCCGCCCGTCACCGGGCGGCCCTTCGTCTTTGGTGCGATGGTCGAGCAGCTCAGCGGCGAAAGACGAAGCGGCGCTGGCGCTGACGTTTGCGGCAGGCGACGGACAGGCTGAGGCCCATCAGACCGACGGCGACCCAGGCGGGCATGTCGAGAAGCGCCACGGCCAGGGTGCTGGACATGGAGCGGCCGGCATCGGTGGTATCGGGAGCGTGACCGGCGATCAGGGTGACGACATCGGCGGTAATAATTCCCGCATATTCAGCTGGACCAAGGGCCAACACGGCATCGGCCGATGCCATGATCACGGCGAGGCCGATCAGCAGCCAACCCATCACACGCCCGAAGAACATACATGCCCCCGACGACCAGAACGTTTATCTCACGGATGAATATAGCTTTGCGCCGAAGTAAGCTGAAATTCAACCGTTTTTCCATGACATACATCACATCTCATGGGGGGTTGCATGCCTCGCGACGCTCGTGTATCTTCCCGCCCTTCCCCGAACCTGGCGAGCCTGGTTCGTGTGTTGCGGAGGGGTGGCCGAGCGGTTGAAGGCGCACGCCTGGAAAGTGTGTATACGGTGTTGAGCCGTATCGAGGGTTCGAATCCCTCTCCCTCCGCCAATTTCCTTTCGAAATCGATTTTCCACATTCTGAGGAATGCCTGAAGCCCAGGCATTTCGCGCCAGTTCTGCGCCAAGGCCGTTGACCGAGCAAGACGTTGGAGAACGATTTCGCCGACGGCATCCTTTCTCTCCGCTACGATATTCTCCGCGGGCTGTTGACTGCAAACCCGTTGACGGTACGGGCTTGAGGATTGGGCCGCCCCAATCTCGGGGGATTCCCGCTATTTATTCAACTGAAATGCCGCGCGCCCTGCCGTGGGATGTGATGATTGCTAGATGCTCATCGTATTGGTAGTTTCATCGACATGAACTGCATCCTAGCACTGTATCGTTATCAGCCAAAAACCGGCAGTGACGGCCGCCCCATCAAACATAAGTGGGCCAAGGCTGAACCTGGGTTCGACTATGGAAACGATGATCATCCCGAAGGCATGTGCCCGAGCACTATTGACCGCGATACCGCGGAGAAGATTTTGCGGGACGGCATACCCTATTCGCCACAGGGCTGGCCGAAATCCCATCCGAAATGGGTGTTCAACATCCATCAGGGTGCCGTATATAAAGCTGTCGAAACCATACCTGGGGTGTCGTACCATGGTTTTCCCTGCCCGGGTCCACGAACGCACCCACGAAAAGCCGACATGCCCAAAATCATAAAAGAAAGACTTCTTGAGCGGGCCCGGGAGCGCAATTGCCTGACCGAGATCGAAGCTTGGTTCAAGGAGTATCCGTGATGGGCACGGGAACCTTCGATCTGCGGATCCAATGGAGCAGTCCCGCCCCCGAAGGGAGCGCCTTCGAGGCGACAGAAGGGCACGCCAGTTTAAAGGTGGGCGGCAAAGAGGTATGGGCCAGCGTTCATTGGCATTGGGTCGATCTGCTCGCTT
>Ga0265320_10003058_pt1 | contig 11355 bp, 6 predicted proteins | sample 4827metaG_FD_202087 | JGI IMG/M metagenome (GOLD analysis project Ga0265320, IMG submission 202087) | Rhizosphere microbial communities from Carex aquatilis grown in University of Washington, Seatle, WA, United States - 4-8-27 metaG | ecosystem: Host-associated > Plants > Roots > Rhizosphere >...
CTCATTGCGCGATTCGTGCCAGGCCCGAATCACGAGCAGCCCGGTGTATTCGCCCTGGGAACCGGCGTTGGGCTGGAGCGAAATGCCGGCAAACCCGGTGATTTCCGCCAGCCAGTCTTCGAGGTGATGAAACAAAACCTGGTAGCCGCGCGCCTGTTTCAGCGGCGCAAACGGATGCAGCTTCGCAAACTCCGGCCACGAAACCGGCAGCATCTCAAAGGCAGCGTTCAGCTTCATCGTGCAGGAGCCCAGCGGAATCATCGAGGCCGTCAACGACAGGTCGCGCGATTCCAGCCGCTTGATATAGCGGAGCATTTCCGTTTCGCTGTGATACGAGTTGAAAACCTTGTGGCTCAGAAACGCGGAGTGACGGGTGACGGGTGACGAGTGACAGGAAGACGCCAGGTCCTCCAGCGTGAACCCGATGGCCTTGTTACCTTTGAAAACCTGCCAGATTTCGACCACATCACTTTCCCCGGTCGTTTCGTCGAGCGAAATGCCCAGCGTGTGGTCGTCGATCAACCGGAAATTCATCCCATGCGCCTCGGCGGTTTTCAAAACATCCGCCGCTGGTTCTTTGCCCAACCCGATGCGGATCGTGTCAAAGCGCGGCGCCGCCGCAACCGGGAAGCCCAGCTTTTCCAGGCCCGCGGCCAGGATTCCGGTCAACGCCTGGATCCGCTGGGCGATTTTTCTTAAACCATCCGGCCCGTGATAAACGGCATACATTGAAGCCATGTTGGCCAGCAACGCCTGCGCCGTGCAGATGTTGCTGGTGGCCTTTTCGCGCCGGATATGCTGCTCGCGCGTCTGCAATGCCAGCCGCAGCGCCGGTTTGCCGCGGGAATCCTTTGAAACCCCCACGATGCGTCCAGGCAGGCTCCGTTTGAACCGGTCACGCGTGGCGAAAAAAGCCGCGTGCGGCCCGCCATAGCCCATCGGCACCCCGAAGCGCTGCGCGCTGCCAACGGCAATGTCCGCACCAAATTCGCCCGGCGGTTTCAACAAAGTCAGCGCCAGCAAATCCGTCGTCACGGTGACCAGCGCACCCGTCGCGTGCGCCTGTTCCACGAACGGTGCCAGGTCGGGGATGGCACCAAAGGTATCGGGATATTGCACCAGTGCGCCGCATACCCGGTCGGTGAACTTGAAATTTTCCTGACTGCCAACGACCACCTCGATGCCGAGCGCCCGGGCGCGCGTGCGGACGACCTCGATGTTTTGCGGATGGCAGGTTTCGGCAACGAAAAAAATATTCCGTCCGTCCTGGAGCGCATGACACATCGTCATGGCCTCGGCACAAGCGGTGGCCTCGTCGAGCAGCGAGGCGTTGGCGATATCCAGACCGGTGAGGTCGGCCACCATCGTCTGGAAATTCAGGAGCGCTTCGAGGCGGCCCTGGGAAATTTCCGCCTGGTAGGGCGTGTACTGCGTGTACCAGCCGGGATTTTCCAGGACGTTGCGCTGGATGACCGCGGGCGTGATGCAATCGTAATAGCCCATGCCGATGAACGAACGGCACACCTGGTTTTGCGACGCGATTTCCTTCAGGGCCGTCAGCGTCTCCGCTTCACTGCGGGCGGGTGGCAGATTGAGCGGTTTGGCCAGCCGGATTTTTTTCGGCACGGCGGCGTCCACCAGGGCCGCCAGGTCCGGATAGCCGAGCAACTGCAGCATGGCGCTCGTTTCCACCGGGCGCGGGCCGATGTGACGGCGCACAAATTGGTCCGGGTGCGCGGTCAAATTCTCAGTCAAAGCCATCCGGCAAAAGTACGGTTAGCGGACGCCAAAGCAAGGGGATTTCCGTCATCCATTCCGGCGGAAGCGGGAATTTGCTGAAATACAACAGGTTTGGCTGGCAAGGAAAAAACGCCACAACTAATGGTGTTTTTGGCAAAATAAACGCCAATTTATCGTTGTGCAAAATGGCTGTTTTTTTTATAATATTTAGCGAATTGCCGGCACCAAAAAACAACGCCGGCGCCGGGTTTAATTATGTCGAATAATCCAGACGTCACCGAGGTTAAAAGCGGTACGATAACCGCGAATTACGACGCGGCGCAGCTTGGAAAACTTGAAGGCCTGGAGGCCGTGCGCAAGAAACCGGGCATGTATATCGGCGGCACGGATGAACGCGCCCTGCATCATTGCGTGTCCGAGGTGCTGGACAATTCTGTGGACGAACACCTCGCCGGACATTGCGACAAGATCGAGGTGACCATCCACGTGGACGGCTCGATTTCCGTCCGCGACAACGGCCGCGGCATCCCGGTGGACATTCACCCCAAATACAAGATCCCCGGCGTCGAGATGGTGCTCACCACGCTCCATTCCGGCGGCAAATACGGCCAGGGCGGCTACAAGTTCTCCGGCGGCACCCATGGCGTCGGTGCCAAGTGCGTGAACGCGGTCAGCGAATGGTTCGAGGTGGAGGTCTCGCGCGATGGCAACGTGTATCACATGGAATTCGAACGCGGCAAAACCACGACGAAACTCGAGGTGATCGGCACGGCCAAGGGCACCGGCACGCTCATCACGTTCATGCCCGACACGGAAATTTTCCGCGAGACGATCGAGTTCAAGGCCGACCTGATCAGCCAGCGCTTGCGCGAACTCGCGTTCCTCAATTCCGGCCTGGAAATCGTCTTCCTCGACGAGCGCCAGGCCAATGCCAAGCCGGAGATCTTTTATTACAAGGACGGCACCGAGGAATTCGTCAAGCAGCTCAACAAGAACAAGACGCCGCTGCATCCCAAGCCGATCGCCTTTCGCAAGGAAACGAAGGAACGCAACGACGACAAGGAAATCGAGGTGCACGTCGAGGTCGTGATGCAATACAACGACAGCTACAACGACCAGGTGCTGTGCTACACGAACACGGTCCATAATCCCGACGGCGGCGCGCACTTGTCCGGCTTCCGCAGCGCGGTGACCCGCGCCATCAATCAATACGCCAAGTCCAACGAAATCCTGAAGGAAAAGGACCCGCAGATCACCGGCGACGACGTCCGCGAAGGCCTGACGGCGGTGGTTTCGGTGAAGCACAGCGACCCGAAGTTTGAATCGCAGACGAAGGTGAAGCTGCTTTCGCCCGAGGTGGAAAAAATCGTCGGCTCGGTCACCTACGAAGGCCTGATGGCCTACTTCGACGCGAATCCGCCGGTGGCGAAGCGCATCATCGAAAAAGGGCTGAACGCCGCCCGCGCCCGGGAAGCCGCGCGCAAGGCGCGCGAGGCGGTCCGCAAGAGCGCGCTGACGGGCGGCGGCCTGCCAGGCAAGCTGGCCGATTGCTCCGACCGCGACCCGGCAAACACGGAGCTTTACATCGTCGAGGGCGACTCCGCCGGCGGCTCGGCCAAGCAGGGCCGCGACCGGAAGTTCCAGGCGATCCTGCCCATCCGGGGCAAGCTCATCAACGTGGAGAAGGCGCGGCTCGACAAGGTGCTGCAAAACAATGAAATCCGCACCATGATCACCGCCATCGGCACGGGCATCGGCGATGGCGAGGGCGAAGGCGCGTTCGACCTGAACCGGCTGCGCTATCACAAAATCATCATCATGACCGATGCCGACGTGGACGGCTCGCACATCCGCACGCTGTTGCTGACCTTTTTCTACCGGCAGATGCCGCAACTGGTGAAGCAGGGATTCGTCTATATCGCGCAGCCGCCACTGTACTCGATCACGCGCAAGAAGAAGACGGATTACATCGACGACGACGTGCAATTGAACCGGATTCTGGTGCAGAACGGCACGGAGGAAGTGCAGTTAAAGAGCCTGGCCGACGGGAAGCAGTTCACGCAAAAGCAGCTGGAGGAAATCCTGCAACTGCTCGAATCGCTCGACAAGCACACGGCTTACGTGCGGCGCCAGGGCGGTGACTTCAGCGAATATGTCCGAAAGCGTTCTCCCGAGGGTGATTTCCCCTCGCACCTGGTAAAGGTGCGCGAAGGCAACGACGAAACCGTCCACTATTTCATCACGAACGCGGAGCTGGAACAATTCAAGGCGGCCAACGGCGACCTGTTCAACGGCGACACGGAGATGCGGAAGAAGGACGGGCCGACGCGGCGTGCCATCCATGCCGACCTGCACCACGAAAGCAAGGCGGTGGCGGAGCTGATGGGCAAACTGTCCCGCAAGGGCCTGCAGGCGGACCATTATGTCGCACAAAACAAGCCGTTGTTTGAACTCGTTGAAGGCGAAGGCGAGCGAGCGAACGTGACCCCGCTGTTCTCAATTCCGGAAATCCTGAACGCCGTGAAGGCCGTCGGCAAAAAGGGCATCCAGATGACCCGCTTCAAGGGCCTGGGGGAAATGGATGCCAAGGAACTTTTTGAAACGACGATGAACCCGGTCCGGCGCAAGCTGCTCCGGATCGAGCTCACCGACGCCGTCGAGGCCGAGGAAATGTTTGTGCGGCTCATGGGCGACGAGGTCGAGCCGCGCCGGCAGTTTATTGAGGACAATGCGCTGAACGTACGCAATCTCGACGTTTAGTCAAAATGTTGAATCGTTGAACGGTGAACCGATAAATCGGAAACAATCCACCGATTCAACAGTTAAACGATTTAACCATTTAACGAAGCCATGCCAGACGAAATCGAACCGACACCGACACCGACGCCACAGCCGCCGGCCGGCAGCATCTACGCCGCCGGGGAAAAGATCAGCAAGATCAACGTCGCGGACGAAATCAAAAACTCGTTCCTCGACTACTCGATGTCCGTGATCATCTCGCGGGCGCTGCCCGACGTGCGCGACGGCCTCAAGCCCTCCCAGCGCCGCATTCTTTACGCGATGCACGAGTTGTCCCTGTTTCCCGGCCGCAAGCCTTACAAGTGCGCGAAAATCTGCGGTGACACCTCCGGTAACTACCATCCGCATGGCGAAGCGGTGATTTATCCCACGCTGGTGCACATGGCTCAGCCGTGGGCGATGCGCGAGCGGCTGGTGGACGGCAAGGGCAACTTCGGCTCGATCGAGGACGATCCCCCCGCGGCAATGCGCTATACCGAGGCGCGGCTCACGCATCTCGGCGCGGCGCTCATGGAGGACATGGACAAGGACACGGTGGACTTTGTCCCGAACTACGACGAGCGGATGACTGAACCGACCGTGTTCCCGTCGGCGTTTCCGAACCTGATCGTCAACGGCGGCACGGGCATCGCCGTGGGCATGGCCACGAACATGGCCCCGCACAACCTGGGCGAGGTCGTGGACGGCATCTGCGCCCAGATTGACAACCCGGCCATCACCGTCGCGCAATTGATGAAATTCATCAAGGGCCCGGACTTTCCGACCGGCGGCATGATTTGCGGCGTCGAGGGCATCAAAAATTATTTTGAGACCGGCAAGGGCAGCATCAAATTGCGCGGGCGCGTCGGTTCGGAGGAGGTGAGGGGCAACCGCGAGCAGCTCGTCATCACGGAAATCCCGTTCAACGTCAACCGCGCCGCGCTGGAACAGCAGATCGCCGACCTGGTCAACGAGAAGGTCATCACGGAAATTTCCGCGATGCGCAATGAGTCGGACGAGCATACGCGGCTGGTGCTGGAACTCAAGCGCGATGGCAACCCCAAGGTCGTCATCAACAATCTCTACCAGCATACGCAGCTGGAGGTCAGCTTCAGCGTCAACGCCCTGGCGATCGATCATGGCAAGCCCAAAACGCTCAATCTCAAGGAACTCATCCAGTGCTACATCGAGCACCGGCGCGAGGTCATTTTGCGCCGCACGCGCTTTGAATTGCGCAAGGCCGAGGAACGCGCCGAACTGCTGGAGGGCTACCTCATCGCCCTGTCCAACCTCGACGAATTCATCCGCATCATCCGTTCGAGCAAAAACCGCGAGGAAGCCCGCGTCAAGCTGCTCGCCTTCGAATGGACGCGCGCCCAGGTGGAAAAATGGGCGATCCTCATCCGCAGCGAAGGGCGCCTGGTGGCGGGCCGTTACGCCCTGACCGAGCGGCAGGTGGACGCCATTCTGGACCTGCGCCTCTATCAGTTGACCGGGCTGGAAATCGACAAGGTCGAGCAGGAATACCGGGCGTTGATCGAAACCATCAAGGACCTGCTCGACATCCTCGCCAAGGAATCGCGCGTGATGGCGATCATCAAAAAGGAACTGCACGAGATCCGGGAGAAATACGCCACGCCGCGCAAATCCGAGATCGTGCCCGACGAAGGCGAGATCGCCATTGAAGATTTGATTGTCAACGAAGGGGTCATCATCACGCTCACGCACAGCGGCCTGATCAAGCGCACGAACGTCAGCCAGTACCGGTCGCAGCGCCGCGGCGGCAAGGGCGTCATCGGCATGACCACGCGCGAAGGCGAGACCGCCGAGGACAAGGATTTCGTGGAGCACCTGTTTACCGCGAGCACGCACGATTACCTGATGTTCTTCACCAACACCGGCCGCGTGTATGTCGAGCGCGTGCATGAAATTCCCGACATGGGCCGCGCGGCGAAAGGCCGCAGCATCGCGAACCTGCTCGAACTCAAGCAGGCCGAAACCATTGCCGCCATGATCCGCGTCCTTTCCAAAACGGACGACGACAAGAAAGACGCCACCTGGCAGCAGCCGGGGGAATTGTTCTTCGCCACGCAACAGGGAACGGTGAAGAAAACGTCCTTGAGTGATTTTGCGAACGTACGCAAAGGCGGCATCATCGCCATCACCATCGATCCGGGCGACATGCTGATCGACGTCAAACAGACGCGCGGCAGTGTGCCAGGTGGAGACGAAGGAGATGACGTCGTGCTCATCACGCGCGATGGCATGAGCATCCGCTTCAGCGAATCGGACGTGCGTTCGATGGGCCGGTCCGCCGCGGGCGTCAAAGGGATAACCCTGGAAAAGGGCGACGCTGTGGTGGCGCTCGCCGTTGTGGTTCCCGACGCCGCCCTGCTGGTGGCCGGCGAAAACGGCGTCGGCAAACGCACCTCGTTCGACGAGTACCTGGTCCAGGGTGAAACCGGAACGCGCAAGCAATCGCGCGGCGGCAAAGGCCGGATTACCATGAAAGTGGGCGAGAAAACCGGCGGCGTCATCGGTGCGCTTCCGGTCCGTGACACCGATGAAATCATGCTCATCACCGTCGGCGGCCAGATGGTCCGGACATTCGTCAAAGACATTCGCGAAGCCGGCCGTAATACGATGGGCGTGAAACTCGTCAATCTTGATCCCAATGACAAGCTCCAGGCCATCGCCCCGGTCATCGGCGAGGACAAGGAAGATTCCGCCGTCGCCGATGAACCGGCGAAATAGTTGACCAACCTTTCTGCTTTGGCCGCAGCCATTGTGTTTTGGCCCGGCCTGGTTGTTGTTGCATGAAGAAAATAATCGCTGTTCTGTTCGTGGTTATCTATGGACTGGCGGTAATCCCTCCCGACGCCTGCGCGCAAACCAACGTCATTACCGTGACCAACGTCGTGACGGTGACGGTGACCAACCTGGTCACCTTAACGAATTGGCCGCCGAAAACCGGCGCCGCGACCGCAACCAATCAGATGGTCCCGCTGCCCAAATACCCCTGGGAAAACAGCATTTCGCTGGGCTTCTCACTGACCGCGGGAAACAGCGATACGCTGCTGGCCACCGCGGCCTTCAGAACCCGCAAGAAAACACCGACCGACGAATTCCTGTTCGGATTGGACGGCTCGTACGGCGAAAATAATGCCGTTGAAAACAATGAAACCCTACACGGCGTCACCCAATACAACCACCTGTTCAACGAGCGCGCCTACGGCTACCTCAATGCCGAGGGCCTGCACGACGGCATCGCCGACCTGCAATATCGTTTCACGATCGGTCCCGGCGCCGGCTATTATTTTGTCAAGAGCACGAACACCACCTTCGCCGGCGAACTCGGCCCCAGCCTGGTCGCCCAGCGACTGGGCGGAGAGGACACCACCTACGTGGCCCTGCGCCTGGCGGAACGATTCGAACACAAACTGAGTGACGGAGCGCGGATCTGGGAACGAGCCGAAATCCTGCCCCAGGTGAACAAGCTGCATAACTTCCTGATCAACGCCGAGGTCGGGGCGGAAGCGGCGCTCACCAAAACCTTGAGCCTCCGGGCCACCGTGCAGGACAACTTTGTCAACCAACCCGCCGCCGGCCGCCGGAAAAACGACGTAAAAATCATCAGCGGCCTGGTTTACAAATTTTAACGCCGTTTTCCCGCGCCGGGGGCTCCAGAATCGCGAATTGATTTGACAAAGATTTGGTTGCGACCAAGTTTTGACCTGGCGCACGTTGTTTTAACCATAAAACATTGACGGAAAATTTCGGGTTAAGCATGTCGAGGCTTGTGGTCATCACCGAGGGATTGGCCGGTTCGTCGTATGAACTGGGAACCCGTTGGGTCACGATTGGGCGCGCGGATAACAATGCCTTCCAAATCGTTGAAACATCGGTCTCCAGCCAGCATTGCGAAGTCTTGCTGTGCGGCAACGAACTCGTCGTCCGCGACCTGCGCTCCACCAATGGCACGTTCATCGGCGGCAAGACGGTTTCCGAGGCTGTCCTGCAGGCCGGGCAAATCCTGCGCCTCGGCCAGGTGGAGTTGCGACTGGAAGTTTCCCCCCCGGCGGCCCGCGCGGCAGCGGCGGCAAACCCGCCGGCCACGGCCGATGTTTCCTCCCCCGCTCCGGCAAAAAAATCCGGCACCCAGGCCGGCCAGAAAACCTACCGCGTGCTGTTCGTGGATGACAGCATGGCCTTCCTCGAAATGGTCACCGATTTGTTCGCGGCCCGGGAGGAGAAAACCTGGGAAATTAATACGGCCAACTCCCCGGACAAGGCGCTCACCACCCTGCAACAAAAGCTGATCGATCTGGTCGTGCTGGACATCGGTATGCCGCTGCTGGATGGCGTCCAGCTGCTGGGCCTCATCCACCAGCGCTATCCGAACGTCAAAAAGGTGGTCCTGACCGGCGAAAGCGATGACAGCCACCGGGCCGCCTGCCTGGCCAACGGGGCGGAACTTTACCTGTTGAAGCCGGGTGACGAGGACGGGTGGCGGCTCATTTTCAACATGTTGACCAGCCTCCTGCAATGGGAGGATCACGACGATTTTGTCAGCACCCTGAGCGAGACGGGCTTGTACAACGTCATCCAGCTGGAATGCCTCGGCGGCAACTCCTCGGTCGTGGAAGTCCGGAACCAGCAAACCGCCGGCGAGATTTATATCGAAGGCGGCAACATTGTCCATGCCTCGGCGGGAAAACTGGTCGGGGAAAAAGCCTTCCACCTGTTGCTGTCCCTGACCGACGGTGAATTCCGGGTGATCCCGTTCCGGGCACCCGCGGAACGCACCGTGCAACGCCTGTGGGAACCCCTGCTCGCGGAAGCCGTCCGCATGCGGCAGGAGGAACATTATTCCGCCGACGATGGCGACACCATCCTGATCACCAAAAAGTCGGTGGCGAAGCCGGCTATCCCTGCCCTCGAGCCTTCAGCCCCGGCGGACACCCAACCGTTGTCCACCAACGGGACCACCGCCCCACCCGAGGCAAAAGAACCGGCGCCCAAACCCGGCCCGGCCGAACCGGCCCGGCCCAAACACCTGCCCGTCACCGCCGGCATGAATTTCTTTACGCTCGAGGAAATGGTGGAAGCCGACACCACCCTGCTGTCCAACCCGGACGGGAAAGAATCGGCATCCGACACTCCCCAAAAGTAAGCGGTGGCGCCCCTTAGGCTTCACGGGGCCAGTCGTTCCAGCCGCCAGGAATCATCCGCCTGCCGCGTGTAACCAAACCGGTCATGCAGCCGGCTGGGCCGGCCCTGCCAGAATTCAATGCGCTCCGGTTTCAACACATAACCGCCCCAGTTCGGCGGCAGCGGCACATCGCCGGGAAATTTCGCCGCCATTTCATTCCACCTTTTCTCCAGCGCCGCGCGATCAGCCACCGCATCGCTCTGGTTGGACGCCCAGGCTGCCAGCCGGCTGCCGCGAGGCCGGCTTTTAAAATACGTTTCGGATTCCGCGGCTGGCAATTTGCTGGCCGTGCCCGCGACACAAACCTGCCGTTCCAAATCCGCCCAATAAAAGGTCAGCGCGGCGTTGGGATTTTCCGCCAGTTCCCGCCCCTTGCGGCTGTCGTAGTTCGTGAAAAAAATGAAGCCGCGTTTGTCCACACCCTTGAGCAGCACCGCGCGGGTGGAAGGCCGGCCGGCCTGGTCCACCGTTGCCAGCGTCATCGCACTCACATCCGCGGGGGTGTGCCCGAGGATGGCGTGCCACAGCTTGAAAAGGGCGATGCCGATTTTCCGCCAGCGGCCGCCGGCCGCCGCCTGGGCGAACCACCGGTCGAACTGCGCCAGCGGGTCCGCGCCTAAATCCGACCGATCCAGGCCGCCCAGCGCGTAGTCACGTCTGATGTCCGCCATTGCCATAATCGCGCGAACCTTACTATGGCGAGGCATTTTCAGCGAATCTATTTTGAACCGGCCCGAAAGCCGGTTTGAAATCAGGAATCCGTATCCGTCCGGGCGATTCGCCGCCAAAATTTTATGGACATTTCGCGCGTTTTCTAGACCCTGAACCCAACATGTTTTCACTCCAAATGCTCTTCGGAAAAGCGGACCGGTTTTTTCAACTGCTGGAAGACGCGGCCACCGAAGCCCACGAAAGCGTCCGGCTGGTCATTGAAATGATCAAGGCGCCGGCGGGCGCCAAAAACCTCGATGATCTGGCCCTGACCCGCCACAAGGAGAAGAAGATCGCCGAACAAATCACCGCTGAACTGGTGAAAACGTTTGTAACCGGGCTCGAGCGCGAGGACATCGAGGCGTTGTCGCTGGCGTTGCGCAAAATCCCCAAAACGGTCGATAAACTGGCGGAACGCATCAACCTGGGCCGCCAGCACATTGAAGGCGTGGATTTCACCCGGCAGATTGAAATCCTGGAACAGGCCACCGACGTGGTGCTGGCCATGGTGAAACACCTGCGCGACCTGCGGCACCTCGAAAAAATCCACGAGTTGAACACCAAGCTGCAATATCTCGAGGGCGAGGCCGACCGGTTGATGGGCGAATTGTTGAAGGAACTTTACAGCGGGCGCTACGAGTCGACGAAAGCCATGGTCATCCGCGACCTGTTTGAACTGATGGAGAAGGCCATTGACCGCTGCCGCGACGCCGGCAACGTGGTCATGCATATCGTGCTGAAAAATTCCTGACCGCGCGCGATGATCCTCATCTTCACCGTCATCCTTGCGGCGTTGGTGTTCACCTACATCAACGGCTTTCACGACACGGCCAATTCCATCGCCACCGTCGTCGCCACCAAGGTGCTCTCGCCCCGCCAGGCCGTGGCGCTGGCCGCCGTCACCAACCTGGCCG
>Ga0265320_10003059_pt1 | contig 11355 bp, 12 predicted proteins | sample 4827metaG_FD_202087 | JGI IMG/M metagenome (GOLD analysis project Ga0265320, IMG submission 202087) | Rhizosphere microbial communities from Carex aquatilis grown in University of Washington, Seatle, WA, United States - 4-8-27 metaG | ecosystem: Host-associated > Plants > Roots > Rhizosphere >...
AAGAACGTCGGCGAATTGCAAAAGCACTTGGAGCGCTACGAAGAATATTTGGAAAAGATCGGCGCGCATCTTTCAACTACCACAAACGCCTATAACACCGCCTACAAAGAATTCGGGAAGATAGATAAGGATATAGTAAGAATCGGCGCGAGCGCCGAGTTGGACGAAAAAGACGAGCCAAAGAAACTATCCTAGAAATAACGCCCTATCGGCCGCTATTTCTTCCTTCGCCGCAGGAACGCGGGGATGTCCCACGCGTCGCTTTCTTTTTCTTTCTTTTCCTTACCCGTTCTTACTGCATCAGCCGCAGTGCCAGATTTTGTTGCGGCCGAAGGAATGTCGGACGTTGAGAATATGTCCGCGTCGCGGCCAGCCGGCTCTTTGGCGGCCGTTCCGCCCATCGCGGTGCCACGTTCACGCTCTCTCTCACGCTCCGTTTGCGGCTTCTTAGCGGGGAAGGCGTCCATAATAGACGACGTATTTGTTGATGCTGGCCGCCCGGCGCCGAACATGCCCACCGGCCGCTCGTAATGGCCGCCGAAAAGCGCGGTTGGCTGATTACCATTAAAACCCGAGGCGATCACCGTTATTTTGATCTGGCCCTGCTTTATGTTTCGGTCGTAATAAGCGCCAAAGATGATGCGCGCGCCGGGGTCGGCCGTCTGCGCAATAATCTTTGCTGCATCGTTGATCTCCGTCATCTTAAGATCGTGGCCGCCGGAGATGCCAAGCAGCACCGCCTTCGCGCCTTCAGGACTTGTTTCGAGTAGCGGCGAGTGGAGCGCCGCGGTGACCGCCTTCACGGCTCGATCGGGCCCCACGGCCGTGCCCACACCAATGATCGTTACGCCCGCATCCTGCATAATGTTTTTCACATCCGCAAAATCAACATTGATAATGCCCGGCATTGCAATGAGCTCCACAAGACCCTTCAATGCGTTCCGTAAAATTTCGTCAATCGCCTCAAACGCTTTTATGATCGGCGTGTCTTTGCCGATGACGGTAAAAATCCGGTCGTTCGGCACCACGATCAACGCATCAACCTTATCTTTCAGTTTCATCAAACCCTCGGTCGCAATGCGCTCGCGCTGGCTTCCTTCAAAGGTGAATGGCCTTGTGACGACGGCGATCGTGAGCGCTCCCGCCTGCTTTGCGGCCTCCGCAACCACGGGCGTTGCGCCCGTGCCCGTGCCGCCACCCATCCCCGCCGAGAGAAACACCAGGTCGGCACCCTTCACCATTTCACTGATCTCCGAACGGTTCTCTTCTGCCGCCTGCCGGCCAAGGTCCGGATTCATGCCGGTGCCCAAGCCCTTCGTGAGTCCCTTCCCTATATATAACTTATGTTTGACATCGCAGTGGTCAAGATCCTGATGGTCGGTGTTGATGGCAACAAAATCCACGCCGCGGATAAAATCGCGCGCCATCCGCGCCACCGCGTTTCCCCCTCCCCCGCCGATACCGATCACCTTAACGTTTGTTGCAAGCGGCTGGAATTTTTCTTTTGGTCTGGATGCCATATGACACAATGATAGCAAACCTTCCGTCCATATGCCACCTGTGGATATACACGTGAGCACCCAACGCCCACCCGCAGACAGGAGAGCCCCTGCGGGCTCTCCTGTGCCGTGGAGCCGTCGGGATTTGCGCCCGATTCCCCGCGTTTCAATGACGGGATCCTAACTGTAATGGACGACAGCCCCACAAAGGTGGTTAAAACTATCTTAAAGGATGCTTGACACGCGGAACGCAAAACGGCCACTTCAGTGGCCGTTTTGCGTGAAACGCGGGGGCTAGTCTGCCGTCTATTACAAACCATCCCGTCTTGATTGCATTATACCGCACCACCTAATAACGTCAAGAAACGTTTTAGAATTTTTTAATGAAAATAGGGGGTGTTTCTGACTCTAATTCCCCCATCCATTGGGACCAAATTTGCCAAGAGATTCTACGAACCAAGGGTCATATCCGCCGCAAAATTCACGCTTACATTTCCACTGATCCAAATTGCGAATCAATAATATCGGATAATCCCCTGTCACCTTTCGCCTCCTTCTCTGGATTTCTTCTTTTAACTGCCGTGTTTAATTCAAATCCGAAGCCAAGCAAGCCGTTTCGAAATCCCAACAAATCATTTTTCCCATCGCTTGTATGATAATTCTTACCAACGTCATCTAATAATCTAAAATATCCATAAACTTCTTTGGGATATTTTTCGATTAATTCAATAATGGAACTTAGCGTCTCTGGCGGTATCGTGAATCGTGCATCTTCTAAATATCCATTAGTTCGAGCAATCATAAAATCAATCACCCGCCGTCTTTCGTCTTCACTTAAATCGGGAAATAGTGAAGCGATATTTCTTTCGGTAAAATTTGTAGCAACATATGCAATTGAAAATTCCGGGCGTAGGAATTGATAGTCAGGATTTTCCAAAACTTTATTAATTTTTACTCCCGCAGCTTGCAAAACTCCTCTCGAATTATAATCGCCCAATAAAACAACCGGATGATCTATGGGTAAAAGGGCTTTTCTCCAAAGCCCCGCTGACGTTTCGAAATAAAAATCGTACGACGTTTGACCCTTCTCGGTAAATTTTTTATTCCATTCGCTGAGCGATTCTTCAAGAGCATTGTCCAATTCTGCTTTTAGAGTCTCTACGCCTTCGTTAGGGGCGGGAGAATTTGGGGCTTTTTCGGAAAAATTATCCATGTTGCATATCAATGCTACGGCGTAAAGTACCGCACGATCTTCCGCAAGCTGAAGCTCGCGGACGATCCTTCCCTACTCCACCCTTCGCCATCTACGCCCCAGAGCACAAGGCCGAACGCGCTCACAAATTCGGGGTCTTCGAGGAATTCCTTATAGGCGTTGCCGCCGGATTCCCATTCGTCGGTAAGCGAGAAGCCGATCTGCGCGGAAAGCTTCATTTCTTGCTTGGCGAGGTCGGTGATGCCGGGGAGTTTTGCGCCGCCGCCCACAATAACCACGCCGCCGGGTAGTTCGCCGAACTTCTGGAGGAGCTTCAACTCGTCGTTCACGAGGTCAAAAATCTCTTCAAGGCGCGATTCCATTATCTCGGCTGCAAAGCGGCGAGAAACTACATTCCGCGCATCGGGCAAGAATTTTTTCATCTCGATCGCCTCCTTCGTGCTTACCTCTTTTGAAAACGCGTAGCCGTAGTGCAATTTTATTTCTTCTGCCGCATCAACCGGGATTTTGAGGCCCACCGCAAGATCGTTCGAAATATTTCCAGCGCCGACCGGGAACTTTGCAACGCCAATGAGTTTCCCTTCTTCATAAACGGAAACACCCGTGGTACCAAAACCGAGATCAACGAGTACCGTGCCGAGGTCGCGCTGCCGTTTGCTCAAAGCCGCGCGTGCGGCAACGAGTGGTCCGAAAACGAGGCCGCTCACCTCCCCGCTCGCAAGCTCCACCACACGGATCAGATTCTTGATGTGCGGAGAGAATGCATCAATGATCAAACTTTGCACTTCGAGGCGGCTACCAGAAAGACCGAGCGGATCCGCAATGTCGCCAACGCCATCCACTATATATTCTTTCGTGAGCGTGTGGATGATCGTGCGGTTTTGCGGAAGATTCACGGCCTGCGATGCCCGCACCGCGCGATCAATATCGTCTTGATAGATCTCTGCATCGGCGCGCGAGACCGCAACGATCCCCCGCGAGGACTGCATCTTTGCCTGCGGCGTACCGATGGAAATATATATATTCCTAAGGGCCGCCTTTGATATCTTTTTCACTCCCGCGAGTGCGCGGTTCACCGCCTGCGAAACTTCGCTCATTTCAACGATTGCGCCCTTCCGCATGCCGTAGCACGGCACCTTCTGAACATGCACGAGCGCCGGCTTTCCGTCGCGCCGTTCCGCCACCACTACCTTCACGGAAGAAGTGCCAATATCCAAGCCCGTCACAAAGTTACCGCCCGAAAGCCCTTTGAGCTTCATATACCCTTATTTTATGGGATGCGGCGGGCAACCGCAACTGTGCATTAAAACTTCCTTAAAGGAATTTCTCTTCCAGACGCTCTTCTAACCGCTCCATCTTGACAGCATCGTCCTTCTTTATGTGATCATAGCCAAGCAAATGGAGTATTCCATGCAACAAAAGCGGTGCGGCACGATCGGGACTCCGGCGCAGAATATCGCTATTCAGATAGATTTCGCCGAGGTAGCGCTTCTTGGTTTCTGGGTGTGGAAAACGCAACGGCTCAACAAAAGAAAGCACATTCGGCTCGGTTTGCTTTTTGAAAAAACGGCGCTTGAGCGACGTCATCTCCCGATTCGGCAAAAGAAAAATATCCACGGCCGCCGTGCGTATCGATGTGTTGCGTGCCCCGAGGAATTTCAGTATTTTTCGCGCAAGCCGGTCCAGTTTCTTATCCACAATAGCAAAACGCCCACGGGGCGCTACGCAAGTTTTTTCTTGATAACCTCGCCGACCGCTTTCCCGTCCGCGCGGCCCTTCATCAATTTCATTGTTTCGCGCATCAAAGCATTGAAGTCGTTAAAGCCTTGCGTCTTAAGCCCGTCCACCACCGTTTCAATCTCCGTTTCGGAAAGCCCTTTCGGGATATATTCCGAAACGATCGCGAGCTCCGCCTCTTCTTTCTTCACAAGATCGTCCCGCTTTCCCTGCCGAAAAAGCTCTATCGACTCCCTGCGCCGCTTTGCTTCTTTTTGCAAAATCCCAATCGTCTCATCGTCCGTAAGGGCAACGCCGGGCTGCTTCATATTCTTTTCTTTCTGTGCACCCTGCACGCCCGCAAGCGCGAACCGCAAAACGTCAACGCGCTCTTTTTGACCGCCCTTCATTGCGGTCTTCAGATCGTCGTTCAGTTTTTGGAGCAGTGCCATGCGATTAGCTCAAAAGGCCGAGCTTCTTCTGCCGTTCCACGTCTACCCGCTTTGCTTCGCGATGGATCGCCGATGCGCGCCGCTTGATGCGACTCACCGGCCGGGTGCGGAACTTTCGCGCGCGGACCTCCCGCAAAATGCCGCTCCGCTTCACTTTCTTCGTGAACGCAAAAAGCAGGTTGTTCGGCGAGTCCCCTTCCCGTTTCTTTGATTCAATTGCCATACCGAACAGTATAGCGGAAATCACGAATTCGTCAACTTTGGCTAAGCTTTTGCCTTCTGGAACCTGGCTTCGGGAGAGATAGATCTTAGCCCGTTATTTTTTTAAGAATCGCTTCTGGCGTTTCCTTCGGCTTGTTGTGCACCACCGACTGCACCGCACTCCCGCCGTCGCCTTTCCAACGCGGGATGATATGTACGTGCACGTGGTCTACAAACTGCCCGCTTGCGCGGCCCTGGTTCATGCCCACCGTCGCCCCGTCCGCGCCGAGCTTGCGCACCAAAAGTTCCGCCACCTTTTTTACTGCCCCGAAAAGCGGTCCAACCTCGGCATCCGGCAACTCAAGAAAATTCGGCGCGTGCACTTTCGGAATCACCATGGTGTGCCCGGGCGCACTGGGCGTGATCTCAAAAAATGCGAAGGCGTGCTCGTCTTCATAGACCACCCGCGCGGGACTTTTTCGGGCGACTATTTTACAAAAGAGGCAGTCTTCCATTTGATAGGCGCGCCGCGCCTGCGGCACCATCAGCTATTGCCGTTTCTTTATCTCCTCCACCGCCCGCGCCTGCGGGACGGCTTCCTGTAATCCGGTCTTTAAATCACGCACAATAACGCTTTTTTCATAGATTTCTTTTTGACCAAGAATCAAAGCGAGCCCGATCCCTTCTTTATCTGCAACCTTAAGTTGAGCTCCCAACGATTCCTTGGCGAGCGATTCAACAACGAAGACGCCGCGCGCGCGAAGCTCTTTTAAGAGCCCGAATGCCTTCTGTTTTGCAAGGTCACCCGCGTGCACGAGGAATACTTTTTTCTGGGTCCGCACGGCAAGCGCAACCTCCTTCGCCTTCATCACGCCGATCAAGCGTTCCACGCCGGAAGCCATGCCTACTGCGGGCGTAAGATGGCCGCCGATCGTCTCCATTAAATAATCGTAGCGGCCGCCGCCCAAAAGCGCACCGATCGTGGCCTCCGCACCCTCGGCAAACATCTCAAACACCGTCCGGCTGTAATAATCCAAGCCACGCACGAGATGATTATCGAGTTCATACGGAATCGCCACTTCTTCTAAATATTCCAAAACGGACTTGAAGTGCTCCGTGCACATCACGCAGAGCTTGTCCAAAAAGTTCGGCGCTTTTTCCCGAAGCTTCACGCATCCCGGCTCTTTGCAGTCCAAAAGTCGGAGCGGATTCGTGGCGAGCCGTTTTACGCAATCCGGACAAAGCTCTTTTTCGTGGTTCTTATAATAATTGACGAGCTGCTTCTTATAGATCGGGCGGCACACGCGGCAGCCGATGGAGTTGATCTTCATCGTCGGATTTTTTATCTTGAGCTCGTTCAAAAGATCCCACGAAAGCGAGATGATCTCTGCGTCATAGATGGGATCGTTCGGACCGGCAAGCGTTTCAAACCCGATCTGCGTGAATTGCCGGTAACGCCCAAGCTGCGGACGGTCATGCCGAAAGACCGGGCCGGAATAGAACAGTTTTTGCGGCTGACCCAGGCGGCTTAAACTGTGCTCAAGATAGGCGCGCGCAATGCCGGGCGTGTATTCCGGCCGGAGCGCGAGCGTGTCCCCGCCGCGCGTGCGGAGCGTATACATCTCTTTTTGCACCACATCGCTCTCCTCGCCGGAGGTCTTATTATAGAGCTCCGCGAATTCCAAAACCGGCGTCTCTATCCGCGCAAATCCATACGCGCGCGCAAGATCCTTCGCAACGCACTCTACCCGCTCCCAATACGCCTGGTCGGCCGGCAAAACATCATGCATCCCCTTCACTGCCTGGAAGGAACGCGGGTGCGTATTCTCTTTCGGTTTGTCGTTCATTATTAGTACTTCGGCGCCGCGAACGCGGTCATCTCATTCAATGGCCACAAACGCACCCGCACGAGTCCCACAATATTCGCCGCCGGCAGCGGCCCCCAACTCCGCGAGTCGTAACTGAAGGGCCGATTATCGCCGAGCATAAGATAGGTGCTTGAAGAAAGATCATAGGTGCTGCTGCCGGAGGTGTCGACATTACTCGGAAGATAGGATTCATCCAACGCAAATCCCTGCGGATGGGCGGCATTATAGACGGTGATCGTATCGTTCTTAACCGTCACGCGCTCACCCGGCAAACCGATGACGCGCTTGATAAAATAGGTAGAAAAATCCTGCGGGTCGTGGAACACCACCACTTCGCCGCGTTCCGGCCCGCGAAGGTGATAGGTCAATTCGTCCACCAAAACATAATCGCCATTTGAGAAATTCGGCGACATACTGGAACCGGAGACAAGGAACGGCTGAACAAGGAACGTTCGCACGATAAAAACGGCGACCACCGCAATGACCGCCACCTCCAATACCTCCAAGAAGGATGCGAAGAACTTTCTCATGTAGACTCATTATATCCGCGCAATATGGTAAAATCAAGCCAATGAAGCCGAAGCGAACTATTATAGTGGGACTCGGTAATCCCGGCGAGGAATATGCGACGACGTATCACAACGTGGGGGCGTTAGCGCTCCGCACAATCGCGGGCGCTGCCGAGTTCAAAACGCACAAGGCGCTCTTTCTCTTCGCAACCACGGGCGAGGCCGTATTTATCCTCCCGCTCACTTTTATGAACGAATCAGGGGTGGCGGTGCGGGAAGCGATGAAAAAGTTAGACGCGAAACCGAACGATCTTATTGTGATCCACGACGAGAGCGACCTTTCGGTCGGCACGTACAAGATCTCCGTCGGAAAAAATTCAGCGGGGCACCGGGGCGTCCAGTCCATTATGGACGCGCTCCACGCGAAGGACTTCACCCGCGTGCGAATCGGCATCCGCCCCGCGAATGAGCGGCGGCGGGAAAAAGCGGGAGTCTTTGTCCTTAAAAATATCACCGCGAAGGACCGGAAGGTGTTTGAAAAAATCTTTAACGAAATCGCGGCCCAACTTCCCGGCTTAGCGCGCGTATAAAAAGGTTACCGAGAACGAAACGCTGCCGTGGCCCGTTTGGATGCCGGTCAACGGAAGATTTATATCTATGAATGCAGCATCGTTCTCTAAGGCGGTCTTGAACGCCAGCACCGCATCTTCCGCCGCCGCGGTTCCGGAAAGTGTTATGGGTACGGCAAACGACTGGAGAGAAAGATGGGAGATGGCCACATGGGTGGCAGCGGCGAAACCAACGACCTTCTTCAGAAAAACACCCTTGGTGCTTGTTGCGCTCTCGGCGGCAGTAATGAGCGTCACCTCATGGTTAAAATCCCCTGCCGTCGCTTGAAGCGTTACGATCTCCGACGATGCTTCGCTGCCAAGATTGGAGCCGGAATTCGATTCGATGCCTTGTTTTGTGTTCGCAAGAAAAACGTCGACCGCAACAAACGTGAGCACCAGGAACGCAAGCACCACCGGGAGTGCCGTGCGCCAAAAATGAATAAAATTGGTGAATTGTTCTTCGTGGAACCGGTCTTCCGAGTCCGCGCCCAAAAGATTTATTTCGCGGTCTTTTGATTCAAGGTCCGACCCGCGCAAATTGCTTCCGAGCGCAGTGAGCCATTCCGAAGAAATGGGTTGCCCCATAATAAGCGTGAGTCGTACCACGGGAACGGGGGTACTTTTTGCGATCACCTGTTCCGCTTGCGCTTCAAACGCCACGGCAGAAAGAATGATGGCACCCAAGGGTTCTGTCCAGTGCTGCCCATAGAAATTAACGACCTGCCGCACGCTTGCGGCAAGCGTCGTCTCAAACTTCGCGAGGGCGATCTCTCCTTTTTCATCCATCAGATCGCCCCACCGGTCGGCATATTCAAAATAAAGCACCCCGTTGCGGATGATGAGGAATTCGATCCCGGCATTATCGATACCTACAAACACATATGATTTTGATGCATCAATGCCAGCGCCTTTTTTATGGAGCATTCTCGCCAACGCAAGTGCGCGCGACTCCACTGCCATCACCACCAGCCCCGCTTCAAAAAGCGCATCCACCATTTCATCTACCACCTTCCGTTCCATGAACGCAGAGAGCACCTGGAACTGCGGCTTGTCTTTATCCCGTTCCACGAACTGCCATCCATAATATGCCTCACCGGGCGGAAGCGGAGATGCCATTTGAAGATTCAACTCCACCGCCCCCAACAGATCTTCGCCCTGTACGAATGGCAACGAAAACAGTTGCGTGTATGCCTCGACGGAGCTCGGGCACAAAACGACGTTCATTTTCTTTGCCGTCCCCTTTCTTCCTACCTTCACCCTGAGCGCTACGAGTGCCGTGACAAATGCCGCACGGTCGATTATTCTGCCGCGCGCAATCACGCCGGGCGCCAAACGGACCGCATTCATCTGCCACGCACCTCGCTCGAAGGTGACCAATCGCAATACCTGGTCGCTCACTTCAAGTCCAGCTGCTGGCGTGCGCACTCGCAAGAAAGAGAGTAATTTTTGGAAAAAAGTTCCCATGTTATTGAATGGTCTGCCACGAAACCACACTTACCTGGCTCGTAGAAGCATTGACGGTCACAACGACGTTTATCTTCCTTGTGCGACCCGAAACGGTCGCGGCGGAAAGAATGGTCGCGAAACCAGCAGCGGGAACCCCGGAAGAGACCGTGACCGTTGCAGTGTTCGTTCCTACGGCAACCGTACTGGTTCCCGTAACCGATGAAGTCGGCAAACGATCGAGCCGAAGCAAAGCATCCTGCACCCCGGAAACCGCCACTGCTTCCGCCCGTACCGATGCTTGATAGCCATATCCCGTGTCAATAAATGAATTGGCAAGAAAGGCAAGGGTAAGACCGATCAAGAGCACCAAGCCGCCGATCAAAAAAACAAGGGCGAAAAAAGTTTGGCCGCGCTTCATCTCATTTATTATACCACCAGGGAGTCCCATAGGCATTTAAAATAATACCCGTAGCCCCGCCACGCTTTTGTTTTTGGAAGCCTTGTGGAGGACGAGCAGGAAATCCGCGAGCGAATAGGGAAAATGCCGGGTACCCCCGTGCTTGTCGCGGTAGGGTGGCATTTTCCCGTCGTGAGCGAGCTGGATTTCCGCGAATCCGAAACCATGCTTCCAAAAGCAAAAGCGTGGCGGGGCTATGGGCTCCAGTTCACGATCACATTATCTACCGACGGACCGAGTGTTCGCGCCGCATTGGAAAGCAGGGTCACGCAGTAGGAGAAATAACGATAGCCATTGAAGGGCGCGTAGCTAAGGCCAACCGGCACTCCTGGATTCGGCGTGACAAAATACGTATTTCCCGTTCCGTCGGAGCCGACATAGTTCCACGGTCCCCCCGAAGAACTGCTCACCGCCAATTGGAACTCTACCGTGGTATTCACCGGCCGCGTGCCCTGCCACAGCAACGAGTTCAATTGAACGCCCGAAGCGACCTTGGTGTCGAACGGCGCGGAGCAGAGCGTGCCACTCGGCGCATACGACGCCATCATCGGCGATTTGAAAATCGAAAGGATGGCGCTATAGCTCGTGGAAGCGACGGCCGCCCACGTAGCCGCCGTCGTCAGGGTGTTCACGGAAATAGTATCTTCGTCATATAACGCCTGCAGCGAATTGTTATTGGTATTCCCCGTCCTCGCGGTCCATCCGCCCCCTGAAGACGCGGTGGTTGAAGCCGCAAGCGTCATGGCGCCAAAATAGACCTCGTTCTGCGACTGGCCGGTGAGAGAAAACGAAGTGAGCGCGGTAACATTCCCGCTCGTATCGGTATTTACGATCGCATTATCAAACGTGGAAGAGGGGGCAATGCCCGTATATTCAAACGCCGAAGCGGAAAGATACGCACCACCACCACCCGCACCGTTTGCCGTAACCGTAAAAGTTTGCGACGGAGTACTCGTGACATTTTTTGCATAATAAACGCTTAGCGCATAGTTCGAAAAGGTTGAGGAAGCGGCAAGATAATAGGTATTCCCCGCAGTGTCAGTGGGAGCAGAAATATTCTGGCTCCGCGCCGACGTTACCACTACGATCAAGTCGCCGGACTTTGGCCAAAATCCGAAGGACAAAGGGACTTGCGTGGTGCCGCTTCCCCCGTTTGCGGTAACGCTTTGAATGAACTGCGGTATGGGCCCTGTGCCGAACGTCCAGTTCGCTCCGTTGTTCCCACTATCCAAACCGTTCGCAACGGCAATGGCCGCCGTTCCCGCTTGGTCCTTTACGTCCACCGAACGCATGATAAAAGTACCGGCCCCCGACCACGACCGCTGGGTTCCCGTAGCGGTCGAACGAAGCATGACGTCGTTCGGACCAGTCGTGCCGCAATTC
>Ga0265320_10003060_pt1 | contig 11353 bp, 9 predicted proteins | sample 4827metaG_FD_202087 | JGI IMG/M metagenome (GOLD analysis project Ga0265320, IMG submission 202087) | Rhizosphere microbial communities from Carex aquatilis grown in University of Washington, Seatle, WA, United States - 4-8-27 metaG | ecosystem: Host-associated > Plants > Roots > Rhizosphere >...
GTCATGAACGAGACGATTCGCGGAGTGTAGCCGGGCATGTAGCGGTCGGGGGCGGGCATGGCAGGGATGGCGCAGGGCTTTACACCTAAATTCAAACTTTGGCGAGCATCGCTCCGTGCTTGCTGCTTTGGGCCGAAGTCGTTTGCCTGACAGGCGAATGAAGCGCCTGATTACCCTGATATTACTTACTCTCGCACTCGTCAGCCCGGCACTGGCGGCAGGCGCCGCGGCGCCGTCCGCCGTAGCCGTGACCTCGGCCCAAGCCGCGCCCCTGCCGCCGGAAGCGGCCCAATATTTCGTTGCACAGTTTGACCCGTTTGTCGTCAAATTTCCGGCGGGGTGGGTGTTGCCGGGCATTCGCTGGTACGGGCTGGCCTATGTCGCCGGGTTTCTGATCGCCTCTTGGTTAATGTGGCTTTACGCGCGCAAGAACCGTTTGTCACTCGATGCCGATCAACGTTCGACGCTCCTCATGACCCTCGTGCTCGGAGTCCTCCTGGGCGGCCGCGTGGGCTATTATTTGTTTTATGTCATTCTCGGCGACCCCGTGCGGCAGGCCGAGTTTTTCGCCCATCCGTTGATGATTTTCCGCGTGTGGGAGGGGGGCATGGCGAGCCACGGCGCATTTATCGGCGGGATACTCGGGATGTGGTGGTATGCGCGCGCCGACAAAATCAGCTTCCTGGCCCTCGGCGATGTCGTCGCGACCCTGGCTCCACCCGGAGTGATGATTGGGCGGCTCGCCAATTTCGTGAATGGTGAACTATGGGGAAAAAAGCCCGTTTCGCACGTGCCATGGGCGATGATTTTTCCCAAACGCGACGGCGATGTCATAGTCGGCTGGACGGAGCCCCGGCACCCGTCGCAACTTTATGAAGCGGCCACTGAAGGGTTGCTCCTGCTGATTTACACGCAATGGCGCTGGTGGAACAGCGCAAAACCCGGCCAGCCGGGCGCCCTCCCGCCTGGGCAATTGGCAGGTGAATACTTGATCGGCTATGCACTCGTGCGCATTTTCTGCGAACAATTTCGCGAACCGGATGCGGGGCTGCTGCTGGGCCTCAGCCGCGGCTCGTTCTTTTCGCTGTTCATGGTGGCCCTGGGCGCAACGATAATTATTTGGTCACGAAAGCGCGGGTTGACGGCACGAAACGGATGAAATTTGCATCGTCCGGTGACCCAGGCACTGAACTACCAAGCCGCCGCTGCTCCCCAAATGACCCATTTCTGCCATGCCGATTTCTTGACAGCCTGCTTCAGAACGGGCCAACTGCGGTCATGCAATTATCACGATTAGACCGGCTGATGCTGACCGGGGCTTGCGCCATGGCGGCGGCTTTGGCTGCCGGTTGTCAGGCCGTCGAGGATTACACTCACGGACTGTCCACGCAACCCAATGGCCCGACATCTGCCTTTGACGGGGTTGGGCAGCAGACTTGGAGCGCTGCCGCGCCGCCGAAATTGCCGGCCAAGGACCCGCACGGCTTTGGCGTAGGGGCGGTTTTGCCGTTGTTTGGCCTGCGGGCGGCGTCTGGACGCGCGATGCAGCGCGGTTTGGAATTGGCCGTGGCAGAGATTAATGCCGCCGGGGGCATCAACGGCCAGCAGGTCCAGCTCGACGTGCTGGACAGCGGGGTTAACCTGGCGTCCGGTGCAGAGGCGCTGGGCGCGTTGCGCGATCATGGCGAGGCGCTGCTGGTGGTGGGCGATGGGCCGCTGGCCATTGATCAGGCGGAGAATTTGGCGGGCTATCCGCAGTTGGTGGCGTTTTTGTGCGACTACGTGACTGTGCCGCAATTGACACCCAAAAATGGCGTCCGCATTTATCTGAATGGCGACCAGGAGGGCCATGCGATTGAAGGTTTTATTGAATCGTCACCCATCCGGCGCACGGCGGTAATTTACCAGAACGACCTTGCGGGCCTCAGCAATAGCAAATTTCTCGCATATTTATTTAGCGGCAATCACGCCATTTTCACCACCGCCGAGGCCTATGACCCGGGCGAACATGAATTTGCCCTGCTGGCCAAAACCATGATGACCGTGAACGATGGCGCCATCATCCTCGCAGGGGACGGCCCGGAGTACGCCAAAATTCTCACGGACTTTGCCGCTGCCGGCTGGACCGGACAGGTGTTGGGCTACGCCAGCGTGTCCGGTCTCGCGCCCTTGTCGGCTGGAGTCGGTCTGGCCGCGACGGCGGCATACCCGTTGCCCGACTTTGCCGCGAATCCGCGCAGCACTGAATCCGGCCGTGTCTTTGCCGACGCCTACCTGGCAAAATTCGGCGAGGAACCCCTTTTGCCCGCGGCCTACGCCTACGACAGCCTCCGCGCCCTCGCCGCCGCCGCGCAACAGGCCGCGACCGCCGACCCACTGAAGATTCGCAGCAGTTTCATCTCCCTGAAGAGCTACACCGGGGCCGTGGGCCGCTATGAAATTAAGGATGACGGCGACACCGCCATGCCCCTGCGCCTCCTGCGCGCTGACGGCACGCCGCTGCCGCCGCCGATAAAATCGAATTCGCCCTCGACGGTACAAATCATGAAGTTGCAGGCGCCACCGTAACCCCACGGGGACGGCAGGAAAAAAATTGGGTTACCATTCCCGCAAGAACGCCACGACTTCACTGAGACTGGGGCTGTGCGCGTGGCGCACATAGAAGCCGGACACGGAGACCGCGACGGTCAGGCAGCAGGGCGGCGGCAGGCCGAGCAACTGCGCCGTCATGTAACCGGCGTTGAAATTATCGCCGCCGCCGGTGGTGATGGCCGGCTTGCCACAATGCGGGCCGTCTACCCACCAGGCGCCTTCCTGGGTTGCGCAGGCCGCGCCGTTGATCGGGTGAATCACCACGCAGCCGACGTCCAGCTTCTCGCGAATACGCGTGGCGGCAAGTTGCAGGCTGTCGGGAGTGGGGGAAGGCGACGTCATTGGCACACCGAGAACCGCGGTTACTTGTTGCGCTTCGGACAAATTATAGCCCAGGGTGGTCTGGCCGAATTTCTGGAAACGCGCCATGACTTTTACGGCGGCGAGCAGTTCTTCGGGCAGGCGTTTGGCGGGGTCGGCGATGTCGAAAAAGAATTGGCGCGGGCGCGGGTCGAGCACGGGCAGCACTTTTGCCAGCACGCCCTCCAAGATTTCCGTCATGTAAGGCAATTGCGTCCAATTGACCAGGGCAATGAGGTCGGCCGGGGCGAGCAATTCGGCAAAGGCCCTTTCGCCGACCGATGCGAGCAGCCGCGCAAAGGTGAGTTCTTCCAGCACGCCGGGCTCGCCCAGCATCAATTTACCGTCTGAAAACTCCAGCGCATGAGTAATTCCCGGGTTGGCGACCGATAGGGCCCGGGTGCGCCGGGCAAAATCCTCAAAGATCGGGTGCACTCGCGGCTGCCCAAGCGCGCCGACATAGCGCACAGCGACACCCGCCGCCAGCATGGCGTTCGCCATGAGGGGGCCGTTGCCACCGAGCTGCTCACGCTCCAGAAAGAGCTCGATATTCGTACTCTTGCCGGCAGCGGCGCAGATGCGCTCGCCGAAGGCCGTGAGGCCGGTAAACGGGATATAATCATGGCCGAGGCCGGTGCGTTGCGCAACCGCATGGATGATACGGTCCACAAACCCGTCGAGACCCACGAGGGCGGATCGGGAACCTAGGGCATCGCCCTTGCGGGCGAGTTCGTCAAGTGTTGCTTGTTTGTAGTCGGGCATGCGCGTAAAGATGACGGACGATGGATAAAGGATGAAGTAAAAAAATTACTTTCGCGAAAGTTTCGGTCTGATTGAACAATTGTTGCCTTTCACCCATCTAAAGGTTAATTCTTTCCGCTGAATCTCATGCTGACGCTTTCCCTGAACCTATTCGATGTCGCGACCGCGCCCGGCCTGCTGGCGGCGGCGGGTGGAGGCCATTTTAATTTGCTGGAGACTTTTCAGGGCGCCGAAGTTTTTGGGCAGATCATTGTCATATTGCTGCTCTTTTTCAGTTTACTGGCCTGGACGGTCATGATTGGCAAATATCTCGAGTTGAAAACGTGGCGGCAGATGAACCTGGCCTTTCAGCTGCGCCTGCGGGACACCGAGGCGCTGATGGGCCAGACGATCTCGCCGAATTTGCGCCAGGGCGGACCGTATGCGCGTTTGTTTTGTGATGCCATTGAAGCCGCGCGCCAGCACGCCGCCGCCGGCGATGCCGCCGTGCGCATGGGGCTGATTGAAAATGCGCTGCAGCGCGGCGTGGGCGCAGAGTGTGTCCGTTATGAGACCAGGATGGTGCTGCTGGGTTCGCTGGTATCGGGCGCGCCGTTCATGGGATTACTCGGCACCGTCGTGGGTGTGATGGTGGCTTTCAATGGCATGGCCCAGCCCGGCGCCGTGGGCACTCTGGCCAATATCGCCCCAGGTGTGGCCTCGGCTTTGCTGGCGACCGTGGCCGGTCTTCTCGTGGCCATTCCGTCGGTGTTTGGTTATAATTTTCTATTGTCGCAGGCCAAGATCATGATCACCGAGTTGGAAAATTACGCCAGTTGGCTCGCCGACCGCATGGAGCTGGAGATGGAAGCGCAGAAAGTAGTGCCGTTCCAGGGCCACGGGCCCAGCCACGCATTGCCGGGTTCACCCGTGCCCCATTTTCCGCCGGGCACCGCAGCTGCGCCCCCGCCGCCGGCTTCCCGCCCGCCGCCCGCCACTGAACGCTACTTGCGCTTCGACGTTTCCGACCAGGAATAATTTTGCCGTTATCCCGGAGCTTTTACCGTCATGGCCCGTACTTTCAAACGCAAGGACCGCCTCAGCGCGATGTCGGAGATCAACGTCACTTCGTTACTCGACCTCGTTTTTTGCCTGCTGATCATCTTCATGATTACGGCTTCCGTAATCGAGCAGTCCATTCCCGTCAAGCTGCCCACCCAGGCGCAGGGGGCCTCACCGGCGCGTGACACCAAGCAGAAATATGTGAACATCACCATGGACGCCCAGGGAAATTTATTTTATGAGAAGGATCCCGTTTCGGCGGACGGCCTGCGCGCCCAACTCAAGGCGCTCGCCGCCGAAGCCGACCCGCCCATTATCAATGTGCGCATGGACCGCAAACTCCTGATCCAACAGTTAATTGATGTGTGGACGATGATTAACCAGGCCGGATTGACCAAACTGGCCGTTCCCACTGTGGTAAATTAGATGACCTTTTCCGTACCCTTTCGCGACACGTCCCGGACGCCGCTGGCCTTCAGCCTGTCGGTGCTGCTGCATGGTTTGGTGGTCGCCGGATTGATCGCATTTCTCTGGCGGCACGCCCTGCCGCCAATGCCTCAGATACGGTCGTTCGAGCTTTACGCCGCGCCGACCGCAGACCCGAATGCGGACGACAGCCCGGGTCCGGCAGCGCCGAGCATGCTGACCGCGCCGCAATTGCCCAATATTTCGGAGTTGCCGCCCGCGCCCCCGGAGGTTGTACCCAGCCCGCCCCAAACGGTAAGACCCGAGCCGCCTACGCCGCCGGTGCCGGTCAGTCCGGCAAGAGCCACTAATACCCCGAAGCCCGGCCCGGGGGTGACCACCGCCAAGCCGCAACTGCCGCAACGCCCCGCCACGACGCAAAAGCCGCAGACAACTTCCATGGATTTGCAGACTTGGCAGAAACAGCATCCCGCGACCGCTCCCACCAATGCCGGGACGGCCAACCCGGCCATCTCAAGGCGGGGTTCCGTGCCCAATGTAAGCCTTAATCCAAATAATTACACCACCCCCTTGACCCGCGGTGGCACGGGTAGCGGCGCCACCCGCGGTCGGCCCAATATTTTGGCGTCGCCGGGTACAGACACTGATTACCTGGCCTATTTGCGTGCCCTGTTGCAAGGCCGGTTTCAAGCCCCGGGTGGGGTCACGGGACAATATGCCGATGTGGAAATCACGATCAATGCCGACGGCGCGGTGGAGGCAAAGCGTATTACAAGGTCTTCAGGTAACCCGGCGTTCAATGCCGCCGTTCAAGCGGTGATGGATTCACTGACCAACGTGAATCCGCCGCCAGACGGACAGAGAGTTACCTACCCAGTTCGCTTTCAGCCCGAAGGCGTTTGATTTGCCCTTGCCGGACGCGCGCGGAGGCCCTTGCGGTCTCGCGGTTTGCGAGCGAATCGCGGGGGCCAGAAGTGAAAATGTTGTAAAACTCATGGGCGCCCCATGGGAGCGGGGTTCATAAGGCCGATAAACGAATTGCCCCCCGAGCCACTTTATTATAGTATATCCTCTTTCACTGAACCTGTCGGCCTTTTGCGATCCTCCACCCATGAGTGAACCTTCCAGCAACGCCCCTCCCGCCCGTGGCGCCGATTGGCTGCGCTGGGCGTTCGGATTGGCGCTCATGGTGTTGATTTTCTCCGGCGTGGTTTCCTGGAATTGCATCCAAAGCCTGATCAGGGGCCGGGACGTTTCCGTGGCCACAACCCGCATTCTTGACCGCATTGCAGCTCTGCAAAATGATTTGGGGAACGTCGAAACCCTGCAATACGATTTCCTGTTGGGCGGAAACACGGAGTTCCTGAATCTTTACCAAGGCAGCGTGAAATCGGCCGAGGGCGATTTATCAACTCTTGCGGAGCTCTCCGCCGGGGATTCCCTCGTTGGGCCTGCAACTTCCACCATCGGGCCGTTGGCGAAGGCGCGGTTGGACCTGCTGCGTCAGGTGATCGAGGCGCGCCAGCAGCAGGGTCTCGACGCCGCCCTGGCCTTGATGCATGAGGAGTCGGCCCAGCAAAACCAGGTTGCCCTGCATGCCCGGCTGGAGCAAGTGGTGCGGGACGGAAACCTTGCCCTCGCCGGTGCGGAACTAAGCAACCGCACGAACGCCTGGTTCGTGGCCATGGCAACCGCGGTGGCGGTGGGCGTGGGCTTGTCTTTTATCGGGCTGGCGACAAGCCACCTGCTGCGGGTGTTGCGCTCCAAAACCCGGGCGGAAGCCGAACTGAGCCTGGCCCGTGACATCCTTGAAACCCGCGTGCGCGAGCGCACCGCCGAACTGCAAACTGCCAAAGAGGCTGCCGAGACTGCGGGCCAGGCCAAGAGCAATTTCCTCGCCATGATGAGTCATGAGATTCGCACGCCGATGAATTCCGTCATCGGCTTTGCCGACTTGCTGGCGGACACTCCGCTGACCCCGGAACAATTCGAGTACGCCCGCTCCATTTCCAGCAACACGGAACAGCTCCTCGACCTCATCAGCGACATTTTGGATTTTTCCAAGATTGATTCGGGCCACATCATGGTCGAGCCCACGGCGATAGATCTGCGGACCTGCGTCGAGGAAGTCATCAAATCCCTGATGCCGCGCTTTCAACAACGCCCGATTGAAATGCTCTGCGATCTCGGGCCCGGCGTGCCGGCAGCGGTGCTGGCCGACGGTGGCCTCCTGCGCCAAGTGCTGGTCAATCTCGTCGGCAATGCGATAAAATTCACCGAAAAAGGCGAAATTCAGGTTTCGGTCCTCGTGGCGGAAGCGTCGCCACCGAATTCCCGGCGCCTGGTCCTCGAGTTCCGGGTGACGGACACCGGCATCGGCATCTCTGCGGATAAAATCAGCCGCCTCTTCAAACCGTTTTCACAGGTGGATTCATCGGCGACGCGCCGCCACAATGGCACCGGGCTGGGCCTGGCCATCAGCAAGCGCCTGGTCGAGACCATGGGCGGCAAACTCGGTGTGGCCAGCAGCCCCGGCGAAGGCTCCGCCTTTCATTTCACGGTGCCCGTGGAACTCGGGGAGGACGCTGGCGCGCTCTCCGCCTGGCGTTTGCCGGATTATCTTGTGGCTGGCCGCCGGTTGCTGCTGGTGGACGAAAATCCCAAGCGCCGTCGCATCTTGCAGGAATTTGCCAAACAATTTGGTTTGGCCTGCGAACTGGAACCCTCCTATTTTCACGCGGTTGAGCGTCTCGAGGCCGGGGAATTTCTTGACTTGGTGCTGATTGACGGAGATATGCCGCCGGCCGAATGGGAGCGCATTTGCCGGGTGGTGAAATCGCGGGTCGCCACTCCGATTGTGTTACGATGCGACCGCGACAACCCGGGCCGCGCGCCCGGACCCGACTGGCTCGCCGGGATCATCCGCAAGCCCATCCGCATGGCGCAATTTTATGACACCCTGTTGGACACCCTGAAAGACCGCGCCCAAGTCCACGCGAAAAGTGCGGCTGCGCCCCCGGCGCCGTTTCCGCTCGCGAAGTTTCATCCGCTGCGCATTTTGCTGGTCGAGGACAATTTTGGCAACCGGCAAATAACCCTGCTTCTGCTGCGCAAGCTCGGGTATCAACCTGTGGCCGTCGAGCACGGCGTCGCCTGCCTCGATCTATTTGCCCACCAGGAATTTGATGTCGTCCTGATGGATGTGCAAATGCCTGGCATGGACGGCCTTGAAACCGTCCGCCGCATCCGCGCGTTGGAAAAGGAGCGCGGGCGCAACAGCCACCAGCGCGGCGCATCCTACATCGCGGCGCTCACCGCTAACGCGATTGAAGGGGACCGCGACGCCTGCTTGCAAGCTGGCATGGACGATTACCTGGCCAAGCCGGTGCATGGCTCCGACTTGCGGGCGCTGATCGAGCGCGCATGGGCAAGGAAAGCACCGCCTTTCAGCACCATCTCGCCCCAATCGGCCGAGGCGAGCTGAAGCCGCCAGCGGTAGATAAACCAGACGGAAAAGGTCGCGCGACGATTCTCGGGCCTGTAGTTGGATATTGGTATAAGGCCAGTCGTAACCCTTAAGACCAATCAAAGCCCCCTTCATCTTTTCCCGTTGACACCCGCATACCCCGGATAGGCATATTCTTTGCTCATGCCCAATCTTTCCGAATTGCTTCAGCATGGGTCCGCCAATCTTTGGCTCTTCATTCCGACCGCCATTGCCCTCGGCGCCCTTCACGGACTCGAACCCGGACATTCAAAGACCCTGATGGCCGCCTTCATCGTCGCCATCCGCGGGACCGTCTGGCAGGCCGTCCTCTTGGGCTTGTGTGCGGCGTTCTCGCATTCACTCATCATCTGGGCGCTCGCAGCGGTGGCGCTCCACTATGGCCCGGCGTGGAATGCGGATACCACGGAACCTTATTTGCAAATCGCCTCGGCCGCATTGATTCTTGGCCTGGCCGTGTGGATGTACTGGCGGACCCGCCGGGACGTCCGTGCCGCCGCCGATCACCACCACCACCATCATGGCGGCGACGGCCCGCGCGGCGGCAAGATAATTGACACGGGCCGCGAATTGGTGGAACTCTCCGTTTACGAGACCAATGTTCCGCCGCGTTTCAGGCTCCATTTCTATGATCAGGCCAAGCGCCCGCGGAAGCCCACAGCGTCGGGCCGGTTCACCATCGAAATCGTCCGCCCCAATGGCGCAAAGGAGCAATTCACGTTCGACGACCGGGAGGACTTCCTCGAGGCCACTTCCGAAATTGGGGAGCCTCATGAATTTGCGGGAAGACTGACGCTGAGCCACGGCAACCATGTGCACGGTTTCGCGTTCCATTTCGCCGAGGGCCATGACCACGCCCACGGACCCGCCCATCCTCTTCCCTCCGGAAATGAAAGCTCCGCTGATTACGAGGACGCGCACCAGCGGGCTCATGCGGACGATATCGCAACCCGCTTTGCCAACCGGACCGTGACGACCGGCCAAATTGTATTCTTCGGCCTCACGGGCGGCCTCGTTCCGTGCCCGGCGTCGCTCACGGTGTTGCTCGTCTGCCTCCAGCTGAAAAAGTTCACGCTTGGTTTTACGCTCGTACTAAGTTTCAGTTTGGGGCTCGCGGCGACCATGGTGCTTGCCGGCACCATGGCGGCATTAAGCGTGCGGCACGCCGAAAAACATTTTAAGGGCTTTGGAGCGTTCGCGCGCCGGGCGCCCTACTTTTCCTGCGTCCTCTTGGTGCTCATGGCAGGTTATCTCGCGTATGCCGGGTTCAGCCATTTAGCGCAGTGAGGAAGGGTGTCGGCCAGGCCATCTGGTGGGTAACACCCCATGGCGGAAGTGACGGACCTGGTCTATCCTCTCGGCATGAAATATCAACGCATTTCCCAGACCGCCGATGAGCAGGAGTTTCTGAATTCTCCCGCAGGCCACCTCCTCGCGGGCCCGACCCCAACGCTAACCGCCGACGATGTTGCGCATCGGGCCTTTTCCATTTTCCTGCGAGAAGGTTCGCGACCCGGCCAGGATGTGCAGCATTGGCTGCGGGCCGAGGCGGAATTAACCGCCGAACACCAGGCCGCGCAAAAACACCTTCAACTCGAACCAAGCTCCGACCGAAAGAATAACCAACCCATGCACACTCCTCCAACCACGCCGGCCGCCCCGACCAGCGGCACCAAAACCGACAAATCCACACCGGTGACCTTGCACGTCAAACTGACCGCCTCCACCACTTCCGCCGCGTCGTCGCCAGCAAACCCACGGTCGCAAACGGTCACAACTCCGCAAACCGTGCGTGATTTGTCCAAACAGGCGCCGCACAGCCCGCGCGAGCGCCTCAGTGACTTTGTCCTTGCCTGCCGCGCCGTGGACAAATGCCGCGCCAGCATCGCGGGGACCCTCGGTGAGTACCATTACGATTGTCCCATGGACAAAATGCTCTTTGCCTTCAAGGGCATCACCGGCGAGGAATTCAAATCCGCCGTGCAAGCCGCAAAAACCACCGAACAAGTGGGCGCCTGGCTCCTGGCCAACGGCACCTCGAAAACACCGGCTGAGATCAAAGCCTGGTCGGACAAGGTGGAGCAATCGCGCCTGAGTGAAGACCCGGCGAAACGCGCCTTTTTCGAGGAGAGTTGCACGAAGCTCGGTCTTGATCCCAAAAAAGCCACCACCTTCGACTGGCTCGAGGCCGACGACCGCGCGTCTTTTGGCAACAAGTGCGGGTGCGCATAAGAATTTTCCGCCTTCCGGCGGTCGGCGCGTTAACCGCGCTACCGTCCGATGGCGCCGAAATGCCCTTGGCCTGATCGCCTGAAACGACGATTCAGGCCATCGGCAAATCGGACAGTGGCCGCTCTGTCCTGTCATACATGAAAACTCATCCGCCCAGTCCAGCTGGCCAGACCGGGAAATCCATGGCCAAAGCCATCGGTCCCAGCCCGCAAGGGCGTGGGACGGCGGTCAAAGTCTCTGCCGACAAGAGCCGCGACCACGGGCGGGCGAAATCCGCGCGGGAGCCGTACAACCGCGAATGGGCAGATGGTGCGAAAGGGAAGCCAAAGGTGTCCCGTCATGGCTCGTTGAGCGACAGTGAGCAATGGGCTCTCTTACCCGGCTCCAGCGGCTACCGCGTGCACATACCCTCCGGCGACGACGAAGATTTTGATG
>Ga0265320_10003063_pt1 | contig 11347 bp, 7 predicted proteins | sample 4827metaG_FD_202087 | JGI IMG/M metagenome (GOLD analysis project Ga0265320, IMG submission 202087) | Rhizosphere microbial communities from Carex aquatilis grown in University of Washington, Seatle, WA, United States - 4-8-27 metaG | ecosystem: Host-associated > Plants > Roots > Rhizosphere >...
GCGAAGCCATGTTACGCATCTGCATGATTCGCATTATGGTCAAACGATTGGCCAATTCGGCATGAAAGCATTTTCAAAACACGCTCTCAGGCCACCGAAGCATGAGTTGAACGAATTGGACTGGAAATCTTGCGTCTCACAGAACAACAAGCGCCTGGCTGATCACCTTTGCGCGTTCGCCAACTATCCGGGCGGTGGATTCTTGGTCTTTGGAGTGAATGCTTCTGGATTACCGTATTCCGTTGATGACAAGTTTGTTGCGAATACCGTAAACACCCTTGCCAACATCGCACGGGACGGCGTAGAGCCCCCGGTTTCGCTGGATCATTCGGTGGAGGAATTTGAGGGCGAATCGCTTTTATTCGTCTTCATTACCGAATCCCCGGTTAAGCCGGTTCATCTTCGCGGTCGGATGTTTGATTCCTCTGTCCGAGTATGTGCAACCACGCGAAAGGCTTCAGAAAACGACTTGCGCTCCTTGATGCTCAATAGCCAATCGTCAAAATGGGAAACGCTCCGTGCATCCAATCTGCTGTCTGAAGCGGAAATCCCTCCAAAACTGAACACGAAGGGTATTTTCCGTTTGCTAGACCGTAAGGAGACCACGACTTCAACCGAATTGATGCAATGGCTTGTGGATGAAAAATTTGTCATTCAAGAGCCATCCGGGGACGCCTACCTAACGAATCTAGGCGTCATTTCTGCCGCAAATACGCTAAATGACTTTCCAGACTTGGGAAGGAAAGCGGTTAGAGTCATCCAATACGCTGGTTTGGACAAATCCAGAACCACGATGGAACAAACCGGCGCCAAAGGTTATGCCGTAGGTTTTGAGGGGCTTTTGGGCTTCATTATGAAACTGGTCCCAAAGAGCGAAGAAATACACAAGGCCCTGCGTGAAGAAGTGCCCATTTACCCAGAGATTGCCCTTCGCGAAATCATCGCCAATGCCCTTATACATCAGGATTTTACGATTTCTGGCGCAGGCCCGTTAATTGAGATTTTCAGCGACAGAATCGAGGTTTCAAATCCGGGGACGCTTTTGCCAAGCAAAGCCACAGATCGCCTAATCGGGACTCAGCCTGAGTCCAGGAACCAAGAGCTTGCAAATGCGTTCAGGCGCTACCGCATTTGTGAGGAACGAGGATCGGGACTCGTCAAGGCGGGGCTACAGATGGAGCTCGCCGGGCTTCCGCCAATTGAGTTTTTTGAAGGCCCAAACTTTTTTAAGGTGACCGTTTTCTCTCCAAGAACTTTCGCGCAAATGTCGGCTCAGGAGAGACGGATGGCGTGCTATCAGCACGCAACACTAAAGCACCTATCAAGGGACGTGATGACGAACAAGACCTTACGGGAACGGCTGAAAATGTCAGAAAAGCAAAGATCTTTGGTGTCAATCCTGATTCAAGAGTGCGTCGATTCTGGGTTGGTAAAAAGGGCCGATCCAGAAAGCAAATCCAAGAAATACTCGGAGTACGTTCCCCACTGGGCGTAATTCAGATTAGACATTACCGGGATCTGCGGTTGGGGTCCGAGGCGATACCCGGCCTTGACGAGCCGCCTGCTGGCGCCACTATCGCCCCGCTCTTCCCATAATATATTACCGCGAGCGCCGCGCGATGGCCAAATACCTCACCCAACCGATCAAGACCACGCGGATGCCACCCGGCATTCCGTTCATCGTCGCGAACGAAGCCGCCGAACGTTTCAGCTTTTACGGAATGCGGGCGATTCTGGTCGTCTTCATGACCACTTTTCTCCTCGACCGCAACGGCCAGCCCGACCTGCTGACCGGCGATCAGGCCAAGTCCTATTATCACCTGTTTCTTTCCGCCGTTTATTTTTTCCCGATGTGCGGCGCCGTGCTGGCCGACGCGTTGCTGGGCAAATATCTCACGGTCATGAGCCTCTCGGTGGTCTATTGCCTCGGGCACCTGGCGCTCGCGATCGACGCGACCCGCCTCGGTTTGTTCATCGGCCTGACCTTGATCGCCATCGGCTCGGGCGGCATCAAGCCGTGCGTCTCAGCGAACCTCGGCGATCAGTTTGGCGCCTCAAATCAGCATCTGCTTTCGAAGGTCTATGGCTGGTTCTATTTTTCGGTGAACTTTGGCTCCTCGATCTCGACGCTGCTGATTCCGCTGCTGCTGCGGCGCTACGGTTCCCACGTGGCGTTCGGCGTGCCGGGAATTCTGATGTTCCTGGCCACCGTCTTTTTTTGGATGGGCCGGAAACGCTTCGCGCATATCCCGCCGGGCGGCGCCGCTTTTGTTCGCGAGACGTTCAGCCTGACGGGCCTCCGGTGCATGGCGAAACTCGCGATCATCTACGCGTTCGTCGCGGTCTTCTGGGCGCTCTATGACCAGACGTCGTCCGCCTGGGTGTTGCAGGCGAAGCATATGGATCTGCAATGGTTGGGGCATATCTGGCTGCCCGACCAAGTCCAGGCGTTGAACCCGATTTTCATCCTGATTTTCATCCCGATTTTTTCCTACGTGATTTATCCCGCCATCGACAAAATCCTTCCGCTGACCCCCCTGCGCAAGATCGCCATTGGCCTCTTCGTCACGACGTCGGCGTTCGTGCTCCCGGCGTGGGCGGAGATGCGGATCGGCGCCGGGTTCCGCCCGGGCATCGTCTGGCAGGTCGTCGCGTACGTCCTGATGACGGCCGGCGAAATCCTCGTTTCGATTCCCGCCCTCGAGTTTTCCTACACCCAGGCGCCCAAGCGCATGAAATCCTTAATCATGGCGCTCGGTTACCTCTCGATTTCGCTCGGCGACGCCTTCACCGCCGCGGTGAATTTTTTCATTCAGAACAAGGACGGCTCGAGCAAGCTGGCCGGCGCCAGCTACTATTGGTTCTTCACCGGACTGATGTTGGGGACCGCGATCCTCTTCATTTTTGTGGCGCGAACTTATCGCTCCGCAACGATCGTCCAGGACGAAGTTGAAACGGCGGCTTGAACCGGTCACGCTTCCGGCGTTCTCAGTGACGCGATTCCTCCAAAGATACGCCGAAAACCTCGTTGCCCGCCCCGGGAATTCCGCTAGCCTCTGGCCCGCGATAACCACGTAGCATGCCCTTGGACCCGAGCATAACCGCGCCCAACCCGCGGGCGCCGATTCTGGCCGCGGCCCGTCCGTTGACCGAACAGGCCGAGGCCGCCGCGGCGGCTTTTGTCCAACGCTTCGGCCAACCGCCGACGTGGATCGCCGCCGCTCCCGGACGCATCAACCTCATCGGCGAACACGTGGACTATTGCGATGGGCTGGTGTTGCCGATGGCCATCGACCGCCACGTCGTGCTCGCGGCGGCGCCAGCGCCCGAAAACGCCGTGCGCGTGTTCAGTGAACTGACCGGCGAGGAAACCGTGATTCCGCTCGGGGCGCGGATTAAGCGCGGGGCGCCTGCCTGGGCCAATTATTTGCGCGGGGTGACGCACGGATTCGTGGAGCGCGGCGCCCGCATCCCGGGAATGAGCGTTCTGATCGCGTCCGACCTCCCAATGGGCGGCGGACTCAGCAGCAGCGCCGCGCTCGAGGTGGCCGCGGCCACGCTCCTACAAGCCGCCACGGGATTGACGCTCGCGCCCGTCGAAATGGCCCTCCTTTGCCAGAAGGCCGAGCACGAATTCGCCGGCGTGCCGTGCGGCATCATGGATCAATTCTCCGCCGTTTTTGGCCAGGCCGGACACTTCTTGCTGCTCGACTGCCGTTCGCGGGAAATCACGCCGGTGGCGTTGCGCGATGAATCGGTCACGATTTTGATCATCAACTCGAACGTCCGGCATGAGTTATCGACGAGCGAGTATTCGTCCCGCCGCGCGCAGTGCGAAGAGGCGGCGCGCCGGCTCGGCCTGCCGACGCTGCGCGACGCGACCCTCGGGCGCCTTGAAGACGCCTCCGCCGAATGGCCAGAGCCACTGGCGGACCGCGCCCGGCACGTCATCACGGAGATCGCCCGGACGCGCGACGCCGCCACTGCCCTGGCGGATGGTGATTGGCGCCGCGCCGGCGAAAATCTCTACGCCAGCCACAATTCCCTGCGGGATGATTTCGAGGTCAGTTGCCCGGAACTCGACCTCATCGTCAACCTCGCCCGCAGCCTCGGACACCAACAGGGGATGTATGGCTGCCGGCTCACCGGTGGTGGTTTTGGCGGTTGTTGCGTGGCGCTCGTCAAAACCGGGCAGGCGCCGAGCCTGGCGCGCGTGATCGCGGAGGCGTACCAACGGGAAACGGGCCTGGCGCCGACGCTCTTCGCTTCCCGTCCCTCGGCTGGCGCGACGCTATTGGCGGGCGGCCCGATGAGGCCCGGCGCATGAACGAGTCTCCCCGGGAACTGCTTCGCGCGCGGGGCATCGAGAAGTCGTTTCCCGGCGCGCGCGCGTTGGACGGCGTCGATCTAACGTTGCGCGCGGGCGAAATTCACGCGCTGATGGGCGAGAACGGCGCCGGCAAATCGACGCTCATCAAAATCCTCACCGGCGTCTATCCACCGGACGGCGGCGTGATCGAATTCGCCGGCCAGCCCATCTCGCCCCGCTCGCCGCGCGGCGCCGAGGAATTGGGCCTGAGCACGGTTTATCAGGAGATCAATCTCATCCCGACGCTCTCCATCGCCGAAAACATCATGCTGGGGCGGCAGCCGAAACGGTTCGGCGTCATCCAATGGCCGGCCTTGCGCCGACAGGCCGCGCGGGCGCTGGAACGCCTCGGACTCCAGCTCGACGTGAAGCGCGAACTGGGGTCCGTCTCGATCGCGCTGCAGCAAATGGTGGCGATCGCCCGCGCGCTTGATCTGCAGGTCAAGCTGCTGATTCTTGACGAGCCGACCTCGAGCCTCGACGAGCAGGAATGCGCCGCGTTGTTCGCCGTGTTGAAACGCCTGCGCGGCGAGGGCCTGGCCATCCTCTTCGTCACCCATTTTCTCGATCAGGTGTACGCCGTCGCCGACCGGATCACCGTATTGCGCAACGGCGCCCTGGTGGGCGAATACGAAACGGCCCGCCTGCCGCGCCTGGAATTGATCGGCAAAATGCTCGGCCGCCCGGTCGAGGCCGTTTCCGCGGCCCGCAAACGCCCCGACGCCGTGGCCGGCGAGCGCGGCACGGCGGCCGGTCCGACATTTCTGGAGGCGACCGGTCTCGGTCGGCGCGGCGCGATTCACCCGCTCGATCTGGCGGTCGGGACGGGCGAAGTCGTGGGCTTGGCGGGGTTGCTCGGCTCGGGGCGTACCGAGACCGCCCGGATGCTTTTTGGAATCGACCCCGCCGACGCCGGCCAGACGCGGGTGGACGGGCGGACGGTCCGCTTGCGCTCACCGCGTGAGGCCATTCGCCACGGGTTCGGCTTTTGCTCAGAGGATCGGAAGACCGAGGGGATTGCCCCGAATTTGAGCGTGCGCGAAAACATCATTCTCGCCGCGCAGGCGAGCCGGGGGCCTTGGCGCCGGCTGGGGCGGACGGAACAAATGCAGATCGTCGAGCATTACATCCGCGCCCTGAACATCAAGACCCCGAGTCCCGAGACACCCATCCGCAATCTGTCCGGTGGCAACCAGCAGAAGGCCCTGCTGGCCCGCTGGCTCGCGCTTCAACCGCGTCTGATCATCCTCGACGAGCCGACCCGCGGGATCGACGTCGGAGCCAAGGCGGACGTCGAGCGTCTGGTGGATTCCCTTCGGGAACGCGGCCTCGCGGTGCTCTTTATTTCCTCCGAACTCGAGGAATTGACCCGCGTCAGCGGCCGCGTCATCGTCCTGCGCGACCGGCGCAAAGTCGGCGAATTGACCGGCGATTTCGACGAGAACCGCGTCATGCGCATGATCGCGCAGCCGCATGAGTGAGCCGGGCCAAAAACCGCGCGGCGCGTCCGTCGGCGCGAGGCTCCGGTGGCCGGCGCTGAGTCTGGCGGCGCTGCTGCTCTTCAATTGGTTTTTTTCGCCGACCTTTTTCCACCTCGAAATCAAGGGCGGTTACCTCTACGGAACCATCGTGGACGTGCTCAATCAAGGTTCCAAAGCGATGCTGTTGTCGCTCGGAATGACGCTCGTCATCGCGACGGGCGGCGTGGACCTATCGGTCGGCTCGGTCATGGCGATCGCGGGCGCCGCGGGGGCGTTGTTGGTAACGCGGACGCACCTGCCGTTTGGCGTGATCGCCCCAATCTGCCTCGGCGCGGGCGGCGCGCTCGGAGTGGCCAACGGCCTGCTCATCACCGCGCTGCGCATGCAACCGATCATCGCCACGCTGATCTTAATGGTCGCCGGGCGAGGGCTGGCGATGTTGTTAACGGGCGGGCAAATCATCACGTTCGAACAGCCCTCGTTCGTGTTTTTTGGCAACGGCCATTTTCTCGGCCTGCCTTTCACGACGACCGTCGTCGCGCTCGCGTTCGCGCTCACGCTGTGGCTCACGCGCGGGACCGCGCTCGGGTTGTTCCTCGAGGCGACCGGCGACAACGAGACCGCCAGCCGCTTTTGTGGCGCGCCCACCGCGTTCATCAAGACGTTGGTGTACGGGTTCTCCGGCGTGTGTGCCGCCACCGCCGGCTTGATCGCCACGGCGAACATCAAGGCGGCGGACTCGAGCCGCGCCGGCGAAATGATGGAGCTGGACGCGATTTTCGCGGTGATCGTCGGCGGCACGGCGTTGACCGGCGGACGGTTCACGCTGGCGGGATCGATTCTCGGCGCCCTCTTGATTCAAACGCTCACCACGACGCTCTATAATCTCGGCCTGCCGCCCGCCATCGCCCCAGCCCCGAAGGCGGTGGTCGTCGTCGCCGCCTGCCTGCTCCAATCGGCAAAATTCCGCGAGTGGACCCGCGGCCTCGTGGGACGAAAGGCGGCGGCATGAGCCTGCCCGCGCGCCGCAAATTCATCCCGCTGCTGGCGACGGCGCTGGCGCTGGCGGCGCTGTTCACAACGGCGTCGCTTCTCTATCCCGGCTTTTGTTCACGCCTGGTCGTCGCCAATCTTTTCGCGGACAACGCGGCGCTCGGGATCAGCGCCGTCGGCATGACTTACGTGATCATCTCCGGCGGGATCGACCTGAGCGTCGGCTCAGTCGTCGCGGCGACGTCGATCGTGGCCGCGACGCTGATCGGCAGGCACGGCTGGCACCCGGTCCCGGTGATCGCGTTGAGCTTGCTGCTCGGGTTGCTCTTCGGGCTGGGACAAGGTCTGTTGATCCAGCGGTTCGAACTGCCCGCGTTCCTGGTGACGTTGGGCGGCATGTTTTTCGCGCGCGGGCTGGCGTTCGCGGTCACCCCGGAATCGGCCGGCATCAACCATCCATTTTATGACTGGGTTCAAGCGTTACGACTGCCGCTCGGCGGACGGGCGGGATTGCCGGCCACGGCGCTGCTCTTTCTCGCGGTTTTCGTGGTGGCCGCGGCGGCCTCGCATCTGACGAGTTTCGGCCGGAACGTTTACGCGTTAGGCGGCGGAGCCGATTCCGCCCGGCTGATGGGATTGCCGGTGGCGGCGACCCGCGTGGCGGTGTATGGGCTGAACGGCTTCGCTTCGGCGCTGGCGGGCGTGGTGGCGACGTTCTATACTGGTTCTGGTAATCCCGCGATGGGCGCCGGCCTGGAATTGGACGCGATCGCCGCCGTGGTGATCGGCGGCGCCCTTTTGACCGGCGGCGTCGGCTTCGTCGAAGGCACGTTGCTCGGCGTGCTGATCTTCGGCACGATCCAATCGGCTCTGGTGTTCGACGGGCGGCTGAATTCGTGGTGGCTGCGCATCGCGATCGGCCTGTTGTTGTTGCTGTTTATTTTGCTGCAAAAGTGGATTTCCGGCCGGGCCGGCGCGGCGCGGGCCGAATGAAGCGAACGTTTGATTTATGAATGAAATGACCTCCTCCCCCCGGCGCGCGATGCCGTTCTTCGCGGCGCTCCTCGCCGCCTCGACCGTCCTTTGGTCGGGCTGCGGCAAGTCCAACGAGACGCCAACCGCCGCCGCTCCGCCCGCCGAGACCAGCGCTCCCGCCGCCGCCGCGCCCGCGTCCGCGGAACCGAAATCCTCATTGCGCTCGTTCACGATGGGATTTGCCCAGGTCGGCGCCGAGAGCGCCTGGCGAACGGCGGAGACCGAATCGATCAAGGCCGAGGCCGAAAAACGCAACGTGAATCTCAAATTCTCCGACGCCCAGGGCAAGCAGGAAAACCAGATCAAAGCGGTGCGCAGCTTCATCGCGCAAGGGGTCGAGGCGATCATTCTCGCCCCGGTGGTTGAAACCGGCTGGGAACCGGTCCTGCGCGAAGCCAAGCAGGCGAAGATCCCGGTCGTCCTCGTGGACCGCGGCATCAAGGTGAACGATGATTCACTCTACGCCACGCTGATCGCTTCAGATTTTGTGGCGGAAGGCAAACTCGCCGCCGAGTGGCTGGCCAAGAAAACCGACGGCAAGGCCGTCATCGTCGAACTCCAGGGAACGCCCGGCGCCGCCCCGGCCATCGATCGCAAGAAAGGCTTCGAGGAAGGTATCAAGGCTTACCCCGGCATGAAGATCGTCGCCTCGCAAAGCGGCGATTTCCGGCGTAGCGGCGGCAAAGAGGTCATGGAGGCGCTGGTCAAAGTGCATCCGGAACTGACCGCGGTGTACGCCCACAATGACGACATGGCGTTGGGCGCGATCCAGGCGCTCGAGGAAGCGGACAAAAAGCCGGGGACCGACGTGATCGTCGTTTCCATCGACGGGGTAAAGGGCGCGTTCGAGGCGATGGCGGCGGGCAAACTGAATTGCAGCGTCGAGTGCAATCCGTTGCTCGGCGGTTTTGCGTTCGACGCCGCCGGGATGGCCATCAAGGGCGCCCCGGTAGCGAAGAATACCGTGGTGCCGGACCGCGTTTTTGAGCAGAGCCAGGCCGCGGCCGAGTTGCCAAACCGCAAGTATTGACGCGCGCTCGCCGACCCGATTCTCCCGATGTCTCTCGCTTCACATTTGCCGGCACGACCGCTCGCCGCCGCTAGCCGCGTCGCGCTGCTCCTGTTCGCCGCCGCCGGCGCCGCGTGGGGCGAGGAGGCCGCGTATCGTAATCCCGTGCTCGCGGGGGATTATCCCGACCCGTCGATTATCCGCGTGGGACGGGATTACTGGGCGACCGCGACGACGTCCGAATGGGGGCCGCAATTCCCGCTCCTGCATTCGCGCGACCTGGTGAATTGGGAGAACACCGGCCCGGTTTTCGCCCATCGGCCGGAGTGGGCGGTGGGCAATTTTTGGGCGCCCGAGATCAGCGAGTGGAAGGGCCGTTACTTCATTTACTACGTCGGCCGCAAACGCAACGGCCCGCTTTCCGTCGCGGTGGCCAGCGCCGACCGGCCGCAAGGCCCCTACACCGACCACGGGCCAATCGTCTCGCAAGAGGATGGTTCCATCGATCCGGTTCCCGTGACGAATGAGAACGGCGAACGGTGGCTCGTCTGGAAGGAAGACGGCAACAGCCGGCGCCAGCCGACGCCGCTCTGGGCGCAGCGGTTGGACGAGGCGGGGACAAAACTGATCGGCGAGCGTTTCGAGTTGATGCGCAACGACGCGCCGTGGGAGGGCGCCGTTGTGGAAGGCCCCTACATTCTTAAGCGGGGCGATTATTACTACCTGTTTTACTCAGGCTCCGGCTGCTGCGGGCGAGGCTGCGCTTACGCGCTGGGCGTCGCGCGTGCCCGGGCGCTGCTGGGACCGTGGGAAAAGGACCCGCGCAATCCGATCCTCGGCGGCTCCGAGGCTTGGAAATGTCCGGGGCACGGCAGCATCGTGGTCGATGAGCAGGGACGCGATTGGCTCCTTTACCACGCGTATGATTCGCGGACGTTTGTGTTTACCGGGCGGGAAATGTTCCTGGACGAGGTAAAATTCGGTCCGGACGACTGGCCGGTCATCAATTCCGGAGCCGGCCCGAGCGTGAGCGCGCCGTCGCCGTTCGGCGCCCGGCAACTGCGAAAGGAGACGCGCTTCTTCGACCGTTTCCGCGGCAAGGTCCTCTGGCCCGGCTGGCAGTGGCCGCAGGACAACGAACCGTCCGCCAGCCTCATCGGCGGCCGGTTGCTCCTGGCGCCGCAACCGGATCACGCCGCCGATCCGCTGGGCGCCATAATGGCCCGCGCCACCACCTCGGGCGACTACGTGGCGACGGCCGCGCTGCAAGCGGCCGCCCTCCGGCCGGGCGTCACCGCCGGCCTGGCCGCCATTGGCGACCCGGCCAACGCGCTCGGCATCTCGGTCGGCGACGGCAAAGCCATCGTCTGGCAACGCGTCAAGAATCAGCGCCAGGTACTCGCGGAAGCGCCGGGCGTCGCCTGGCCCACGGTCCATCTCCGCCTGACGGCGACCGGGGGAATCCGGTTCCAATTCGCCGTGAGCCATAACGGTCACGATTGGAAACCGGTGGGCGAACAGGCGGAAGGGGGCTATCTGCCGCCGTGGGACCGCAGCGTGCGCGTCGGCTTGACGGTCGGGGGAACCGCCGGGGCCGCGGCGCAATTCGATTACGTGCGGATCGAGCCGACCAAGTCGCGATTCTAAACCCGCCCGCGCCGATGCCACCGTTTCATTCGGAACACCCGCACCGCCGGCTCAACGCCTTGACGGGCGACTGGGTCCTCGTTTCCCCGCATCGCGCCCAACGGCCCTGGCTGGGACGCCAGGACGACCCGGCGCCCCGCCAATTACCCGCGTACGACCCGCAATGCTACCTCTGCCCGGGAAATCCGCGCGCGAATGGCGAGCGCAACCCGGATTACGCCGGCGCTTATGTTTTCACCAATGATTTTGCCGCGCTGCTGCCGGAAGAGCGGCCCACCGACGAGGCGCCGCACCCGCTGCTGCGCGCCGGCGCCGTCCGAGGAACGTGCAGGGTCGTCTGCTTTTCGCCCCGCCATGACCTTACGCTGGCGCGGATGCCGACGCCGGCGGTCCGCGCGGTGATCGACGTTTGGGCCGAGGAGGCGGCCGAACTCGCGCGCTCCTATCAGTGGACGCAGATCTTCGAGAACAAAGGAGATCTGATGGGCTGCTCGAATCCGCACCCGCACGGCCAAATCTGGGCGACCGACGCGCTGCCGAACGAAATTCAGAAAGAAGACCGGCGGCAACGGCGCTACCTCGAAGAAGAGCGGACGCCGCTCCTCGTGGACTACGCCGCCTTGGAAATCGAGCGCCAGGAGCGCGTGGTGGACGCCAACGAGCATTGGCTGGCGGTGGTTCCATATTGGGCGGTCTGGCCATTTGAAATGCTCCTCCTGCCCCGCCGACCGGTCCTGCGCCTCCCGGACCTCCTGCCCGCCGAGCGCAACAGCCTCGCCGAGGCGCTGCGCCGGGCGCTGGCCAGGTACGACA
>Ga0265320_10003070_pt1 | contig 11336 bp, 10 predicted proteins | sample 4827metaG_FD_202087 | JGI IMG/M metagenome (GOLD analysis project Ga0265320, IMG submission 202087) | Rhizosphere microbial communities from Carex aquatilis grown in University of Washington, Seatle, WA, United States - 4-8-27 metaG | ecosystem: Host-associated > Plants > Roots > Rhizosphere >...
AGGGGACGCAGGGTCCGACGCCTATCAATATCGACAACCGGTTCTGCGTCGACAGCACGCCGGTGACCAATGATCAGTACGCCGCGTTTCTCGCGGCCACGGCGCAGTCGCCAGTTCCGCAGCCCGCCGGCTGCCAGTGGAACACGCAATTCACGCCGGACTACTTTCCGTACAGTGTGACCGTCGGCAATCTTCCGGTCCGCGACGTCGATTTTTGCGACGCTTGGTCGTATTGCCAATGGGCCGGCAAGCGACTCTGTGGCGTCCTTGACCACCAGGGTTCTTCGATCTCCAATTTCGACAGGGTCCTCGACGGAGAGCTCTACTACGCCTGCTCAGGCGGTGCCGGCCATCCGCTCACGTACTCTTACAGCAGCGACGGTACCGTCGATCCCACCGCGTGCGACACCGACGTGTGCAACGGCACCACGGTCACCAAGTTTGGCCAGATCGATCCGGTGGGCAACCCGCGCTGTCAGTCGATCGTCTATCCCGGCCTTTACGATCTCAACAGCGCAGTGGAGGTCTGGCTGGACATGTGTCTGGCTGGAGATGCGACAGATGGCTCGGGCGACACCTGCCGGCTGAGCACGCCGCTCTTCTGCGACCAGAGATGCGACGTGAGCGGGAACGGCGCCCCGCGCAATGCCCCCGGGGCGGGGACAATCGGCATGCGCTGCTGCTCCGACCTCGACTGAGCGTCGGGGCCGCAATCCGCTGAGCGGGCGCGCCCGGGCGCGCCCAGCCCGCCCGCCCTCCCGAGCGCGGGCTCGCCCGGTTTTTTCGCCTGATTTCGTTCAGCGCGCCTCTCCGTCGCGGGGCATGGGCCTTGCTCAACGACCGCGCATGCCCGGGCGATCAAGCGAACGTGCAACCGAACGTGCAACCGAACGTGCAACCGAACGCGACGATACCGGCGCGCTCGACGCGCTCTTCGCGCGCCACTGGCGAACGGTGTTCCGCCGGGCGCGCGCGATCCTGCGCGACGACGACGCCGCCAAGGACGTCGTGCAGGAGGTCTTCCTGCGCGCGATCCACGCCCGGCGCGAGCTCCGCGATTGCCGTTCGCCGCCCGCGTGGCTGAAGCGCGTCGCGAGCAACCTGTCGCTGAACTACCTGCGCGACGCGACTCGACGGCGTCGGATCCTGAGCGTCGCGCTGCCGCCCGCCGCGCCCACCAGTGACGTTCCCGCCGACGCGTCGCTGACGCTGCGCGCGCTGGTGCGCGGCGTTCCCGCCGAGCTTCAGGCCATCGCCCTTCACTATTTCGTTGATTGCATGAGCCAGGAGGAGATCGCCGCTTCGCTGGGGATCCCGCGCCGCACGATCAGCCTGCGTCTCGCGCAATTTCGCCGCGCGGCCCTCTCGTCAGCCTTCGACGTCGCCACCGCGTGAGCCGCGCGCGTCGATGGCCTATGGCACGGCCCAGTTGATCATGCTGATGTGCGTGTTCTGCGAACGGTAGTCCAGGTTGGCGCGCGACGTGGTGTCGCAGACCGCGTGCGTGGAGTCGGTGAACGAGCGTATGAAGAGGGGCCCCGTGGTGTTGTTTTGCCAGACCCACATGCGATCGTAATCGCCCCAGTAGCCGTTACCGTCACCCGGGCACGCCTTTTGAGCCTGCGTCAGCGCGACCGGCGCCGACATCGCGCCGCCGGTGGTGAACGTGCTGTAGAGGAGCTTGACCTGGCCGCCGGTGAGCCCCGCGTCCGACCAGTAAGACAGCGCGTTCACGTTCGTGGTGGTCGTGCCCACCTTCTTCAAGGCGGTGGTCGTCGCCGGCAGCACGGCGTTCGACGTCGCCGAGGTCCGCATCGTCGCCGGCGCCGTGCACGTCAGACTCGCCGAGCAAACCACGCCCTGTAGCTGCGTGAACGCGCCCACCTTGCGCGGATAGAAGATCACGATGCTGTACGGGGCCATCGGATTCGCCGGTTGGATGGCAACGACCGGATAGCGCCGGCCGCGGATCTGAGTGCCGTCGTTCAGCGTCGACGTCGTCGCCACCGTGTAGTCGGTCGCGATCGTCACCGGCGCCGACCACGCGGTGCTGTAGCTGCGCAGCGTGAGCGTGCTGTTGCTGGCGGTGACCATGAAGACCGAGCCCAGGTTGGGCGCCGACGCCAGGGCCGGATGGAAGTCGGTGGCGATCGCGTCGTCACCGGGAACCTGGGCCCAGGCCCCCGTCGAGAGCGGCATCTTGTACATCGCGACCCGGCTCAGGTTGTCGGCGCTCACGCCGGGGCCGCCGCGGTGCTCGTTGGTGTACGCCACGTAGAGGGCGTTGAAGCTGCCCGCCATGCTGCCGCCGTCGAAGAAGTCGTAACCGTTGGAGGCTGGGATGCCGTTGGCGCGCCGCAGACAGGCAACCGAGCTGAACGTGGTTTGGCCCAGCGGCGATTGAAACATGCACGCACCGGCCATCACCGGGATCATGCTGTTCGGCAGGCCGGTGGTGGTCAGGTCGCTGGTGCGATAGCAGTTGAGGCCGCCGGCGACGATATTGGTGTGCATGTTGAACACGTCGAGCGGAGCGACCAGCGACGAGACGTACCAGTTGCCGTTGGCGGTCGCCATCGCGGGATCGCCCCAGACCGCGGCGATCCCGAACGGCACCGGCAAATAATGGGCGTCGGCGAAATCGTCGTCGGACTGCGCGTCGTCGAAGTTGGTGCCGACTTGGCTTGCGCCCGGGCAGACGACGCGGTCGACGTAGGGGCGGCCCTGTGAGTCTTTCTCGGTCCGCACCGGATAGACGACGTTGGTGCTCGGCTCGGCGTTGAAGATCACGTACGTGATGAAGCCGGCGGTCGTTCCGTCGGTCTCCGACTGCCACTTGTTCGTCGTCCACGCGGTCGTGTTGTACGAAACGTCGGGAATCGGGCCGCCGTTGCTATTGAGCAGCTTTTCGCGCGCGACCACCAGCGGATCGGCGGGCTCCTCGGAAGGCGCCGGCGGCGGACTGCAGCTGGCGAGGCCAAGCGCGATCCCGGTCAAGGAGAGCAGGGGGACAATGGTTCGCGGACGTCGCAGCATGGGATCGGCACCTTTCGCGGTGGGGTCGGGCCAGCGCCGCGCACCGTACCATCGTTGGGGCGTCGAGCCCATTCACAATTCTGGATAATTGCTCGATTGCGTTCCGGCGCTTGCCCGTCCCGGGCGGGAGTGATACTCGAAAGACGCCATTTTTCTGCGGGCGGCAAACGAAAGGTGCTGGCATGTCGATGTCTACAAAGCTGCTGGTCGGGGCCGTGGTCTTCACAATCGCGGCGCGGGCGCAGGCGCAGGATTCAGAGGAGATCCAACAAACGGTCCGCCCGACGGCCACCGCGGCCGCGGACGGCGCCTTCCTGCCGCAGACGCTGTCGGCGCGCGTCGGCTCGACGCAGGCGTTCGCGTTCGGCTCGGGCGGCTACGATTCGTCGCGCACCGGTCCGCTGGTCGACTCCGCTGTCGAGCTCACGGTCTGGGGCCCGCTGGCGCTGCGGGTCCAGGCCACGTACAGCAACGACACCAAGAAGATGCGGCCCAGCGTCGCCGGGCGGGCGCAGGTGCTGCGCCAGGAGAAGCACGGCATCGACGGCTCGGTGACCGTCTTCTTCAAGACCGAGGGGTTCACCGAGGCCGAGGGCGAGATCGAGACCTTCGCGTCGGTGGGACGGCGGTTTGAAAAACTATCCGTCGTCGGCAACCTGGTCTACGGGCAGGATCCGGAAGGCAACGAGCGCGACGGCGAGCTGCGCGCGGCGGTGTGGCACCAGGGGCGGTTACTGGCGCTGGGCCTCGACACGCGCGCGCGCTTCGCGATCGGCACGCAGCACGGAAACGCCGCGACGACGGAGCCGACGTTCGACTTCCTGGCCGGCCCGCTCGCGACGGTGGTCGCCGGTCCGGTCGCTCTGTTCGCCGAATCCGGCCCCAGCGTGTTTCGCCTCTCGGGCGGCCCCACGCGCGCCGGCGTGGCCGGACTCGCCGGCGTCGGCGCCGCGTTCTGATTCTGCGGCGCCCGCAAGTCGCGCGCGGCCCGAGTCACTTCGCAACGGGGCGGTGATGCGGTATCCCTGACACCATGGACATCCTCGGCGCAACCGCCGCCTATGAGGGTTGGTTGGGCCACTTCATGTCGATCGTGCGCCCGGATCTGGCCGAGAAGCATCGAATGATGAGCCTGGCGCCGTTTCCGTTCATGCGCGCCACGTTCTATCGCTGGTGCCAGGTCTGGCGCGAGCACGCCGGCGAAGCCGCGCGCGCCGCGCGCGTGCTGGCGGTCGGCGACCTGCACCTCGAGAACTTCGGCACCTGGCGCGACGCCGACGGACGCCTGATCTGGGGCATCAACGACTTCGACGAAGCGACGTCGCTGCCCTGGACGCACGATCTCGTGCGCCTGGCCGTCAGCGCCTACCTCGCCATCGAGGGCGATCACTTGAAGGTCCGGCGGCGCCGCGCTTGCGACGCGATCCTCGAAGGCTACAGCGACGGGCTGGCGTGCGATGGGCTGCCGTTCGTGCTCGAGGAGGAGCACGGTTGGCTGCGCAAGATCGCCACCGCCGAGCTGCGCGATCCGACGGTCTTCTGGCGCAAGATGAGCGCGCTGCGCACCGCGCGCGGCATCGATCGAGCGGCCGCGCAGGCGATCACCGCCGCGATGCCGGCGCGCGATCTCGAGCTGCGCTTCGCGCGGCGAGTGGCCGGCCTCGGGAGCCTGGGCCGGCCGCGTTTTGTCGGGATGGCATCGTGGGGCGGCGGTCTGGTCGCGCGCGAGGCCAAGGCGACGGCGCCATCGGCGGTGCTGTGGGCGGCGGGCGCGGCGCCGCGAGCGCTTTCGCCGCGAGCGCTTTCATACACGCGCATCATCGACGGCGCGATCCGCGTTCCCGACCCGACCTTGCACGTCGCCGGCAAATGGCTGCTTCGCCGTCTGGCGCCCCACTGCACGCGCATCGAGTTGTCGGATCTCCCGACGGGCAGCGACGAGGAGCACTTGCTCCACGCGATGGGCTTCGAGACCGCGAACGTCCATCTGGGCACGCGCGGCGCCCGCAAGGCGATCGCCAGGGAGTTGCGCGGGCGCGATAGCAGCTGGCTCGGCGACCTCGCCGCCCTGCTCGCGCGCGAGGTCGTGAAGGACTGGAATCGCTGGAGCAAGCAGACGCTGCACTAGTGGTACGGCGAAGCGCATCGCCGCTGGTCGGTGTACATCGCGCAGACACCGCGCACGAGGTGGCGTTCTCCTCGACCGACGTACTCCACGTTCATCACCGAGACGGCATCGCAACCGCGGAGCGAGCTATTCCTCGTGCGCCTCACACGGCGCCCGTCACTTGCGCGTCATTCGACGACGGGCGCCTCTTCACTGGGCGCAGGCGCGGGGCGGGGATCGAAGGGCGCCGGGGTCGTCCGCTCGCGCGCCGGTTGCGGCTCCTCGGCGGGCGTGCCCTCGAGGGTCTGCGCGCGAGACGTCTCGTCGGGCACCGAGTCCCCCTTGGCGGGCTCGGTCGGCACGATCGTATGCTTCTCGGGCGACCACACGTAGCCGCGCAACGGCTGGTGCTTCTCTCGGGCCCGCGCATGCCGCGGCGGCAGGGGCACGATCACCGGGGCGACGTGGGTTGCCGGCGGCGCGGAGGGCGCGCGCCGCGCGGCCGGCGCCGCGGGCGCACTCGGGGAGTTCTCCGCGCTCGGCGGGGTCTCCGGGGGCGAAATGGGCGGCGCCGCCGCTGCTGGCGGCGACGCGGATTCCACCGATAACGTGGGTACCGGCAGCGGGGCTGGCACGGGCGCCGCTGGCCCCGCGGGTGGCGATTGCACCATCGCGCGCGACGCGGCCGCCACCGACGAGCCCGGCCTGGAGATGAGGTGGAAGGATCGCCAGGTCACGACCCCAACCGCGAGCAGCACCACCGTCGATATGCCCAGCGCGAACCACGATCCGCGCTTTCTCGGGATCTTGTCGAACGAATCGAATTCCAGCGCGGCCGGGTCCAGCACCGGATCGTCCATCGCCAGGTTCTGGTAGCCGCTCGCCTCTTGCTCCTCGCCGCGCGCAAAGAAGCTTTGCGTGAGCGGCCCGGCCTTCATCGTGGGCACGGTGATCGCTCTTCCACGAACCGTGGGATTGGTCCCCAGAACCATGGGCTTGTTCCTTGGCAACGGCCGCAGAACGTCGGGATTGGTTGGCATTGGATTCCTCCTGAGCGGAGCGTTGATGAGCGAACCGCGTGCCAACGGCAAAGCGCCGCCAATCCAGGGAGAGCAGAGCGGCGAACGGGTTTTGGCCTTACGGAAGCGGATCGTTCAGACGCTGGATGGGACCGCCCGGTAACACTCGCCGGTTACGGCGTGGCGCCGGGCAGGTGGCGCGCAAACAACGCCCATGCGGGGCGCCGATCACGGTGTCGCGAAGTGGCCAGTTCACTCCGGACAAGGGTTCCCGCTCTGCCCGGAACCTTCGCCACCGTGCGCGCCGGTCTTCCCGCACGACTTCATCAAGGCGAACACGATCTTCGAGGTGGTGCGCTCCGCCGGTGGCCAGACCGCGTGGGCCGACAAGCACCCCGCGTACGATCTGGTCAACGGTCCGTCGGGCCGCGGGGTCGTCGACCTGTTGACGCCCGAGATCACCAACGCCAACGGCTTCGACGCCACCGTCAGCGTCGTCTGCACCGCCGAGAACGATCAGAAAAAGGTGAACGCGATCCTCAACGAGATCCAGGGCCGCAACCACGACGGCACCCGCTCGCCGGGCGTGCCGTCGGTGTTCGGCATGAACTTCCAGGCGGTCAGCGTCGGCCAGAAGGTGAGCAAGGACAACTCCGACGGTAGCTGCACCGACGATACCGACCCGACGATCAATGGCCAGCCAGGCGGCTACACCGACGGCTCGGGCACGCCCAGCGCCGTGCTCGCCTACGGCCTGGACAAGACCGACCACGCGCTGCGCAGCATGATTGACGGCCTCAAGCGCCAGGGCCTCTACGATTCGACGCTGTTCATCGTCACCGCCAAGCACGGTCAGTCACCGATCAACATCGCCAAGCTCAACAAGCCGGGTCACTTCGGCGACCTGGTCGCGTCGCTGCCGGGCGCGGCGAGCGACCCCGCGGCGCAGGCGATCGTCAGCGCCGCCAACTGCGCCCCGGCGCCTGCGGGTTCGTGATGGACGACGACGTCGCGCTCATCTGGCTGCCGGACCAGAGCCAGACCGCCGCCGTCGCGTCATACCTGAACACCAACGCCAAGGCCTTGTTCATCGCCGAGGTCATGTCCGGCGACGAGCTGCGCCTGAAGTTCAACGACCCGGCGAACGACAACCGCACGCGCGACGTCATCGTGCAGCCGATCTACGGCACCATCTACACGACGTCGGGCATGAAGGTCTCCGAGCACGGCGGCTTCAGCTTCGGCGACACCAACGTCGGATTGGTCGTCTCGAACCCGCACCTGCGCGCGCGTGTGCTGAAGACGCCGGTCGCGACGTCGCAGGTGGCGCCGACGATCCTGCGCGCGCTGGGCCTGGACCCCGACGCGCTCGACGCCGTCCGCAACGAGGAGACGCCCGCGCTGCCGGGCCTCGGCAACTAGCGAGCGTTCTCAGCTGCCGCCCGGCGCTCATGGGCTTGCGCCCAGGGGCCTCGGGTTTCACCTGAGAGGCGCGGGGCGCCGTCGCCTTCGCGACACGAGTGTGCCCCGATCTGGTTGTGGCGGCCGCGGCCGACACGCTGTCGACCTGTTAGGCTCGTGCGGACACCGATGGCGACGTATGGGGGACGGAGCCGCGCCGTCGCGAGCGCAACTTTGCTCGGAATCGCCGCGCTGATTGCATCCGGTGGATGCGACCGCCCGGCGCGAGCGGCGAGTCTGTGCGCCGCGCCCGACGCCCGCATCGTCGTCGACACCGGCGCGCATCGCCTGACGCTATGCAATCGGGACCAGGAGGCCGGCGCCTTCGGCGTCCGCATTGGCAGGGCCGGCGTTGGCAAATCCAAGGAGGGCGACAACAAGACCCCGCTCGGCGTCTACCCGTTGGGCGCGCCGCGCAGGTCACAGCAGTACGGCACGTTCATTCTGATCGGCTACCCCACGCCCGAACAACGGAAGCGCGGCCTCACCGGTGGAAGCGTCGGCGTGCATGGACCCAACCGCTGGCTGCGCTGGGCCGGCGGTCTGGTGAACACCTTCGACTCGACCAACGGCTGCGTCGGCGTCGCTTCGGACGCGGAGATGGACAGGATCGCGGCGTGGGTGAGGAGCGCGGGCGCCCGGACCATCGAGCTGCGCTGAACGCCTTACCGTGACCGTGATCCCAGGTTGCGTGATAGCTTCGCGTCCATGCCCCCATCAACCGTGATGCAGGTACGTGCTCTGGCTATCGTCGCGGCGTTGTTTGGCCTCGGCTGTGTCTCGGGCGCGGGGAGTCCGAATGACGGCGCAGGTGGCGGCACGTCGACGGGAAACGGCGGCAGCGGCAACGGTGGCTCCGGCAACGGCACCGCCGGCGCGAGCGGCGCGTCGGGCGCCGGCGGGGCGAAGGGCGCTGGCGGCGCCGGCGCTGGCGGCGCGCTGGGCACGGGCGGGAGCGGCGGCGCGGTCGTCGGAACCGGCGGCGCCGGCGGCGCGATGATGGGAACCGGGGGTCGCGGCGCGGGCGGCAGCGCCAGCGGCGCTGGCGGCGCCCCGGGGACCGGCGGCAGCAACGCCGGCGGCTCCAGTGGTGGCGGCGTCGTCGGCGAGCCGATCGGATTCGCCACGCTGAACGGCGGCACCACCGGAGGCCGGGCCGGCCAGACCGTCACCGCGTCCACCTACGCGCAATTGAAGATGTACGCCGAGAGCGCGACGCCCTACGTGATCCTGGTGCAGGGCACGATCTCGAACGGCGCCAATGGCGGCCAGATCAACGTCAAGTCCGACAAATCGATCGTTGGCGTCGGCCCGACCGGCTTCTTGTTTGGCGTGGGTTTGAACATCAGCAGCGCCAACAACATCATCATTCAGAACCTGCGCCTCTCGATGACGGGCGTGACGACGCGAACCGACACCGCCGGCGTGTATTCCTCGACGGGAGACGAAGGCCTGCCGCAGATCCTGGTCAACGGCGGCGACGCGATCGGGATCCAGGGCACCAGCAAGAACATCTGGATCGACCATTGCGAGCTCTTCTCCGAAGATCCCGCCGTGCAAACCAACATCGACCTCTACGACGGTCTGATCGACACCAAGGCCCAGACCGGCTTCATCACCATCTCGTGGAACTATTTCCACGACCACCACAAGGTCGGCCTCGTCGGCGCGTCGGATACCGACCTCTTCGCCGACCGCAAGATCACCTACCACCACAACTACTATCGCAACACCAAGCTGCGCATGCCGCTCTACCGCGGCGCCGTCGGCCACTTCTTCAACAACTACCTCGTCGGCGCCACCGACGCTTCCGAGATCCGAGCCGGCACCTGCGTGCGCGTGGAAAAGAACTACTACGAAGCCCTGCACTTCTCGATCTATACCCCGACGGATTCCCTCGGCATGACCGAGCGAATCGACAACATCGAGGTGAGCCGCACCGCGCGCGCCTACCCCGCCAACTGCGTCGCCGACATTCCGTACCCCTATTCGACGGCGTTGACGGGAACCACGACGGACGTGAAGGCGGTCGTGCCCGCGGGGGCGGGCGTGGGGAAGTTGTAGGGATCGGTACCGCGGGTCGACACTGACCTTTTAGAGACTCCTCAGAAAAGCCGCCAGGTCCTTCTTCTGATTCGCCGGCAGCCGCGTTCCGAACTCGTGGCCGATGTTGCGGTTGCCGGGAATGCGCGTGTCGAACACGAACCGCGTGGTTCCGTACGTGAACGTCGCTGGACGGCGATTGGCGGGCTCGAGCAGGGCTTCGATGCTGGGAACCGAACCATTGTGAAGATAGGGCGCGGTTGCGAAGAGCGCGGTCAGCGGCGCGACGCGGACCCACATGACGCCCATGTGCAACGTTCCAGCTCCCGCGCACGTGTCGGTCGAGCCAATCACCGGAATGTCGATACCTTTCGACTTCATTGTCGGTGGGATCTCGATCTGGATCAGCGGCTCGGTGCCGATGCCGCCCGCGCGTGCGTCGTCGGGCTCGTCGCCCTGGGCCAGGCCGTCGCCGTCGGCGTCGAACGGGAGCATGATGCTGGAGCTGTAGACGATCGGGCCGAAATCAGCGTGCTCGCGGTGGCAGCTCTCGCAACGGGCGACCTCGGCGGCGGCTGCGTCGGGGATGCCCAACGCCGGGAGCGACAACCAACCGTCTCCGCTTTCGCGCGCCGGGTGGGCGTGGTGGCAATGCGAGCATCGCCCGAGCGGCGGCGGATTCTGTGCGAACGCCACGCGACGCTCGAGCGGTGAGGCGTTGTGACAGTCGGCGCACCGCACGCGAATCTTCGCGTCGAGCGGACGCGACGGATCGATCGGGGCGAGCACGGGACCGCGCATTCCGGCGCTGGAACAGCTGGCGGGCGGGCGCGGCAACACCCGCCGGTTTCCAATTTCGCCGACGATCGCGTCGGCGAAGATCTGGCGCCCGCGCGCAATCTGGCGCGCATCGATCCGAGGCCGGACCAGCGTGCCCGCCTGCGCGGCGAGCTCTTCGCGGACCGCCTGCGCCGCGTAGAGCGCCGGGATCCTGGCGAGCACCGCAGGCTCGAGCGGCGCGTTCCCATACATCGCGTCTGACCACATCAAGCCCGGATACGAATCCTGCTGGAGCGCGAGCGTGGCCAGGTTCCGCAGGTCGGTGAGCAGCGCGCGCCGATTGGCGGTGCGGTCGGCGCTGCGGAGGCCGAAGGCCCGCAAAGCGTCCCGCTCCGACAACCCCGACAAGGCGATCAGGCGCTCCAGCGTGGGCGCCCGGGAATCCTCGGAGCCCTCCCAGTTCTGAAGCTCGAGGCCGCCAACGGTCAGCGCCGCGGGCACGCTCAACGGGTTGAACGCGCCCCACGGTCTCGGTCGCGCGTGCCAGATCGGTGGGTAGAGGCCCGAGCGGAAGCGCGGCACGGTCAGGTCGAAACCGAATTCGTTGATCAAGTCCTGACGCCCGGGGCCCGCCATCAGCAGGCGCGCGCGGACGGTGCGCCCGTCGGGGAAGTGGCGTTCTTTGCGGTAGGCGACGGCGATCGGATCGCGATCGTCGAGGAGCGGCGACGTCGCGAGCAAGGCGCCGTAGTCGAAGTTGGCGCCGGGCAGCCCGGGGACGATGCGGCCGTCGGTTGGATTCGCGTTGCCGTGGCAAAGCCAGCAGGTCATGCCGATGGCGCCCGTGTGCTTGCCGTCGGGGCCGAGCGCTTCGCGCAGCCCGAGGAATC
>Ga0265320_10003072_pt1 | contig 11332 bp, 7 predicted proteins | sample 4827metaG_FD_202087 | JGI IMG/M metagenome (GOLD analysis project Ga0265320, IMG submission 202087) | Rhizosphere microbial communities from Carex aquatilis grown in University of Washington, Seatle, WA, United States - 4-8-27 metaG | ecosystem: Host-associated > Plants > Roots > Rhizosphere >...
CGACGCGTGCTTCACCGCCGGCGACGCGCCCTATGGCCGCCGCAATGCCGACTGGCGCGACACGAACCTTCCCGCCGCCCAGATCGACTGGCTCGCCGCCGATTTGGCCAAGACCAAAAATCCCGTCATCATTTTCGTCCATCAACGCCTCGATGGCGCAACCGCCAATGGCGCCGGCGACTTCCAGATCAAAAACGCCGCCGCCGCGCGCGCCGTGCTCGAAAAATCCGGCCAAGTCCTCGCTGTGTTTCAAGGCCATTCGCACCAGAACTACCTGGACACCGTTGGCGGGCTGCCCTACTGCGTGCTCCGCGCCATGGTCGAAGACCCCGGTGCGCCCAACAACGCCTTTGCCACCGTTGAAATTTTCGCCGACCACTCCCTCGCCATCCGCGGCAACTACCGCCAGGCCAACTACGACCACCTCGCCGCCAAAATCAACACCTCCACGGCGACCGCCCATTTGCTTCCCGCCTCCGCCAAATTCAAGTTGCCGAATATTTCATAAATCCGAACGCCGAATTCGCCGTTCCGAATTCCAAAAAATGCCCCCACCGAGACTCGAACTCGGATTAACGGTTTAGGAAACCGCGGTTCTATCCAGATTGAACTATGGGGACGCGGGTTAATTTTGCCCACGCAGCCCTCCGCTCGCAAGCAAATCCCCGGCGCCAGACATTACCCCTCGATCAGCCGATAGCCGATGCCTGATTCAGTGGTGAGGTGTTTCGGTTTTTGCGGATCTTTTTCGAGTTTTTGCCGCAGGTGGAGCATATACACGCGCAGGTAGCCCGTGTTCTCCTCCGCGTTCGGCCCCCAAAGTTCGCGCAGGATGTGCCGGTGTGTCACCACCTTGCCGCGGTGCTGCACCAGCAGGCGCAGCAACGCGTATTCCTTCGCCGTCAAATGGACTTCCTGGCCCGCGAGGCGCACCACCCGCGCGGGCAGGTCCACCTCGACATCACCAAAGCGCACGATGGCCGGCTCGTTGGGCGCGCGCACCCGCCGCATGATCGCCCGTAGCCGCGCCAGCAATTCGCCACCGCCAAAGGGCTTGGTGAGATAATCGTCCGCCCCCGCGTCCAGCGCCGCAATTTTTTGCTGCTCGCGGTCGCGCACCGTCAGCACCAGCACGGGCGTTTGCGTCCATTCGCGCAGGCGGCGCAGCACATCCAGCCCGTCCATGTCCGGCAGGCCGAGGTCCAAAATAATCGCCTCGGGTTGGAGCGCGGCGGCTTCACTCAAACCCAGTCGGCCGGTGTCGGCCTCGCGCACGTCGAACCCGCCTTCTTCCAGCGTGACTTGCAGTAGGCGGCGGATTTGCACCTCATCATCAATGATGAGCAGGCGGGGTTTGGTGGGCGTGGTCATTCCGGGGGAGGATTCTTGAGGGGAACGTGCGGCAAGTGAAGTGTTATCCGCGCGCCGCCGCCGGGGTTGTCGCCGATGGTCACTTCCCCGCCCTGCGCGGCGATGAAGCCCTGCACGATGGAGAGACCGAGGCCCAGGCCCCCGGCGCGCGCGCTTTCCCCGCGCACGAATTTCTTGAAAAAATGCTCGCGGGCGGACGGCGGGAAGCCCGGGCCACGGTCCGCCACCGCAAAGAACACCTGCCGCCCGTCCGCTTCCAGCCCGACTTCGACGGACACCCCCGTGCCCGGCGGCGTGTGGTGCGCGGCGTTGAGCAGCAGATTCACCAGCGCCTGCTCGGTTAGCGCAAAATCCGCGCGCACCGGCGGCTGATTTTCGGGAATCACCATCGTCAGCGGATGCCCGGCCAGCGCATCGTGGGTCGCATCCGCCGCGGCGTTAACCAGGTCGTGGACATCACACCAATCGAGCAGCGGCTGGAGCGCGCCGCTTTCGAGGCGCGTCTGGTCGAGCAAATTGCCGACCAGCCGGTTGAGCCGGCTGACGGCCGTGCGCAATTCGCCGAGCAGGTTTCCGCGCAACGCGGCGTCGGCCTTGGGCAAATTTTCGCTGACCCCGGTGATGACCGCGAGGGGCGTGCGCAATTCGTGCGAAACGCTTTCGAGCAGCGCATGGTGCAATTTTTCCGACTCAACCAGAATGCGCTCGCGCTCACTCGCCGCCCGCAACAGGTCGCGCTCGATGATCAACGCCAATTGCCGCGCGAACGCCTCCAGCAAATCGCGCTGCGCCAAGGTGAGCGGCTCGCGGGGCTTCACGCCGAGCACACCGACCGCCTTGTCCTCACTCAACAGCGGCACGTAATAACCCTCGCTGCCCGGCAGCGTGTCGGTGAAACGCCCCGCAGGCCGACGATTGTGGAACGACCAGTCGGCCACACCTTCTTCCTTGCCCGTCAACGGATAGGAACTCGCAAAATGCGGCACGAGCGTGCGGCTGTTTTCATCCACAAAGGCCAGCGCGCTTTCCGCGCCGAACAAATCGTCCACCTGCCGCAAGGCGGCAAAGGCGGCCTCATCGAGCGTCTTGGCCGCACTGAGGGCGCGGCTCAAATGAAACAACGCGGTGGCGCGCTCCTCGCGCAGACGCTCGTTGCGGGCCTGGGCGCGGATGCGCGCCGTCAACTGCCCGGCGACCAGCGACACCGCAATCGTCGACCCAAACAGCATCATGTCCTCCAGCGAACCGATGGTAAAAGTGAAAATGGGCGGAATAAAAAAATAGTCCCACGCGACGGCCGCCAACATCCCCGCCAACAAATTTGGCCAGCGGCCAATGCGCATGCTTAGTCCGATGACCATCAGCAAATACAGCAGCCCCACCGAACGGTAACTGATGATGTCCTTGAGCAAATATCCGATGACCGTGGTGGCGAAAATCATGCTGAGGGCCAGCCCGTATTCCATCGGACTCGACCAGCGCAAATCGCCCCAGCGCAACCGCCGCCGCGAATTCGTCTGCTCGCCCGGCACCATGCAAATGTCGATGTCGCCGCCCTTGCGGGCCAGCCGGTCCACCAGCGAGCCGCCGCGCCAAAATTCCGCCCAGCGGCTCCCGCGCGGCTTGCCCACCACGATCTGCGTCGCATTTTGGTCGAGCGCCACGCGCACCAGCGCCGCCGCCACGTCGTCATCGTGCGTGACGATCACCTCCGCGCCCAGCTCGCGAGCCAGGGCGAGATTTTTGTCCAACAACCGCTGGCCCTCCGGCGTAAGCGGCTGCGACGACTCCACATGCACGGCCACCCACGGCGCGCCCGAGGACTCCGCCATGCGCCGCGTGCGCCGCACCAGTTGCGTCGAAAACGGACTCGGCCCCACCGCCACCAACAGCCGCTGGCCACTGTGCCACACGGTTTGCCGCGCCTCGCCCATGCGCCGGTCGCGCACCTGGCGATCCACCCGATCCGCGGTGAACCGCAGCGCCAGCTCGCGCAGCCCGGTCAGATTCGCCTCCTGGAAAAAGTTCTCCTGCGCGGTGGCCGCGCGTTCGCCGAGGTAAACCTTGCCCTCGGCCAGCCGCTCGCGCAGCGCCTCGGGCGTCAAGTCCACCAATTCGATTTCGTCCGCCAGCTCGAACACCGAATCCGGCACCGTCTCGTGCATCATCGCGCCGGTGATCTGCCGCACCGCGTCGGTGCGCGACTCAATGTGCTGGATGTTGACCGTGGTGAACACATCCAAGCCAGCTTCGAGCAACTCGACCACGTCCTGCCAGCGCTTCGCGTGGCGTGAGCCAGGCCCGTTCGTGTGCGCCAATTCATCCACGAGCACCAGCCCCGGGCGCTTCACGAGGATCGCCTCCAAATCCATCTCCTTGATAACCGTGTTGCGATACGGGATTTCCTTGCGCGGCTGCACCGGCAATTGATCCAGCAGCGCCTCGGTTTCCACGCGGCCGTGCGTTTCGACCACGCCGACCAGCACGTTCCGGCCGTCGCTGTGCTCCTTGCGGGCGTTGCGCAGCATCGAGTAGGTCTTGCCCACGCCCGGGCACATGCCCAGGAAAACCTTCAACCGCCCGCGCTTCGCGCGCGTCTCCTCGGCGCGCAACCGCGCCAGGATCGCATCCGGATCGGGACGGTGGGATTCGGCATCCATGTTACGATGATTGCGGCGAGCCATGGGAGTTTTATGAAAATTGCGCGGGCCTGTCCATGCCGAACAAAACAGAGCAGTTTTTCAATTGGCCTTTCTGGCCTTCCACCAACGGAGGGCCGCCACGCCCGCCCACACGCCCTCGACCAGCCCGAACGGCCACGCACCTTGCAGAAATCCATAAATCGAACCCATCACACACGCGCCGGCAAACGCAAGAATGTACCAATTACTGCGCGACTCCAAGGCATAGCACACCAGCATCGCCGTCACGGCAAACAATCCAAACAGAGTCAGCGGACTTATGGCCATGATATTCCAGCCTTTCCCCCGCTCGCTGAATTTTCGGTGGCGAGCAAAGTCCAGCGGCTTCAGATGGCGGATTGCAGCGTCCGCAACGACGCTGGAAAGGGGAACAGGCTGGCGGTGCGTCCGCCATGGGGAAACTGCTGCCGTTCTTCCTCCTTGGAGAGAACCGACAACACGGGCATGTCGCCCACCGGGCTGGGTGAGATCAGCCACACCGGACAACGCACCCGCCCCAACACCTCGCGCACGGTGTTGCGGTGCGACCACCCAAACCACCCGCGATAACCGTGCGTGCACATCACGATGGTGTCCGCTTTCAATTCGAGCGCCGTCGCGACAATTTGCCGCGCCGCTTGACCCGTACCCACCAGACATTCAATCGGCACCGTGTGGTGCGTCTTTTCAGCAAGCTCCTCCAGTTTGATTTTCGCCTGCGCCAGATCCGCCGCTCCGCCTTCCGGCAAAACATGCAGGAGCACCAGCGACGCGGACAAATCTTCCGCGAGGCGAAAGGCCACCGCCAGCGCGGCGCCGGAGCCTTCGGCCAAGGTGACGGGAACCAGGATTTTTTTTGCATTCATGACACAGTCCTCCAAAAATTCAAGGGGTGGACGCCGCGGGCGCAGTTGCCGTCGGGGCCGGGGCCGTCGCCGCAGGTGCGGCCGCCGTCCCGGAAGCCGCCGCCGGCGCGGTCAGGGACGCCGGCGGCGGCGTGATCGCAGGTTTCGTGTCCGGCCACTTGGAATCCATGGCCAGGTTCAGTTTGAGCACATTGACCCGCGATTCCCCGAGAAAGCCGAGCTGCGGCTTCTCGACAAATTGGTCCACCAAGGCGCTGACATCCTCTTTCTTCAACCCCCGGGCGTCGGCGACCCGGCCGATTTGGAATCGCGCCGCTTCGGGAGTGATGTGCGGGTCAACGCCGCTGGCAGACGTAAAGACGAGGTCCGACGGCACCGGGGCGTCAGCGGGCAGCTTGTGCGCGTCGCGCAACGCCTTGGCGTTCGCCTGCACGTTCGACTGCAAGGTCGAACTCGTCGGGCCCAGGTTGCTACCCGCGGCGGGGGTCGTGCCATAGCCGTCGGCCGACGGCCGGGGCCAGAAATACTTCGTGCCCGTAAACTGCTGGGCAATCAGCTCGGAGCCGATGATGTTGCCCTTGGCGTCCCTAATCAGGCTGCCATTGGCCTGATACGGGAATGCCACTTGCGAAATCACCGTCATGACGAGCGGATACAGCAAGCCCAACAGGACGGTCCAGACGAGCGTCTGCAGAATGGATTGGAAGATAAGTTTCATAATGGGTGCGCCTCGGCGCGGGTTGGATGAGTGATAAATGGAGTTCACGGAGCCAGGCCGACCGCGACCAGGATCACGTCGATCAGCTTGATGAAAACGAACGGAATGAGGATGCCGCCCACGCCGTAAATGAGCATGTTCTTGCGCAGGATGGTGGCCGCGCCGAGGGGCTGGTATTTCACGCCTCGTAACGCCAGCGGTATGAGCGCGACGATAATTAGCGCGTTAAAAATCACCGCGCTCAAAATCGCACTCTGCGGCGAGTGCAGGAACATGATGTTGTAGGCGTCCAACGGCCCTTTGCCGCCCGGCTTGGTCGCGTAGAGCACGCCGAACATCGCGGGCAGAATCGCGAAATACTTCGACACGTCGTTGGCGATGCTGAAGGTCGTCAGCGCGCCGCGCGTCATCAGCAACTGCTTGCCGATTTCCACGACGTCAATGAGCTTCGTCGGGTTGCTGTCCAAGTCCACCATGTTGCCGGCTTCGCGCGCGGCCTGTGTGCCGGTGTTCATGGCGACGCCGACATCGGCCTGCGCGAGCGCGGGGGCGTCGTTGGTGCCGTCGCCAATCATGGCGATGAGCTTGCCGCCCTCCTGCTCCTGGCGGATGCGCGCGAGCTTATCCTCCGGCTTGGCCTGGGCGATGAAATCGTCCACGCCCGCCTCGGCGGCAATGGCCGCGGCCGTCAGCGGATTGTCGCCCGTGACCATGATGGTCTTGATGCCCATCTGGCGCAGTTGCGCAAAACGCTCTTTGATGCCGCCCTTGACGATGTCTTTGAGGTAAATGACGCCGAGGATTTGCGTGTTCTCCGCCACCACGAGCGGCGTGCCGCCCGCGCGCGCAATGCGATCCACTCCTTCGGCTACTTCAGGGGGATACACTCCGCCCTGCCCTTCCACCCACAAGCGCACGCTCTCCGACGCGCCTTTGCGGATGCGTCGTGCCGGCGCACCACCCGCGCCCTCAATATCCACGCCGCTCATGCGCGTCTGCGCGGTGAAGGGAATGAATGTCGCCGGCGGCAACGCCACTTCGCGCCCGCGCAAATTGTATTTTTCCTTCGCCAGCACCACGATGCTGCGGCCCTCGGGCGTTTCATCCGCCATGGACGCAAGCTGCGCGGCTTCCGCGAGCTTCGTCACGGCCACATTGGGTGCCGTCAGAAAATCCGTCGCCATGCGATTGCCGATGGTGATGGTGCCCGTCTTGTCGAGCAGCAGCACATCCACGTCGCCCGCGGCCTCCACGGCACGGCCGCTCGTCGCCAGCACGTTGCGGCGCATCAGTCGATCAATCCCCGCGATGCCAATGGCGCTGAGCAACCCGCCGATGGTAGTCGGAATCAGGCACACGATGAGCGCCAACAACACTGGCAGCGAAACTAGCACGGCGCCGGTCTGCTTCGCGTCAATCTCGTCATATTTTGCGTAGGGCGGCAGCGTAAGCACGACGACGATGAACAACGCTGTCAGGCTCACCAGCACTATGTTCAGCGCGATTTCATTCGGCGTCTTTTGCCGGCGCGCGCCTTCAATCATCGAAATCATCCGGTCGAGGAACGAGTTGCCCTCCTCGGCCGTCGCGCGCACCACGATGCGGTCGCTGAGCACGCGCGTGCCGCCGGTGACGGCGCTGCGGTCGCCGCCGCTTTCGCGGATGACCGGCGCGGATTCGCCCGTGATGGCCGACTCGTCCACCGTCGCGATGCCCTCAATGATCTCGCCGTCCGTGGGAATAATCTGGTTCGTCTCGACGACAAAATGGTCGCCGATTTTCAGCGAGCTGCTGGCCACCTCCGTCTCCTTGCCGTCGACGAGCTTGCGCGCCATGGTCTTGGTGCGCATCTTGCGCAGCGCGTCCGCGTGGGCCTTGCCGCGGCCCTCGGCCATCGCCTCCGCGAAATTCGCGAAGATGCAGGTGAACCACAGCCAGAAGCAAATCTGGACGTTGAACCGGTTGAATTCGTGCGGCAGGAACAGGAAGATGGTGGTCAGGATCGAGCCGATCCAGACCACGAACATCACCAGGTTCTTGATCTCGTCCCTCGGATTCAGCTTCTTGAAGGAGTCGATGATCGCCGTGCGAACCAGGTCGCCGTAGTTAAATTCGATTTTAGTGCTCATGATGAAATTTCTCCGTGGTTAAAAATGGGTGGTTAGAACGAGCGGCCAGCCAGCATCAGGCCGTGCTCGACAAACGGCCCCAGCAGCAAGGCGGGGAAAAACGTCAGCGCCGCCACAATCACGATGACGCCCGTGAGCGTCAGGCCAAAGGTCCAGCCGTGCGTTTGCAAAGTGCCGACCGAAGCAGGCACCTTCTTCTTCGCGGCCAGCCCGCCGGCGATGGCCAGCGCGCAAAACGCGACGCCAAACCGCCCGAGGAACATGGCCGTGGCCAGCCCCAGATTGTAAAAATTCGTGTTCGCGTTCAGGCCGCCAAACGCGCTGCCGTTATTGTTGGCGCTCGAGGCAAACGCATAAAGTATTTCGCTCAGGCCATGCGGCCCATGGTTGCCCAGGCTCGACAGCGCGTCGGCGGACAGGCACGCCACCGCCGATCCAATGAGAATAATCATGTTGGGAATGAGCAGGCCCACCACGGCAAACGTGGCCTCCCATGCCTGGATTTTTTTGCCCAGGTATTCCGGCGTGCGGCCAATCATCAGGCCCGCAATAAAGACGGCGATTAGCACATGCAGCACAATCCCGTATAAGCCCGCGCCGACGCCTCCAAAGACGATGCAGCCCAGCATCAGGTTCCACAACGGTGCCAGCCCGGCCAGCGGCATGAAACTGTCGTGCATCGAGTTGACGGCGCCACACGACGTGCCCGTCGTCGCCACCGCAAAGAGGACGCTGTTCATCACCCCAAAGCGGACTTCCTTGCCTTCCAGCAATGGCTGGTAGTTGCCAACGGCCGGGTTGGGCTGGCTTTCCGCCCACCAGGCAAACGCAAATGCGCCCACCAATAACACCAACATGACGCCAAACAACACCCGCGCCTGGCGCACATCGCCCACCAGCAGCCCAAATGTATACACCAGGGACGCCGCAATAATGAGCAGCCCAAACACTTCCAGGAAATTGCTCAACGGCGTGGAGCTTTCAAAGGGGTGCGAGCTGTTCTGGCCGAAAAATCCGCCGCCATTCGTGCCGAGTTGCTTGATGGCGATTTGCGACGCCGCGGGGCCGCCCGGAATCGTCTGCGAATCCACGCGGTTATCCACCATCACCGGCTGGTCGGCCAGCACTGGCTGGCCTTTGTCATCCAGTTTCGGCACATCCATCATCACGGGCTGGCCATCCGCGCCTTTAACCGGCTGACCTTGTGCGTCGAGCTTCGGCTTCGATTCGGTGACCGCGACTTTCGCCGTCACCGGGTTGCCCTTGTCATCCACCTTCGGGATTTGATTGTTATACGGTTCGACCACGCTGGCCGTCGAATAACCGGAAAAATTTTGCACCACCCCCTGGCTGACCAAGGCCATAGCGAAGATAATTGAGATCGGCGCCAGGACGTAAAGAGTCGCCCGCGTCATATCCACCCAGAACGAGCCAAGAACTTTTGACGACGCCCGCTTCAGTCCGCGCGCCAAGGCCAGCAGGATGGCGATGCCCGTCGCCGCGCTCAGAAAATTATGCACCGCCAGGCCGGCCATTTGCGTAAAGTAGCTCAGAGTGGCCTCGCCCGAATACGCCTGCCAGTTGGTGTTGGTGACGAAGCTGACCGCCGTATTCAACGCCAGTGCCCAAGGCACATTGGCGAATTTTTGCGGATTCAACGGCAGCCACGCCTGCGTCATCTGGATCGCCATGAGCGAGAGCAGCCCCACCACGTTGAAGATGAACACCGCCCAGAAATAGCGCAGCCACGTCATCTCCTCGCCGGGGTTGATGCCACTCACCTTGTAGATGGCGTTTTCCACCGGCTGCAGCACCGGGTGCAGGAATGTCCTCTCCCCGTTGAACACGCGCGCCATAAACCGCCCGATGACGGGGGCCAGCCCGATGATCAGACCGAAGAACAGGACCACCTGAATGATGTCGTTTGATTTCATGGTTCCGATTCTACACGCTATGGCCCAAATCACCTAATGAAAATCCGTCGGCAGTTCGTTAAGGAAACATATGCTCACAAAAATATTCGTTTGTTAGGCTATTTATAACAATGAGTTGTGCATGTGAGGATTAGCTTTATCCTTGTCGGATAAGCGGTGCTATATTTCGATAGGGAATTTTCTTAGGGGAGAATTCCCCTTCGATACTCGGCTAGAAGGCCCGCCCCGCCAGCATCAGGCCGTGCTCGATGAACGGCCCGAGCAGCAACGCAGGGAAGAAAGTCAGCGCCGCGACGACCACGATGACACCGGTCAGCGTCAATCCGAAGGTCCAGCCGTGCGTTTGCAGCGTGCCGGCGGAGGCTTCGACCGTCTTCTTGCGGGCGAGATTGCCCACAATCGCCAGCGCCGCCACTATCGGCGCGAAGCGGCCGATGATGATCGCGAGGCCCAGCGTCAAGTCGTAGGGAATCGTGTTGACGGTCAGGCCGGCGAAGGCGCTGCCGTTGTTGTTGGCCGCTTCCGCGTAGGCGTAGAAAATTTCGCTCAGACCATGCGGGCCGTGGTTGGTCAGTCCCGCCTGGCCCCACCCCGCCACGCAGGCGAACGCCGCGGGAATCAGCGCAGCGGCATTGGGCAGCAGCACACCCACCACCGCCCAGGACGCCTCCCAGGAGCCGAGCTTCTTGCCGAGATATTCGGGCGTGCGCCCAATCATCAACCCGGCGATGAACACCGTGATAAGCACGTGAAAGAGCATGCAATACATCCCGCAGCCGATGCCGCCGAACATGATTTCGCCGATCATGATGTTCCACATCGGCATCAGGCCCGCCAGCGGCATCAGGCTGTCGTGCATGCAATTGACGGAGCCGTTGTCAATCGCGGTGCAGGAAATCGCCCACAGCACGCTGTTCTCGACGCCGTTGCGCACTTCCTTGCCCTCCATCAGCGGGGCATATTGCGCGCCCAGCACCGGGTTGGGCTGCGACTCCGCCCACCAGCCGATGACGAAGGAAAATAAGTATAACGCCAGCATCACCGCGAACAGGCACCAGGCGTGGCGCTTGTTGGCCACCAACACGCCGAACATATACACCTGCGCCATCGGCACAATAATGATGGCCAGCAATTCCAAAAAGTCCGCCAGCGGCGTCGGATTTTCAAACGGGTGCGCGCTATTCACGCCATACCACCCGCCGCCGTTCGTGAAAAGCTGCTTGATGGACTCAAACGAGGCGACGAGGCCGAGCGGAATCGTCTGCGTGTCCACCCGGTTGTCCACCATCACAGGCTGGTCGGTCGTAACCGGCTGACCCTTGTCGTCTAGCTTCGGCACATCCACCATTACCGGCTTGCCATCCGGCCCGTTGACCGGCTGGCCTTGCGCGTCGAGCTTGGGCTTCGATTCCGTGACCGCCACCTTGGTCGTCACCGGGTTGCCCTTGTCGTCCACCTTTGGAATTTGATTGTTATACGGCTCGACGAGCGCGGCCGTCGGGTATGCACCCAGCGTCTGCGGCACACCCTGCCAGGCGAGGAAAAGCCCAAACAGCGCCGAGAGCGGCAGCGTGATGTAGAGCATGCACCGCGTCACATCCACCCAGAAATTGCCGATGCTCTTGACGGAAGC
>Ga0265320_10003075_pt1 | contig 11330 bp, 8 predicted proteins | sample 4827metaG_FD_202087 | JGI IMG/M metagenome (GOLD analysis project Ga0265320, IMG submission 202087) | Rhizosphere microbial communities from Carex aquatilis grown in University of Washington, Seatle, WA, United States - 4-8-27 metaG | ecosystem: Host-associated > Plants > Roots > Rhizosphere >...
AAATCCAGCGTCAGGCGAACGTCTGTATCCACCGGAATATCCGTCGTATTCAGGGGGGTTTGGCCGAGGACTTTGTCACCCAGGCGCACGGTGACGCCCGGTTTATCGGTCACCAAATGCACTGTGGTAAGTTTGGGGACGAGTTTGAGGTCGAGGTGATAAGTTTTGGTGAGTTCTATTTTTTGATTTTCAATCTGGACGGTGGTGTAATCCTCTTTGGTGGCACTGAAGGTGTAATTGCCGTCGCCCAAACCTTCGTTGGTGCGGAGCGCGCCTTTTTCGTCGGCGACGCCCAATTCGCGGGCCGGACCTTTTTCCGGCTGGACGGTGATGGTGGCGCCGGGCGCGGTGGAAAAGTCCACAATGGCCCAATTTGGCACGAGATTAAAATAGATGTGATCGGGCTTGGCCTGGACGGTGTAGTTCTCGCGCTTGGGGCGGAATTTGGGTGGCGCTTCAATGGAAATTTCGTGCACCCCGCTGGCAATTTTCAATTTGAGCTCGCCGCTTTTCACCGGGAAAACAATTTTGTCTATCCGGACAATGGATTCGCGGGGCGAGATGGTCAGCCACAACCGGGGAATCTGGCCGTCGGCGGCGAGGGTGGCGGGGAGGTCGCCCGGCAATTCGTCATCGCTGGTTTCGACGGTGACGTAAATGAAGGCGGCGATGGCCACAAGGGCCAGGGAGGGCAGGCCGATAAAGAGCAGGCGCTGTACGGGAGTCAGCGGTTTGCGGGCGCGGCGGGGCGGCTTGACGCCTTTGACCTTTTTGGCGGCTGCCACCTTGGCGGCGTCCTTCTTTTTCTCGGCGGGCGTTTCGGCGGGCAATTCCGGCCCGAGCATGAGTTCGAGGGGTTGCTGGAGGACAATGGGCGTCAACTGGGCAAGATTCCGGAGGTCGGCGAGCGCGGCGCTGGCGGTGGCATAACGGTCATCGGGCTTGCGTTGCAGGCAGTGGAGGGTAAAGGCATCCCAACCGGGCTCAATTCCCGCAATTACCTGGGAAGGGGGTTGGTAGGGGGAGGTGGGTTTGCGCCCGGTGAGCAGCCAGTGGGTGTTGACACCGACGGCGTAAATATCCGAGCGGTATTCCAGATTTTGGCGGAGGCGCGCTTCAGGTGAAAGAATATCCGTGGTGCCGAGATAGGAGCGGTTTGGATCGAGTTTCAGCGGCGGGATGCCGGCGGACACCAGCATCTCAAACAGCTCCTGGCCGAGGATGGCCAAAAAGTGGTAGCCATAAACTTTCACCTCGCCAAAGCCGGAGCGCAGAATTTTCGTCGGATTCAGATTCAGGTGCATCGTCTTGTTGTCGTGGGCGTAGGCGAGGCCTGCGAGCACTTGTTCGACGATGGGCGTGACCTGCGCGGGGGGCAGATTGGTCGCGGCCTTGTTTTCCGACGTGCTCAACTGCGAGCCGGTGAGGAGCATCAGGTGATCGGGAATGCTCAAACCCTCAAAGGCTTCGCCGACCAGGCAGTAACTATTTTGAATCAAGATCGGCTGCGAAAACCCCAACAGGTTCGGATGTTTGAGCGTGCAGAGTTTTTTGGTTTGGTTGGCAAACCGGTCGGGAAAAGTGCGGTCCTGCGTGACGAGGGACGGAAAAACAAACAGGGTTTCGCGCTGGCTGGTTTGCTGATTTTGAACCAGATAAAGGCTGCCGAGCATGTCATACGCGAGGCAGCGGACAATGAGATAGGACCCGAACGTTTTCCCGTCTTCGAGAATTTCGTAGGCGCGGCCCATGGGGACCGAGTTGGCCATCAAGTGGGGATCGGACATGGGTGATGGTAATCCAGTCCGGCACGCGGATGCCGGAGGCAAGGCAGTATACGGCCCGGCCCTCCGCGAAGAAGCATAAAATGCGCCGGGGGCTCAAAAACCCAGGCGGCGAACCTGAAACCGGGCCGCGCTAGTTGGCAGCGACTTCGGGGACGACGTGGACGATGCGATGGGCAGCGTCCCATTTAACGAGTCCGTCCTTGAGGGCAAAGAGGGTGTAATCCTTGCCGAGGCCGACATTGTCGCCGGGGTGCATTTTGGTGCCGCGCTGGCGCATGAGGATGTTACCGGCGAGAACAAATTCGCCGCCGTAACGTTTGATGCCGAGCCGCTGAGCGCGGCTGTCGCGCCCGTTTTTGGAAGTTCCCTGACCCTTTTTATGTGCCATGGCAGAAAGGAATTAAAATTTTTGAATTAAGATTTAAGAAGGTGGGCGAAATGGCCGAGGGCCGGAAACGCGAGCCGTTTAGGCGGTGATGCCTTCGATCTTGATGACGGAGAGTTCGGGGCGGAAGCCACGGCGGCGTTCGTAGCGCTTGCGGCGCTTTTTCTTGAAAATGTCCACCTTGTCGCCGCGCTTGTTTTCGAGGATGCGGGCAGATACGGAGGCGCCGGCAATCAACGGGGTGCCGACGCGGGCGGACGCGCCTTCGCCGAGGAGCAGGACGTCCTTGATTTCGACGGCGTCGCCGGCGGAAGTGTTGGGGAAGCGGCTGACAAAAAGGATGTCTCCCTCCTGCACGGTAAACTGGCGTCCCTGGGTCTTGATGATGGCTTTCATGGAATGGAAATTGGGCGAAGGGTGAGCAAAACGGATTCCGGAGCCCGAGGCAAGCGCATTTTCGACCCCATTTCTTCTTCCTTGCCCGGACGCAAGAAAAGTGAAACCATTGGCTTCTTAGCGGGTTTTTAATGCAAGTCCCCGGACTATACCCCGGTTCCGGGTCTTGCTCTCTGATATGGATGGCGTAGGGACCATGCTGCTGATGTTTGCGACCGGGGCCGCAGTGACGCTGCTCTTTGGCTGGGCCTTGACCAATGCCCGGAAGCGGGATTTGAAGGAAAAGACCGATAATATCCTCAATTTGGCCCGAAAAGAGGCCGAAATCCAGGCCCGGGACGCCCGCCTCAAGGCGGAGCAGGAGATTGCCGAGGCGCGGGGGAAGTACCAAAAGGAACAGCAGGCCGAGGCCGAGGTGCGCCAACACTCCGAAACTGAACTGGCCGAGGAGCGCGCCCGGCTGGAGACGCGGGGGCATGAGATTGACCGGCGGGAAACCTTTTTCAACAGCCGGCGGGCCGAGATCGAGGCCTTGCGCGACCAGCTTGAGCGCCAAAGTCAGCTTTACCGTGACCGCCTGCGCGCCGCGGCCACTTTGAATGAGGAGCAATTGCGCGCCGCGTTGCGCGAAGAAGTGCGCGCGGAATCCGCGGCGGAACTGCGGGAGCTGCGAAACCAGTTGCGCAACCGGGCGGAAACGGAATTGCAGGAGGAAGGTCGGCGCATCCTGATAGATTCACTGCAGCGGCTGACATCAATTGTGCCGGCGGAAATCGGGGCGACGCTCGTCCGGCTGCCCGGGGAGGAAATGAAGGGGCGCATCATTGGGCGGGAGGGGCGCAACATCAAGGCGTTTGAATCGGCCACGGGAGTCACGCTGATGATTGATGAGACGCCTGACGCCGTGCTGGTCTCGAGCTTTGACCCGGTGCGGCGGGAAGTGGCGCGGCTTGCCCTGGAACGGCTGGTGGCGGATGGCCGCATCCATCCGGCGAGCATCGAAGAGTTTGTGCGCAAGGCCGATGACGAAGTGCGCCATAACTTTGCGGTGCTGGGGGAGAAAGCGGTGGCGCGGTTGCACCTGACTGCGGTGAATCCGGAATTGGTTTCGATTTTGGGCAAGCTGCATTTCCGATTGTCGAACAACCAGAACACGCTCGACCACTCGGTGGAGGTGGCGAATATTTGCTCGTTCATCGCCGCGGAACTTGGCCTCGACCCCGAGCCGGCGCGGCGCGCCGGTTTGTTCCACGACCTGGGCAAGGCGCTAAATGGCGAAAATCCCGGCAGCCACGCGCTCGCCGCCGCCGATTTGCTGCGCTCGTTTGGGGAGGATCCGCGAGTCATCAACGCGGTGGCGGCGCACCATAACGAAGTTCCGCCCGAAAGTGTGTATGCACCGTTGCTGGTCATCGCCGATGCGCTCTCCGCCGCCCGGCCGGGCGCGCGGTCGGAATCCATCGCCGGCTACCTGCAACGTGTGCGTTCATTGGAGGATTTGGCGCGCAGCTTCCCGGGCGTGACGGAAGCCTACGCGATGCAGGCGGGCCGCGAGGTGCGCGTGATTGTTGCCCCGGACCGCATGACGGACGATGCCGCGCGGCAACTGGCGGTGGACTTGCGCCATCGCATCGAGAACGATTTGAACTACCAGGGGGCGATTAAAATCACGGTGATTCGGGAAACGCGATTTAGTGAGACGGCGAAGTAAAGAGTGTAATTTGGGCTGGCAGTTTTTTGTGGCCGGGTGTAAATGCCTCGTCGTCTCCAACTGCGCGATGGTTCCAGCACATCCCCACCCGGCGCCGCCCAACCGACAGGCGATGTATTTGGAATTCGCGTTGATTTGCGCGCTGACGTGGATTCCGTCTTTATATGCCAGCGTGGCGGAGTACGGCGGCTGGCGAAAGCCATCGGTGTTGGGGGTGGACGAGGTTTTTGCCGCCTTTTCGTCGCTGGCAATGGTCTCACTGCCGATATTTTTGATCTGGCGCAATGGCGAGCCATTTCGCAAGTTTGGCTTCCGTCCGTTTGAATGGCGGGACCTGGTGGTGGCGGCGGTTTTGGTGTTGGGTGCGGTGCTTTTGCACATTGCCTCCAGATCCATAATTCAGATCATCGGCGTCCAATCCGGCGCTTTGACCACGATACGGATTCACCATGGCTTTCCCCTCCCGGTGGAGGCGCCGATTCTGTTGGTGGCCGCCTTCCGGGAGGAGATTTTTTACCGGGCCTATGCCTGTGCCCGAATGCGAGACTTTGGGCTGAATCAAACGCGGGTGGCGGTGCTGAGCGCGCTCGCCTTTGCGAGTGTCCATTTATATCAGGGCTGGGCGCTGCTGCCGGTGCATTTTTTCTTTGGGCTGATGTTTGCGGCGGTGTTTTTAAAATTCCGTTCGATCTGGCCGCTGGCCGTCGCCCATGCGAGCTACAACCTCCTATTGCTCGCGGGAACGCTTTAAGGAGGCGCAGAAAGGGGTTCGGATGGGCGAATGGGCCTTGCTTTCCCGGTGCCTTCGAGCAAATTTAGCCGCGGAGTCATCCCGAAATCTGATGCCATGCGAATTTGGAGCCAAATCATCCTTGGTGCGGTCCTGGGAATGACATCGAGCGTGGCGGCAGTCATACCGGATGCGGGCAACCAGCAAACCCGCAGCCGGGTGATTTTTCCGAATTCTGCAATCAACGGGCAGGCGGCGCGCATCATGCTCGATACGGGCGCCTCGCTGCCGGCGCTCACGGATTTTGCGGTGGACCGCCTGGGGCTCAAGTCGGCCCCACCGTTGCCCGGGGTGGCCACGCTGCCGGGAAAGATTTTTCCGGTGACCACCGAGGCGATAAGTTTGTCGGCAAGTGGGCGAATGGTGGCAGCGCCATTTCCCGTAATCAGTATTAATTCGGTGGATGCGGCGCTGGGCTGGCCGGAGGTGCGGGCAAATATTTTGGTGTTCGATGCGGGCACGCGCACCGTGGCCGCCGTGCCGGAGTTACCGGCGTACACTGCTGAATGGATGCCGGTTGCGATTCATGCGGGCGAAGTGCTGACGGTGGACCTTCCGCTTGGCGCGGGCAAGACCGGCCGGGTGTTGATTGATACCGGGTCGCCCTTGGGCGTCGGGCTGGCGCCGGCGCAATGGCGGGAATGGCGGGCGGCCCATCCCCTTGCCACGTTGACTTCCAAGCGCTATGTGGGGCCGAATATTGGCACGGCGATCCTTCAGGAAGGGTGGGCGGATAAAATTACGATCGGGCCACTTACCCTGACCGATGTGCCGGTGCATGAAGCGCCGCCGGGAGAGGTGGCGCTGTTTCCCAATTTTGCGGGTTCACTTGGGCTTTATGTGCTGTTGCGGCTGGATTTGGTCACTGACGGCAAGACTGACATGGCATACTTGCATCCGCGGACGACACCGGGGCCGCCATATCCCTCCGTGGAGCGTCCAAATTACCGGGAGGACCCTGCGGCTTTGGCGGTCGCCAACGCGGATTGGACGGTGGCCGCCAATGTCCTGGTTCACACGGATCCGCTGCTGGCTTTTCTGGCGGACAATCACGGGAGCGCGGAGCGGGCCCGGGGCAATTTTGAGGATGCCATCGCCGATTTTACGCAGGCGATTGAACTCGATCCCAAATACATTGTGGCCTATTTCAACCGCGCCCTGGCAAAGAGTTCAAATAACGACCGCATTGGCGCCATCGTGGATTTTTCACACACACTGATTTTCGACCCGCAATTTGTCCCCGCCTACGTGGATCGCGGACTGGCCAAAGAGCGAAACAGCGACCGGGAAGGGGCGTTGGCGGACTTCAACCACGCCATTGAATTGGATCCAAAACTGGTGGCGGCTTTTGTGGACCGCGGCCGGATTGAATTCCTTCGTGGTGACGTTCAAGGCGCTCTGGCCGATTTTGACCGGGCCATAGCGCTGGATCCAATTAATGCCGCAGCGTATCGTGGCCGCGGCAATGCGAAACAGCGGAGTGGCGACAGGGACGGAGCCACGGCGGACTTTAATCGGGCCGCAGAACTGGCGCGCCCGGCTGCGGCGGCAACAACCGGGGCGAAGTGACCCGGAAACCGAGAGCAGTTTCGGTCCTCATCGACATATGGGAACGGCATCCGGCAAGCGCGAGCCCTGCAAAGCTGCCCTGTCGGCAGTTTGCAGGGCCTGCGCTTGCGCAGCGCCGAGTTTCCGGCATTCAAAAATCGAAAATGCGCTAAGCGGCCCCGAGTTCCTTGAGGGCTTCGCCGGCGGCCGAGAGGTTGGCGGGTTTCATTTCAACATAGTTGCGGGAGAGGATGACGCCGCGCGCACCGCCGGCAAAGGCACCGCGAATGGCGGCCTTGACGCCTTCGGGGGTGCAGGGGGTGGCACCGCGATCCACGGGTACGTCAATATCTATGCCTGGCCAGACTTCGGTGGCGGAGCCGGCGAGGTCGTCCACGGCGCGGCGGACTTCGCGCTGGACGTAATCGGCGGAGAAACCGGCGGCGGTGACTTTGTCGTAGGGAGCCTCCTGATAGTTTAGAATCTTGTAGAGGATGTCGTGGGCCTGCTCGGGCGGAAGATCGCCAAAGACGTTGTGGTGGAGGTTGTCGGTGAAGGATTTCATCCGGCCGCCGGCGGAATTGTTGTAGACGGCGGGGCGGACAAAATCGGACCAGGCCTTCATGTCAGCGTAATCCATTTCAGCGCGGTGGAAGGGGCTGAAGGAGGTGTTCTGCCATTGGTGCCAGCCGACGGGAATGGCGGGCTTGATGGATTTGATCTTCGCGTAGATGTCGGCCTGCAATTGATTGCGGCTTTGAATCCAGAAATATTCCCACGCCAGCAATTCAGGATATTTCAACAGGAGGCGGAAGAAGGTGACAAAATAGCCGTCGGTGGGCCGCTGGCGGGCGAAAGTGGCGGCGGCATATTTGTCCAGTTCGGCAAACCCGGCGCGGGCGCGATTGGGATCTATGCCCTGGGCTTTGGCTTTTTTGACACAGTAGTCGCAGAAACAGGTGACGCGGTCGGACTTGGGGGCGCTGGTGGCGCTGCCGTGCTGCAAGCCGAGGGCGTTGAGGAGCGCGCCCTGGCGTTCGGAACCCCACATGAAGCCGCCGATGTCGTAGGAGCGGCAATAGTCCTCGACGAGGCCGAGGGTGAAGTTGCGGTACCCGGGATTGTTGGTGCAGGGGCCGCCGGGGTGGCCGGTGGCGCGGCGGCCCTTCCAGTCCATTTCGTACAGGGGTTCCCAATTGGGGATGTTGGGGCGGGTGTTTTCCTCGAGAATCCACGGAAAGACTTTGATGCCGCGTTGTTTGGCGGCGGGGATAAGGCGTCCGAGGACGTCGAGGTCACCGTAATCGGTGGCGCGCATGTCGGCGTAGGTGAGGCCGGCGTCCTTGTAGAACTCCATGTGCGGGATGCCGAAGTTGCCGCCGCGGAGTTGGGCTTGGGGGATGCCAGCGCGGGCGGTCTCGTGGGTGTAGATGAACGGGAGGACGGCGTTGACCCGGCCGCGTTCCTTCATGTCGTCGAGCGCGTGTTCGTAATCCGGCTTGGCGAAGGCAGAGACGGCGACAGGGATGCTGATGGTGGCGCCGGTCGCGGACCCGGCGGGCGGGGCGGGGGCCCGGTCGGTTGGGGCATTTGCGGCCGTGGCGGGGGTCGTTTGCCCGAGGAGTTTCGGGGCGCTGAAGGCGGCGCCACTGACCGCCGAAACCTGAAGAAATTCACGGCGATTCATGGGATGGGAATATTTAGAGGGTTTTTGCCTTTAAGGGGTGCCGCGGCAAATTCCAATGCAAATGTTGGCGAAGGAACGGCGGCGAATGAGACGCTCAAAACCTACTTGTATCGCCATGAAGAAAATCGAGAACCCAAGTTTCCAACTTCGGAGTCCAGCCGCCAAGCACATAAGTGGGGTTGCTGTAATTGGCGATGGTTTCGGCGTCTTTTTCCTTGTCGAGCTGTTTGGAGCCGGAGTTGCGGCGGCTGACGTCGGCGGGCTTCCCATCGCTGAGATTGGTGCTGTTGAATTCCCAATAATGCTGGTTGGTGGTGTCGCCGGCCAGGGTGAAGCCGGTGGGGCTGTATTCGCCGAGGGCGCAGTTGAGCAGGACTACTTCGCTGTTGGGGTATTGGGCGGTGTTGCGGGCGATGATGGCGCGGCCGCCGGTGGCCTCCATTTTGCAATTGAGGAAGACAAATCCGTGGGTGGCGGCGGTGCTGCGGACCCACATCATGGCGCTGCCGGCCAACTCCTTGATTTCGCAATTATTGAAGAACGCCGGCCCCCGGCCCCAGATGAAGTCGCCGCCTCCTTCGATGTAGCTGTCGGTGATGTAAACGGAGTCGTTGAATTGCAGGGTGTCGGTGTGGCCGTAGAGACTGACATGGCTGACGATGTTCTCGCCGCCCATGAGCAGCAAGGCCTCGCATTGCGCGCCGTTTACCATCAGGTTTTTGATGGTGAAATTGACGAGATGGATGCCGCTCGAATGGTCGGCCATGAAGGCCACGCGGCGGTAGGGGAAGGTGTTGGGCAATTCGTTGGTGGTGGTGCCCGGGGCGTAGACGTTGAAATTCTGGTCGTTGGCGTAGCCGACGATGACCTTTTCCCGCTCCTGCCCGAGGAATGTCAGGTTCGTTTTGTTGCGGAAATAGACGATTTCCTGATAGGACCCGTTTCTGATGGTGATGTTGATGCGCCGATCGCTTTTGTCGGGAGTGAAATCCACGGCGCCCTGGACAGTATTAAAATCGCCCGAGCCATCGGCGGCAACGCTCAGCACGGTCGAATTATTATCCGGCGGCGATTTTTTGGTGGTGAAGGTCCAACCGGCCTTTCCGTCGAAACCCTTGAAGCTGCCGTCATCCAGGTTGAGCACTGAGGGGTCAATCTGCACATAATAGGTTTTGCCGTAGGTCAAAATATTGTTGTGCGGATAAATCGTGGCGGTGTTGTCGTTGATGATGACCGGGTAAAAGTGAAACCCCTCCTTGAAGCCGCCAATGACCGTCAACTGGTAGGCGCCGGGCGCGGTGGCACCTGGCGCAGTGGCCTGCTGGGCGGTGTGGGGCCCGGCGGGGATGCTCAAGTCGAGGGTGTCCACGAGTTGGTCATTGGACGCATCGTAGATGCGAATTAGTCCCGTCGTTCCCAGTTTCGGCGGGGTGGCGAAAGTGAGAAACAAGTGGGTGTCGGGATTGACGTTTGTCGCCTTGTCCGCCGGGAAGCGGGGCCCGGCAACGCCGCCAGTCAAGGTTATCGCGGGGCCAATCGGCCCAATGCTGCTGGCGGGGGCGGCGCCGGCGCGGGCCGCCTGATTCGATGCCAGACTGGCAATGATCAAGAGACAAGTGGACAGGAACGAGAGGCGATTCTTACTCATCGGAAAAAATTGAGTTTTCAAACTTACCCGGCAGCGGCAGGGCGGCTTTGCCCGTCAAAACCGGGGTGCGCCCGCCCGGGGGTGGTGGGGAAATCGTGCCGCCCCCGGTACCCGGCAGCCCGCCGGAAGGCGGTGGCCAGTTCCCGCGCAGTGCAAATTGCCACCGCAGAAACTTGGGAAAAAACAGGAAGCGCCACACCGCCCATAGCAGCAGGCCCAGCCCGCAACCCAGGCCAAAGGCAAGAATTCGCTCCCACGGGAGCATGGCGCGAAAATCATTTTTCGGCGAGAGCGTGTGGCCGCCAATCGAAATATAAAACAACGCAAGCATCTCCGCAACCGCGGGAGCACAAACCAGGGGTATGAAGACCACGCGGACAATAAACAGAATCAATCGCATTTGCCGGGTGCGCCGGCCTAATCGATCTTTCCAAGCTTGGTTTTCCGCGTTCATGGGGAGGGTTTTGGGGTTTAACTATTTGGTCGGGGCCGTTTCAGGCGCGGCCGGAATCCAGGCGATCGGTCGTTCATTGGCTGGAAAATCAACCCACTCCTTGGTGGCCAGGCTGTAGACCCGCAAATACATTTTCTGCATGGGGTCGTGATTTTGAAGTTTATCCGCATCATAAATGGCAACATTTACGCCATCGGGTGAAACTGAAGGCAGACCTCCCGAGGTCCTGGTTTTGACGATGGTCTGCCCGGCATGTTGCAAAACCATGGGAGTGTTGGGTCCTAGAGGCAGGCTGACTTCCCAGTCGTGGCCAAGTTTCCAAGTATCGGCTTTGGTTACGGTCTTGGCGTCCACGTCGACCAGTGAGGTATAATCTGTGCCCAACGAAAATTTTACGGATAAGATTCTCCCGCTGCCATCCCGATCCAGGACCAAGTCATTCTTGACCTGGCCGGGGTCCGCCGCCCGGCCGAGCGAGGTTACTTTTCCGTCCCATTGGACCAGAATAATTTCACCATCCGGGCGGAAGGTCACAAATCGGTCATTGTCGAGCCAAACCAGACAGGGATCGGGGCCGGGTGCTTTGGCGGGGTCGTAGAAGGCGCCGGCCAGAAACTTCTTTTCTCCACTCTTCCAGTCGTACAGCCACAGGCCCTCTTCCGGCGCTGGCTTTTCTCCAGGGAACGGATGCATCGCCCGGCGGTTTCCATTTGGGGAGATTTCCCAGTGATTGGCTTGGGCACTGATCGAGGGGTGGTTCGGCCACGGCGGAACATCCGCCGAAGGGAGTGACTCCAACCGGCCATTCGGATCCCGTAAGCGATAAAGGTTGTTCCTGGCTTTTGCTTCCGCGATGGCCGCTGCCTGGTCGCCGGGGGTGGTGTGAAGGTTCTCGACAACTAATTCTTCCGGCGACACCCGGAC
>Ga0265320_10003076_pt1 | contig 11329 bp, 10 predicted proteins | sample 4827metaG_FD_202087 | JGI IMG/M metagenome (GOLD analysis project Ga0265320, IMG submission 202087) | Rhizosphere microbial communities from Carex aquatilis grown in University of Washington, Seatle, WA, United States - 4-8-27 metaG | ecosystem: Host-associated > Plants > Roots > Rhizosphere >...
CGATTCCTGCTTGTTTATTCACCCCTGTATTATACCTGTTAACCCATCGATTCGCCTAAGGTCAATAATTGCTAAGACAACAAAAAAGCGTGTCTTAACTTGAGAAGACACGCTTTTTTGATTTTTATTTAGAGCGTATTGCTTGGGGCTGGAGGTACGCCTTCGGCTGGCGCGGCTGGCTCAGCTGGCGGCTCAGTGGCGGGCTCAGCTGGAGGTGATGTTACCGGGATGTCAGGCTGCGCTGGCGTGTCGGTAGCAGCACTGGGATCGGTAGCTGCTGGAGCACCAAAACCGCCATCGGTAGCGGGGGCTGCTGGGTCGGCTGCCGGAGGTGTACTCACAAAACTATTTATTTGATCCTGAACCGCGCTTTGTTCTTGGTCGGTCGTTGGTTGAGTACCAGCTGGTTCGGCAGGAGCGCCGCTGATTGGGTTTGCACTGCCGTCGCTGGCTGACTGATCTACTTGTGGTGTTGATGCGTCATCTTGCATAGATATCTCGCTTTCTTTGTTATTTACTGTTGAACTAGAATTCGTCGGGCTGGGTGCGTTTGTCTCCGGCCCGGTGGCCGCTGGGTCTGGCGACAAGACCTCGCGAATCACTCTTACGAAATCTTCCAGAGTTACCTGGGATTTCACTAAATACTTTACCACGCCTAGCTTCTCGCCGCGAGCCCTGTCCTCGGGTTGGCCAAGAGCTGTCATCATCACGGCTTTGGTGCCAGCCATTTCGGGAGCTGCAAAAAGCGTTTCTAACATCTCAAAACCAGACAATTTAGGCATCATGACGTCGGCGATAATCAGGTCGGGTTTTTCTTTCATAGCTACCACCAGACCTTCTTCGCCGTCGCTGGCGGCTAGCGTCTGGTAGCCCTCAGCCTTCAGGCGCATATCAAAGATTTCACGTAGGTTAGTGTCATCTTCGACGAGCAGTATTTTAGCCATTCTTTATTATCCTTATGCTTGTCTTTAAGTACAATTGTATCATCTTCATATGTTTTCTGAAGGGCTAACTATACTTGACTGCCGCTTCTGAATATCCAGGGCCTGTTCTGTGGTCAGACGAGGCAAATTTATGAAGAAGGTACTGCCCTTGCCCAGCTGACTCTCAACCCAGATACGGCCACTGTAAAGCTCAACAATCTTGCGGCAGATATAGAGCCCCAGTCCGGTGCCACCAATGGTTCTGGTGGCTGAGCTATCGACCCTGTAGAATTTCTGGAACAGATGGGGGATGTCCTCGGCCGGGATGCCGCCGCCAGTATCTTGGACCTGAATTTGAACAGTGTGAACATCGCCGGTCAGACGTACTTGGATAGAGCCTTCCGGCGTGTATTTGATGGCGTTGTCTATCAGGTTTTGCAGCACTTCAGTCATACGTGTCGGATCAACGAAGGCATAATATAGCGGCCGCACGACCTTCCCGCCAGCTATCTCTTTATCGCTACTTACTACGAAATTCAGGTTCAGACGTTTTTCGCTGGCTTTAAAGCGTGAGGCTTCGGTAACTTCTTGGGTAATCTCACCAACCTCCATTACTACGGGGTTGCTTTGTAGGCGGCCGTCGTCAGCCTTACTACTGGTCAGTAAATCCTGAAAGAGTTGCCCTAGGTGATGGGTGGAATCCAAAGCCTTGACCATATAATTACGGGCGTTTTCATCAATCTTGGTAATTTTTTCGTTCATAGCCAGCGACAGATAGCCTTCTATAGCGGCAATTGGTGTGCGCATCTCGTGGCTGGCGGTACTGATAAAGTCCGAGCGCTGGGCTTCCTGAGCCTTTTCCTTAGTGATATCACGGAATACCCCCACGGCTATTTCCGGTTCCTGGCCTTCGCGTTCAATAATTGGCGAGACAACTATGGATATAGCCGTTTGCCGGCCATTACGCGAAAGTAAATTGGCATTACTGTCGCGGACGACGTGGCCTTCAATTAGGGCCTGCGTGAATGGATGATTCTGAGCTGGCAGCGGTTCCCCTTTGTCGTTGACCAGCGGCATAACACTGTTTATGTCTTTGCCCACAGCTTCTGGCGCCAGCCAGCCGGTGATGTTGCTGGCTCCCGGATTAAAAAGGTGCACCACGTTATCACGGTCAACAATTATCACCCCGTCTTCAATGGTGCCAAGTATAAAGTCAGAGCTTAAGCGGGCGTCTTTTTTAAAGCGTCCACTGACCACCAGGCCGCCGGTGCTCCGGGTTACCGAACCGCTGCCTTTCTTAAGATTAAATAGTCCCACTACCCACCAATTTTTCTTATAATTTCACCAATGCTTTTATTATCTGTTGTTTGTTCATATATTTCAAATCCCTTATGCTATTCTTGAACTAAACAATCAAAAATGAAAACTAAAAAGAGCCATCACAACACAAAGCAAGATTTGCTGGTACTAGTTGCGGCTCCAATCTTGGCGGCAATTGCTTCTTGGGTACTAAGACTGGACTTTCTGCTATCTACTGTTCTGTATTTCGGCGCCCCAGCGCTATATTTATCAGTTCGCGATACAAGCAAGATAAAGCGCACGGCTATTTTCGCTGCTTGCTTCAGTATCGTGGGAGTCTATGTAGACTATATGGCCGAGAGGGACTTAGCTTGGGTCGAGCCGAAATCATTGTTGCATTTTAGGTTCGGTGGATTGGTCCCTATTGAAAGCCTAGTCTGGTTCTTCTTGCTAACCTACTTGATTGCCATTTTTTACGAATATTTTTTCGATCAACTTAGCCACAAGCCCATCGGGCATAGGATGAAGTATCTGTTCTTCATTGTGGCAATAGCCTCAACAGCTTTTTTCTTGAGCTTGCTTACACGTAACGAAATTCCGAGGGTTAGCTACTTTTACTTAAAAATGGGCATCTTCCTAGGCGCTTTGCCCCTGGCGGCTTTTATATTTGAACTGCCCCGTTTCTTATCCATATTTCTAAAAACAGCGCCTTATTTTTTTGCCCTTAGTCTGCTCGGTGAGTTCATAGGACTCCATAACGGCTACTGGTCCTTCCCTGGCCAGCACTTTATCGGCTGGATGCAAATAGGCTCCTTCCATTTCCCTTATGAAGAATTTATCTTTTGGATGGTAATGTTCAGCTCCATAGTGATTGTTTACTTCGAGATTTTTGATGATAACCGCCTCAGGTTCAGGCTCCGTCGTTAGCTGCTATTGCATAGCAGCTCAAAGTACCTGGTTGAGCCAAAGGGTATCTTTTGCTTGACCAAACTCTTGGCTGGCAAGCTGGTGGCGAAAGTTATAGTAAATTCGCCGTATTGATTATTAATTTCGTCTATAGCCTCGGTTAGCCAGGTCTCGCGGTTAATTTCCTCTAGCAAGCTAACCTGCCCCATATTGGACGGCACCAGGTTATAGCAGCTAATGCTCATCATTCTCACCCAATCTTCCCGCGGCCGCCGGTTGAATAGCAGACTGGCCTTGGCTAGTACATCGCTATTGCTAAAAAATGGCTGGCCGAATATCTTACGTTCGTACCAATGGTCGCCATTGGCATACATGAGATATAAAATTACGCCTCGGGCCGCTAACCCCTTGTAGCGCAGCTTCATGGCTGTAGTCTCGCATAAGTAGCTTAGGCGGGCCCGCAGGACCTCCTCCGTGGGCTGCCACTCGTCTAGCACGTACTGGCGGCCAACAGTCCTAACTGCGCTCTCAAAATCGTCCACTTCCCAGCCCCGTAATCGAGAGCACCAGTCTTCACCGCAAACACTTTTAAAAACTCGTTTTCTGAGCAGGTCGCTCGGCGCATCTAAAAATTGCAGCGGGCTATAGATGCCGGCGGCATTGAGGCGGGCCTCGTTGCGGCTGGCGATGCCAGTTAAATCTGTTAGCTTAAGTCCGCTCAGTGTACTTCTAAGGTTAGTATGGTCGATGATATCCAAACCGTCAGGCTTGTGGAGTCCGGCCGCCGTTTTGGCCAAAAAGCGATTGGGCGCAATGCCAACGTTGCAGCGCATCCAGCTGCCCACTTCATCACGCAGGCGGTCCTTGATTTCGAACCCAATTTGCTCTAGACCCCTCTTGTTTACATTGCCGGTGCCAACGAAGTTAATAATGCCTTCGTCTATGCTCTTCATGGTTACATCCGGTGAGTAACTCTTCATGATACGCACCAGTTTTTGGTAAACGTAGTGATACTTGGGCGGATCGGTCTCTACTAAAATTAGATCCGGAGCTAGCATCTTGGCTTCTGAAAACGGCATGCCAACCTTGACGCCTAGAGCCTTAGCTTCAATGCTGGCGGCCACTACACAGGCGTTTTTGGTCTTGCGGTTGGTGACGCCCAGCGGTCGGCCACGCAATAGCGGCCTGGCCTGCTGTTCTACGGTTGCAAAGCAGCTATTTAGGTCGATATGCATTACCCGGGGTGGTTCGGTATTAACTTGCAGTTGCAAGGGATAGGTTTTGGGCATAGCTTGTGTCTGCAATAGATATTAGAGTCCAGGTTAAGCGTTCGGCATCGAACTCGATACGGTAATCGGCGTTGCCATCGGTCATGTCAAAGACATGCACCATGCGCTGGCCTTTTTTGGTGGGGTGGCGCAGACCAGTCTCGGTAAAGTCTACTCGCCTGCCCTCCCACTCAATGCGTTTTGGAAAGCAGCGCAGTCGCTCGCCGGTGTTTCTGAAATAGTAAGCTACGACGCTTACGTCTTTATTGATATTGGTTACATTTTCCATTTTCGTATCCTCCGGTTTAAAAGTTATAAAAGAGAGACCATTCTCACTTTTTAGAGACGGCGAACGGCTTTTAAAGAGATTCAAACTGCCTGGGTTAAGAGCTTGGTTACCGTTCCAAACTGCCCCGTTTACCAAGAAGTTATATGCGTTTGTGGGATCGGCAGTGACCGGAGTATACCGCCCAGAGTTGTTTAGTAGTCTACGCGGAGGAAGGCTTGTCACCAGCCCACGTATGGCTAAGCTAAATTATGGCAGGCGCGCTTGAGCTTTTCAATTCAAAATCGGTGTATAAGTTACATAAAACGCGCCAGCCAGGTCCAGCCGAAGTTTTTCACCCTGAGCCGTTGGCCCAGCCCGGTATGGGGGTGGTAGTGCTCTCTGGCACCAGAGCCTTCCAGCCCGGGTTCTTCGGACTTGTTCATATCTATCAGCTCATTAGATTTTTGAGCGATACGCTCTGCCCAAGTTGTGCAGCGGTCCTTTAGGATTGGGCTGATTTTTGCCCGCTGCGCCTGCATACGTAGACCGAATACCACAAGATAGTAATTAGTATTTATCCAGGTGGGGCCGCGCCACAGCCGGTCTCTCTCTTGGTTGTGTGGGTCATAATTAGGACTATTTATAGAAGTACTGGGCAGTGGATAAGGTACGTCAAAATCTTCGTCCATCATGTCCAATACCGCCTTCAGCTGCTCTTCTTCCAGGTTCGGCAGAGTAAGCCCGAAAAGATTACTGATTGTAATAGTGGGGATAGGCTCACCGTCTTCATTAAGCGAATAAAAACCTTTTTTGGGGACTTTAGTTAAATCGCTCTGCCACATCTTGTTACGAATTTGGACCCCTACTTCGCTAACCCTATTCTTGTATTTGTCTTCGTCGACCGAGTCCCCTAGTTCGCTAGCCAACTGGGCCATTATCTCCAGATTGTGCAGGTAGATACAATTCATCATCACGTCGTTGGCCCAGAACAGCTCGCGCTCTTTTTGAAGATTACCACGGGCTAACACACGCCTCTCCAGCAAGCGGATTACAAAGTGCGCGCCGTCGGCAAGACGATTCCTCTCATCAATCTCTAGCGGCGTATCGGGACCATTTCTAGGCAAGCGGTGGGGTTTGATATCATCCCATTGCTCTAGCGAATCAAGCCCCGTCTCGTGCGGATCAATTACACCGATGAGTCGGTCGTTAGGACTGTTGCTGCGCTCGCGGTAAAAATAATCCATAAATTTACTGAGTTTCCCATAAACCTCTTGCAAGTAGAGCTTGGCGTTAGGGTCACCAGATTGCTTCATGGACTTATATTGGGCCATGCAGGCCAAAGGCAGGACTGGCGGTTGGGTATAATTACTGCTCTTTCTGACCCTATCAATTGATAGCAGTTTTTCTATCTCATACCACCTGGTGCCGTCAGCATACTGCACATTAGGTATAAAACCGCTGTCTTTTTGGCCCTCCAACAGCCAAAAACTCTCTTCTATTCCAGCTCTTTGAAACTCTTGATTAAGGCTTTGTAACTTTTCTATGGCGGTGATAGTTTTTTGCCGGTCTTCAACGGATTCTAAAGTTTCTAATCGAGTTTCCAAAAAATCCGCCGCTTTGGCCGCAAATAGACCAGCCTGCGAATAAATAATCATAAAAAAGCCCGAATCCCATAGGTATGTGTGCCGGTAATGTTCGGCGGCGGGTGGCGTATGCAAAGCTTCCGGCCAGCCATATAGTCTTTTTGCACTGTCACGGTTTTGAAGTAGTGCTAGAGCGGCTTCTATACGGCCGTCGTCGAGCATTAATACGCTCAGAGCTCCTAAGTCGGCGGCTTGTTCCCACTCCGGGGGTTCCTCCCACTCAAAAGACTCTTGCCAATCCAGTGCTTTATTATCTTCTCCCGAACCCTGGGCGGCGGGGCTATACTCCATATCCTATGAATCTTAGAGAAGACAGCTAAATATTCAAAGCATAGGCATTTTTAACACTTGGGTAGTAGTTGTGAGTTTTGTTACATTGCGCTAGTGAATATACTCATAGCTACTATCGGATGGCAGGAGTTTAATAGAGGTTGCAAAGCTAAGAAAAGGAGGGTTAATGGCAAACACCAAGCGCGGCTTCGCCGCTATGAGTAAGGAAGAACGGAGCCGAATTGCGGCCATGGGCGGCCGAGCTAGCCGTCGCGGACGCAGCAAAAAATCTTAGGTACCGACGTTTAATAAAAAGAGGCGCATCACTTGTGAGGCGTCTCTTTTGTTATAAATTGGTGACCCCTGCGGGATTCGAACCCGCGATCTTCTGGATGAGAACCAGATATCCTAACCGCTAGACGAAGGGGCCGCGTCGGAACGAGAACAGGGGTAATTGTAGCAAAACAGAGGTAATTAGTCCACGAAGGGCAAGCAAGAAAAAAAGCGCCCCACAAGTGTTGTGCCAGAGGGATCACCATTATAAAAATTAATAAGAGGCTAAGCGTCTAAAAGCTGCTTAGCCTCTTATTCATAAAGCTATTCGTATTTGCCATCCTACCCCTGTTATATATATTGACAATTTAACACATTTATGCTAATATGTATATACTTCGTAGAGCGCTTTGCTCCGAGGTACTTTGACAAGCAGATAGATGGACATCCTAATCTAAGATACGAGCTGATAGTGTTGTTTCATATCTTGGATTAGGATGTCTACAGAGAGGAAAAAAGCATGTCCGCGGTTCAGTCATTTGAGGGTACGGCATTTCGGAGGATGCTCGAAGCGGGCAAGTTGCCCCACCCCGAGACAGATTCAGACGCGTTCGCGCTTCGCAGGGCGGGCGTCAAGCTCAAAGGTGGGGAGTTGCTGCAATCCGCCAGGCTGCCAGAGGGTTGGACTGCCGTCCAAACCGAAGATCGGTGGGGTGAGCTGTTCGATGAACAAGGTCGAGTGCGCGCAAACTTCTTCTACAAGGTCCAGGACTACCGCGGATTCTTGCAGATGAAGAACCGCTACACGACATGGTGCGGTCGTCCCGGCAACGACAACTGGTGCGCCTGGGACATGGCTACGGACATCGTCCTTTTCGAGTCCGGATCTACCAACCGCGACGTCGCCTACCGCGAAGTCCAGGTCTGGCTGAACCAGCACTACCCGAACTGGCAAGACCCCTCGCGCTACTGGAACGACACCGAAGTAAGTCGCCCCTGGTGGCGCTTCTGGGGATGACGAAGTGCTTACGAGTATGACAGACAGATAAGGCTAAAACCTTTTGGTGTCATGGCTCCGGCCGTGTTTTCTCCTCTTGGTTTTATCTTATCTGCTTGTCATAACTCGTCCACGAATATACGCGTCGTGCTGATGAGCTGGAAACAGCGAAACGAGTAAATTAGTAATTATCAATAACGGGGAAAGTTACGGGGCGTAGCTGACCATGTTATCGCCACTAACGGCCACCAACCAGGTTTGGCCGGCATCAAGCTTAATAACGTTACCGGCGGAATCTTTGAAAACAAACTGGCTGGGACGGTCAGCTTTCTCCCAGGTGCCCTGCACCACTCCGCCGTCCTGGAAGACATAGACATTTCCGCTGCCAGATGTAGTGTAGTCTGAGTAATAAGCTCCGGATGCATCAAGCTCGCCGCTACTCAAGGGCAACACCAGTGCAATGACAACTTTAGGATGCAACTGTTGGCCGGTGGTGTCGGCCGCCGAGGTGGTTACCAGGTGCGGTTTACCGCCCTCGCTGCGAAGATAGGCGTTGGTCTTAGCGTCGTAGTCATAGTGAGAATTGAAGTCAGCGCTAGAAACAGTAATGTCTATAGTCTTAGCTGAAGGAACTTTGAGAGGTGCATCTTTCTTATGAGTCCAGCTCTTTGGGGCACTGCTGGTGTAGCCCTTGGATTGATTAAGGGCATCGAGCTTATCAAAACTGGTGTAGACGTTATGCGGTGCGTCACGCGTATCCACTCGCCAGTAGGCGCCACTATTGAAGAACTGGTCCAAGTCCTTACCTCCACTGCGAATCTCACTTAAAGCCTCCGGTGAGCCGCCAACATGGGCAATTGAAGCGTCCCACGGCGTGAAAAAATCAATATAATATGGTCTAAGCGAGCGGACTGGGCCAATGTAGGCGGGTCTGGTGTCTTGAAACAGCCCTAAGAAGCGGGTTATCCCAGCCTCGGCAATGGCTTCGTAAACTACTCCGGCGTCCTGAAGGCCCGATTGCGGCCGGGCATCATCACTATTTTCGATCATAATGCCGGTTATCGGACGCTTAGCCAGCGCCGGGTCGATTGGTAGGCCGGTTAGCGGAGCTTCAACGGTCACCGGTTTTGCTTGGGCGTGAACTTTAATTACTCCGTTATTAATCGGCTCAGGTGATGGGCGAATAAATAAAAAGTAGGCTGCCAGCCAAACGGCCACCAGTATCAAAAAAGCACTACCAAGACTCAGTAATTTTTCAGTTCGGCTTAGATTGTACCAATGTTTAGGGTGCAGGTTCTTAAGGTTTTTAACCGGATTTTTACTGAGCAGGCTCTTACCCTTTTCATCAATAGGGATAGTTACTTCTGGAGGTGGCGGCATAATTTCCGGCAAATCTGGTAAATCCACCTCCTGCTTGGGCTCGGGGGCAGCAGCTGGCTTTTTGGCTAGTTTGGCTTTAGTCGGCCTTGGCGGCCGGATATCATCTATCATAAGAGTCACCCCAATTGTAGCAACCCTTATGCTTATGCGTCCAATAGGTCTATGGCACTCTTGAGTCGGGCCAGGCTTTTTTCTTTGCCCAGCAGCTGGAGAGTTTCGGCTAAACCGGGGCTGGCTGGAGCCCAGGTAGTAACAATACGGATTAGGCTAAACAGCACGCCCGGTTTCTGACCGGTTTTCTCGAGCAGAGTGTTGAGTCTATCGGTAAGGTCACCAAGTGAAAAATCGCTCTGCTCCAGCCCCGCAGTTGTTGTATCTAGCATTTTTCTTAGCTCAGAGTGAGAGAACTTACCCAGCTGTTTATTGTTGTCTATAAGGCTGAGGTCAGCCGGTAAATCCTCAAAAAGAAAAGTGGTTAGCACGTTTAGCTCAGCCAGGAACTTTAGCCTCTCCTGAACCAAGGCCAAAACCCGCTTTTTATAGTCGTCGGGCTGATTGGCGGCGGAGGCTGGCCAGAAGCCGCCGGAGAGCTTATATAGTTCGTCCAGAGGTGTTTGGCGAATATAATGGCCGTTCATCCAAACCAGCCTTTGCTCGTCAAAATGGGCACCGCTTTTATGGACTTTGGACAGGTCAAATTTTTGTTTTAGCTCCTCAATTGAGAATATTTCCTGCTCGGTCCCATCGTTCCAGCCCAAAGAAGCGATAAAATTTATCAAGGCTTCCGGTAGATAACCTTGGCGAATATAATCTAGAACATCCTTGGCGCCGTCCCGCTTACTCAGCTTTTTCTTGCCGCCTGGTGCCAGAATGTGCGGAACGGTAGCCATAATCGGTGGCTGCAAGCTCAGCGCTTCATAGAGATTTAGATAGTTAGGCACGCTTGCCAGAAACTCCTGCCCCCGGATAACGTGGGTCATCTGCATCTCGGCATCATCAACTATGTGGGCGAAGTTATAGGTCGGGTAACCATCTGACTTAATCAGCACAAAATCATCAATTACTTCCGGGCCGGTTGATAAATCACCCATCACTTGGTCGTGCCAATGGTAGTCTTTAGGATCTGATTTGAATCTCAGGGGTTGGCTGCCGTCCCACGCCGGCGGATTTTCCGGCCGATGGTCTCGATATAAAAATGGTTTTTTGTTTTTTTGGGCCTGGTCGCGAAAAGCCTGAACCTGCTCAGTCGAATAGGGGTCCCCGTAAGCCCGGCCACTATCAATTAGCTTCTGAGCCCACTTTTTATAACTTTTCAGCCGTTCGCTCTGGCGATAGGGTGCGTACGGACCGCCGATGTCTGGGCCTTCATCGTAGCCCAAACCAAGCGCCTTAAGGCTATTGGTCAAATGTTCTTCAGCGCCAGGAGTTTCTCTTTTTTGGTCGGTGTCTTCCAGCCGTAGCACAAACTGGCCGCCGGCTTGGCGGGCTACCAGCCAAGCGAATAGAGCCGTCCGTACACCCCCAACGTGCAAAAAGCCGGTTGGGCTGGGCGCAAAACGGGTTCTTACACTCTGTTTATCCATTAAACTTATTGTAGGTCAACTGACAAAGACAGACAAATGACTGGCAGTCGCTATAAGCCCTGAACAATTTTCATGACCTGGTCTGAGCTCAGATTAGCTTTGTTCTTTAAGCTGTAGAGCACGCCGTTATTAACCCAGGTGGCATTATTGGTAGTGCCGTAGATATAAACAGTTGTACCGTTGACCTGAGATGTTTGGACGGGAGCGTTTTTTGGCAGGGCGTTGGCGGCTAGCGATGAGCTATCCCAATTGGAGGCGGTTTGAGTTAAAGCAAAACCGTCGCTGGAATGGCTTTTATCAACGTACTGCATAGTTAAGCTGCCGTTTTCATACTTGATAGGGTTAGTAAAGCTATAGCCACTGGGTGTATAACCCGGCATGGAGGCGTTTACATGAGCCCGGGCGGCAGCTACATGGACGGCGACGCTAGGGAGATTCTGCCATATAAGGATGGCTGCTACCAGCGCCAAGACGGCGATGGCTATGGAGATGCCTAGGCGCCTAGGCATGTATTTTAGT
>Ga0265320_10003079_pt1 | contig 11320 bp, 6 predicted proteins | sample 4827metaG_FD_202087 | JGI IMG/M metagenome (GOLD analysis project Ga0265320, IMG submission 202087) | Rhizosphere microbial communities from Carex aquatilis grown in University of Washington, Seatle, WA, United States - 4-8-27 metaG | ecosystem: Host-associated > Plants > Roots > Rhizosphere >...
CTCCTCGGCCTCGCGATCGCGGGCAGGGCCTGCTGCACGGCGCTCTCGCGGGGCCGCTGGCGGAACGCGAGCTTCTGCCAGGTGCGGCCCGTGGCGGACCAGAGCCTTCCGTTCTGGAACACGAGGGCGTCGGACGTGTGCGCGTTCTCCGGGCCGCCCTTCCTGAGGGCCGAGAACTCCGTGGGCTGTATCTCGTAGTCCATGTTCTCGGTCCGGCTGCGGCTGGACGACGAGCCCATGCCCTGCTGGCGCCCCAGGCTGAGGGTCGATCCCGATCCGAAGCTGCGCAGGAACTGGAGGCGCTTGCCCACGAGGTCCGCCGCGAACTGGTTGGTCTCGCGGTCGCTGTTGGCGTGGAACACCTTCGTCCCCATGTTCCCGAGGAGCGAGTCCGTCAGCGCCTTCCCCTCGGGCCCGCCTCCGAGGGCGGAGGCGAGGCTCGGGTAGTTCTGGGTGAGGTAGACGGTCGCCGCCCGCGAGGAGCGCGCGGTGGCCTGGAACATGGGGTCGTAGCGGCTTGCGAAATGCTGGCATTCGTCGGCCCAGATGAAGACGGGGCGTCCCTTGCCGTCCGCGTTGTCGGTGCGCCTCTCCACCGCCTTCTGGAAGCTGTACTTCCAGAGGACGGCCGCCATCCGCCCGACCTCGGACCATTCCTTCACGGGCAGGTCGACGACCACGATCCTGCCCCCGATCACGTCCTCCGGGGTCAGGGTCGTGTCCTCACAGAACAGCTCCCTCATCTTCCCGCGCATCAGCGCCTCCGCGAGCGTCGAGAACATCGCCACTATGCTGCCGCGGGCCTTCTCGCCCAGCGTCGGAAGGTGGTCGAGCCAGTAGGCGGCGACCTCCCTGCAGTCGACCTCCCACGGCTTGCCGAGGGCCCGGTCCCGCGCGACCTCGAGATGGCGCCAGCATGCCGAACGGGACCTCCACTCGCGCGACGTGAGGCTGGACAGGTCCGCGGGCGCGCTCCGGACCACGTCGAACATGGCGTGGAGCGACACCGGCTCGCCGGCCATGGCCAGGACGTCCACGCAGTTCCTGATGAGCGACCTCATCGCGCGCTCCCAGAAAGGGTCTCCTCCGCGGCCGCGCCCGTCTCCCGAGCCGAGGGACGCGACCTCCATGAAGAGCGTCACGAGGTTCTCGGTGAGCCCCGCGCCGGCCCCGGAGCGCAGGGACTCGTAGCTCATGAAATTGAAGCTCCAGGGACCGCCCGCGCCGAACATGGCGACGTCGGATCCGCGGCCCGCGTCCGCGGCGTAGCCCCTCCAAAGGGCGGGCTCGTCGGGCTTGGCGCAAAGGACGAGGCCCCCGAAGCCGGCCGCGAGGAACGACCTCGCCAGGGCGCTCCCGCTTCCCGACGTCTTCCCGGAGCCCGTGCCCCCGAATATGATCGTGCCCTCGCATGCGTCCTTGATGCGCCACGTGTCCGCGCCCATGGCGACCAGGCCCTGGTGGTCCGGCCACCCCAGGAGGGGCGGGCATGGCGCGCTCACAGGCTGCGGCCCCCGATCTCGTGCTCGCAGACAAGCCGCGGGAGGCCGGCGTTCTCGAAAAGCTCCTCCAGCGAGACGGGGCCGATCCCCTCCCCGCGGCCAGGCTGCCTGCCCCAACGGGCGCCGGGCTCGTGTTCCACCTGCCTTGCCCGCCGGTCGATCTCCACGCCGATCAGGAGCCCGGACTGGCGCAGCTGCCACGGGTCGGCCCCCTCCGAGAGGCTGTCGATCGTCGCCAGCATCCGCCTGTGCGACGCGAGGGGGTCGTCGGGGCCGTGCCTGGCGATCCTCTCGTTTGTCTCCCCGAGGGCCCGCTCGAACTCCCGGACGAACCAGCCCGACGCGACCTTCTCCTGCGCAGGGGGCGAGCCGGCCACCAGCTCGGGATCGCACGAAAGCTGCGTGCCGGCCTCGAAGGACTCCGTCCGGGGCGCGTGGCAGTGGGCGGCGTCCAGCTGCGGCGTGGGGAAGATTGCCGAGTCGAAGACGGCCGCCTTCGCGTGCGCCGCGGCCGCGTCAAGGGTCGCGAGCGACTCGGGGCAGGAGCGGCCGATGTGTTCCCTGACCGCGGCCCGCCACGGGCCCTCCGAGGGGAGGGCGATCTTCGCCGGCTTGTAGGCGGAGATTGACCGGGCCAGGATCGACTCAAGCTGCTCCGCCATCGCCGCGATGACGGGCGGCGGCAGTTCCGCGCCGAGGCGCTCCGCGGAGAAGGGCCGCTCGCCGACGATCATCCGCTCCAGGATCCTCAGGACGGCGATCCGGGGCGCCTCGATCGCGGCCAGGAGCCGCCCGCCGACGCCGTCGACCCGCAGGGCGGGAGCGCCGCCGGCGCGCACGCTCGCCTTGTACCCGAGGTCCTCGAGCGCCCCCGCCTGCCTGCCGGCCCAGTCCAGCTTCGCCTGCCGGGCGGCGCGGGCCAGCCCGCCCGGATCGATGCACTCGAGGTTTTCCGGGGCCTGCGCAAAGGAGGTGAAGTTGAGCACGCGGGCGTGCACATGGAGGAACGGCATGAGCCAGCGGTTGTTCGGCTCGGCGAACTGGCCCGCGAGCATGCGGCCCGTGGAGCGGGCACCCGCGGGCCCCGGGCTGCGCGCGCACGCGCCCGCCTCGACCCGGGCGCAGAAGTCGTCGCCAAGCGCCCAGAAGCGCTCGAGGACGCGCCGGTCGCCTGCGACGAGCGCCAGGGCCGACACGGACGGGTCGGCGACCTGCACGAGGTCGTAGGCGCCGAACCTGCGCGGGGGCCTGCCGTACTCGCGCGGCAGGGGGCGGTGGGGCGGGACGTTGCCGAGCTGGTAGTGCTCGGGCCCGAATCCCGGGACCCAGGGGAACGCGCCTTGGTAGAGCTTTCGCCAGCGCGGGAGGTTGAGGTTCCGCGCGAGCGGGCCCATCGGCGCCGCGAGGGCACCGACGCAGTAGGGCTTGGGGAAGGGCGCGATGACCGCGGGGTCGGCCCCGAGGAGAAACCGGTGGTAGTGGGAATGGTGGCTCGAGTCCGCCGCCAGCGGGAACGGGTAGGCCGATTTCTCCATGGCGGGTCGCCTCAGTGTCCGCCGTCGCTGGTGAAGCTCGTGGCCCGGGTCGCCTTGTCGGACTTCTTCGTCGCCGCGGAGTCGTCCCTGAGGATGACGCCCGGAGGCGGCGGACCAATGGGGAACGCGATGACGACCGGCCGGGCCGGAAGGTACTGGGCGTTTCCGGGCTGTGTGGCCGTGAGCGCGACCTCCCCGGGGATTCCCGACGGGGTGACGACGTTCCCGGCCAGGGAGACCGGGCCGGAATCGAGGGCGAGCGAGACGGGCAGCCCGCTCGACGAGGTCACGGAGAGGGCGAACGCCGGCGTCCGGGTGGACACGGGCCCGGGGGCGACGAAGGAGATCGACTGGGCCAGCAGGGGCGTGAAATGGGCCGTGACGGACCTGTTCGCGCTCATCAGGACGGAGATCGACGGGGTCATGGCCGTCACGTCGCCGGTCCACCCGGCGAACGCGTTCCCGTCGCCCGCGGCGGCAGCCGCGGTGGCCTGGGAGTTCGGGGGATAGCTGCCTCCTCCGGACACGGTTCCGCCGCCCGAGGCCGAGACGGAGAGCGTGTAGAACGGGGTCTGCACCGAGACGATGGCCGACGCCGGCTGGGAGGGGTTGTAGTTGGCGTCTCCCGTGTCGGCCGCCGTCACGGTATAGCTGCCGGGCGCGGGAAATGTGACCGCCTGCGCCGGGCCCGTCCCCGAGGCCGAGCCTCCCCAGGCATAGTTTCCGGTGGAGCCCCCCGAGGCCGAGAACAGGACGCTCTGGCCTGCCGCGAGGGTCGCCGCCGCCGGGGTGATCGCCACGGTCCCCTGGCCGGCCCTCGCGACCGCGACCGCCTGGGTCGAGGTGGCCGTCAATCCCGCCGTGTCGGTCGCGATCGCGCGAATCATGGCGGTTCCGGCGGCGGGAAAGGCGTACGTGGCTTCCTCCGAGTCGGAGGGGCTCGAGGGATGGCCGTTCGAGGCGATCACGCCCCAGCTCCTTCCGTTGTCCCCCGAGACCTCGAGCACGACGGAGGCGAGCGGATTGCCTCCGGCGGGCTCGGTCGCGGTGGCGCCCACGCCTACCGCCTGGAAGGCCGTCGCCGAGGGCGGCGCCGAAACGGCGACGGTCGGCGGGTGCGCGGTGGGCGTCGGGGATGGGGTCGGGGTGGGGATCGGGGTGGGGGCGCCCCCGATGGCGCCGCTTCCACCTGCGTCCAGCGAGTCCGTCGAGACCGCGCTGAGCGGGTTGCCCGGGACCATCACCTGATAGAACCAGTAGCGGAGCGTGTAGGCGCCGGGGCCCGGGCCCGTGATGGTCCAGGTCGCGTGGACAAGCCCGTCGGCCGGCGTGCCGGAGGCGCCGTAGATGTGGATGGACGCGGTCGCGCCGGAGATCGTCCCGGGCCCGCTCACCGTGACGCTGGGGCCGGACCTGCCGGCCGTGGCCACCACCTGGCCCACAAGGGCCCCGCCCGCGTCCAGGAGGTCGATCCTCCCGGGGTCGCTGACGGTCCTGCTCGGGTCGTCGTCGCAGGTCCAGCGTATCACGAGATTGAGCCGGTAGCCGCCCGCGCCCATTGTGATCGGCGCCGAGGACGTGTTCCCGGCCTGCGCGCGGGCGGCCGGAGCGAGGACATGGGCGGCCGCGAGAATGACTCCAAGGGCGGTGTGTCGTGCTCGGGCGGTGTTCACGGCCGGATGAGATAATTAACGCATAATATTAGACAAGTCTAATTTTTGGTCGGCGGCGTCTTTCACCCCCGGCCCGGTCTCTCCTTGGAGGCGCCCGAGCGCCGGCCGCCGAGGATGATGAACGTGCCGTCCAGGCCGCAGAGCCGCCGGAGCTGCGCGCGCACCGGGGCGCTCGCCCTCCACGGGGGGACGAACCCTTCGCCGGGATGGAGCTTGAGTCCGGCGAACTGCTCCGGGAGACCCAGGAAATGGGCGGCCCAGTGCAGCGGGTTCCAGTCGCCGAACCACCAGGGGGGGATCCTGCCGTCGGGCGTCGCCGGCATGGCGATGCACCTGCGGTAGAGCCAGCGGCCCTCGGCCGGCGCAAAGACGACGTGGAAGGGGGGGAGCGTCCGCAGCTCGCGCCGCGGCAGGAGCGGGCGCTCCGCGAACGACACGTTCGTGGTCCGGCCGGCCTCGCCGTGGGAGTACGAGATCTCGCGGCAGACGCGCCCGCTCACCAGGTTGGAGCTCTCGTCCGCGCATTCCTCGGTGGCCGCCTGGCATATCCACCGGTTGCGCAGGTTCGCGATCAGCGGCGCCGCGTTCTCCCTGCCGCCGAGCCGCAGCCACACGGAATTCTGCGACTGCGTCGCGGCGTAGACGGCCCCCTGGGCCTCGCGCACGACGTCCACCTCGCAGTCCGCGCGGACGGCGTGGCGCTGCCACTCGTCCTGCTCGACAAGGACGACGTTGCGGTTCCGCCATTCCGGGTGGTCCGCCCGCCGGTCAAAGCGCTCCAGGATGATCTGGTAGACCAGGGTCTTCAGGAGGGTGGCGACGTACCGCCTCTGGACCGCGAACTTCTGGGGGACCGCGAGGCAGACGACCTTGCCGAGCTGGACGTCGCGCAGGTCGAAGGTGCTGTCCGAGCAGAAGACCTCGGCGATCTCGGGCTCGGCGAAGGGAACCAGGAAGTTGTAGAGGGTGCCCCGCACCCCGCCGAGCTGGTCATGGGGCTGGTTCCAGTAGTTGTTCTCGAGCTGGAAGCGCGCCTCCGCGAACGCCCCCGAGGCCGCCAGGCCCGGGTGCTCGCAGGCGCACCTGGCCAGGTACCTCCGGTAGCTCTCCTGCACGGTCAGGATGTCGAAGAGCGTCAGCAGGCTTGGGCCGCCGCCGGTCCCCTCCGCCTTCGCGGCTCGGACGAGCCGGATTCCCCAGGCGATCTTGTCCCGCGCCTGGGGGACGAAGAACTCGTCGCGCGTCGCGGCCTCCTCGACGGCGAGGGCGGTGTCCACGATCAGCTTGGCGCACGTGTCGGCGGGGATCTCGTCCATCGAGATCAGGTTCAGGCGCACGGGCGGCCGCCAGTCGGCGGGGACCCAGGACGGGCGCGTGCGCAGGACGCACAGGTCCTCCTCGCGGCCGTGGTGGCGCAGGAGCGACTCGATGGCCTGCCACTCGTTGCCCTTCTCGCCGCAGACAAACCCGCCCCAGGGCGGGACCCTGTACCTGAGGCGGCGGCACGGGTCGGACCCCTCCTGGAGGGCCTGCGCGCCCTGCTCCGAGAGCCACCTCAGGCGCCCGATCTTCTCCTCGATGGCCGCGGCCTGGGCGGCCGCCCCGCCCCGCCTTTCGGCGGCCGTCCGGGCGAGGCTCAGGCGCGCGATCTGAGACTCCATGTCGCGGGCCAGGGCGCGGTGGCCCCGCCTCAGGCGCTCGAAGTCGACCATGGCCGGGCTGCCCCGCCACCCCGGCCTCTCGACCCCGGACTCGTTGACGCAGAGGGAGTGCAGCCTCGGAAGGATGCAGGCGAGCGTCTTTCCCGATCCGGTCGCGCCGGTCACGCACCCGCCCCTGCAGCCGGCGTTGCGGTCCAGCCGCACGCCCGCGTACGAGAACATGGCGCCCGGGTGCCGGAGGTACACCGGCCTGCGCTGCTTCGGCCCCAGGAGGACGTGGGCCAGCGCGGCCCACGCCGCCGGACGCGCCCACCATTCGACCCGAGCCAGGGCGTGCGCGATCCGAGGGCTGCGGCCCTGCCGGAGCCAGGCGGGAGACCAGGCGAGCGGCGCCAGCGACCCCATGCGCTGCAGGAGGTGGGCCAGCAGGGCGGCCCCGAGGGCCACCGCAATCGCCTCGGCCAGCCTCGCCAGGAGATAGAGCGCGTACGCGGGCCGGGTCATGCCCGGAAACGAGATTAACGCATGATATTAGACAAGTCTAATAATCTGTGCCCGGGGTCCGGGCGGCCGCTCAGTGCCAGCGCCCGCCGTGCCAGGCCCACCTGGCGCCCGACCTCCCCCAGCCGCCGCCGGACCAGGCGGCGCCGTGGAAAGGCCTGTGGGCATAGTGCCCGCCGCGCCAGTACCAGCCTATCCCGCTCCAGCCCCAGTACCCTCCGAGCCAGACGTAGTCGGGATAGGGGCACACGGGTATGGTCTCAACGAGGGGAGCCGGAGGCTCATAGCCCACGACCGTGCCGTCCTCCATGTCGGGCGCGGGGGGAGGGGGAGTCCCTGGGGAGGGCACGGCCGCAGCCGACGGAGGTGGCGCGGGCGGGGGCTCCGCGGGAGCCTGGGGCGCGGGATTCGCCTGGGCGCCCGGAGCCTCGGGGGGAGTCAGGGGCTGCGCGCCCCCGACCGTCCATGCCCCGTCAACCCATACCCATCCCCCGTTGCCCTGGACCCAGTGGCCGGCGACCCACGAGGCGCTCGGCGAAGGGGGCAGCTCCCAGTGGCCGGGCACCCATACCCAGCGCTGGGACACGTTGTTCCAGTGGCCCGCCATCCACACGTACCCGGCGCCCGGGGCGGGTGTCACCTGCTCGCCGACCACCTGCGCCGGCTGGTTCCCGTAGACGACGCGCTGGGTGTAGGCGGGCGCGGGATAATAATATCCTGGAGCGGGATAGAAGAGTGGCACGGCTAGGTTCAGCCGGAACCCGACATAGGCGTTGGCAGGCGCGGGCGCGCCGAGCGCGAGTGCTGCGGGGATCAGGAATAGGCTCTTGGCATTCATGGCTTGTTTCTGGATATGACGCCCTCCAGTGACAAAGGATACGCCCCCAAGGTTCCACCCGCAACTCCCGGGCGCGCCCCGGGGCCTCAGAGGATGGCGCCGAGGCCGGGGACGCGCCGGGCCAGGTCCGACACGAGGAAGCTCCCGGCCAGTCCGGCCGCCGTCAGGATCGACACCTTGAAGAACGGATTCGTGTCCAGGGGGCGCAGCAGGACCGTGAGAAGGACGAGCACGACGGGGTGGAACAGGTACACGCCGAACGACCTTTCCGAGAGCCAGCGGGCGAGGGGCGTCGAGACGTCAAGGCGCCCGGAGCAGAACGCCAGGGCGCCGAGGCCGAGGCTGAGCCCGGCGAGCTGCTCCCATGCGGCCAGCCCCAGGGCCTCTGGATGCCAGCCGCCCGAGAGGGCGGCCATTCCGCTCCCGCGCAGGACGCCCGCCGCCGCCAGCACGCCCGCGAGGGCGAAGGGCCCCAGGACGAGGCCCGTCCATCCCGCCCTCCGCGCGAACCTGGAGCGGGCCAGCGCCACGAGCCAGCGCCCGCGGGCGGCGGCGACCCCGGCGGCGAACGCCAGGATGTACTGCGGGAAGAAGCAGAGCTGCATGTTGAGGACCGACTGCCCAATCGGCTGGACGGTGCGGACGAGGAAGGTCGCGGCGACCAGGGCAGCCGCCCAGATTCCGATCGCCCCGGCCCCGGGCATCCGCCCGGACGGCGCGCCGCCGGCCCTCGGCCCGACAAGGCGCCAGCAGGCAAGCGCGGCCGAAAAGGCGAGCAGCGCCGCTGCAAACCACATCGGGCCCGTGCCGCTCAGGAACCGGCCCCTCGAGTAATACCTGAGATACACCCCGGCAAGGGGCCCGTAGGCGTTCCCGTTCGGGTTAATGAGGTACACGATCACCGGATGGAGCACGGCCACGTAGAGGAGCGTCGGAATCCCCAGCCTCACGAGGCGCTCCCGCAGGAACCCGGCCGGCCCGCGGCGCAGAAGCGACCCGTGCGCGAAATAGCCCCCGATGAGGAAGAGGATCCCCATGAAGAACGCCTGGAGGTGGCCCTGCCAGAAGAGGAAGACCACCTTGGTGGCCATGGGCGGGTCTGGGGGCTCCTGGACGTACCAGCTGCCGACGTGGCTGTACGTCACGCACGCGTGCATGTTGAGCACGAGCACGATCGCCAGCGTGCGCAGCTCGTCAACCCAGGCAAGCCGCTCCCCGGGCCTTGAACCGACGGGCGCGCCAGCGGTGGACATCAGCAGCCCCCGCCCCGGTCACCAGAAGTAAAAGTCGCCGCGGGCGAAATTGGTCGTGGTGGGCGTGCCGGCGGGCTGCCGGCTCTTCAGGCCAAGGTCGTACGAGAAATTGCGGGTCTTCGGCTGGATGTACACCTGGTCGTTGATGTTCGCTTGGTGCCCGTTGCCGACATAGTTCCCCGTAAAATACTTGGAAGTGAACAGCTGGCCCAGCGAGCCGTTGAGCGTCAGCGTGAGTCCGCTGGGCGGGTTGGGGTTGTACCAGTCCTCGATCATCCGGACGAGGTTCTGGACGCCGCCGCTGTTGACCGCGCCGGCGGTGTTCGACGGGGTGTTCCCGGTGAGGATCGCCGCATTGATGGTCATGATCGTACCCGAGCCGTTGGCATCGGACGCCCGGCTGGTGATCAGGCTCGAGTTCTGATGGCTCACGGTCCAACCATTTGAAACCGCCGTTATCGCGTCGCCCAGGATCGCAGTGGGATTGTTGACCGGCGTCCCGCCCACATTTATCTGCGTCGTGTTGTAGTCCCCCTGGATGTAGACACCGTTGTTCGACACGACCGAGAACCCTAGCGGGTTGCCGTTCTGGTCGTTGAAGGCCGGCGTCTGCGCGCCGTGGGTCAGGAGGATCCCGTTCAGGAGGCTGCCCGTGTTGCCGATCCCGGTCGACGAATTGTCCGTCTTGTCGTGGACGTAGACCACGCCGTTGTAATTGGCGCCGACCGTTGATGGGTTTGCGGCCACCACGGCCTGCAGCGCCGTGTTCAGCTGTCCGATGTCAATGGTGGTGAGGTTGACCTTGTCATTCGCGCTCGCGTTCATCTCGCGGGGATCGTTCATCACCACCCGCCTCGAGGCCACGGGGATTATGTTGGCCATGGAAGAATTGAAGAGGCCCGTATAGGCATCTATATTGGCGTTGGGGTTGTTCGGATCGGTGCTCGCATAGCCGACGTGAATGATCGTGTTGGCGCTGGGCGAGCCGGCTGCCGTTTGCTCAATGGTGACCAGGATTCCCGCGGTGTTGTACATCCGGCTCTGTTGCACGACCGGATCCTCCGGGATCAGGTGGCCGGTGGAGGTGTCGATGGGCGGGGGTGCGATGACCGCGCGATAAACCTCGTTCGGGTCAACCTGGCCCGAAAGGTTCTGGTAGGCCGCAGGGTAGGTGGAGATGTCGCTGGCGACATCGACCCCGCCGATGAAGCTCGATTGCGAGGCGTTCTTGACGACCTGAAGCGCCCGCTGCGCAGGCTGGTTCGGGGGGTCCGGCGCCAGGGGATTCGGGTTGTAGACCGGGTCCGACAGGGCGCCCGCGCCCACGAGGCGGTCGGTTTCGCCCGAGAGGGGATCCGCCGCGCCGTTGTAGTCCTGGAAGTAGTAGGCCGTGTCCGAGACAGTGAGCTTGTAGCCCGTCTGGGAACCCATGTAGGCGCTGGCGTTCGTCGAGAGGGGCCCGGTTATGGTCATGTTGCCGCCGGCGGCGATCTCGAGGTTACCCTGGTAGAACACGGCGAACTGGAAGAGGGACGTGCTCGAGAAGACGAAGTGCCGTCCCGAATGATACGTGATGGTCCCTAGGACCTTGCTCGTGGTCGAGGCGCTCGTCTTGGCGTCAAAATAGTAATTGGTGCCGATCGAGAGGGTCCCCGGGACAATTCCCTGCGCCCCGCCCGCGGGCGTTCCCGGGATGCTGTTGAACGCAATGGTCCGCGTGACGGTCCACGAATTGCCCAGGACGGGATTGTGAAAGGCCGCGTCAAAGGGGGAGTTGTTCGCCTGCAGCGTGCTCAGCGGGGCGACGTTCTGGGCGTTGGCGACCGGGATCTTTGCGAGGAGGGAGGTCTTCCAGGTGTAGTACAGGTTCTCCATCTCGCTGTCGGCGAGTTCCTTTCCCTGGTCGAGGAGGGCCTGCCGCTTCGAGTTGAGGTAAGTGGTCAGGCTGTAGGAAAGGACCCCCGCCGCGGCGAACGAGAGGATGACGATGACGATCATGACAGCCAGAAGGGCGCTGCCACGACGGGGATTTCTTCCTGACGTATGAATGCTCACGGCCTCTAGGGGATTCTAAGAATCAGGCGGAGGCGTCGGCGTCGGGGTCGGCGACGGAGTGGGTGTCGGCGTCGGCGTCGTCGTCGGCGTCGGTGTGGGCGACGGAGTCGGGGTCGGCGTGTGCGTGGGTGTCGGAGTCGGCGACGGGGTCGGCGTGGGCGACGGGGTCGGCGACGGTGTGGGCGACGGTGTGTGCGTGGGCGACGGAGTCGGCGTGGGCGTGGGCGACGGGGTCGGCGTGGGCGACGGAGTCGGCGTGGGCGACGGGGTCGGGGTCGGCGTGGGCGACGGGGTATGGGTCG
>Ga0265320_10003081_pt1 | contig 11319 bp, 9 predicted proteins | sample 4827metaG_FD_202087 | JGI IMG/M metagenome (GOLD analysis project Ga0265320, IMG submission 202087) | Rhizosphere microbial communities from Carex aquatilis grown in University of Washington, Seatle, WA, United States - 4-8-27 metaG | ecosystem: Host-associated > Plants > Roots > Rhizosphere >...
ACTGCTGGGCCAGGTGGCCGGCGCCGGGGTGGACGATACCGTGGACGTGGGCAAGGACGACAAGGGCATCGTCCTCAATCTGGCCAGCGGCACCATGTTCAAGCCCGGTTCCGCCGAGGTCCGGCCGGAAATCCTGCCGCTGATGAAGGAAATCAGCGGCACCTTGAAGCAGGCGCGGTTCGAGAATTACCAGATCGAGATCCAGGGCCACACCGACGACACCCAGATCAAGACGCCGCAATTTCCCAGCAACTGGGATCTTTCGGCGGCCCGCGCCCTGTCGACGCTCAAGACCATGAACGAGTTGGGTATTCCCACCACGCGCATGAAGATCGCCGCCCTGGCCGACAATGCCCCGCGCGTCCCCAACCACAGCGACACCGGCAAGGCCTATCCGGAAAATCAGGCCATCAACCGCCGGGTCGAGATTCACATCTATCCCCGATAGGTCGCTGGCCCCGAGAGGTCACTGGTTTCGGCGCTGCTTGGCCAGCACGTATTCCAGCCGCTTCAGCCCCAGCAGCTTCAGATGGGCCTCGCTGGCCCCCCTGGCGCCGACGATGGATATCTCGGTCAGTGTCGGGACGTGAAAGGCCGTCACCTTGACGGCATTGCCAAGGCGGATGAATTCGAACAACACCTCGGCCGCATCGATATCGGACTTCATCCCCAAATTCCTCGCGGCCTCCCAAGCCCCTAGGGCAACGGCAATTCGTCGTCGCCCAGTGGCTGGAAATACGCCGCCACCGCCAATTCATCCACCTCGGCCAGACTGGATGGGCTCCAGGCCGGCTGCCGATCCTTATCTACGACCTGAGCCCTGATTCCCTCAAGAAAATCGTGACCCTGGAGAAAATGCCAGGCGAGGCGGAACTCGCGCCGGATGGCGTCGTCGAAGTCCAGCCCCCGCCCCTCGCGTAATTGCCGGTTGGTCACCGCCAGACTGAACGGGGCGCGGCCCGACAGATCGCTCAGGGTATCCCAGGCCCATTGCCCGCCCTCCAGCCGCAGGGCCTCGATCACGTCGGCCAGCCGGCGATGGGCGAAACAGTTTTCCAGCGCCGCCACGTGGCGAAGCAGCGGCCCCTCGCCGGGCTCCTGATGGAAACGGGCCAGAACCGCCGCCACCGCGCCATCGGGCTCGGCGGACTTGGCGGCCTCGCCCAGGGCGCGGCGCAGATCGTCCAGCCGCTCGGCCGGCACGAAATGCGTGGCGATGCCCGCCCACAGACAATCGGCCGGTCCCAATTGCTTGCCGGTCAGGCCGAGGTAAAGCCCCAGATGGCCGGGACAGCGGTTGAGAAAGTGGGTGGCTCCCACGTCGGGAAAGAAACCGATGCCGGTCTCGGGCATGGCGAAGCGGATGCGCTCGGTGGCGACACGATAACCGCCGTTGACCGACAGCCCGGCGCCGCCGCCCATGCAGATGCCGTCCAGCAGCGAGACATAGGGCTTCGGGTAGCGGTGGATGCGGCGATTGAGCCGGTATTCGGTACGGAAGACATCGCGGTTGAAGTCGTGGTCGCCGCGCCGGGCGGCGTCCCACACCATGCGGATGTCGCCGCCGGCACAGAATGCCCGATCCCCCTCCCCCTCGATCAGAACCACGCCGATCTCGGGATCATCCTCCCAGCCGCTCAGGCAAGCGGTGATGTCGTGATACTGCCGCGCCGACAGGGCATTCAGCACCTTGGGGCGGTTGAGCACGATCCGGCCCAGCCTTCCGTCACGGTGCATCAGCGTCTCATCGATCATGCCCACTCCGTTAATCTATTAAATGAGTAGATTTATAATTGACAGGACAGAAAAATTCCGTGAAATTTTTTCCATTGCCAAAGAGGCATTCGTTGCCGACCCTTGCGCGGTCGAATATCAAGCCACTCTTCCGCCCCGGCGGCCAACCACAGGCCCAGCGGCCAACCACAGGAATGCGACGCCCATGACCGTCACCAGCACCAATCCCGAGACGATCGTTCTCCATGCCGGCTATCGCGCCGATCCGACCACCGGTGCCGTCGCGGTTCCCATCTACCAGACCACCTCGTACCAGTTCCGCGACACCGAGCATGCGGCCAATCTGTTCGCGCTGAAGGAATTGGGCAACATCTACACCCGCCTGATGAACCCGACCACCGACGTGCTGGAACAGCGCCTGGCCGCCCTGGAAGGCGGCGTCGCGGCTCTGGCGCTGTCCTCGGGCCAGTCGGCGTCGACCTTCGCCATTCTGAACCTTGCCCAGGCCGGTGACAACTTCGTCACCTCCACCGACCTCTACGGCGGCACCTGGAACCTGTTCGCCAATACCTTCAAGCAGATGGGCATCGAGGCCCGCTTCGTCGACCCCGCCGACCCGGAGGCCTTCGTGCGCGCCACCGACGACCGGACGCGGGCGTGGTACGCCGAGACCCTGCCCAATCCCAAGCTGCAGGTGTTCCCCATCGCCGAGGTGGCCAAGCTGGCCAACCAGGTGGGCGTGCCGCTGATCGTCGACAACACCGCCTCGCCGGTGATCGCCAAGCCGCTGTCGCTCGGTGCCCACATCGTGGTCTATTCCTGCACCAAGTATATCGGCGGCCACGGCACCTCCATCGGTGGCGCCATCGTCGACGGCGGCACCTTCGACTGGGAGAAGCACGCCAAGCGCTTCCCACTGCTCAACGAGCCCGATCCCAGCTATCACGGCGCCGTGTGGACCCAGGCGGTCAAGCCGCTGGGCCCCATCGCCTACATCATCCGCGCCCGCGTCGTCCTGCTGCGCGATATCGGCGCCGCCATCAGCCCGTTCAACGCCTTCCAGGCGCTGCAGGGCATGGAGACGCTGCCGCTGCGCATGCGCGAGCATTGTCGCAACGCCCAGGCGGTGGCCGAGTTCCTGGCTGGTCATCACAAGGTGGCCAACGTCATCCATCCCAGCCAGCAGACCGGCGAATACCGTCGCCGCGCCGATGCGGTGCTGAAGGGCGGCTATGGCGGCCTGCTGGGCTTCGAACTGAAGGGCGGGGCCGAGGCCGGCCGGCGCTTCATCGACTCGCTGAAGCTGCTCTATCACGTGGCCAATATCGGTGATGCCCGCTCGCTGGCCATCCATCCGGCCAGCACCACCCATTCCCAGTTGTCGGCCGACGACCAGCTGGCCACCGGCGTCACTCCGGGCTATGTCCGCCTGTCCATCGGCATCGAGCACATCGACGACATCCTGGCCGACCTCAAGCAGGCCCTCGACGCCGCCTGAGGCCGTTTCAGCAAAAAAAAGGGGCCGGTGCCGCGAGGGACCGGCCCCTTCCCGTTCATGGACGATTGTTCACTGGCGGGCGGGGGGGCATTATGCCATTTCCCGTTTGCCGTCACCTGCTGGAGACCCGGACCGTGCCGTCCTTCCTGCCCCACGCCGAATTCCCCCTGACCCGCATGCGCCGCAACCGCCGCGACGAATGGCAACGCCGCATCGTCGCCGAGACCAGGCTGTCGGTGGACGACCTGATCTGGCCGCTGTTCGTGGTCGAAGGCAACGGCGTGCGTCAGGCGGTGGCCTCCATGCCCGGCGTCGAGCGCCTGTCCATCGACCTGCTGGTCGAGGAGGCGCGCCGCGCCGCCGATCTGGGCATTCCCGCCATCGCCGTGTTCCCCTCGGTGGAGGCGTCGCTGAAGACTCCCGATGCCGCCGAGGCGGTCAATCCCGACAATCTGGTCTGCCGGGCGGTACGCGCCGTCAAGAAGGCGGTGCCCCGCCTGGGCATCATCTGCGACGTGGCACTGGACCCCTACAACAGCGACGGCCATGACGGACTGGTCATCGACGGCTATGTGCAGAACGAAGCCTCGGTCGAGATGCTGTGCCGTCAGGCGGTGGTCCAGGCCGAGGCCGGCTGCGACGTGGCGGCGCCGTCGGACATGATGGACGGCCGCATCAGGGCCATCCGCGAGGCCATGGACGGCGCGGGCTGCGACCATGTGCGCCTGCTGTCCTACGCCGCCAAGTACGCTTCGGCCTTCTACGGCCCGTTCCGCGACGCGGTCGGCTCCAAATCGGCGCTGAAGGGCGGCGACAAGAAGACCTACCAGATGGACCCGGCCAACACCGACGAGGCATTGCGCGAAGTGGCGCTGGACCTCGCCGAGGGCGCCGACATGGTGATGGTCAAGCCCGGCCTGCCCTATCTGGACATCGTGCGTCGCGTGAAGGAGGCCTTCGGCGTCCCGACCCTGGCCTATCAGGTGTCGGGCGAGTACGCCATGATGAAGGCCGCCGCGCTCAACGGCTGGCTGGACTGGGACAAGGTCATGCTGGAGAGCCTGACCGCCTTCAAGCGGGCCGGGGCCGACGCCGTCCTGACCTATACCGCCCCCGAGGCGGCCCGCCTGCTGGCCAGGTAACTCCCCTCTTTTACGGCATCGATCCCCATCGGTGCCGCCCCTTGCGGACATTGAACATTTGCGCTACGTAATTAACCAAAGTCAAGAACAGCCAAAGCCATCACGTCGTATGCTCCGCTCCTAACACCACACAAACAGGTGTTAAACATTCCTATTTCCGCCAGTACGGAAGGATCGAGACCATGACCAAGATCACGAGCCCGCTTTGCCGCAGTGCCCTCCTCTCGTTCTTCGCCCTGGCGCTGGCCGCGCCGGCTTTGGCCAACGACAAGGAAGTCGTCAATCCGGCCTGCAAGGCGGAACCCGAAAATCAGTGCGCCTTCGGCGAGCTGCGCAACGCCAATCTGGCCGGCAGGGACCTGCACGACGGCAATTACGACACCGCCCGGCTGGACGGCGCCAACCTGGCCGGCGCCAATCTGACGGGATCGAGCATGCAGGTGGCCAACCTGACCAAGGCCAATCTGTCCAAGGCCAAGCTGGTCCATACCCACCTCCACGCCGCCCAGTTGATGGGCGCCGACCTGTCGGGGGCCGACCTCGACGGCGCCACCATGACCAAGACCTTCGCCATGGGCGCCAATTTCAAAGGCGCCAATCTCGCCCACACCTCGCTGCAGGGCGCTGATTTCTCGGGTGCCATCTGGACCGACGGCCACGTGTGCAAGGAAGGCTCCATCGGCGGCTGTCGCTAAAGTCCTGACGGAAGGGTCGCCATCATGAGAATTTCCCTGCTCCTGCTTGTGGCCCTCGCCGTCACGGCCCCGCTTGCCGCGCGGGCCGACACGTCGGCTCCGGGCAAGAGTTTCAAGGATTGCACCTATTGCCCGGAGATGGTGGTGATTCCCGCCGGTTCGGTGATCGTCGGTAATCCCAAGGATTACGACGATCCCGAACCCGACGCCCCCAAGCGCCCGGCCATCGCCATCGCCAAGCCCTATGCCATCGGCAAGTACGAAGTCACCCAGGCCGAATGGGAAGCGGTGATGGGCTCCAATCCCAGCGAAAACAAGGGACCGACCAATCCCGTCGAGCATGTGGACTGGAAGATCATCCAGGAGTTCATCGCCAGGCTGAACGCCAAGTCGGGCCAGACCTACCGCCTGCCCACCGAGCCGGAATGGGAATACGCCGCCCGCGCCGGCTCGTCCGCCACCTATTCCTATGGCGAGGACGAGAAGAAGCTGGGGGAATACGCCTGGTATGTCAGCAATTCCGGCAACGTCACCCATCCGGTGGGCAAGCTGAAGCCCAATGCCTTCGGCCTTTACGACATGCACGGCAATGTCTGGGAATGGACCGCCGACTGCTACATGGAAAAATTCATCGCCGGGCTGAAGGACCAGAAATTCTCCAAGGACTGGGAAACCGGCTGCTACCGCGTGACGCGCGGCGGCTCAGTCCTCAACCTGCCCATGGCGGTGACCAGTTGGTACCGAGCGTCCCTGAAGCAACCGCTGCATAACGCCAATCTGGGCTTCCGGCTGGCCAAGACCCTGCAATAGGGATCAGAACGGCGGCGGAGCGTCGGGAGACAGAATCTCCATACCGCCGCCGAGAACCATGCCGCTTTCGCGCGGCAGGCAGGCCATGTTGAGCGACGAGGTGTTGCCGAAGACGTTCTCGGCGTTGCCGCGCGGGTTATGGGGCGAGTAAAGCGGCACCACGTGCCACCACAGCCGATAGCCCAGATCGAGGATACGGGCGATCAGGGCCGCCGATTTCTCCTTGCGGTCGTTCTCCACGTAGAGAACCGGACGCAGGCGGCCGATGGTCTCGCGGGCACCGTCGATAACCTCGGACTCGGCGCCTTCCACGTCGACCTTGATAAGCTTCAGCGCCGCCAGATTATAGGAATCCAGCGTCCTGAGCGGGCAATCCTCCCCCACCTCGCCGCCCAGGGACAGGCCGCCGAAATTCTCGACATGCGAGATATCCAGATACGGAACCTTGATGCTGCCGGCCGTCCCGCCCAGCGCCACCCGCTCGGCCCACACATGCCGCAGGCCGTTGAGCAGCAGGTTGGCGCTCAGCACCGCATGAATGGAGCGCTGGGCCTCGAAGGCCAGTACCCGGCCGCCGGCTCCCACCAGCCCGGCCAGCGGCAGGGTCAGGCCGCCGATATTGGCGCCCGCCTCCACCACGGTGTCGCCCGCCCGAACGAACTGACGGAACAAGGCGGTCTCGCCCTCGGAATACTCGCCATAGGTGGCGATGGAGCGCCCCACCCAGATATCGCCCACGGGAAAGAGCATGGTCCCGTAACGGGTCGGCGCCATGCCCAGATAGGGCGGCAGATTGAGGGTGCCGCCGGTCACAACCCGCCCAGGCGCGAGCGCAGCCGCCATTCCGCCCAGAACGGCAGGATCATCACCACCACCATGACGGCCCAGACGCACATCTCCTGGTTCTCCCACAGGGCGCGGACCAGCAGCGGAATGCGGTCGGACCATTGGGGATGGGAGGTGATGAAATCGTCGCCGCGCGACAGTGCCCAGGCCTCGGACAGCGGTGCCGCCAGAGCGGAAAGGCCCAGGCCGGCCACGAAGCGCTTCGCCATGCCGAAACCGTCGCCGCCGAACAGCCGGCCCACCGCGAAGGCCTCGTCCCAGGCCTTGCCCTGCACCGCCATGCGGCCGAGGGCGTAGAGGGTAAGACCGAAGCAGGGCATCAGGAACTCGATGGGCGGAATGTCGCGATAGCGGCCGTGCAGCAGCAAGGTGGCCCCCACCACGATGGCGGCGAAGCCGTAGACCGGCATGATCTTCTCGGCCAGCGGCCAGCAAAGCCGCCTGGCGTCCCTGGCGAAGCCCTCGCCCGCCGCCCGCACGATCAGCAGGGCGAAGCCGGTATGCAGCAGGATGCGGACATAGGCCCAGGCATCCTCCAGCCAGTCATAGGCCATGGCGAAGGCGTTGATGGACTGCCAGACGATGAACAGCCCGGCCAGTTGGCCCAGCACGGCGACCAGCAGGCCGCCCTTGAGGTCATAGCGCTCGGGACGCCGCCACAGGAAGGCCAGCGACAGCGCGGTGCCGATCAGCACCGCCGCCGCCGCATGGCGCGGCCAGTCGGGGCTGGGCTCGACGGGTCCTGACATGGCGTATTTGACCCGGCGGTTCTCGTCCACCACGCCCCATTTGGCGCCGACGGTGCCTTCCAGAAAGGCCTTCCACGGCTGGTCGAAGGCCTCGACCACGTTGTAGTCGAAGCCGTTCTCCTTGGAAACCAGGGCCAGGGTGCGGACGAAGCGCGCCGCGTTCTCCATGTCGGCCACCGCCGGCCCGCGCGAGCGGCCGCGCGTCGGCCAGCCGGCCTCGCCGATCAGGATGGGCTTGCCGAACTGCTCGGCCATGCGGCGGTAGATGGCGACGATGTGCTTGGCGGCACCATCGACGCCGACCGGCTCGTCCTCCCAATAGGGCAGGATGTGGATGGTGAGAAAATCCACTTCCTTGGCCACTTCCGGGTATTTCAGCCAGAAGGCCCAGACGTCGGCATAGGATACCGGCTGCTTCACCGCCGCCTTGACCTTGCGGATATAGGCGATCAGTTGCTCGGGCGGCAGGTCCTGGCGCAGCAGCACCTCGTTGCCGACGATCACCCGCTTGATGACGTCGGGATAGGCGTTGGCCGCCTTGATCAGGGCATCCACCTCGGCGTCGTTGATGGCGGGCTTCTGGCCCAGCCATGCCGAATGGGTGACCTCGATCCCGTATTTGCGGCCCAGTTCCGGCACCACGTCCAGACCCTCGCGGCTGGTATAGGTGCGCACTCCCTTGGCGACGCCCACCAGACTCTTCATGTCGGCGGCGATCTGGTCCGAGGTCGGGTAGACCTTGGTGATCGGCCCCTGCCCGCGGCGAAACGGCGCGAAGGACACCGAGGGGAACGGCTCGTTGAACGACAGTTCCACCGGTACCGGCCGGTTGAACCACCACCAGCCGGCGGCATTGAGGACAGCCAGGACGAGGACGGCGAGAAGGGCGAGGAAACGGTTCATAAGGAACTCACGGACACCAGTGTCACCAGCGGGCGGGGCGCCCGCATTCCGAAAACGCCTTGGGGCGCGGGCATCCTGCCCGTCCTCCCCGGACAGCGTCAATTCTTCTTGGCCGCGCCGCCCAGCGCCGAGGCGAAGTCGAAATCGCCGTTGGTCTCGAAGCCGGCGCTGCGCCCGGCCATGCCGGCCAGGAACAAGGTGCCCGACATGCGATAGGCCAGCCCCTGGGCATCGGGAGCACCCAATACCTGACGGACCAGATCGGTGGTCGACACGTGGGCCGTACCTTCGATATCCGCCTCGCCCAGGCGCGGCACGGTGACCGCCTTGTCGCTGGTGCCCTTGGCGAACCCCTTGCCGTTGACGTCGATGGCGAAGCGCAGGCCGTCGACGCTCATGGGCACGTTGTTGGGATTGCGCACCCGAAGGGTCACCGCCAGCCGCTGCTCCATCAGCGACACGTCCACCGGCACCATGGAAACCAGCACCACCTCGGGCGGCTCGGCGAATTCCGAGGGCGTACAGGCGGCAAGGCCCAGGAACATCACCAGGGCCGTCAACCACTTCGTTGACATTAAATCTCCTCCACCTCGGTGATGCCGGGGATACTGCGCAGCGTGCCCATGAACTTGGGCGAAAGCGTGATGGTCGACCTGAGGCCCAGTTCCACCTCGCGGTTATCGGCACGGGTCACGATGGCCACGCGGTTGCGCCCCTTGGCCTCGCCGTTGATCAGCTCGGCCAGTTGCCTGATGGCGCTGTCGTCGGAGATAATCACCCGGATGCCGGCGGCGGCCTTGGCCGCTTCCTGGTCCAGCGACGCGATGCGCTGGCAGGTCATGCGCAACTGGTCCTCCTCCAGCTTGGCGTCGACGTCGATGAGCAGCGGCCCGCCGGCATCGAGCAATTCCCGCGAGGTGGCGAGGATTTCCGAAAAACAGGTGACCTCGAACATGCCCGACGCGTCGGAGAATTGCAGGAAGGCATAGCGCGAGCCCTTGGCCGAGACCCGCTCCTGCTTGGACAGCAGCGAGCCGGCCAGACGCACCCGGCCCTTGCCGCCCGATTGCAGGTGGCGCGGCAGTTCGGCGATCTTCAGCACGTTGAGCCGCTTCATGCTCTTGGAATAGGCGTCCAGCGGATGGGCGGAGAGGTAGAAGCCCACCGCCTCGAATTCCTGGTTAAGCTTCTCGTGCGGCGACCAGTCGGGGCCGCTCTCCAGCTTCAGCGTCGGGGCGTTGGAGCCGCCCAGCAGGCTCATCTGGCTGGACTCCCGATCCTCGGCGGCGCTGGCCGCATAGCGGCAGAGCGTGTCGGCGTTCTTGAACAGCCGTCCCCGATTCCTGTCGAGGGAATCGAAAACGCCGGCCTTGACCATATTCTCCAACTGGCGGCGGTTCAGAACCTTGGAATCCATGCGGGCCGCGAAATCGCCGATATCCTTGAAGCGCCCGCCCCGCTCCCGCTCCTCCACCAGCGACTTCATGGCCGCCTCGCCGACGTTCTTGAGCGCCGCCAGGGCGTAACGCACGGCGGAACCACCGTCGGGCAGCAGTTCCACCGAGAAGGTGGGCTGCGAAGAATTGATGTCGGGGGGCAACAGCTTGATGCCCAGGCGGTCCAGTTCCTGGCGGAACGAATTGAGCTTGTCGGTGTTGCTCATTTCGTAGGTCATGGTCGCCGCCATGAACTCGGCCGGATGGTTGGCCTTCAGCCAGGCCGTCTGGTAGGCGATCAGCGCATAGGCCGCCGCGTGGGATTTGTTGAAGCCGTATTCGGCGAACTTGGCCACCTTGTCGAAGATCATGGAGGCCTGGGCGCCGTCCACGGCGCGCGCCGTGGCGCCCTCGACGAAGGTCTTGCGCTGGGCCTCCATCTCCTCCTTGATCTTCTTGCCCATGGCGCGGCGCAGCAGGTCGGCGCCGCCGAGGGAATAGCCCGACAGCACCTGGGCGATCTGCATCACCTGCTCCTGGTAGACCATGATCCCGAAGGTCTCCTTCAGGATGGGCTCCAGCAGCGGGTGCATGTAGTCCGGCTCTTCCTTGCCGTGCTTACAGGCGATGTAGCGCGGAATCTGATCCATGGGGCCGGGACGGTACAGCGCCACCACGGCGATCAGATCTTCCAGACGGTTGGGACCCATCTTGCGCAGCACGTCGCGCATGCCCGAACTTTCCAACTGGAACACGCCGGCCGCATCGCCCCGCGACAAGAGTTCGTAGGATTTGGCGTCGTCGAGCGGAATGGCCGACAGGTCGATGTCGATCCCCTTGGTCTTCCTGACGTGCTTCACCGCCGTTTCCATCACGGTCAGCGTTTTCAGGCCCAGGAAGTCGAACTTCACCAGACCGGCGGATTCCACCCACTTCATGTTGAACTGGGTGACCGGCATGTCGGAACGCGGATCGCGGTACAGCGGCACCAGTTCGTCCAGCGACCGGTCGCCGATCACCACGCCCGCCGCGTGGGTCGAGGCGTGGCGGTACAGCCCCTCCAGCTTCATGGCCAGATCGATCAGATGGGAAACCGCCTCGTCCCGGTCCTTCTGCTCCTTCAAGAGCGGCTCGCTCTCCAGCGCCTGTTCCAGGGTCATGGGATTGGCGGGATTGTTGGGCACCAGCTTGCAGATGCGGTCCACCTGGCCGTAGGGCATCTGCAGCACGCGGCCCACGTCGCGCAGCACCGCCCTGGCCTGCAGCTTTCCGAAGGTGATGATCTGCGCCACCTGGGCATAGCCGTACTTGGCCTGGACGTAGCGGATGGTCTCTTCACGCCGGTCCTGGCAGAAATCGATATCGAAGTCGGGCATGGAGACGCGTTCGGGATTGAGGAATCGCTCGAACAGCAGCCCCCAGCGCAAGGGATCGAGGTCGGTGATGGTCAGCGCCCAGGCCACCGCCGAACCGGCACCCGAGCCGCGGCCCGGTCCGACGGGAATG
>Ga0265320_10003083_pt1 | contig 11315 bp, 10 predicted proteins | sample 4827metaG_FD_202087 | JGI IMG/M metagenome (GOLD analysis project Ga0265320, IMG submission 202087) | Rhizosphere microbial communities from Carex aquatilis grown in University of Washington, Seatle, WA, United States - 4-8-27 metaG | ecosystem: Host-associated > Plants > Roots > Rhizosphere >...
GACCGCGATCACGCGGCGTTTCGGGTCAACCGAGATGACCTCACCGGCCAGCGGATAGCGCTTCTCCTGCGGTCCCGCGGCGACCTCCGGTTTCTGCGCGCGGTTGCAGCCAGCGCAGGCCAGGAGGAAGCCAACGGCCAGGAAGGCCATGCGGGCATTAGATTTCACACCACTACGGATTCGCCGGAGGAAAAAATTGTCAAAGGGTTTGCGGCGGCGAGAATCAGGCCTTCTGCTGGACAGTCACCCTGCTCATGAATGTTTCTATAGAATACTATCTCACTAAGCTCTTTGCTGAGATTACCACGGCAATCGTGAGCGTCGGCGTCCTCGTCTATTGCATCTGCTGGTTCCTACCTAAGTCGGTTCGTACACCCACTTACAAACCCACCCTCGCGTGGTTCGCCGCAGTTGGGACCCTGTGGGTTTTCGTGTTGGTAACGCTGGGGGCGTTCACAACCAGCATCGGTGCGGGCATGGCCTTCCCCGACTGGCCTTTGTCCAACGGTTCGCTGAATCCTAATGGCTGGCTAACGGAGGCGGACAAGTTTGCCGAACACTCACATCGGCTGAGCGCGAGCGTGATGAGCACTGTGACCATCATCCTTGCCGTCTGGCTGTGGCGCACCGAGACGCGTTCGTGGCTGCGCCGGCTCGCGTGGTTTGCCGTCGGCCTGGTCCTCACCCAGGCAGTGGTGGGCGGGCTCCGGGTGCTACTGGACTCCCTGCAGATCGAAACGGTCGACACGAGTCTCGGGCGACTTTTCGCCATGCTCCACGCCTGCCTCGCCCAGCTTTTTGTGTGCACCCTCATTGCCGTAACTACCGCCTGCTCGCGGCCGTGGATCGAGGGCCGGCCGCGGGGCGACGCCGGGATCCTGCGCCGCACTGGACTGGTGTGCTGCGCCCTACTGTTCACCCAGCTCGCCATCGCGGCCATCATGCGTCACAGTTTCGCCGGGCTGGCGATTCCCTACTTCCCCTATGCCACGGCATCGCGCGAACTTCTTCCCGCGGCGTGGAATTTCCGCATCGGGATTCATTTCGCGCACCGGGTGATGGCCGCCGTGCTGGCTGTCGCCCTGGTATGGTTCGCGGTCCGGCTGTGGACCTGCCGTGCCGCCTCCCTGGCCATGCGTTGTGGCGCGTCCATGCTGGTCAGCCTGCTCGGATTGCAGATTCTGCTCGGCGCCCAGATCATCTGGACGTCACGCAACCAGATCATGACCACCGGCCATGTGCTGGTCGGCGCGCTCACCTTGGCGACGACGTTCGCCCTCACCTGGCTCGCCCATCGCGATGCCATCGAGGCAAAGGCCGCCACATGACGACGACCAAGGCCATGACCGCGCCGGAGCCCGCCAAATTCAGCGATTACCTGGAGCTCACCAAGCCCCGCCTGAGCCTGCTGTCGGTCATTACCGCCCTCGTCGGCTATCTTTCGGCGCGCCCGCCCTTCATCCTCGGTGAATTGCTCGCGGTGATCGTCGGCACATCGCTCGCCGCGGGCGGTGTCGCCGCGCTCAACCAATGGATGGAGCACGAGACCGACGCCCGCATGAAGCGCACCGCCGACCGGCCCATCCCGACCGGCAAGGTCGCCACCGGCTCCGCCTTTGTCCTGGGCATACTGATGTGCATTGTCGCGCTCGGCGTCATTTTCGTGAAGGTCAACGGTCTCGCGGCGCTCTTCACCCTGCTGACCATCGCGGCCTACCTGGGCTGGTACACTCCGGCCAAGCGGTGGTCATTCTGGAGCACGGAAATCGGTGCGCTCGCCGGCGCGTTCCCCCCGCTCATCGGCTGGGCGGCGGGCGAGGGCCGGGTGTCGACGCTCGGCTGGATCCTGTTCGGCATCCTGTTCTTCTGGCAGATCCCTCATTTCATGGCGGTGGCATGGATCTACCGGAAGGATTACGCGGCGGTGAACTTTCCCATGCTGCCCGTGCGCGATGAGACCGGCGGCAAGGTCGCCGCCTGGTCGCTGGTGAACACGATCGCACTCGTGGTGGTCACCGTCCTGCCCGTCGCGCTCGGACTGGCCGGCCGCTGCTACCTGACCGTCACGCTTCTGCTGGGCGCGTGGTTTCTCTGGCGGGCGGTGCAGTTCATCGGCGCAGAGAGCCGTGACCTCGCGGCCCGGAAGCTCTTCCTCACCTCCATCGCCTACCTGCCGCTGCAGCTCGGCGCGCTCGTGGCGGACCGCCTGATCTTTTCCGCATGACCCTCCAGGATTTTCCCGCCCTCGACGCCAGCCTCAACGGCACCGCCGCCGTGCTGCTGACGGCCGGCTTCGTCTTCATCAAGCGGAAGAACACCACCGCCCATCGCGCGTGCATGCTCGGCGCCTTCGCCGTCTCGACCGTTTTCCTCGCCTGCTACCTTTACTATCATCTGACGACCGGCGCCCGCACGCCGTTCGGAGGCACCGGGGCGATCCGCACGATCTATTACACGATGCTGATCTCGCACATCCTGCTCGCGATCGTGATCGTGCCCCTGATCCTGCGCACGCTGACCCTCGCCCTCAAGGGCAACTACAAGCGGCACCGCGCCTGGGCCCGCTGGACCTTTCCCCTCTGGTACTACGTCTCGGTCACCGGCGTGCTCGTCTATTTCTTCCTCTACCAGTGGTGGCCAACGTCAAGCTGACGCCTGGCCAAGTCCCGACTCACATCAACGTCCCATAACATTTGGACTATAGGTAGGGCGAACCGTCCCGGTGAGCCGCGGCTCGGCCGGGATACCTCGCCCTACCCAAGGAAACCTGGGCTGTGTTAGTTCATTTTCTAAGAGGGTGTCTAAAAAGTCCCGAATCCGATCATCAAAGGGGCGGAGGTCTGATCGGAAGCGGGGATGGAATCACCGACCGGAAAAACCAGCTGCCCAAGTGACCCGAACGACGCGGAATGGGCGATCCACGATCCGCTAATTCCGAGGGCGCGTAAGGCCGGGCGGCTATGGAAGCATCCGAAGCGTACGATCCTCGACGCGATTTTCTCCTTCACTCAGTAGCCTCAGCTAGGCGGTGTATCTGCCCCTCGATTGAAGCAGGACACCACATCATCCGTCTCGAAAGGGGTAAAAACGCTTGACCAATGCAGACGCTGAACCGCTCATTGCCAGCAAGGATCGTTGCCTGGCCAAGATTCGTCGACCTCAATGGAACTAATTACACCCCAAGCACCAACAGTGTTAGATACCTTTGCTGGGGCGGGGGGATTCAGCTTAGGTTTCCACCTAGCCGGCTTCAAAGTCATCGGTGCAATTGAATCCGATAAATGGGCCACTCAGACTTTTGCATCAAATCATCCCGAAGCGACCACGATCCATCGTTGTATTCAAGAGGTACCGAATGATGAGCTAAGGACCCTCTTTTCTGCTCATAAGCCTGATGTAATTGTCGGAGGCCCACCTTGCCAAGGATTCTCAATCGCCAATCGCAACGGCGGTGATCCTAAGGACCCAAGAAATTCACTATTTCGTGAATTTTTACGCGTCGGTCAGGTTCTTGAGCCCGAGTTCATGGTAATGGAGAACGTTCCGAATTTGGCGGCAGCTCGTACCAGTTCTGGCGAAAGCGTCCTAGAGCTGATCAAGCGGAGTCTGGAAGAACTAGGATATCACGCATATTCTGCGGTGTTGCACGCAACGAGTTTCGGAATACCGCAAATTCGTCAAAGGCTTTTTGTAATCGGATCGAAAAAACCCCTACTGCAGCCTTTCCCGGCACCGACTCACACTCTCGATGAAGCCGCGCAGCCAAGTCTGTTTGGCGACACACTGCCAAAGTGCCCTAATCTCTGGGACGCAATTTCCGACTTACCCGACCTAAAAGCCGGCGAAGGGGCGGAAGACCAAGGCTATACCTCGGAACCTCTTAATCCATATCAACGAGAACTTCGTCAGGGGTCCTTCCGCCTCTACAATCATAAGGCTATGTGCCATACAAAGCGAATGGTCGAACGCTTCGAATCCATGCAGTGCGGAGAGTCAGTTAACGATGTCGCCGAACACTTAAAGCCTCGGCGCCGAAATTCCACCGAAATAGCCTATAGAAGCTACGATCAAAACAATCGTCGAATGCACGCTGATCGCCCTTGCCACACGGTCCCCGCTTCCTTTTACGCAAATTTTGTGCATCCCTTTCAACATCGTAACTTCACTGCCCGTGAAGGTGCGCGAATTCAATCTTTTCCCGATTGGTATCGATTCCTTGGAAAGCCTACAGTAGTTAGCCACAAGTTGCTAGCCCGTGAGCAACGCGATGAAGAACGGCACCTTTGTCAGTACAATCAGATTGGCAACGCTGTTCCTCCTTTCCTCGCGCGCGCCGTCGCCTTAAACATCAAAGCCACAATATCCCAGGCCGTCGAATGTACATCCATGGTAGCAATCTAGAGCAGAAGGAGAGCCATCCCACGAAATATGGGGATGCTATCTCGCGCAAGTATTTGGCGGAAATACGTACTGCGTATAATAAATGGAAGTCTCAAAACCTTGCGCTCTCTGGTCCCGGTTCAAAGAGCACTCCAAAAGATCAAGAGATAATCGGTGCACGAGTGAAGTTGCTCAATGATTATAAGGATTTTATCGATACCCAGCATTACGCCGAACAATTTGATTCGCGCTCCAATCTTCATTCTTCGGTTCTTGAGGAGTTCATGTATTACCTTTTCCATGATATGGTAAGGGATATCTCCGAACATGCTCTTCTTGGAAAGTCACACGCATTCAAGGACCTTTTTTTTAAAGCAGACAGCTACCAAGATATGCTAAGGAGTCCTAAGATTCTTATTGAGAAGAAGGACCATGATTTCGCTATTGGTGTTCGTGTGGATGCTCGTTTCAAGTCAAGGGGCCAAACCGATGAGGTTCAGGATAGTTGGGACCTCCCCGCTGTAGCAATTGAGTGCAAGACCTATCTAGATAAGACCATGTTACAGGATGCGTCTACGGCAGCCGAACAGTTGAAGTACCGCAATCCCAGCGCGCTTTACATCGTTGTTGCCGAGTGGCTCAAATTGACCGAAGCTGTGAACCTTCGGAAGTTCAAGATCGACCAAATCTACGTGGTGCGAAAGCAAAAGAATACTGATCGAGAATTTCGATATGACGCCGCGTACAAGAAAAACCCAATCTACCCAGACGTAATTGCCCATCTTTTTACGACAGTCAGGGAGTTTCTAACGACACCATGGGAAGGCGGGGTCAACTACGGACTCACAAAAGGGTTTCTCATAACGGACCGAATTTCGGAGCCCAAGCTGAACACCGGCACTTCGCATTCGGTCAATGAAGACGAGCCATAGGCTCACCGAGTGTAAACGTCACCCGGGGTACCCCAGCGGGCGCATACAACTGAGTGAAGTGTGTTATACCAATCGGCCCTTAGCAATTAGACTTTAGGCTGGCGCGCAGCCAGCCCGAGCCGATCAAGATGCCCAAGCGGGCCAGGCTCGTGCCGCCAGGGCTGGAGAGCGGTGAGGATCCTGTCCTCGATCTTGCGCAGGCTCGGATACAGCCGGATAAAAAACTGGTCCTTCACAAAGTACCCTGAGTTTTACACGGGATTGAGTTCGGGACTGTAGGGCAGCAACGGAAGCAGACGCACGTTGGCGGTTCGCCGGGGATCAGTTCCGGAAGGTGGACGGCCTGATTTTAGCTGATAGCGTGCAGAGCTAGCGGGGCAGTCTGGCCGATCTGCCGCAGGAACAGCGTGTGCATGTCCTGATCGATACTGGGGTGAACAATATTTCCAGCGTGTTGTCCCCGTTCACTTCCGTCGTCTCGTGCAGATAGGTAGGAACGTTGGTACCAAGCACCGTTCATTTTACCACAAGAACGCCCTTCATGCCTACCATGTAATGGGCCGGGAAGGAGCAAAAGAAGGGATATTCACCGGGGGCATCCGGAACCTTGAACGTGACGTCGCCGGACTGCTTCGGGCCGAGCTGGTCGATGTGGGCGATGATCTGGTCCTGCAGGGCCGCCGGGATGTAGCCGGTGTCCTTGGCATTGACGGCCGCGGCCGCGAAGGCCGCGGGATCTGACCCGGCCTTCAGCAGGACCCAGTTGTGGCCCATGACCTCCTTCGGCTGCGTGCCGGCGTTGGTCAGCACCACCTTGATCTCCTCGCCGGGCTTGGCCTCGATGCTGGCGACGTCGTATTTCATCGTGTCGCTGGCCTGGATGTTGACCACGCGCGGACCACTCCCGGGGGCAGCGGCGGCGGGCGCGGCGGCCGCCGGGGCGTTTTCGGATTTTGAACAGCCCGCAAACAGACCGGCGGCGACAACGAGGGAAAGGATCAGGTTGGATTTCATGATTGTCGCGACCGTAGGTGTCGCCGCGGCGGCACGCAAACGGCAAAAAAAATTGCGCGCCCGGCTTATGCGGCCGGCACCGATATTAATAAGCGGTTCACGAAGCTTGCATGCCCGCGCGAGCCGCCGAATGATCACGGGTTTTATGGCTTGAAGTGCCAGCGGAATTAAGAACGCTCACCGCGATTTCGCCAGCTTTCCGGCTCCTTTTTTTTCGCCCGCCGCACACATGCATCTTCCGTCGTTCCTCCGCACCCTCGGCCACATCGGCAAACGTGCCCTCGTCCTGGCCAGCCCGCTGCTTCTGGCCGGTTGCGACCTCAACTTCTGGCGGATGGATGGACACCAATCGACCATCGACGTCGCCGGCCCGGTCGCCCGAGACCAGCGGGACCTGTTCTATATCACCTGTTACGTGACCTTTGTGATCTTCGTCATCGTGGCGAGCGTGCTGGCCTACACCACTTGGAAATTCCGGGCCCGCACCGAGGCCGACGCGCACGCCGAACCGCCGCCCCAGGGCCACGGCAACCCCTTGGTGGAGATCGGCCTGATCGCCGGCTCGGTCTTTGCCCTCGTGATCATTGCCGTGCCGACCCTGAAGGCCATCTGGTACACCTATGACGTGCCCGAGGCCGAGAAGGCCAACGCCTACGACGTCACGGCGACGGCCTCGCAATGGTGGTTCAAGTTCGAGTATCCCAAGGAGCAGATCAACGGCGTCGGCCCGCTGGCCACCGGCAACGAGCTGGTCATTCCCGCCGGCCGGCCGGTCCGGATCCAGCTGCGCACCGCGGACGTGATCCACTCTTTCTGGGTTCCCAAGCTCGCCGGCAAGGTGGATATGATTCCCAACCGCGGAAATTCCATCTGGATGGAAGCCGATCAGCCTGGCTATTTCTGGGGCCAGTGCGCCGAGTACTGCGGCGACTCGCACGCGGTGATGCGTTTCCGCGTCATTGCGCTCAACGAGAAGGATTTCGCCGCCTGGGTTTCGGCCCAGAAGGAGCCGGCCCGCGTTGTGCCCGTCACCGCTTCCGCGAACCCGCAGGCCAAGGCGCAGTTCGCAACTTTCAAGATCAACGAGTACGGATTCTCGCCAAAGTGGGATCCGGCCGCATCCGTCACGCCGCTGGAAAACTGGCAGCAGCAGCAGTTCCCGAACAAGGATGAGAACCCGGCGCTGATCGCGCAGGGCCGCAAGCTCTTCCAGGAAAAGACCTGCATCGGCTGCCATACCGTCCGCGGTCACGAGGGGGTCGGCATCACCGGTCCCAATCTGACCCATGTCGGCGCCCGCACCACGATCGCAGCCGGCCTCCTCGAGAACACGCCCGAGCAACTCGCCCGCTGGCTCCGCCACCCGAACCAGGTCAAGCCCGGCAACAAGATGTACAACGGCGGCTACATCGACCCGAAGACGGGCAAGGCTAATTTCACGCTCACGGAAGAGGACATCACCGCCCTCGTGGCCTATCTCAGCAGCCTCAAATAATCACCTTTCATGGACGCAACGGTTAAGTCTCATTTCATCGGCAAGGATGACAAGCCGTCCGCACGGCCGCGCCTGCTTTACCGTCCGACCGCGAAGACCGGGCTCATGAGCTGGCTGACGACCGTCGACCACAAGCGCATCGGCTTCCTCTACGGAATCTTCGCGCTGTTCTTCTTCCTCGTGGGCGGCGTCGAGGCCCTCCTGATCCGCCTGCAACTCATGGTGCCGAACAACACCGTGCTGACCGCCGAGCAGTACAACATGATGTTCACGATGCACGGCACGACGATGATCTTCCTCGCCGTGATGCCGCTGAGCGCCGCGTTCTTCAATTACATCATGCCGCTGCAGATCGGCGCACGCGACGTCGCCTTCCCGCGGCTGAACGCCTTCTCCCTCTGGACCTTCGTCGTCGGCGCCATCATCATCAACCTCGGCTGGTTCCTGAAGGACGGCCCGCCCGACGCCGGCTGGACGGGTTATTCGCCGCTGACCTCGCGGCTCTATAATCCCGATCACTCGATCGACATGTGGGTGATGGGCCTGCAGCTGCTCGGCGTCGCGTCCATCGCAGCCTCGCTCAACTTCATCGTCACGATCGTCAACCTCCGGGCCCCGGGCATGACGATGATGCGCCTGCCGGTGTTTACCTGGATGACCCTCGTGACCGCCTTCCTCATCGTGCTCTCCTTCCCCGCGATCACGATCGCCCTGGTCGAGGTGATGATGGACCGCCTGTTCGGCGCCAATTTCTTCGAGGTCTCCAACGGCGGCATGCCGATCCTCTGGCAGCACCTGTTCTGGGTGTTCGGCCACCCCGAGGTCTACATCCTCATCCTGCCCGCGATGGGCATCATCTCGGAGATCCTCCCCACCTTCTCGCGCAAACCGCTCTACGGCTACCCGATCGTGGTCTTCTCGGGCGCGTGCATCGGCTTCCTCGGATTCACGGTGTGGAGCCACCACATGTTCACCACCGGCATGGGCACGGTCGCCACGGCGGCCTTCTCGCTCGCCACGATGGCCATCGCGGTGCCGACCGGCGTCAAGATCTTCAACTGGATCGGCACGCTGTGGGGCGGCCATCTCCAGATGCGCACGCCGATGATGTTCGCGCTGGGCTTCATCTGGATGTTCATGATCGGCGGCTTCTCCGGCGTCATGCACTCGGCTGCGCCGGCCGACGCCCAGCAGCAGGACAGCTACTTCGTCATCGCCCACTTCCATTACGTGCTGATCGGCGGCTCGATCTTCGCGCTGCTCGCCGGTATCCACTACTGGTTCCCGCTGATGTTCGGCCGCCGGGTCAGCGAGTTCTGGGGCAAGTTGTCGTTCTGGGTCATCTTCGTCGGCTTCAATGTCACCTTCTTCCCGATGCACTTCCTCGGGTTGAACGGCATGCCGCGCCGCACGTTCACCTACGACAGCAACCTCGGCTGGAACACGCCGAACTTCATTGCCACGATCGGCGCCCTGATCCTCGGGGTTGGCATCGGCATCTATTTCGGCGTGATGATCTACACCTATTTCAAGGGCGAGAAGGTCGGCCGCGATCCCTGGGATGGCCGCACCCTGGAGTGGTCCATCCAGAATCCCCCGGCCGAGTACAACTTCAAGGTCGTCCCGACCGTCCATGCGCGCGACGCCTGGTGGTATGAAAAGCATCACCAGGAGGAAATCGCCAAGGAGACCGCCGAGCACGCCAAGGCCGAGGCCGCCCATGGCGGCATCCACATGCCCTTCTCCTCGATCTGGCCGTTTGTCACGAGCTGCGGCATCCTGGTCGGCGCGATCGGCGTCTCGGTGCTGGATCACGACCCCCGCCCCGGCTTCTGGGGCACCAAGATCGCCGTCAGCATGCTCGGCGGGGTGATCATGTTCCTCGGCGCCTATCTGTGGGCGCTCGAGGGCAACGAGGGCTATCATCTCCATCCGGAGGATGAGACCGGTCACGGCTCCGCCCCGGCTGCCAAGCACTGAGCCCGGCGCACCTTTCAACCTTCCACCTTCCAAAACCAACCACCAGATGAGCAGCCACGCCGGCACCATCGATCATCATCACGACCCGTCCACCTCGACGGGCATTCCGAACAAGAAGCTCCTCATGTGGACCTTTCTCGCCTCGGACTGCATGTTCTTCGGCGCACTCATTGCGACGCACCTGATCTACCGCCTGCATCCGCCCCCGGGCAACCCGGAGCCGAAGGTCATCTTCAACCCGGGCCTCACCTCGTTCTCGACGTTCATCCTGCTGATGTCGTCCCTGATGATGGCCCTGGCGGTGAACGCGATCCAGAAGGGCAATCTCAAGAGCATGCGCCTGTCGCTGCTCACCACGATCTTCTTCGGCTGCATTTTCCTCGGCTGCCAGGTCTTCGAGTTCACGGAGTTCGTGAACGAGAAGCACATGACGATCACGAACAGCATCCTCGGCTCAACCTTCTTCACGCTCACCGGCACGCACGGCACGCACGTGGCGATCGGCGTGCTGTGGCTGACCCTGATGTACATCCGGTCCTTCAAGCCCGCCGAGACGACCTCGGGCTCGTGGCTCGGCTGGGCCTTCGTCCATCTGCTGGTCTTCGCGGCCACCGTCGTGCTGTCGATGCATGTGGTCCTTGGCCTGGTCTTCTCTGCCCTTTCGAGCGGGTTCAATGGCGGCATGCTGGGCGGCTTCATCCGCGGCAACTTCCTGGGGGTGGCCGGCATGATCATCGGCTTCGGCGCCCTGCGCTGGCTCGGCCGTTCCGCCGGTCCGGTGGAATTCGACCAGCACAACGCCGTCGATGTCGAGTCCATGGGCCTCTACTGGCACTTCGTCGACATCGTCTGGATCGTGATCTTCACCGCCGTTTACCTGCTCGAGTACGTTTGACCACCATGAGCTCCCACGCCTCCGCCGCCGATCCCGGGCACGTCGACAACAAGTTCGAGATCTTCGTCCAGCTCGCCATGCTCCTCGCCGTCATCACCGGCGTGGAGATCGTCATGGTCTACCTGCCGTTCATGAAATGGCTGATCGTCGGCGGCCTCGTGACCCTCTCGGTCGTGAAGTTCATGTTCGTCATCTTCTATTTCATGCACCTGCGGTGGGACAAGGCCTTCTGCACGGTCATGTTTTTCATCGGGCTCGTGCTCGCCACCGGCACCGTCTGGGCGCTGCTCCAGATCTTTTCCGTCCCGGACAGCCGGCCCCTGACCGCCCCGGAGCCGACCCCGCCGCCTGCTGCAGCGGCTCCGGCGGCAGCCCCCGCTCCGGCTGCGGCCCCGGTTGCGCACTGAGTCCGGCCTGATCCACTCGCCCACGGCGGCTCTCCTCCGGAGGCCGCCGTTTTTTATGGATTCAATCCATCCACTGCCGCTTCGGGGTTTCCTTCCGGGCATGATTTCACGACTCTCTCCGCGATGATCGACTGGCGCCACTGGCACAACGAGTCCTACCTCATCGGGGGCCTCATTTTCCTCGGTTGGCTCTACGCGATCCTCGCCGGGCC
>Ga0265320_10003086_pt1 | contig 11303 bp, 9 predicted proteins | sample 4827metaG_FD_202087 | JGI IMG/M metagenome (GOLD analysis project Ga0265320, IMG submission 202087) | Rhizosphere microbial communities from Carex aquatilis grown in University of Washington, Seatle, WA, United States - 4-8-27 metaG | ecosystem: Host-associated > Plants > Roots > Rhizosphere >...
GCAACCGGCAAGGACTCCAAGTCATCGCCGAGTTGTCTCGCATGACGCAGGCTCACCTTACGATGGCATTACTAATAGGATCTCTCCGGCCGATGCACGCCCAGATTTCATTCGTCGCGAGAATTTCACCATCCTTTGAACCATCCGGCCTGCGCCGTTTACCGGCCTTCGTTTTTGTTCCCTCTCTCCCCATCCTTTTCTTTTTTTTCACAACGCTCCGACTTTCCCGAGAGAAAATGAATGATTACGAAAACAACTGACCGATAACCTTCATCCTTTGCCGCGCCCTGGCTCCTTGAGCGGCGGCGGGTCACTCTCATTTTTCACTCTGCCTGTCCCTTGAACACTCCCTCCCGCACCGCGCTCCTCTTTGGCTTCGCCACGATCTATCTGGTCTGGGGCTCCACCTATCTCGCCATCCGTATCGTCGTGGAGACGTTGCCACCCTTCCTCATGGCCGGAGCGCGTTTCCTGGTCGCCGGAGCCTTGATCGCCGGCTTCATCGCGTTCACCCGGGGCTTCAGGGCCAAGCCGCGCCAATGGCGCGACAACATTCTCATCGGTGCGTTCCTCCTCCTCGGAGGCAATGGACTTGTTTCCTGGGCCGAGCAAAAAATTCCGTCGGGCACGGCCGTTCTCATTGTTTCCATCGGACCGCTCTTCATCGTGCTGCTCGACTGGCTGGTGCATGCCGTGGCGAAGGATGGTCAGCGCGGCACCCGGCCCAATCTGCTGACCTTTGTTGGCCTTGCCCTGGGATTTTTCGGTCTGGCCCTGCTGCTCGCGCCCGACTTGATCAAGGCCGGAGTTGGACACCTTGACGGCGTGCGGGTGCTGGCCCTGATCGGAGCCAGCCTCTTCTGGGGCATCGGCTCGCTCTACACCCGCTATGCCCGCGATCCGGCCGAGCCTTTCACGGGCGCAGCGATCCAGATGCTGGGCGGCGGCGGCTGGCTGCTCTTGGTCAGCCTGCTCACGGGTGAACCGGCGCGTTTCGATGTCGCCACTGTCGGTTTGCGGTCGCTGGGGGCGTGGGCCTATCTCGTCGTCTTCGGCTCGCTCATCGGCTTCACCACCTTTGTCTGGCTTATGAAACACTGTTCGCCGTCGAAGGTCTCCACCTTTGCCTACGTGAATCCCGTCGTCGCCGTCTTCCTCGGCTGGCTGGTGCTGCACGAGCAGGTGAATCCGCGTATCTTTGTCGCCGCCGCGATCATCATCGCCGGCGTGGCGATTATCACCCTGGCCAAAAACAAAAAGCCGGCAGCGACTACCCCGCCGGACGCGGCACCGGTCGGTTCAAAATCCAGATAACCCTAAAAAACTCAGATGAGGAAACCGCTAATCCACGCTAATTGACGCTAATCAAGAATTTTAAAAGGAACTGAGCTAGAAACTGGTTCACCTGCTCGGTGATTAGAAATCTCTGAACGAAGCCGGCTATTGCCTGCATTAGCGCCGTAGCGGTTTAAAGGAACTCATTCGTCCGCGAAGGTGGCCGGCAACCCCGGCCTAGACCGTCCGACCTGTCGGCCTATCGTGTCCGCCATGACCAAGCTTGCTGACATCGAAGGTGCGGCACTCCCTCTGCCCGACAAGGAACGGCTGCACCTCGCCGACAAGCTCCTTGGCAGCCTGCCGCCGCCGCCCGCCGCAAGCGAACCCGATGAAATTCTGGCCGAAGCCCTCCGCCGCGATGCGGAGTTGGAATCCGGCCAGGTGAGCGGGGCGAAAGGAATGTCTCAGTAACTCCAATGCTCGTGGGCCAGCGGCATGGTGTTCAGCTTCTCGCGGCGCAACCGCCACTGGGGCAGGTGTTGGTTCATGAGCGCGACGAAGCGGTCGTTGTGCTTCCGCTCGATGAGGTGCGCGAGTTCGTGAACGAGAATGTATTCGAGGCACTGGGGTGATTTCTGCGCCAGTTCGAGGTTTAGCCAGATGCGCCTGGCCTCGACGTTGCAGGTGCCCCAGCGGGTTTTCATTTTCCTGACACCCCAGTCGGCCGCCTGCACGCCGAGGATCGGTTGCCATTTTTCCAGCAACGCGGGGATGCGCGCCTTGAGCTGGGCGCGATACCAGACCTGGAGAACGCGATTTTTTTGCACGGCTGTCGCCTCCGGTCGGATATGGAGTTCGATGCGTGATGACGTCCGTAGGCGGACATTGGCTCGGCCTGCGTGCGGGAGAACTCTCATCCGATAACGCCGGCCGAATACGTAGTGGCTTTCGCCGCTGACCAGCTCGCGGGGTGAGAGGCGGGGCTGGGCGGCGAAGCGCACTTGCTGGCGCTTGATCCAGCCGAGCTTGCTGATCACCGCGAGCCGCACCGCTTCGTCGGAGACGGCGAGCGGTGCGGCGACCCGCACCCGGCCAGCCGGCGGATAAACGCCGAGGTGCAGATTCTTGATGGCCTTGCGCTCTACGGCGACGGCCAGGCCTGCAACCACGAGGGAGCGGTGTTCAGTATTCATCCTGATTCTTGATCAGTTCCATGATGCGATCTACCGTGGTTTGAGGTGCATGCCCATCGTAGGCCAGTTGCGATGCATCACTCGCCGAGTCCTTGTCTTCGATAATGGCACGCACGGCGTTGAGGACCTTCTTCACCTTGAAAGCGTTTGCGCGCCAGTCGTCCTGCTTGCTGGCACGGACGGCTTCATCGACGGCGAGCACGAGCGTTTCGTCGCGACCAAGGTTGTCGAAGAGGGCACGCTTGGCCGGCGAGTTGATGGTTTTCGGATACGCGGCAGATGCGGGGCCATTTTTGGCCTGCCTGGTCAGCTCGGCGATCTTCGCCAGGTATTCCTCGTAGGCCAGCGCGTCCGCCTTCCGTTGCCCGATAAGCGCATCCAGCAGATCAGACATGCGCTCGTAGTATTTCGGATTGATCGGCGATTCGTCGATGATGAGCTTGCGGACGTTGTTTTCGATGGTTTCGGCGGCGGCGTTTTGATTTTTCCGGATGCCGTCGGGCAGGGCTTCAATGGCCGACGCCCCTCCGCGCTCCACGATGAGTTGGATGAGGGAAAGATCATCGAAGGCCGATACTTTCTCGCTCGCCTCTGCCCGGATGTAGGTGTCGATCAGGTGGCGCATCGCCGGCTCATAGCGCTTCAGGTCGATGGCGTCGCCACTGTGGTTTTTGACTTCGTCGCGGAGGTTTTCGAAGTGCGTGACCTCGGCCTTGATCGCGGCGGTTTGCGCGGGCGTGTAGCCGGCCTCTTCCATTTCGTTGGCGAGCGCGGCGTAGGCACGGACGAGAGCGGCGGTGAGTTTGTAGAGCGCGAGACGCTGCGGCTCGTTGGCTTTCAGCTGGGCGATGTTGCCATGATCCCTGGCCGAGAAATAACGGAAGAACGCGTTTTGATCTTTTGGCTTTTCCACCGGTTCGCAGAGCGCGCGGACGGCTTCGAGGGCTTCGTCGAGTTTCTCGCGGCCTTTGGCGAGGCGGTTCTCCAGCAGGCCGGCGACGTCTTCTTTCGCGTAACCATCGAGCGCACCGGAGGTATAGTCGGCGACCGCGCCTTCGAGGCTTTTGAAGAGATCCTTGTAATCGATGATGTAGCCGTAGTCTTTGTCGTCGCCGTCGAGCCGGTTCACGCGACAGATGGCCTGAAAGAGGCCGTGGTCGCGCATCTGTTTGTCGATGTAGAGATAGGTGGCGGAGGGTGCGTCGAAGCCGGTGAGCAATTTGTCCACCACGATGAGGAGCTTCATCTGGCCGGGCTCCTTGATGAATTTCTCCTTCACGGCCTGCTCGAAGGCCTCGGCCTTGTTGATCGCTTCCTCCGGCGGTTCATTGAACCAATCGGCGAGCATTTTCTGGTAGATGCCGTATTGCCGGAGTTTTTCGGTCAGGCCCTCGCCGGCTTCCTCGCCTTTGATGTCGGATGGTGAGGGTTTGTAGGAAGTGACGATGGCGCACTTGCCCTTGAGATCGGTCTCGGTGAACAGCTCGTAGAATTTGCACGCGCTGTAGATGCTGCCCGAGACGAGCATGGCGTTACCCCGGCCGCTTTGCAAGCGGTCGCAGCGATCCATGTCCATGAGGATATCGCCCACAATTTTCCTGAGACGATCCTGCGAGCTGAGCACTTTTTTCAGGGTGCCCCAGCGCAGCTTGAGCTGGGCCTTGGCCAGATCGGTCATGCCTTTGGTCTTGAGTTCGAACCACTGGTCGGTCTTCACCTGCGAGGTGAGGCTCTGGTCGATGTCGCGTGCCTCATAGCGCAGGTCCAGCACCACGCCATCGCGCACGGCTTCGTCGTATTTGTAAGTGTGGATGTAGCGGCCGAAAATTTCCAGGCTGGTCTGCTGGTCCTTTTTTAGGAGCGGCGTGCCGGTGAAACCGAAAAAGACGGCGTTCGGCAACACCTGCTTCATCGCGTCGTGCAACTGGCCCGACTGGGTGCGATGACATTCGTCGACGAACACGTAGAGATCGCCCTTGGCCACGAACCCAGCCGGGAGCGCCTTCTTCACTTCCTCGACGTAAGCCGCGATGTCGCCGACTTCCTCGCCGTCCTCGACCCCGCCGAATTTATGGATGAGCGAGCAGAGCAGCCACGGCTGGGCGAGGTTGAGCTTGGCGATGAGGTCCGCACCGCTGCGGGTGCGGTGGATCTGCTCGTTCACGCCGTTGAAGGTGTCCGCGATCTGCTTGTCCAGCTCGGTGCGGTCGGTGATGATCAGGACGCGGGCGTCGGTGCGGTTTTCCCGGATCCACTTGGCCAGCCAGACCATCGTGAGGCTTTTGCCCGAGCCCTGCGTGTGCCAGAGGATGCCGCCTTCGCGGCGCTTCACGAAGTCCTGGGCGGCGCGCACGCCGAAATACTGGTTGTGCCGGCACAGTTTTTTCGTGCCGGCGTCGAAAACCACGAAATCGTGGATCAGCTCCAGCAGGCGCGGTTTGGCGCACAGCTGGAGCAGCGCGCGGTCGAGCGGGTTTTCGACCGGACTCGCCTCCTTCCAATTGAGATAATAGCTCTCCTTGGTCTCAATCGTGCCGTAGTGCAGGCCCTGCGCGTCGCTGCCGGCCATGACGAATTGCATCGTGGAGAAGAACGGCTGGATGAATTCCTTCTTCTGGTTGTCGAGATTCTGGCGGATGCCTTCGCCGATCGAGACGATGGAGCGCTTCAGCTCGAGCACGCCGAGGGCGACGCCGTTGACGTAGATGACAACATCCGGGCGCTTCGTGCTGGCCCGGGCGTCGGCTCCGGCGACGGTGACCTCCTCGGCGATGGCGAAATGGTTTTTCTCCGGGTGCGCCCAGTCGATGAGCCAGACGGTTTGGGTGTTTTCGCCGTGCTCCGCCTTCACCTTCACGCCGTAGCGGAGGAGTTCGTACACCCCGCGGTTGCGGTCGTAGAGGCTCTTGGCGGAATTGCCGGCGGCTTTTTCGAGCACATGCAGAGCCCGCGTTATGAGCACCTCACCGACGCCGCGTCCGGCCAGCCACCGACGCAGGAGTTCTGGCTCGATGTTCCGGTTGCCGGCCCGATCCGTCCAGTCGCCGAGATAGGCGTAGCCCAGCTGTTTTTGGAACAGCTGCACCACGCGCTGCTGGGTTTTCTTTTCGATCTGGCCGATGGTGCTCATGGCATGCCCTTCAGGTGATTTTCGGTGGCGACCACCTCTGACGGTTCACCCGGGTTTCACCCCACCACGTCTCCTTCCCTTCGCTGTGCTGGTTTTCAGGCATGGAGATCGGGTTTAATCAGGAGGACAGCAGCTTGAAAAGCGCGTCGTTGATGTAGAAATTGGTGCGGCCGAGTTTTACTTTGCGCACGAAACCGGCGGCAGTGAGCGCGTTGAGATATTTGATGGCCGTTGGACGGGAGACGCCCAGGTTGCGCTCAATGAATTCAATTTTCGTGTAGGGATGCCGGAAGAGATTGTTGAGCAGGTCCTGGCTGTAGAGTTTGGGCAGTTTCTCGCGCAGGCGGTGCTTGGTCGTCTGCATGAGGTCGCGGATGCCGCGCACCTGACCCAGTGTCTCGCGGGCCGTCTCCTCCACCGCTTGCAGCATGTAGAGCACCCACGCCTCCCACGCGCCCGTGTCGCGCACGGCCTGGAGCTGTGCGTAGTAGGCCGCCTTGTGGCGGACGATGTACCGGCTGAGGTAGAGGACGGGCAGGTCGAGCAGGCCGTGCAACACGAGATGCAGCAGGTTGAGGATGCGGCCCGTGCGCCCGTTGCCGTCGTAAAACGGGTGGATGCTCTCGAACTGGTGGTGCAACACCGCCATGCGGACGAGCGGATCAGGGCCGCCCACGGTATCCTCGCCGTGGAAATGCTCCAGAAAGTTTCCCATGAGGCGGACGATTTCGTCGCCATCCTGCGGAGGCTGGTAGATGACCGCACCGGTCTCCTGGTTGCGCAGCACGGTGCCCGGCAGCTTGCGCAGGCCGGTGCGGCTCGCGAGCAGCGTGGCCTGAATTTCCCGCACGTCGTCGAGGCGCAGGAAACGTTGCTCACGCACGCGGGCAAAGCCGGCCTTGAGGGCGGTGGCGTAGCTGTGCACCTCCTTGGCGGCCACCGAGGCAAAATCGCCGGACGCGACGTCACCCCGGAAGACCTCGTCCTGCGTGGTGATGATATTCTCAATCTCCGAGGAGTCCCTCGCCTCCTGCAAAGCCAGCGTGTCGATGAGGATGGATTCGTTCGGGATCGTGCCCGCCGCACCCTTGAGTTCGGCCAACTGCCGGTGGGCCCGCGCCAATTGGCGCAGGATCGCCGGAGTCTCCAAATCTACGGATGACGGCAGGGGCAGCGGCTGGAGGGAATGGGGCACGGGTAAAGGAAACCGGCTTTTTCTTATCATATCAGCCGGACATGTAAAGAAATGAGCCGTTTTTCAGGCAGATAATCGGGCACAGGACAGCGGGCGGGTCAGATACAGGAAGCCGGTCGACCGTCCACAATTGCCTGTTAGGTGAGCGTCTGATTGCCGGTTAAACGGTGGGTTTCAGCCGAGGCGGATGCGGCCGGTCAGCAATTCCTGCATCATGCCCTGCTTGAGGGCGCGGGTCTTGGCGCGGCGTTCCTCCAGCGCCGCCAGCTCCGCGTCCATGTCCGTCAGCACCGCGGCGATGGCGGTTTGTTCAGGGAAGGGAGGAACCGGGAATTTTAGCGCAGCAGTTTCCTTCTTTGAGATTTCGAGAAAGGTTGAGCCGATGGCTCGCTCAGCCATCTCAGACTTCATCGTGAGCAGCTTATAGTAGAGGAACTCGTTACTTACGTTGGGAAGACAGACGAGTGACTTGAAACCCTGGTTCGTACAAATCTCACAACCGGCAATTCTGATTTCTCCGATGGTTGCGCGACTACACAATAGGAGCGAACCCACGGGTAGCAATCGCGCGGAGCAACTCACCAGCCCTTCTGTGGAAATTGTGCGCTCTGTCTCAGTGAGGTATTTCCCGGAGAAACCCGTGATATCGGTTGGTGTGCACCATTTGATCGAACCATTCCAATAAGAAGGTTCATTTGTCTTGGGCGTGCCACCGCTGATGATTTTTGCGAGTTCACCCAGCCGCCTCACCTCCCATTCACCGTGGAAGCCGGGGAGGCGGTGGTTGCCGGTGAGGAGCTGTTGCATGGCGGCCTGTTTGAGGTCGCGCTTCTTGGCGATGAGCTGGTCCAGAGCGCCGAGCAAGGCATCCACCTCGTTCAACGCCCCCGCAATCGCGCGTTGTTCGGGGAGCGGCGCATAAGGAATCTGAACACGGTTCAGGATTCCTTGATTCAGTGATGGCATCGTTGTCCCAATGGCATTCTGGAGTAGCCATGCCTGAACTTCGAAACGTTGAAACTGACATGCCAAATAGGGCGGGTGGCATATGCGTTGAGGACGAATGCTGATACCATCTGAGCCGAGGAACCATCCATCCTCTTTTTCTGTGACGAGCGCAGAGCGTTCCACCGCACCCTTTCTGCCGAAAACAATATCACCGGTACGCAGCACATACTGAGGCAGGCGCCGGATCACTGCGTCAGGAACGAGCGGTGTATGCTCGGTGACTTTAAAAGTACCGGCACCAACTTCGCCAACTGAGATCAGTGGAACTCCCTCACGACCGGAATATTCCTCGGCTTTTAGCAGCGTGCCGAATGGCCCAGTCTTAATCTGGCCGAGCTCCCTCATCGATTTCACTTCCCACTCTTGTGGAATCACCCCTACCTCGGTCTGCTTGTAGCCGGGCTTCACTTCCATACGGCACCCATTTTTTTGAGGTGAGCGTCGACGCGGGCGGCGAGCGTGGCGACTTCGGCGGTGAGTTTGGGCAGCGGGTTGGCGTAGCGTTCGGCGAGTTGGCGGATGCGGCTGGTGAGCGTCTGCGACACGCGGTCGAGCTCGCCTTGCACGGCGGTGGCGAGCGTGGCCACCCATTTGTCGTCCACCACGAGCGTTTTGATTTCGTCTTCGGTGAGCTTGCCGTATTTCGCTGCGACTTTTGTGAGCATGGCTTCCTGCGCGGCGCTCACCTGTGCGTTTGTGGTGGCTTCCTTTTCGCTGAGGGCGAGAAATTCCCGCAAGATTTTGATTTCACCCGGTTCGGCCACATCTGCGCCGCCTTCTTCTGCCACCGATAGTCGGGCTTTGACGCTGGCTTTGGTGAGTTTGCCGTTATCGTTTTTGGCTTCTGCGAGCAGGCCTTCCTCGCCGCCGTGTTCCTCGGCCAGCTCTTCCAGGCTCTGCGCGAGGGCGGCGGCCTCGGCTTCGAGTTTCTCGATGGCGGCTTGCTCGGTGGCAAAATAACGGGCGATGAGGAGCGCGGCGGGAATCAGGTCGGCTTTGAATTTCTGCCGGCCCACGGTGAAGTCCGGTTTCTCTTTCGTCTTCTTTTCCTTGTCCTCGACGATCAGCCGGGGCTTCGCAGCCTCACGCCAGCCATCGCTCACCAGCAGGTAAACATCGTCCTGCATTGTCTCGGTCCAGTAATCCATCAGATGCTGATAGACATCGTAGGCATCGAGCAGCGGGGCTTTCTGAAATGTTTCGAGCAATTCCTCCGAGAGCGTTTCGATGAGCGCCTTCGGTTTGTCGCCCTGGGCGATGGCTTTCAGGCGCGGCGTGTGCGTCTTCCGCCATTTCGCGAAGAGTGCGGTGACGGTGGTGTTGAAGGCGGTGAATTCGGGGTGGGCGAAGATGGCGGATTTGAGTTCGGTGGCGGGGATGCGAAGTTGGCTGTAGCCCGCCGACGGCGCGCCCAGCGGTCGCGCCCTACCCTCGGCAGGGGAAAAGAGTGCTGCGCGGACGGAGGGGAGGACTTTCCAGTAGGGGGCGAGGGCGTCGAGGTCGCGGTTGGGGATGCCGCCGCGGAGGTGGGCGTCGATATCCTGCAAATCCTCGGGCTCGGTGCTGTCGATGTAGCGCGGGAGGTTGAGGTTGAAATCGTTCTTCGGGTCGCTGATCTCGGCGAGTGGCACGAGGCGGGAATAGCGCGGGACCTCGAGCTGGCGCGTGAAGGCGTCGACGATGAGGTGGATGTCCTGGTCGCGGAGGCGGTTTTTATTGCCGTCCTTCAGGAAGCCGCGCGCGGCATCGATCATGAAGATGCCTTTGCGGGCGGCGGCGTTTTCCTTGTCGAGCACGATGATGCAAGCGGGAATGCCGGTACCGTAAAACAGATTGGCCGGCAGGCCGATGATGCCCTTGATGTAGCCGTGGCGGACGATGGCGCGGCGAATGGCAGCCTCGGCACCGCCGCGGAAGAGAACGCCGTGCGGGAGAATGACCGCGCCCTTGCCGGTGCTCTTCAGCGTGGCGAGGATGTGGAGGAGGAAGGCGTAGTCGCCGTTCTTCTGCGGCGGGATGAGCGGAACGCCGCCGATCTTGAAGCGACCGAACAGATCGTTGGCCGGATCGAAGCCGTTGCTCCACGCCTTGGTGGAGAAGGGCGGATTGGCGACGGCGAAGTCGAAGGTCTTGAGGTGGCCGGCGGCGGTCTTGAAGTAGGGCGTCGAGAGGGTGTTGTCCTGCCAGATCTCCGCCGTGGGGCAGTCGTGGAGAATCATGTTCATCTTGGCCAACGCGGCGGTGGCGTTGTCCATTTCCTGGCCGTAAAGCGTGAGGTCGTGGCCGGTGCGGCTCTTGGCCTCGTCGTGGGCCTTGAGCAGGAGGGAGCCGGAGCCGCTGGTGGGATCGTGAATCGTCTGGCTGGGGCTGGTGGCGCTGCCGATGCCGATCACCTTCGCCATGATGCGGGAGACTTCCGCCGGGGTGTAGAACTGGCCCTTGCTCTTGCCCGACTCGGTGGCGAAGTGGCGCATGAGGTATTCGTAGGCGTCGCCCAGAATATCGTCGCCCTCGGCGCGGTTGCCGCGGAAATCGAGCGAGGGATTGTCGAAGATGCCGACGAGCTTCGAGAGGCGGTCCACCATCTCCTTGCCCTTGCCGAGCTTGTCGGCGTCGTTGAAATCGGCGACATCGATGACGCCCTTGAGGTCGTTGGCCTCGGCAAGCTTGGCGATGATGATGTTGATCTTGTTGCCGATGTCCTTGTCGCCCTTCAGCGCGACCATGTCGGCGAAACCGCCGCCGCGCGGGACATCGAGGAGGTAGCCCTTCTGGCCCGCGGCCTTGTCCGAGACATATTTCACGAAGAGCAAAACGAGGATGTAATCCTTGTATTGGGAGGCATCCATGCCGCCGCGCAGTTCGTCGCAGCTTTGCCAGAGGGAGGAGTAGAGCTCGGATTTCTTGATGGCCATGGCGGGATCAACGTTGGCGCGTCACACAGCGCTCAAACTCAGTCGGACCTGAACACCTCAGGGACCGGGGTGTCGCGGCAGGGAAGAGGGAGGTCGGACATGGCTCCTTCTACTTCGCACTACCGTTAGAGGGGTGTAAAGACAACTCTACCGAAGGCCGGGTGTATCGGTGCCGCAACTCCGGTTATTGTCGTTTGTGGCAAACGACACGGCAAAGCGCCTGCTGGCGCGCATCAGACTACTCAGGGAGGCACGCGGCCTGACCCAGGAGGCTTTCGCTGAGCGGGCCGGTCTGACCTACAAGCACTATCAGCAGGTTGAATCCGGCCTGAAACCAAATTTCCGGATCGATACACTGATCAAGTTGGCCGAGGGTCTCGGGCTGAAGCTCACCGAGCTCGTCGATCTCGATGCCCCACCTCCGGCGCTGGCCGAGGACGACCAGACGAAATACGGCCACAAGGCGGCCAAAGCGGCGCGCCGGTCACCCAAGCGCGGGGCGTAAGGATCCAGATTCTCGTTCTGACTTATTTCCGTATCCGTGGAGATCCGGGTAATCTGCGGTTAAAGTGGTCTGTTGCACC
>Ga0265320_10003087_pt1 | contig 11303 bp, 8 predicted proteins | sample 4827metaG_FD_202087 | JGI IMG/M metagenome (GOLD analysis project Ga0265320, IMG submission 202087) | Rhizosphere microbial communities from Carex aquatilis grown in University of Washington, Seatle, WA, United States - 4-8-27 metaG | ecosystem: Host-associated > Plants > Roots > Rhizosphere >...
CCCGCGTTACCGCCGACCATGATCACGAGCCGGGCCTCCTTGGCGCCCACGTCACCGCCGGACACAGGGGCATCGAGTGCGATGAGGCCCTTTGCGGCTCCGGCTGTGGCGATGCGTTGCGCCAGCCGCGGGCTGGAGGTGGTCATGTCAATGAGCACGGTGCCGCGCTGCGCGTGGACCAGTATGCCGGTGGAACCGAAGTAGGTCTCCTCCACGTCGGCGGGAAAACCCACGATGGTTATCACGAATCCAGCCGGTGCGGCGGCGGCCCCGGCACTGTCGTGCCAGTGCGCTCCGGCGTCGAGCAGCGGCTGTGCCCGGGCCTTGGTGCGGTTGAACACATGCAGCGTGTGCCCGGCCTTGAGCAGGTGTCCGGCCATGCTGCGGCCCATGACGCCCGTGCCGATGAATGCGATGGTGGCCATATGTGGCCAAACCTCGGAACAGTTTTCCGGGCGGGAGGCGATGCTAAATCGGGCTCGCCGCTCCGCGCGTCCGGCCCAAGGCTCACCCGGCGTGCAAATCCTCAACGTCCTCGCCCCCGTCTTCCTGATGATTGCGATCGGCGCCGGGTTGCAGGTGAGCAAGTTTGTATCGCCTGATTTTTTGAAGGAGGCCAACCGCGTGACTTACTGGCTGGGCCTGCCGGCGCTGCTCTTTTCCCAACTGGCGGGCTCGTTTCACAATGCGGGCGGGGCGGGGCTCATGCTCAGCGTGATGTTGCTGGCAACCTGCGCGCTGATCGTGATCGCTTACGGGGTGGCTTGGCTGTTGCAAGTGCCGGGGGCGGCGGCCGGCACGTTCGTGCAGGGCGGATTTCGCGGGAATCTGGCGTTTGTCGGCCTGCCGATCATTTATTCCATGCCCGATGCCCCGCTGGCCTGGGGGGTGTCGTTGCGGACGGCGGCGATCCTGACGGTCGCGCCGATGATGGTGTTCTACAACACGGCCGCCGTGGTCGTGCTGCTGCTCAGCCAGCACAAGTTGAGCTGGCGCATGGTGCGGCCGTTCACGAAGCAGCTGGCGACCACGCCCCCGCTGCTGGCGACGTTTGCGGGCATGGGATTTGCCCTGATGGGGTGGACGCTGCCGGCGGCGGTTGACAAGACTTTCACGGCGCTCGGAGAGATGGCGCTGCCGCTCGGCCTGCTTGGGGTGGGCGGCTCGCTCGTGACGGTTCGCCTCGGCGGGGTCTGGCGCAAACCGCTGGCCAGCGCGCTGGTCAAGACGCTGGTGTCACCCGCCCTGGGCTGGGTGGTGGGACGCGCTCTGGGGCTGGGCGGATTGGAACTGAAGGTGGTGATGATCCTCATGGCGTGCCCGACCGCCATCGTTTCCTATACCATGGCGCTGGAGATGAAGGGCGACGAGGCGCTGGCCTCGGGCTCCATCGTGCTGAGCGTGGTGACCTCGCTGGTCTCGCTGGCGGTGGTGGTCGGATGTTTTTAGGGCGGGGCGGTGCACCTCACGAATGTCAACTAATAGTATACTTGGGCAGGCGGGGCGCCCAAGTATACTATTAGTTGACATCGGCTCATGCCCGGTGCCTGGACCGGGCAGGTTTGCCGGGTGGGGCAATGGATCCCGCCGTTTACGGGATGCGCAGATCGGTGCCGATCCGCAGCACGCCGTCGGGGCCGATTTTGTCGCGGTTGGCGTTGTAGATTTCCTGCCAGCGGTTCGCCGTGCCGTAGTAGTGCTGGCTGATCCGGGAGAGCGAATCACCGGCGGCCACGACATGGACGCGCGCGGTCGGGATGGTGGCTGGCGCAATCTTCACCGGACCGGGGGCGCCGGTGCTGCGGGCGAGCATGGTCTTGAGCTGGTAATTCTCTCCGGCCAGCACCGCATTGGCGCCCTGGATCTGCTGCAACAGGGCGCGGGTGGCAGCCAGGTCGCTGGCGTTCTGTGCGGTTGAGTGCTGCAGGGCGGTGAGCGATTCGTTCAGGCGGGAAATCTCGGCCTGGGAGGCGCCGCTGCTGCTTTGGGCCCCGGCCTTCAGTTGTTCCACTTCGCTGGTGAGTGTGGCGACCTGCGCGGCGAGCGTGTTGCGTTCGGCCGTCACGGTCCCGGCGGCCTGACTGGCCTTGGCGGCTTGGGCATCGCGTTCCTGTTCCAGCAGCGTGTAGCCGCGCAAGGCAGTGGCCAGCTTGTCTTCGGTTTCGGCCAACTGCTTCTGCAGATCTGTCGGGTTCGCTTCGGCAGCGACCGGGGCGGCTTTGGCCTGTTCGGCCGCATGCAGTGAAGTTTGGGTGTCGGCCAGCTGGCGTTTGCTGTCGGCCAGGGCGGTTTCCAGCTCGACCACGCGGCTGGCCAGATTGGGATAAACGGGGGCGTTGCCGTGCTTGGAGGCCGCCAGTTGCGCCTCGAGTTCGCTCACCCGGCCCGACAAATCAGGATAAACCGGAGCGGCCGGTTTGGCCGCCAAGGTGGCTTGGAGATTGCTGAGTTGCGTTTCAAGTTCGCTGACTTTGCCCGAGAGATCGGGGTAGGCGGGCGCGGCGCTTTTTGTCGCCAGCGAGTTTTGCAGGCTGGTGACCTGCGCCTGGGTCTCCTCCTTCGCCTTGGTCAACGCGTTTATTTGTTCCTTGGCTTGGCTGGCTTCAGAGGACACGGAAGCCAGACTGCTTTGCAACCCGGTGGTCTGGGTTTCCAATTCCTTGATCCGGCTGGCGTCGGCCGTGGAGTCCCGCAGTTGTTTGCCAGAGTCGGCCAGCAGCTTTTGCATGCGTTCGCGGTCGGTGCGCAGCTGGGCCACTTCGCCGGCCAGTTCGGCCACCCGGCCGGACAATTCATCGCGTTCGCGGCGGAGCTGCGCGTCGTCGCCGCCCTTGGTCTTGGTGGCATTCTGCTGCGCGGTGGTTGCGTCCGCCAGTTGCCGCTGCAATTCGGCTTGCGCGGTGCCGGCGGCGGCGAGCTGCCGGGCTGATTCCGCCACCGTGGACTCCAGTTCATTGACTTTGCCGGAAAGATCGGGATAGGCGGGGGCGGAAGATTTTTCCGCGAGCGCGGTCTTTAGCCGGGCGATTTGCTCAGTCGCGGCGTTCAGATCGGCGGTGCTTTGCTTGCTGGCGGTCGCGGCGGTCTGCGCGGCGGTGTCGGCCTGCTGATTGGCCGCAGCCAGCTTCGCCTCGAGTTCGTTCACGCGACCCGAAAGATCGGGGTAGGCGGGCGCGGAGGACTTCGCCGCGATTGTGTTTTGGGCTTGTTTCAACTCGACCTGAAGGTTGGCGGCGAGATTGGCATGTTCCTCCGCGGTCAAAGTCAGCTCCGAGAGACGCGCCGTGGCGGTTGCGACAGCAGCTTGCAGTTCGCCTCTCTGGGTTTCGAGCTCGTGAACCTTGCCGGAAAGATCGGGGTAGGCGGGTGTCGTGTTCTGCGCATTGGCCAGTTGCTTCTTTTCCTGTTCCAGTCGGGCAATGGTTTCGCGCAGTTCATTCTGTGCAACGCGGGCGGCGTCACGTTCGGACGTCAGCCCGTTCGCCTGGGCCTCCGCGTCTTCCTTCGCCTTGGTCAAGGCGGTCACTTGTTGCTTTGCCTGGCTGGCTTCTGAAGACAGGGCGGCGAGGGAGGTCTGGAAACCGGCGGCCTGCGTTTCCAGTTCCTTGACGCGGCTCGCGGTGTCGGCCGAGTCCCGGAGTTTCCTGCCGGAGTCGGCCAGGAGTTTTTGCATGCGCTCCCGGTCAGATTGCAAGGTGGCGAGATTCTCTGCCAGATCCGTAATCTTGGCAGAAAGCGCATCGCGCTCCTGCCGCAGGGTGGCGGATTGTTTTTCCGCGGCGGCAACTTTCTGTCCCAACTCGGCCAGTTGTCGCGAGGTCTCGGCCGAGGGGGCTTGCGCCGTTGTGAGCCGGTTCTTTTCCTGCTCGAGTTTCGTCAGGGCGCCCCCGAGTTCATTTTGTGCGGTGCGCGCCGCGTCGCGTTCAACAGTCAGGGTGCCAATCTGGGCCTGGGCGTCCTCCTTAGCTTTGGTCAGCGCGGCCAGTTCCTTGGCTGAAGCGGCGGCGGAATTCGTCAAGACCGCGACCTGGCCCTCCAGCTCGCCGACCTTGCCGGACAAATCCGGGTACAACGGAGTGGCAGGTTTCTCGGTCGTGGCTTTCTCCGCGGCGGCCAGTTTGGTTTCGAGTTCGGTGACCTTGCCGGACAGGTCGGGATAGGCGGGGGCCGCGGGGCGCGTGCGGAGTTTGTCGGCCTCGGCCTGCAAGGCACTGGAGGATTCCTGCGCCTGGTTCATGGCGATATCAGCCTGCTTGAGTTTTTGTCCCAGCAACTGGACGTCGCTTTGGGCGGCTTGCAATTGGGTGTCGCGCTCCAACAACTGGGCTTTCAATGCGTCAGCGGCCTTGGTGGTGTTGCTGACCGTGTCGCGGACGCCGGCGAGCTGCGATTCGAGTTCGCTCACCCGGCCGGACAGGTCGGGATAAGCCGGCGCGGATGGCCTGGCCGCAAGCTTTTCGTTCAGGCCGGCCACTTCCTTTTGCAGGCGGCCACGGTCGGCCTCGCCCGCCTCGGCCCGCTGGCTGGCGGCGGCGAGGGACGACTCAAGCTCGCGCAAGCGGGCGGCGCCGGCGTCCTTGGTCGCGAGTTTTTTCTCGAGCGCGGATTTTTCCTCCGTGAGTTGCTGCAGGCGGCTGGTGAGTTCGCCCTGGCTGGTGCGCAATTGCGCGAGTTCCGTCTCGCGAGCCTTGAGCTGGGCGGCGGTTTGCTGACCCGAGGAGGCAACCCGCGACTGGGCCTCCGCAAGTTTCTGCTGTGAATCGGCGAGCTGGGTGTTGAGCGATTCGATCTGGCCGTTGGCCTTCCGTGATTGCTCCGCCAGGTCGGCTTTCGCCTGGGTCAGTTCCGCTTGCATGGCCGCGAGCTGGCTGGTCGCAGCCTTGAGGCCCTCGGTCTGGCGCCCGGTTTCGCTGGCGGCGCTTTGGGCGGCGGCCAGCTTCTGCTCCAGCGCGGCTTTCTGGTCGTTGACCTTGTTCAGGGTGTCCTCGACCTGGCGGCCAAAGTTGCGGGAGGCTTCGAGCTCGGCGGCCGCAGCCTGCAACTCGCGGGTCTTCTGGTCATTGACCTGGTTGAGTGTGTCCTCGACTTTGCGCCCGAAGGCGCGGGAGGCCTCAAGTTCGCTGGTAACAGACTGCAATTCGCGGGTTTTCTGCTCGAGCACCGCGGAATCGGAGGCGGGCCGGGGGGCCTGTTCCAGGGCCGCGAGCGATTGCTTCGCGCGGGCCAGCTCGGTGGCGGCGGCCTCGGCGTTGCGCACGAGTTCGCCGATACGGGTTTCGGAAGCCCGGGCGCTTTCCTGGGCTGCGCGGGCGGCCTCGCCGGCACTGTGCGCATCTTTTTCCGCCTGGGCCGCCACGGTTTGCAGCCGGTCGCGGTCGTTGCGCAGTGTGGCCGTCTCGGTGGAAAGCTCGGTGAGTTTGGTGGAAAGCGTATCGCGTTCCTGGCGCAGACGCATGAGGTCCGGGGCCGTTTGGGTTTTCGCCTCGGCCAGCTCGGCTTTCAGTCCTTCGATTTCCTTTAAGGCTTGGGCCACTTCACTGCTCAGCTGTTTTTTTTCGGCGGCAAGGGCGTCCAGATCGACGGCGGGTGCGACCGGCGCGGGCTCAGAGGCCGGTGGAGTGGGCCTGGCTTCGGGGGTGACGGCCACCGGGGTCTGCTTGGGAGCCGGTGCGGTGCGGGTGACCGGAGCGGGCGCCGCCTTGACGACCGCCGTGCCTTTGCGCTCGGCCAGCCGCTGTTGGGCTGCTTCAAAAGAGGCTTTGTCCAGGGAGGCGACGACATTGTCGAGTGCGCGGCCCCGGGCGCCGTTTTCGCGGGCGAGGGACAGCCAGACAAAGGCTTCAATGGGATCAGCGGCGATCCCGCGACCCTCGGCATAGGCAAGGCCGAGGTTGTATTGGGCGATGCCGTTCCCTTTTTCCGCCTTGGCGCGGAGCGCGGAGACTTCGCTGCTTTCCTGGGCGGGAGCAACGGGGCCGAGCATGGATAAGAACAAGGCGGCGGCGAGCAGGCGGAAAGTTTTCATGCGGCGGGCGGAAGTGTGGCTGGATACAATTGCCCGGCTAGACGCCCGGCTGCAAGCCCGCCCTTTCCCCTTTTTGCTGAACGACGGCGCACGAGCCGGGGCTAAACAGCCGGCAGTAGCAGTTGCAGGCTGCGTCGCACTGCAGCACAGTCCGTCTCGGCCAACCGGCCGGCCTTGCGGAGCACGAAACGTTCATCGAGCGTGAACAGTTTCATTCGCACCACTGAGGCATGAGGCAGTCCGGCGGCGCGGAGATCGGTCAGCTCAACGTCGAGCGGCCAGCCGCGATTCTCCCGGCTGGTGATCATGGCGCAGACAAGATGGGCGATCCGGTCTTGGAACTGTTCGGCGGACAATACGAGCGCCGGACGGCGCTTCACCGCGGCGCTGTCGGTGAAAGGGAAGGGAACGACCACGACATCGAACGGCCTAAAGGTCACGGTAGGCACGCTCGTCGTGCGAGGAATGCCACTCATCCTGCAGGGTCTCGGCTACCGCGCCGGCAAAGACATGGTCCACCGGTCGCGCTTTCTGGAGATAGATGAGACCGTCCTTGAATTTGAAGGCCACGGAGTCACCGGCTTTCAGCCCCAGCTTTTTCCGCACCCGGCCCGGGATCGTGGCCTGACTCTTGCTAGTGAGCTTGCTGACGGAGAGGGTTTGCATGACAGGTAAGACTGGTATTACCAGTCTTACCTTGTGTCAAGCGGCGCCACGCAAAGGGCTCGGTTGACGAGCAGCCGACGGACTTGGCGGTAGTCGCCGTGATCCAGCCAGCCGAGCCGCTTGCAGATATGGGCGTAGCGTTTGTTGCCCCGCGGTTTCAGGGCGCGGTCCTCGCGATCGGCGGCGCGGGCAATCCGGCGTTGGGCGACAAGGCTCATCCGGCCGCCGGAAAGCTTTTCACCCTGCCGGGCTATTCCGCGGGCACGATGCAGCTTCGTGATCAGGCCGAGGTTGAGGTCGCGCTTGGCGTCGAAGCTCAGATAGGCCGGGATGAAAATCTGCGTGCCGTGCGGCGTGACGACGACTGAGGGCTTGAGCAGGAGCGGTCGGCCGCGGCCCACGCCCCAGAGGCAGTATTTCCAGCAGAGCAAGTCGAAGCAGGCTTGGAAGCGCTGAGCGCGGGTGCGGAATTTCGCACCGCCGTCGCGCACCCAGTTGCGTTCGGGAATGAGTGTGCTTGACCAACAGCCCTTTGTTGACCGGCATTGCCTGTGCGCAAGTGATAGGTGATTTCAAAGGAGGATTGCTGGGACATGCGTCACTTTAATCCCATACGCCTTTGTGGGTGAGGACAAAGTTTGGGGACAATCCGCGTCCGTTTCTTGCATCTATGATTTGGCGCGTTCGACAGCGCGGTGCCATTCGGCGAGCAGCCGGCGGCTGGCGGCGGCCGGGGCGTGCGCCTGGAAGATGCGGTCGACCTGCCAGAGTTTGGCAATCTCCCCGCGGTTTTTCCAGTAGCCGACCGCCAGACCGGCCAGATAAGCCGCGCCAAGTGCGGTCGTCTCCGTGGTGTGCGGGCGGACGACCGGGACGCGGAGCAGATCGGCCTGGAATTGCATGAGCGCATTGTTCCCCACGGCGCCACCGTCCACGCGCAGCTCGCGCAACTTTCGTCCGGCGTCGGCCTCCATCGCGCGGAGCAGGTCGGCGCTCTGGTAGGCGATGCTTTCCAGCGCGGCGCGGGCGAGATGCGCCGCATTGCTGCCGCGGGTGAGACCGGTGATGACGCCGCGGGCGCCGGCGTCCCAGTGTGGCGCGCCGAGTCCGGCAAACGCGGGCACGAGGTAAACCCCGCCATTGTCCTTCACCCGGGCGGCGAGTTTTTCCACGTCCACACTTTTCACGATGAGTCCGAGCCCGTCGCGCAGCCATTGCACGACCGCACCACCGATGAACACACTGCCCTCGAGCGCGTATTCGATCCGACCGTCGAGCTTCCAGGCGATGGTGGTCAGCAACTGGTTCTGCGAGACCACGGGTTTCGGGCCGGTGTGCATGAGCAGGAAACAGCCGGTGCCATAGGTGTTCTTGGCCATGCCGGGGGACCAGCAGGCCTGGCCGAAAAGCGCGGCTTGCTGGTCTCCCGCGATGCCGCTGATCGGCACGCCGCGCAACGCGGGCAGGGCGGAAACTTCGCCGAAAACTCCGCTGCTCGCCCTGACTTCGGGCAAAACCTCGCGCGGGATGCGGAGCAGGCGGAGCAATTCCTCATCCCAGCCGCCCGTGCGGAGATTGAGCAGGAGGGTGCGGGAGGCGTTGGAGACATCCGTGGCGTGGATGCGGCCGCCGGTCAGCTGCCAGAGCAACCAGGTGTCCACGGTGCCGAAGGCGAGTTCGCCGCGCGCCGCGCGCCGGCGGGCTCCGGGGACATGGTCGAGCAGCCAGCGGAGCTTGGTGCCGGAGAAATAAGGATCAAGCAGCAGGCCGGTCTTCCGGCGGAAAACCGGCTCCAGGCCATGGGTTTTAAGCTTCAAACAAAGATCCGCCGTGCGGCGGTCCTGCCACACGATGGCCCGGTGCAGCGGCCGGCCGGTGCGCCGGTCCCACAGCAGGGTGGTCTCGCGCTGGTTGGTGAGGCCGATGGCCGCAATGTCTTTTCCTGTCAGATTGGCCTCGGCCACGGCGGCCAGCGCGGTGCGGCGGGTGGTGCCCCACAAATCCTGCGGAGCGTGCTCGACCCAGCCGGGGCGGGGGTAGTGCTGCGCGAATTCCTGCTGGGCCGTGGCGACAGCGCGTCCGCGCCGGTCAAAGACGATGGCGCGGGAGGACGTGGTGCCTTGGTCGAGGGCGAGGACGTAGGGCATGGGGTGCCAGTCAGGGTGGCGGAGGAAGCCGCTGCCGCCAATCCACAAATCAAATGTCGGGCGCCGCAGGCCGGGCTTGCCAAACTGGTAAGCTAGCTTACCATCGCATTTTTATGTCCGCTCTCCGGCCCAAACCTGAAACCAATCTCGGCTTCCTCCTCGCGGACATCAGCCGGCTGGCGCGGAAGGAGTTTGACCGCCGGGTGCGCGACCTGGGGTTGACGCGGGCGCAATGGCTCTTCCTCCGTTACCTGGCCCGGCGGCCCGGTTGCACCCAAAGCGAACTGGCGGAACTCCTGCAGATGGAAAAAATCACCGTCAGCCGCCAGGCCGACCGACTGGAAAAGGCAGGCTGGATCCGGCGCAGTGATCATGCGGCGGACGGGCGAGCCTATCATCTCGCACTGACTCCCCGAGCCGGGCGCATCACCAGCAGGCTGGAAGAGCGCGCGACCCGGTTGCGGGGTGACTATCTGCAGGGTCTGCCCCCGACCCGCCGCTTGGCGCTTTTGGCGGACCTCACCCTGATCAAAGCCAACCTCCTGCGCCTGGATGCCCGAGTTCGCCAATAACTTTCCATGAATCTGCGCAACCTCTCCCTGCTCTCGACCACCATTGCCCTGGCGTTGCTGACGCTGGCGGCCGGCTGCAGCCGTTCCTCCGCCACCGCGGCGGCCGCCGCGCCTGCCATCCCGGTGCAGGTGGCCGTGGCCGTGCAGCAGGATATGCCGCGCCGCATCGAGTCCATCGGAGCCGTGCAGGCCTTGCGCATGGTTGCCATCAAGTCGCAGGTGGACGGCATCATTGCCCGGGTGCATTTTCACGAGGGCGACGACGTGCAGGCCGGCGACCTGCTCGTGACGCTGGACCAGCGGCCTTTTGAAAACAGCCTGCGCATCGCCCGGGCCGACCTCGTCAACGCCCAAGCCGAAGCGGTGCGGGCCCAGGCCGACGCCGAGCGTTATACGCGACTCGACCAGCAGGACGCCATTTCCAAGGAGCAGTTCGCGCAACTCACGACGAAGGCCCAGACCACGCGCGCCCAGGCCCAGGCTCAGGAGGCGGCCGTCGCCAATGCCGAATTGCAGTTGGGCTACACCCAGATCCGGGCCCCCATCGCCGGGCGCACGGGCCAGCTTCTGTTGCATGAAGGCGCGCTCCTGAAGGCCAATGACAACAGTTTCACGCTCGTTACCATCAACCAACTTGCGCCGGTCGCGGTGGCTTACGCCGTGCCGGAAGGGACGCTCGACGAGATCCGCACCGCTTTTGCCGCCGGATCAGCCACGGTGATTGTCACCGATCGCAATGCCGGCATCACCCGGCAGAACGGCCGCCTGGAATTTATCGACAACGCGGTCGATGCCAGCACCGGCATGATCACCTTGAAGGCGGTTTTCCCCAACGGGGACCAGGCGCTCTGGCCCGGCCGGTTCGTCAATGTGGTCACCCAGGTTGGCGTCGACACCGGGGCCATCGTCGTGCCCTCGACTGCGGTGCAAAACAGCCAGAGCGGTTCGACCGTCTATGTGCTGAAGGCCGACCAGACCGTCGAACTCCGCCCGGTGAAGGTCGCGCGCACGGCTGGCGACAGCACCTTGCTCACCGACGGGATCAAGGCCGGGGAGACCGTGGTCACCGACGGCCAGCTGCGTCTGCTGCCCGGCATGAAAGCCGAGCCGCGGGCGGCCTCCGGGGCTGCGCTTGACGCGCACCCGGCTGCTCCGTCCGGCAAATCCTGAGGGACTCGCGATGAACCTCCCCGAGCTTTGCATCCGCCGGCCGGTGATGACCACGCTGCTGACCGCCGCGTTGTGTATCTTTGGCTTGCTGGCCTACCGGCTCCTGCCGGTCAGCGACCTGCCCACCGTGGACTTTCCCACCATCGTGGTCAGCGCCGCGCTGCCGGGGGCCACGCCGGAGACGATGTCCAGCGCCGTCGCCACCGTGCTCGAGCAGCAGTTCTCGACCATCGCCGGCGTCGACTCGATGACCTCCAGCAGCGGCACCGGCAGCACCCAGATCACGCTGCAGTTCGTGCTTGAGCGCAACATCGACGCCGCGGCGCAGGACGTGCAGGCCGCCATCGCCGCCGTGCAACGCCGCCTGCCCAACGAGATGCCGGCGCCGCCTTCCTTCCGCAAAACCAACCCGGCTGACCAGCCCGTTCTCTTCCTCGTCCTCGGTTCGCCCACGCTGCCGCTCTCGGTGGTTGATGAATACGCCGAGACGATGATGGCGCAGCGCATCTCCAGCGTCGACGGCGTCTCGCAGGTGCAGGTGTTCGGTGCGCAGAAATACGCGCTGCGGGTCCGGCTCGATCCGCGCCTGCTGGCCAGCCGTGGCATCACCCTCGACGAGGTGAGCACGGCGCTCAGCGCGCACAACGTCAACCAGCCGACCGGCCTGCTCGACGGCTACCGCCAGTCGGTGCAGATCCTCGCCAGCGGCCAGTTGGCCAACGC
>Ga0265320_10003088_pt1 | contig 11302 bp, 11 predicted proteins | sample 4827metaG_FD_202087 | JGI IMG/M metagenome (GOLD analysis project Ga0265320, IMG submission 202087) | Rhizosphere microbial communities from Carex aquatilis grown in University of Washington, Seatle, WA, United States - 4-8-27 metaG | ecosystem: Host-associated > Plants > Roots > Rhizosphere >...
TGGGTTGACAGGACTCAGCTTTGTTTCCGCCGGGCAAGATTGAAATGAGCGGATTTCCCGGGTATCGGATGATCATGCAAACCCTGCGCCGCAACCTGCTGATCGCCGGCTGGCTCGCGGCCGGCCTGACCGCCCGCGCTGGCGACCAGGCGAATCCGGTCCCCCTCGATGGCGTGATCGATTTCCACGCGCATTCGGCGCCGGACGTGACGAGCCGTTCGGTCTCCAGCTTTCAGGTGATCCGGAACGCCAAGGCGGCCGGCATGCGGGCCGTCGTGCTCAAGAATCACTATGTCTCGACGGCGGCGCTTGCTGAGCTGGCGATGCTGGAGGTGGGCGGCATCCAGGTCTATGGCGGGATCGTCCTGAACCGATCCAACGGCGGCATCAACCCGGAGGCGGTCCGCAGGATGGTGGAGGTGGAGGGCCATCGCGGGAAGGTCGTCTGGCTTCCGACCTTCGACGCGGAGAACCAGGTCAGGTTCGACCACACCGGCCGTTCGTTCGTCCCCGTGGTCAAGGATGGCCAGCCGGTGCCCGCGATGGCCGACATCTTCAGGCTGGTGGTGGCGAATGACCTCATTTTCGCGACCGGGCATTCCTCGCCCGCGGAATCTCTGATCCTGCTCGCGGCGGCGCGCGACGCCGGCGTGAAGCGGATGCTGGTGACCCACGTGCTGTCTTCCTCCACCCGCGCCACGATCGAGCAGATGAAGCGCATGGCCGGGCTGGGCGCCACGCTGGAGGTCGTCTGGCTGGCGCACCTCGGGAACAATCCATTGCCCGTGGCGGTTTGCGCCCAGGCGATCCAGGCCGTGGGCGCGGAGCATTTCCTGATGTCCTCGGACCTCGGCCAGCCCGGCAATCCCGTGCACACCCAGGGCCTCCGGGACTTCATCACCGCGCTCAAGGCCAATGGGATCAGCGATCGGGAAATCGACCTGATCACCCGGAAGAATCCCGCGCGCTTGTTGGGCCTCGATTAGGCTTACCGCTGGCAGCCCGGTCAGGCCGAGGTTTGCCAAGCCTCCGTATTCCAGTCTCGGCGGGGAGGAGCCGATGGGATTGACTCCGGCGGATCATGGAACCTCGCCCGACGCCGATTGGAAACCGCGAAGGCTACGACCTTTGGTCGTCAGCCTACGATCGGTATCCCAATCCCACCGTGGCGATGGACGAGCGCCATTTTCCGCCGCGCTGGGCGCACCTCCGGGGCCGTCGCCTCCTGGAGGTCGGCTGCGGCACCGGTCGGCACACGGTCAAGCTGGCCGTCCAGGGCAACCGGATCACGGGCCTGGACCTGTCGCCCGGCATGCTCAAGGTCGCGCGGGAGAAGCTGGCGGATTTTCCCGACGTGGTTCTGATCGAGGGAAACTTTCTGGCGGAACCGGCGCCCTGCCCGGGACCGTTCGATGCCATGGTGGCGGCCTTGGTCCTTGAGCACCTGCGCGACCTGCCGGCGTTTTTCGGGGCCGCCCGCCGGCTCCTCGCTTCAGGCGCGGAGCTTCATGTGTCCGAGATTCATCCGGCGCGGACTGCCGCCGGGATCCTCGCCCATTTCAAGACCGCCGATGGGCGGCAGTTCGACCTAGACAGCGTGCCGCACCCCGAGGGGTCGATCGAGGCGGCGGCGGCCGCGGCGGGATTTCAGCTGAGGGCGGTCGGGGATGCCTTCGGGGACACGGAGCTGGCCGCCATCAACCCCAAATGGGAGAGGTATGTCGGGCTTCCCATGATCAGGATGTGGTGCTGGCTGGCCGCGGGCTCCTGACGGAGGGATTTCAGCAACGGGGCCGTCCGCTCCGATCAGAAATCGAATTGGTCGATGTTCCCCTTGTCGAAGACGAAGGGTTTGCCCAGGAGAATCTGGTCTCCGGTGACCTGGAAGGCGCCGAGCGAGCCGGCGGCGAGGGTGCGGTCGCCGGCCTTTAGGTCCCCTTTGATCAGCGCGACCGCCGCCCGGAGGGTGAGGCTGCCCAGGTCCTCGGTCCGCCAGAGGATGATGTTGTTGGTCACGCCCTCGTGCACATAGCGCTTGTTCTCGTTGGGGAGACCGAGGCCGATCACCTTCACCTGGCCGACCTTGCCCGCCTCCTTCACCGCCTGGGCGGCGCCGGGAACCCCGGGCGAGCAGATCGCCATGATCAGTTTCAGGTCGGGATAGCTCTTGAGCAGGTCGGCCGTCTCGACGCGGGCCTTCTCGATGTTGTCGTCGCAGGGGCGGATCGCCACCATCCTGATCCCCGGATAGGCCTTGTTGCGCTCGTCGATCCAGCGCCGCCAGCCGTTCTCGTTGGCCGAGGTCAGGTTGGCGGTGATCATGGCGTATTGTCCCTCGCCGCCGCAGAGATGGGCGGCGTCATCCATCAGGGCCGTGCCGATGCTTTCGGCCGTGGCCTGGTTGACAAAGAAAGCGCGGGCGTCGGGCTGGGCGTCGGCGTCGTAGGTGATGACCTTGATGCCCCGGCTCTCGGCCCGGCGGAGGGCCGCCGAGAGGCGGTCCTTGTCATCGCAGGCGGCCGCGATCGCATCCACGCCCCGGCCGATCCATTCGTCGACAATGGCGTCCTGCCGGGCGGGATCCGGCTCGGCAGGTCCCCCGAGGATCAGGTCGACGCCCAGTTCGGCGGCGGCCTTCTGCGCCCCGTGGTAGCAGGACATGAAGTAGACGTTGTTCGTGCCGATGACGAGAAAGCCGACGGTGGGGCGCTTTTCCGCGCCGAGGGCCGCCGGGCGGAGGAGGAGGGCGAGCGCCAGGGCGCCGGTGAAGAGCAGGGGGTATTTTTTCATGGGGCGGCAAATCCTGAAGGCACAGACAACTCGAAAACCTGCGGAAGGTCTACCCGTTAACGCCCTTCTCCGTTGACACCTCCGCATCCCCAAAGGTGACACTGGGGCTGCCATGACCGCTTCAGCCGAGCTGCCGCACTTTCACGTCGTCGGCTTTACCGGCCATCGGCGGCTGGAGAACGGCCCCGGGGTGGCCGGGGCGATTCGGGAGGCGATCACCGCCCTGCGCCGGGAGGCGCCCGGCGAGTGGATCGGTCTGTCGTCGGCCGCCGCCGGCAGCGATGCACTGTTTGCCCGCGAAGTGCTCGCCCAGGGCTGGGCGTGGCAGGTCGTGCTTCCACTCGCGTTGTCGGAATTCAAGCAGGACTTCGATCAGGTCGAGTGGGCCGAAGCCGAGGCCCTGCTCGCCCAAGCCGAGCAGGTCCGCATCCTCACCGAAATGGGCGCGCGCGAGGATGCCTTTCTCGATGCGGGAATGGAGACGGTCCATGATGCTGACATCCTGCTGGCGGTTTGGGATGGCGAGCCGGCGCGCGGTAAGGGCGGCACGGCCGATGTCATTGCCTACGCGCGTGACCTGGGCCGGCCGCTGGTCATCATCGATGCCCAGACGCTGGCCGTCCGGAGGGAGAATTGGTCGGCCTTTGCCGCGCACGACCATGACCTGGAATATTTCAATGGACTGCCGCCGGCGCCGGCCTCGGCCGGTGGCGCGGCCAATCCGTTCGGCGCGCCCGACGAGATCCTTTCCTTCCAGCGCAAGGTGGATCACGTGGCCAGTCGCGGGGCGCCGCAGTTCCGCCGGCTCATCGCCTCCACGACCTTGCTGCATGTCCTGGCGACGCTGATCGCGGCCGCGGGCCTTGCCTTCGCCCTGGAATGGCCGGTGCTGCCATGGATGAAGCTCCTCTGCCTGGCCGGCGCGCTGGGAGTGGCGCTTCTGCTGCGGAAGCAGGGGGCCCACCATCATTGGGTTCGATGCCGGCTGGCGGCGGAGTTCTGCCGGTCGGCGCTTGCCACCTGGGGCCTGCCGCGGGCGGCGCTGCTCTTTGCCGAGCTCGACCTCCCGGGCCTGCGGCTCCTGACGCGCGCCCTCCAGGTGCTGCATCGCCGGGCCGGCGGCGCCACCCCGGTGCCGATGGAGGAATTCAAGCGGCTCTATCTGCTGCATCGGGTCGACGACCAGCTGAACTACTACGAGCACCGCCTGGCCAAGGCGCTGCCCCAGCTTGTCTGGCTGCGCGCCGGCTTCTGGTGCTCGACCTTGGCGGCCATCACCTGCACGGCGGCCTACGCGCTCCATCGGATCTGGGATTTCGCCGGAATCCCGCCCGCGGCCGAGCAATGGCTCTTCCATTTCCTCCCCATTTCCCTGCCGGTCGTCGCCGCGGCGCTCATTTCCCTCATTTCGATCAACGACCTCCATCGCCGGGTGGCCCGGTACCGGGAGATGTGCGCGGCCTTGCGGACCGCCCGCAAGCAGATCGCCTTCAGCCGCACCTGGAACAGCCTGGAGCGAATCGTCCAGAGAACGGAGCAAACCCTGCTCCAGGAAGTGATCGAATGGCACTCCATCACCAGCTTTGCGGAATCGCACTGAGGCCGCGACCGGTGGGCATCATTGTTTCGGAACCGCGCACGTTCGCGCTCTGGGCCGTGATTTCGTGCGGCGCGCTGGCGTTCTTCGCCCGGCGGTGGCAAATGAGCCTTGGGCGCAAGGGCCGGCCGGGCCCGGCCGGCCCCTGGGCATCGCTCGCCGCGTCTACCTCGCTGCGACCATCGCCGGGCTGAGGGAGACCAGCTCAATGCCCAAGCCGTGGCCCAGGTTGCGGCTGTATTGTTTGTCCGCCGCGTTGTTCCAATGCTCGTGCACGCCCAGGCTTGTCAGCGGCTTTCCCGTCTTGTCCGGATCGTAGGGGTGCTTTGACCCCGGCTGACCGGCGAGCGCCATCTCGTGGAGATAGTTGTCGACCGCGCCGGTGACGATCTTGGCAAGCGTCGGTTCATTGCGCAGGAAGTCCAGCGCCACGGAATCGATGGCCACGCCGTCCTGCGCCGCGAGCAGGCTGGACGTCCAGTGCCGGTTGAACGGCGCGCTCTCCCATTGGCACGAGGGATCCAGCCGGTATTCGTTGTGCTTGGTCGCATAGAGGGCATCGATCAGGTAGAGGACCGTCTTGCCGCCGGTCTGCCGGCTGCCGTTGAGATCGACCAGGCCGTTGTAGGAGCCGTCGGTCTGCACGGTGGCCGGCCCCCGGGCTCCCCGTTTGACCGTGATCGACGGGTGCATTTCGCGGGCGGCGACGGCGCCGCCCGCGGTCAGGATCGAGCCCAGGTGGTTCTTGGCGCAGACCGTCATTCCCGCCATCGTATGGCCTTTCAATCCGGCCACGTTGATCAGGTATTCGGCCTGCGTGAGGCAGGTGGGAAAGTAAAACGTGTCGCTGCCGTCGGATAGCCGCATCGGTTGGGTGAGGTCGGGCACGGCCTTCTCGCGCCCGTCGGTTCCGGTGGAATCGGCGAAATGAATGCCGGGAAACTCCCGGGTGCAGCGGTCGAAGATGGTGGAGGGCACGAACCGCGAGGCGTCGTAGACGGTGATGTCCGCCGCGGCGACGCCGGCCTGCTCCACGAGCTGCCGCAGCAGGGCCTGCGTCAGTTGCGGCGAGATATAGGAGGCATTGGCTCCGTCACCGTGGCTGCGCGACTGGTTCAGGTTCAGCTTGATCGCGATCTTCTCGCCCTTGGCATAGCCGACCGCCCCCTTGCCCTTGCGCTGGTTGAAGTCCCGGAAGATCCGGTTCCAGCTTTCCCTGATGGTGGTGCCGTCGCCGACCGCCCGGATGGCGTCAGCCAGCATTTGCTCGACGACCTGCGGATGGGTGTTGCCGTCGTCCCACCATCCCGGCGAGTTGGTCGTGCCGTCCCAGGTGGTGGCTTTTGGGTCAAACGCCCACGCCACGCGCCCCGGCTTAACGCCGAAGGCCGTGCCCATGGGAGAGTTGACGGGTTCCGAGGGGGTGAAGGTCGGCTGGGCCGGGGCCTGCCCATGGAGTTTCGCGGCGGGCCCGCCAACGAGGGCAATGACCGCGATCGCGGCGACGGGGAGCGCCGCCCACCAAGACCCTGGGCGCCGGGATGCAAGCATTGCCGGGTCAACTCTTCCGGAACCCGCCGATGAGGGGGACGTCTCGATTGTGCTCATTTTCGGTACTCCTTTTGTTAAGCGGGTGGGTTTCACCGAACCATTCGCCGAGGGGGCGGCTGATCGCTTCGACGGCATTGTGCGGCCAGGCTTCCCCAAGTGCTCCGCATCTTCTGTCTTTTGTACCGCAATAAATGCGGCCCGGGCGTGATCCGGGCCTTGGGGCGGGGCCGGGAGTTTCACGGCGCGCCGGCTGTGACCGCCGGGCCGACCGAGCCACATCGACCTTGCACTCGTTTTGCTTCGGCAAGATCGTCCGTGGGTGCCGGCCAGCGCGCAGCCGGCCGCAGGAACGATGGATAACCATATCTCCCTCCGAAGTCTGATTCTCGTGTGCGGGGCGTTGACGCTCGTCGGGTGTTCCCGGCCGTTTCCGGGCTACCAGGGCTACCTCGAGGGCGATTTTGTCTATGTCGCGTCGCCGCTGGGCGGCCGCCTGGACAAGCTGGCGGTGGCGAAGGGAGCCCGGGTCGAGGCCGGCGCGCCCCTTTTCCTGCTCGAGCGCGGCAGCGAACGGGATGCGCAGGCCCTGGCCGCGGAACAGTTGCACTCGGCCCAGGCGAGGCGGGTCGACCTGGCCAAGGGATCGCGGCCCTCCGAACTGGCCTCCCTCCAGGCACACCTCGACCAAGCCCGGGCCGCCGAGGACCTTTCCGGGCGCGAACTGGGGCGCCAGGAGGCCCTGATTCGTTCCGGGGCGATTGCCCCCAGCGATTACGACCGCGCGCGGTCGAGCCACGATCAGGATGTCCACGCCGTCGCGCAGCTGGCGGCCGAGCTCCAGACGGCGACGCTCGGAGGCCGGTCCGACGCCCTGGTGGCGGCGGACGCCGACATCCGTGGCGCCGGCGCCGCGCTCGCGCGGGCGCAATGGAATGTCGAGCAGAAGGAGCAGACGGCGCCCCGCGCGAGCCTGGTCTATGATACGCTTTATCGCGAGGGCGAGTTCGTCGCCGCCGGCAATCCCGTGGTGGTCCTCCTTCCGCCGGAGAACATCAAGGTGAGATTCTTTGTCCCGGAGGCGGACTGCGCCGCCCTGCGCGCGGGGGAGGAGGTGCGGGTGGCCATCGATGGCGCCACCCCGTTTGCCGCCCATATCAGCTACATTTCGCCCCAGGCGGAATACACCCCGCCGATCCTCTTCAACCGGGACAACCGGGCGAAACTCGTTTTCATGGTTGAAGCCCAGTGCGATGCGGCCACGGCCCGGGACCTGCATCCCGGGCAGCCGGTGGACGTCACGCTGGCCCACTGAGGGTGCCCAGCCGCCGCCCCATGCCCGGCGTCCCGCCAGATCCCCCGGCCCTGGCGATCGATGTGGCCGGCGTGACCAAGAAATTCTCCGGCAGGACCGTGGTGAATGCCATCGATCTCCAGGTGCGCCGCGGCGAGATCTACGGGTTCCTTGGGCCCAACGGCAGCGGCAAGACCACCTTCATCCGGATGCTGTGCGGCCTGCTCACCCCGGACGCCGGCTCCGGCACCTGCCTGGGGTACGACGTGCTCAACCAGCAGGCGTTCATCCGGCAGCAGGTCGGGTATATGACGCAAAGGTTCAGCTTCTATGAAGACCTGAGCATCCGCGAGAACCTCGACTTTGTCGCGCGCATCTTCGACCTGAGGGACCGGCGCGGCGCGGTTGAGCGCAGCCTGGAACGCCTGGGCCTCACCCGCCGGAGCCGGCAGCTCGCCGGCGAGCTGTCCGGAGGCTGGAAGCAGCGCCTCGCGCTCGCGGCCTGCCTGATTCATTCGCCACAGCTGCTCCTGCTCGACGAACCGACCGCGGGCGTCGACCCGAAGGCGCGGCGGGATTTCTGGGATGAAATCCACGGCCTGGCGGCCGCCGGGATGACGATCCTGATCAGCACGCACTACATGGACGAGGCCGAGCGGTGCAGCCGGATCGCCTACCTGGCCGGCGGCAAGCTGCTCACCCGCGGCACGGTGAAGGAGGTGATCGCCGGCTCCGGGCTGACGACCTGGGCCGTCTCCGGACCCGACCTGGGCGGCGCCATCGACTCCATCCGGGGCCGGCCCGGGGTGGAGCAGGTCGTGGCCTTTGGGAACCTGTTCCATGTGAGCGGCCGGGATGCCGCCGCCCTGGAGTCGGCCGTTGCGGCGGTGCGCGAGGAACGCCACGCCTGGGTCCCGGTCCCCTCCAGCCTGGAGGATGTCTTCGTCAGCCTGATGGAGCGGGTCGGCGACAATTATACCTGACCGCCCATGCGCCGCTTCACCCTCCATCGTCTCTGGGCCGTCATCCTCAAGGAATTCATCCAGATGCGGCGCGACCGGCTCACCTTCGGGATGATGATCGGCATCCCCCTGCTTCAGCTCGTGCTCTTCGGCTTCGCCATCAATTCCGATCCGCGGCGGCTGCCCACCGCCGTGCGGTCCGCCGACGGCGGACCCCTGGCCCGCACCCTCGTGGCGGCGCTGGAGCACAGCGGCTATTTCACGCTGACCCGGGTGGCGGCGACCGAGGCGGAGGCGGAGCGCCTGCTCCGGGTCGGCCAGGTGCAGTTCGTCATCAATATCCCCGAGGATTTTTCCCGCCGGCTGCTGCGGGGGGAGCGGCCGGCGGTGCTCGTGGAGGCCGACGCCACGGATCCGGCGGCGATCGGCCCCGCCCTGTCGGCCGTCAACACCATCGCCGAGTCCGTCTTTGACCGGGACCTCACCGGCCCGCTGGCCGGACTGAGGGCCCGCGCCGGTCCGGTCCAGTTTCAGTTCCACGCCCATTACAACCCGGAGAACATCACCCAGTACAACATCGTTTCCGGCCTGATGGGCGTCGTGCTCACGATGACCATGGTCATCATCACGGCGCTCGCGATCACGCGGGAACGCGAGCGCGGGACGATGGAAAACCTTCTCGCCACGCCCGTGCGGCCCCTCGAGGTGATGACGGGCAAGATCCTTCCCTACATTGCCGTGGGCTATGTCCAGGTGCTCCTGATCCTGGTCGCCGCCCGCTGGCTTTTTGACGTGCCGATGATCGGCAGCCTCCTGCTCCTGGGCGCGGTGGCGCTGGTCTTCATCGCGGCCAATCTCGCTGTGGGGATCACCTTTTCCAGCATTGCGCAAAATCAGCTGCAGGCGATGCAGATGGCATTCTTCTTTTTCCTGCCCTCGATGATCCTCACCGGGTTCATGTTCCCCTTCCGGGGCATGCCGGAGTGGGCGCAATGGATCGGCTCCTGCCTTCCGCTCACGCATTTTCTGCGCGTCGTGCGGGGCATCATGCTCAAGGGAAACGGCCTGGCGGAGATCGGCCCTGAAATCTGGCCCATGCTCGTTTTCCTGGGGGTGGCGATGGCGGTGGGCGTCTGGCGGTATCGCCAGACGCTGGACTAGCCAATCGAGCATCCTTTTTCCGGGCCATGCGTCTAGTCATCCACCCTATGCAAACGTCCAAGTACCCCACGCGTCCTCTCGCCTGCCTCGCCCTGGCTTTCGGGGCTGCCCTCACGGGAGCAGGAGCACTTTCCGCCGCGGCCCAGCCTGCGGCTGGGTCCATCGGTTCGATCTGGGAGCAGCATTCGAGCAACCCGGACCTGGCCTGGCGGGATCCCACCTCCCAGACCCGGGTCGTCAACCTGACGGGCGGCTTCGACAACGCCTCCGTGTTCTATTTCCACCAGAACATCTTCACCGCCGGCGGTGACAGCATGATCTTCAGCGGCACGCGCGGCGGGGACCGGGGTTTCTACGTTTTGAGCCTCAAGACCGGCGAAATCCGTCAGCTCACTCATGAGACCGGCCAGCACCTGGTCGTGCTGCCTCGCCGGCGGAGCGCGGCGTACGATCGGGGTGATGACGTCTTCCTCCTGAACCTGGACAGCGGGGAGGAGAAGAAGATCGCGACGGTTCCGCATGGCTACCTGGCGCAGGGCGCGGGCTTCGGTTTCACCGCCGATGAAAGCAAGCTGCTTTTTGCCTACTGCGATCAGCTCGCCGACACCTCGGCCAAGTTGCGGGCGGCCAAGCCCGTGATGGAAGACCCGCATCTGCGGCGAGTCGACTGGGTGGCGGCGTATGAACACATGCAGCGGCACAACGCCATCTATACGATCGAGATCGATTCGGGAAAGGTCACATCGGTGCTCGAGGATAAGGAAAACAATTGGCTGGGACACGTGCAGGGTTCGCCCACGGATCCCAACCTGGTGCTTTTCATCCACGAAGGCTTCGTCACGGTGCACATCAAAAACCGCATGCGCTTCCTGGACCTGAGGACTGGGCAAGTGACTATGCCCCGGACAGGGCCGTTGGAGACCGAGGGCATTACGCATGAATTTTGGGACCGCGATGGCGAGTCCGTCTGGTACGACATCAGCAGCGCGGGCGCACTCGCCCACCTGGATGTGAATACCCGGGTGGAGACGCGCTATTCCTACGGCGGCGCGACCGTTGCCGGCGCGGCCTATGGCGGCGTGACCACCACCGCCATCCCGCGCTCCAGCAACCGATCGATCCATTATGCCATCGGCCCGGGCGCCAAGTGGGCGGTGGGAGACGGTTTCCAGCACACGAATCCCTGGCTTTGCATCTACCGGTTTGACCGGCGCGATCCGAAGACCCACGAAGTGCCGGTGGTGCGCATCTGCGATTTCTCGGGGACCTACGAAAATACCAAGGCGCAGTACATCGAGCCCAACCCCCACCTCACGCCTGATTTCCACTGGATACTGTTCTCCGCGCATCTCAAGGGCACGGCCGACAACGTGTACGCCGTGGAGATACCGAGCTCGGCGACTGACGGGAACTGACCGATCGCCCGGCCGAGCTGGACGCTTACTCTGCCGGGCCGGTTAGCCCCAACTCCGCCGCGGCCTTGGCCAGCGGGCGGTCCCGTGTCCAAAGCGTGAGACCGTCAATGCGCGCTGCCGCCAACAATTGCACATCCGACCAGGACAATCCGCGCCCGGCCAAGGAATGCTGATCCAGCAAGTGCAGACCCTCGGCCAGTTCGATCTCGTCTGCGCGCGGGAGCTTTTGCAGGTGCCGCAGGATACCGGACCTCTGCTTCAGGTTCCCCGCCGCCAGTTCCCCGATGACCACCGTGTGCGTCCAGGCTTGGCCCGCCTGCAGGCAGGCCTGCAATTGTGAATCGGCCCGGTGGAAGTGATCGATCCAGACGGAGGTATCGACCAAGACCTTCACGAGATTTTAGGAGACTTCCGCCGCGGTGCCGCCGCCGCCTTGGGATCCTTGCCACCGAGTGCCGCCAGCCGCGCCGCCGCCTCCCGCTGGATAAGGGCCCGCAGCCCCTCATGCAGCAAGGCGGTCTTCTCCTTCACCCCA
>Ga0265320_10003092_pt1 | contig 11298 bp, 14 predicted proteins | sample 4827metaG_FD_202087 | JGI IMG/M metagenome (GOLD analysis project Ga0265320, IMG submission 202087) | Rhizosphere microbial communities from Carex aquatilis grown in University of Washington, Seatle, WA, United States - 4-8-27 metaG | ecosystem: Host-associated > Plants > Roots > Rhizosphere >...
TCGCCGGAGAGCAGGTATTGTTGGTCGACGACATTCTCGACACTGGCAACACCCTCGCCGCAGTCCGACAACTCCTCCTGGCCAAAGGAGCAGCTTCGGTGCGCACCTGTGTGTTACTCGACAAGAAGGCCCGCCGGGGTGTGCCGTTTGAGGCGGAATTTATTGGTTTCGATATTCCCGACGAATTCGTGGTCGGCTACGGGCTGGATTTCAATGAGCGCTACCGGAACCTGCCCTGCATCGGGGTCCTGAAGCCCAGGTATTATGCCGGAAAGAAGTAGGAAAATGCCTTGCACTCCCCTGCGCCCGGCTTTTCCTTGCGGACTCGCGCACGGAGAGGTGGCTGAGTGGTCGAAAGCAGCGCTTTGCTAAAGCGCCGTAGGTGTAAAAGCCTACCGGGGGTTCGAATCCCCCCCTCTCCGCCATGTTTCTCCTCTGAAGGGGAAAATTGGGAAGCTAGGTTGCCAAGTTGACGTGGCAACCTAAGCATGAATCACAAAAATGCCTTCACCGTCAGCCGGTTTAAGAACCGGAATGGCGTGTTCTCGTTCCGCGTCGATGGGTGCCTCCACGGGGTTCGTATCCGCCGAAACTTCAAAACCCAGGAGGAAGCTGCGGCCGAAAAGGCCGCCTTGGACTTGAATGCCATGCAAACCAAGTCGGGACTGCAATCGGCCACCACATTTCTTTCTGCCGATCAGCTTCGGGAAGCCGAGGCTGCTTTTCGCCGGCTCCATGACAGCTCCCGGTCGCTGACGTTTTATCTCAATTACGCTTTGGCGAACTACCGCGAACCCGTAATGCAGAAACCGCTTTCGGAGGCGGTTATGGAATATGTTGCGTCGAAGCAACACGAGCACGAACAGGATTTGCTCTCGGTCCCCCACTTGGCGCGCATTAAGCGTGATCTAAAGCGGCTCGAAAAGCACTTCCCCGGTGTGGCCGTGGCCGAACTGACCGGCGCGCGACTCGTCGGTTACTTTGAAACGGGCCGGGCGGGGCTCAAAACCTACAACAACCGGCGCGGTATCGTTTCGACCTTTCTAAAATTCGCCCTGCAACGGGATTGGATCATGGAAAATCCGCTCGTTAAAATCCCGCCGCGCCGGATTCGTCGTCGTCGTGGGGGTGCAGTAACCTTCACGGCCCAGCAGGCAAAAGACCTCATGTCCTTCGTCGAGCGACACCACCCTAGCGCGGTGCCGTTCTTTGCCCTTTGCCTGTTCGCTGGCATCCGCCCCTGCCTCCGTGGCGGGGAAATTCTCCGCCTCCCGGCAGACCACGTTAAAATCGACGCCAGCATGATCTGTATCGACGCCAAGGTCTCAAAAGTAAGGGAACCGCGCAACGTCACGATACAGCCGAATCTTTTGGCATGGCTGCGCGCCTATCCGCTCACCAAGTTTCCTATCATTCCGGCGAATCTGCAGCACATCAGGGAAAAGGTGGCGCTCAAGTTCCCCCTCTCGCACGACGTGATGCGGCATACGTTCATCTCGATGTTCGTGGCGAAATTCCGGTCGATGGGCGAAGCAGCACTGCAAGCGGGCAATTCCGAGGGCATCATCCGCCGCCACTACCTCGATTTAAAAAGCCCGGAAGCGGCCGAACAGTTTTTTGGAATCCTGCCCAGTCAGGTAGTCGCAGTCCCGGAAACGAAATGCGACAATGCCCTGTCGCTTGTTTCCTTTGCAGCCTAAACACGGCCCGGACTCGGTCCGTTTCAACGCCGCTCTGGCTCACCACCAGCGCGGCGTCTTTATTTACGTGGTAAAAAAACGACACGGCGTTTCGTTTTTTGATGCAGCTGGGTGCAAATAGAATCCGTGCGATGCAGCGACGCTGGATCGATTGAGAACCGCGCAATTTCGTTTGTGCTGCCCCACGTTTCGAATTGAGGCCGTGAGCTGGGGTCAGCTAGGCCCGCCTGCCATCGGGGCAGGACGGGCCGCAGCAAAGCATCGTAGGGATCGATGCGCGGAGGTCCGCCGACACCCTGCCAGCCACGCCCAGCCCAATCATACGCCATCTATAAGCCATCGGGTTAACCGCGCCGATTCCGACGGCAATTCCATCCGCCATCCGACGTGTGAGCCAATGGCCAATCCGATGTCTAGGACCGCTCCGCGAGCGGGGTTGGTGTCTTACCTCTTTCTGCTGATTTCGGTGTGTTCGAATGGGCGCAAAATTGCGCGACTAAATTGATGGATGCTGCACAGCTGACCGTATGACTTATGCAAGTTGAACCGTTACGCTTTGGCGTAAGGAGTGAGGTGTCCTACACAAAAAACAACACGGGTGTGTTTTGTAAGTCATACTTCGAAGTCGTCCATTCCGCCCTGTTTTTGTTATTCTCATTTTGTTGAACAGACCCGCCCAATCGACCATGAACGAAATGCTGAAAAATTTCGTGCGGCGCGACATTTCACACGCCAATGACTAATTTTTTCGAAAAACGGCGCGCTTGTATGTGATGGACCAATCAAGCACCCCTGCCTTCAAATCCTCGGTCTTTAGCTTGGGAACCCGGTAAAACAAAGTTGTGGAATCACCGCTGGCCAATATTTTGTCAGCAGACAAATTGCTATAACCTTCAATCAGATTTGTGCTATGTCCCGGAGAACAGGCAGTGAATTGCCAATCGACCTTCTCTACCGGTTTGTCGCTATTGTTCTTAATGATTACCCGCAACGGGTATTCCGGGCTGTAGCCCGCCGGGTCGAAAGCAACTGTAACCTCGATTAAGGACTGTTGGTACTTATCATATCTGTCCATGATGTAGAGTCCGCTGAGCAGCATCAAAACCAACGCAACGGCCAATCCGATCAGCACGACAGCCTGTTTTGGGAAGGCTAAAACAAGAAATAGAGCGATGACGGCGGCGATCCAGATCATAGGACTGCAAGATAAGTCTGGAGTACGATGCCCGAGACGATCTCAAAGGCCATCCCCATCTTTGCGCAGATAATGCAGATGAGCAGGAGCCAAGTTGCGAGTGTTGCCTGCAACCAAACGACACGGTTCCGCCCATGCATCTGGCGCGTTACAATTCGGTGACATCGGTGGCCCGCGCTGGTTCAACGTTGTAGCGAGCATTAACAAGGGTCCCACTCGGTCCGGCGAGAAATTCGCACTGCGAGCGAATACAACTCCGTCCCAGCCGCGTTATGACAACTTCAACACATTCTCGTTGCCCAACTATACGTGGGCTCTTCGCAAGCCTCGCACTCTTGTTGTTCGCCAATATGGCGAACGCTCAATCACTCGCTGGGGTGGACTTGCTAAGTTGGATCGCCGCAGGAAACTCCGGTGTGTATGGCGGCACCGTCGGCTATCGCTTCACTGTTGGGAGCAAAAACCTTCAGGTGTCGGCGTTAGGGGTTTACGATAGTGGAACCACTCCGGCTAGCGGTACCGGCGGGCTGTGGAGTGACAATCGGGTCGGAATTTGGACCGACACAGGCACGCTTTTGTCATCTGTTGTCGTGAAATCCGGAACTGATACGCCCCTGGAGGGGCATTTCCGTTGGCAAACACTCACTACGGATACTGTACTGCAAGCTGGCGACACGTATCGCATCGGGTCATGTCCGGGAGCTCCGTATTTCAAAGAGCCCACATATTCCGGTTTCTTGAGCCCGACCACTTGGTGGAGTTTCTCGATGAGCCCTGATGCTACGCTGTTGGGGACTGCCAGAGGAGGTGAAGTCGATTACAGCTTCGCGTTTCCATCCGACGCCGGGCCGTCCGATCAGGCAATAATCGGACCAAACATGCAATACACTGCAATCCCTGAACCTGCGTCCTATGCGGTAGTTTTCAGCGTGGCCGCGTTGGGGTTTGCCAGTGTTCGCCGGCTTGGCATGTTCAGGTCTCGGAAATGGATATGAACATCAAAGAGCGTCTCGCCGCTGAAGTCTCCGCAACACAATCAGAGAATGATGACAAGGCCGCTGATGAGCGGCGACTCATGCAGCTTGCGAAGGAAGATTTCGCGCCTGTTATGGCGGGCTAACCCAATAGGAATGATCAGCAAAGATATCAATGGGGAGCCTTGAGGCGTAATCAGAACGAAAATCGTGCATAAATTCGACTTAGCGATGATGACTTATACAACGAAGTCTCGTTGTTTTTCTGTGAGACACCCTACTCCTTAGCGTTTCCGCAACGGCCCAGACTTTTGTAAGTGCAACGAAGCATTGAGCAGTAGCGTGGCCACAAAATATGATTGCCCGGCTTGAAAACACACCATTACAGTGTAAGGGTTAAATGAAACTGACCTTCATCGAACTGCCGCTGTTTACCAGCCTCGTCACACAGGTCACCGATGACTCCTATTTCAACCAACTTCAAAACGATCTACTGAAAAACCCGGAGAAGGGCGACATCATCCCGCGCTTGCAGGGCCTGCGCAAGGTGCGGATGGCTTTGCAGGGCCGGAGCCGGGCAGGCGGCGCACGGGTCATCTACCTTTACCTTCCCCAACACCACACAGTCATTTTCTTTTATATTTATACCAAAGCCAAATCGGAGAACCTCACGCCGGATCAGGAGAAACGGTTGCGGGCCGCCGTCGAAACCATCAAACGAGAATTCAGAAATGAAAACCAAGGAAATTGAGTTCAACGCCGACGATCTCGTCGGCAGCGTCGAGGCATTCGCCCATCACCTGACCGGCAAGGCAAAGCTTACCCTGCGCACGGCTACGATGCCGTTGCCGCCGCCGGTCAAATCGCTTTCTCCCTCGCAAGTGCGGTCGATCCGCAAGAAGCTCAACGTCAGTCAGCCGGTTTTTGCCGCGATGATGAATATCCCGACGGTGACCGCCGCGAGCTGGGAACGCGGACGGAGGAAGCCGACAGGTGCCGCGCTGCGCTTGCTCGATATTGCCCGCAAACATCCCGAGGTATTACTCGCCGGCTGATGCGAGCAAGGTTGCCCGAAGGTTGCCAAAAAATCTGTTTTTGCCTTCACTTCGTCGCATTTTTTCTGTATCTGTTTTCTCGTTCTAAGAAATTAACCTTCAACTAAGTCCGCGTCCTTTGAGCGACTTAGCTTCTCTGGCGGTAATGGGTTCGAATCCCCCCCTCTCCGCCATGAGTGAAGACGGCCTAAAAACAGGCTCAGTGCTAAACCCAGTGCTAAATCGTCCGTCGAGGTCCAAACAAAAAAAGCCCGCAGGCTGGCGGGCTCGTGTGGGTGATGTGGTGACGGTCAGTTGGCTTGGGAAGAAAGCGACTCACCCACCTTTTCGAAAAAATCCATTCGTGACCGTGCAAACTGGCGGTCCTGATCATCCCCATCATCCGTGCAGGTAGCGGCGTCTGCGACGTCCATCAATTCTTCGATCGGCAAAACAGTGAGGCCACCGCGCAACAGGGTTTGAATCTCTTCGCCGGTTACCTCTTTTTCTTCATTAAAGCGGCAATGAGCGGCATGAATTATTGGCAGCGCCTCGGCTGCTGACAATTCCCAGCCCTCAAGGTTACTGAAAGAAAGCGAATTTAATAATTCTGTTTTTCAATCTGCGTCCTGTCGTGTAGAATTTGAATCGTCCTGAACAAACCCACAAGATAGTCGACGATCATATGCGCAGCGACGCTTACGCTCTGCCGGGCACACCCACAAAACAGCCGCAGAACATGCCCGCGGCTGTTGATGGGAAATGTTGACCGTTGGTTTATCGCGCGACGAGTCCGCTCGCTCCCGTTGGGAGTCCGTAGAGCGTGCCGATCAGCGACAAGTGTCCATCGCTGGCAATGCGAAACTGGCTGATCGAGTTGTCCCCGGAATTACGCACATAGAGATACTGCTGGTCATCGCTCACGGCTGAGTCACCGGGTGCCACCCCGGTATGGCCCGTCACCCCGGAGGCATCGAGCAATTGGAGTGAACCGTTGGCCGCAACCAACAATCCACTGACAGTGTTGCTCCCCGTATTGCTCACGTAGGCGAAGCGACCACCGCGAGCGATGGCGACCCAGCAGGCGGCACCTTGCTTGAGAGCAAGCGCTGACGTGACTGCGACCGGCTGGCCGCTAGTGCCTAATCCGTAGGAGCTGACCGTCGAGGCGTTGGCCGCTCCACCCGCCGCCTCGGAAACGATCAGTTTGCCGTTGGGCGTGAAGGCGAAGCCAAAGGGAGTCTGCCCAGCCGAAGGCGTGAAGGTCGGAGCACCAGCGACGCCGTTGTCATCCACTTGATAAGCGTCGAGGAGGTTGGTGTTCTTTTCTGTCACGACCAACGTGTCGCCTGAAGGAGAAAAACTGATCTGGGCGGGGGCTGAGTTGGCTGCACTCAACGACCGAATGGACCCGGGAATAGCGGTCAACCGGCCTTCGCTGGTAATATAAAAACCGCTGATATTACCCGGGGTCGCACCTCCGGCATTGAGCACATAAACCAGATTTCTGTCGATGGTGAGGCTGATGGGCGTAGCCCCGCCGGAGGGAACGATGTCAGTCAGGACGAGATCACCGTGCCGTACTGCGAACACTGAGATTTCGCTGCTGCCGGCATTGACGGCGAGGAGCCAGCGATCGTTGTCGCTCATGATAACGGCGCCCTGATTGCCCAGACCTTTGCCAGTGCCGAAACCGCCCGTGGGGAAAGAGCCATCGGCGCGCAGATGCCCATCGGGATCGCGTGAAAAGACCAGCACGCGATTGCCGTCAATGGCGTTGCTCTCAGCGAAGACGGTATTGGAAGAAACGTGGTCCGCAAAAGCGGCCAGAGGAAGGAGTGCCAGGCTGAAGAGCGCCAGCGTTTTTCGTGTCAGGAATCGATTTAACATAAAGACGGGAGTGGTTTGATTGAGTTTGGGATTTGAAGCCCGGGTGATATCGGCCGGGTTTGGTGCGCGCAGGTGGGTAAACGAACCAACCGGCAAAGTGATTGCAGCGCCCCGCAATTTTTATTCAGAACGGGAATACAGCCTGCCCTGACCCCAAGAATTGCATAACAACGGGAATATGGGCGTGGCTTCAGGCTCTAAGTGATGCGTGGAGAATGCCCCCGTTCCATTTTCGCCCGGAGTCGACTCTGAGATTGAGCTGATGCAAAGCGGCTATCGCTATGCCCTTTCACTCACCCACCATGGCCACGACGCGGAGGATTTGTTGCAGGAGGCTTGGCTCAATCTTTGCCGTCGTTACGGGGGCGCGTATTCCCAAGCAGTGTTATACACCACCATTCGACATTTGTTCATCGATCATTGCCGTCGCAATCGGGTGGTCGCTTTTGATTCGGTGGATGAAATGGCCCAGCCCATCGCTGCGCCACCGGAAATGCCACCGGGGACTGTGGGCGACGTGGAGACCTTGCTCAGTCAGTTGCGACCGGGCGAGCGCGAAGCCGTCTATCTCCACTATATCGAGGGGCGTACGGCGGAAGAGATCGGAACCCTGACCCGACAGCCACGCGGAACGGTGCTTAGTTTACTCCATCGCGCCCTTAAGAAACTTCAACAAGCGGTGTCCACTGCCGGATGAACTTGCCTACCATCCCCAACCCGATCGCAATCAATCCGCTTCGCTCTTCGTTACGAGTCTGTAACAGCAATGGACGATCTTAAAGCACAACTCCGTCGACACTACCAAGGTCAGCCGCTCCCGGACGACCGGGTGCAGGAGATTCTTGCACTCGGCCGTGCTGCTGAGGAGGCAAGGGCAAGTCGTGCGTGGTGGCGCCTGGCGGTAGCGGCGGCGGTGTTACTGGGTTTAGGCATTTATGGCGCTGCCACCTATTTTCGTGGGCCTGACAGTCCGCCGCGGATCGCCGTGCAATCCCTTGCCAATACAGTCGTCAACTATCTCTCTGACCCTACTCATCAGCTGCCGGTCGTCTCCACGGATCATGGCGTGTTGATGGAATGGCTGCGAAAGCGTGGTGGACCGGCCAATTTCGAAGTGCCACCGGCGATGGTAAGATTGTCGAGTCTCGGTTGCCAGGTACTCGAAGTACAGGGGAGGAAAGTCTATATCATCTGCTTTTTTCTCGATGTTCCGCAGGCGAACGTTCCGGCCGGTGTGATGCCGGAGAAGAAGATGATGATAGTCGCGGTCGGACCTGATGGCCAAATAATGAAGAAGACCCGGCCGCTCGTGCATCTGATCGTCGCCCCTAAAGCGATGTTTTCTGCGTCCCCCCGGCTGGGTGATCCGGTGGTTCTACCGCTTGATGGCGCATGGAATCTGGCGACTTGGGTCCGGGGTGATCAGGTCTATACTGCCGTTGCGGTTCTGCCTGCCGGTAAACTTGCGGATCTTGTGGCGGGTAGCTAGAGATGTCGCAGATGATCCTGAGATGGTAAAGTTCATAGCAGCATAAGAGACTGGGCACCCATGAAAGGAATCAGAGGCCCAAAAGAAAAGGAGAACCATACACCCGGAGCAGATCGTAGCGATACTGTGTCGGGTGGAGAGCGGCGAGACGCCACGGCGGATGCGACGGGGCGGGATTTTCATGAGCGGATTGTCTGTGATCCAATCGCGTTGCAGTGCGAACTTGAGGAAGGTCGAAACGATGCCGCGCCGGTTGTTGTAGGTTTTAAGCCATGCCCGGCCTGCTTCAAAGTAGCCGACGAGCCGCGCCCCGGTCAGTTCGGCCACGGTCACGCGGGGAAAATGCTTTTCCAGCCGCTTTAGATCGCGTCCTATCCGCGAAGGTTCAGCAAAAAGCCAAGCCGATTGCTGACCGGCTTGGCATCTGTCCCCGAACACTCTTTCGATGGGCGGATGCCGGCATGGTGACGCGCCACAAAATCAATGCTCGCGTCGTGTTGTTCGACGAGGTCGAGGTGGTTGCGCTTATCGAATCATCCCGCATCCTCGCCGCTCTAAAAGATCGACTGTCATTGCCGGCGGCTGTCCCGGTGATTGGGATCGTCCGATAATTGATCATGACGGCCGAAAAATCGCGTCTGAATGAGCAGTCCCTCAGACCAGCCATTTTCGTCGGTTTGCAGAACTGGGAAAGCCGGACGGAAACCGGACAGACAAAATAATCACTCACACGCGGTAAACGCGTAACTATTTGATTGAAAATGGTGGCAAGTCCCGGAATCGAACCGGGGACACAAGGATTTTCAGTCCTCTGCTCTACCAACTGAGCTAACTTGCCCCATCTGAAGGAGGGCGAGATAAAAGCCCGGGCCGGGGGCGCGTCAACGGGAATTTGGGAAATCAACCGAAAATCGCTCGGCGTGAAAAGCGTCAATATTTGCGAAACACCAAGGCGGCATTCTGACCACCGAAGCCCAGATTGTCGCTCATCACCGTCCTGATCTCAGCCTTGATTTTGACGTTGGGGGTATAGTCGAGGTCGCACTCGGGATCGGGTGTATCCAAATTGATCGTGGGCGGTACTTCCCCGGTCTGAATCGTCTTCACACTGATGATCGACTCAATGCCCCCGGCGGCGCCGAGCAGGTGACCGGTCATCGATTTGGTGGAGCTGATGTGCACTTTGCGGGCGTGATCGCCAAACACTTTCTTGATTGCGAGCGTCTCGAACTTGTCGTTATACGGTGTGGAGGTGCCGTGGGCATTGATATAATCCACTTCGCCGGGCGCGACACGGGCATCGTTGAGCGCGCGGTTCATCGCCAGGGAAAGTCCTTTGCCCTCGGGATCGGGCGAAGTGATATGGTACGCGTCACAGGTGGCGGCGTAACCGGCAAGCTCGCAAAGAATCGGCGCTCCCCGGGCCAAGGCGTGTTCGAGAGTCTCAATCACGAGAATGCCCGCGCCTTCGCCCATGATAAAGCCGTCGCGACCGGCGTCGAAGGGCCGGCTGGCCTTGTGCGGTGTCTCGTTGTTGGTGCTCATCGCCTTCATCGAGCAAAAACCGGCATAGGCAAGCGGAGTAATCGCCGCCTCGGAACCGCCGCAGACCATGACATCGGCCTCGCCGGTGCGAATCATGCGCAGCGATTCACCGATCGCATGCGTGGCCGTGGCGCAAGCGCTAACCACTCCAAAATTCGGGCCGCGCGCACCCAGCTCGATCGCGACGAGTCCGCCGCACATGTTGCTGATCAGCGACGGAATCATGAACGGCGAAACTTTGCGCGGACCGCGCGACAACAGCACCGAGTGCTGGGTCTCGATCGTCATCATGCCGCCGATGCCGGAGCCGATGATGACACCGACGCGATCGGGATCTTCCTTGGTCATGTCGAGCTTCGCATTCGCCACCGCCTGCCTGGCCGCACAAAAACCAAAATGCGTGTACCGGTCGTTGCGCCGGACTTCCTTCGGATCCATGTGTTGCGTGGCATCCCAACCGCGCACCTCGGCACCGATCTGGCAGGTGTAATCCTTGGCGTCGAACAGCGTGACGCGGTCTATGCCGTTTTTCCCGGCCAGAATATTCGCCCAGAAATCATCGACGTTATGCCCGAGCGAGGCGATGACGCCCATGCCGGTCACGACAACACGCTTATGCGGAGAGGCAGTTTCCATCGGTTTAAGAGGGTGGAAAGAAAAAGGCGTCCTACCGGTCCGGAGAAGCCAGACGGCAGAACGCCTCCGCTAAGATCAACTTACTTGGCGCCAGCTTTCTGCTCGATGTAGGCAATCACATCACCGACAGTCTGGAGCTTTTCCGCGTCAGACTCGGGAATCTCTCCCTTGATTTCATTTTTAAATTCTTCCTCGAAGGCCATGATGAGTTCGACGGTGTCGAGGGAGTCGGCTCCGAGATCGTCGAGAAATGAAGCTTCGCGCGTGATCTGCTCTTCATTAACATTCAGTTGGTTAACGATGATTTGTTTGACGCGCTGTTCGATTGTTTTTTGGTCGGCCATGTGTGAAAAAAGTATGAGGGTAGGAAGGAAATGAGGCATCACATCACCATGCCGCCGTCAACGGTAAAAACTTGCCCGGTAATATAGCCGGCTTCTTCGGAACAGAGATAAGCAGTCATATTGGCGATATCTGTCGCTTCTCCGAGTCGCTTGAGCGGGATGACAGAGGTGATTTTTTCCGCCGCTTCAGCGGGCAAGGCAGAGGTCATGTCGGTCTTAATAAAGCCAGGAGCGACGGCATTGCTAGTAATATTGCGCGAGGCGAACTCCTTGGCGATGGCCTTGGTGAAGCCGATCATGCCGGCCTTGGCCGCGCAATAATTGGCCTGCCCGGCATTGCCCATCAGCCCCACCACCGAAGTGATGTTCACGATGCGTCCCCAGCGCTTCTGGGTCATGGGGCGGGCCAGATACTTGGTCCAAAAATAGCAACTGTTCAAATTGGTGGAGACAACCGAATTCCAATCATCCTCGGACATGCGAAAAAGCAG
>Ga0265320_10003093_pt1 | contig 11296 bp, 10 predicted proteins | sample 4827metaG_FD_202087 | JGI IMG/M metagenome (GOLD analysis project Ga0265320, IMG submission 202087) | Rhizosphere microbial communities from Carex aquatilis grown in University of Washington, Seatle, WA, United States - 4-8-27 metaG | ecosystem: Host-associated > Plants > Roots > Rhizosphere >...
CGTGCGGATATCCCAGCCCAATAGAGTCCGTAAATCGGTGATTCCGTTGCGGCCGCCGGTGAGGCCCTGATTGCCGTCAATTCCCAACGAAAGGAGCAGGGCCAGCGCCTGTGTTATGACCGCAAAGTAGACGCCGCCCACCCGCCGTTTGAACATTGCATATCCGACCACCAGCGCGACCAGCGCGGGCAGCGCGACGACGGCGAAGAGGGTGAACGGGAGACTCCGGAAGGGGATCCAAAACGCCGGCAGATGGGTGAGCTGATTCCAATCCATGAAATCGGGAATGCCCGGCGTCGACTGGATCTTCGTGCTGACCGGGTCGGAGGCCTCGAGCTTGAGAAACATGGCCATGCAATACCCGCCCAGCCCGAAGAAGATGCCCTGGCCAAGGCTCAACACTCCCGCCTTTCCCCACAGCAAGACGAGGCCCATGGCGACAAAGGCAAAGGTCAGATATTTCCCGACCAAATTAAGACGGAAAATGTCCAGGGACAGCGGCAGAACCAGAAGCAGCAGCGCCGCCAGGATGGCGAGATTGATCAGCCCGGATTTTCCTCCCAAAACTCGGCTATAGATTGTTTTCACGGTGATTTGGCAAAATTCAAGAACGCACCTTGCTGGCAAAGAGTCCCTTGGGCCGTATCATGAGGACGACGATGATTGCGGATAGAATGGCGACCTTGCCCATGGTCCCCTCGAGGAAAAATCCCGCGATAGACTGGCCCTGGGCGATGCCAAAGGCCGAAGCAATCGTTCCCAGCAGGCTGGTGGTGCCCCCAAAGACCACCACGAGAAACGTGTCCACGATATAGCGCGAGCCGCTGTCCGGCCCGGTTGAGCCGATCGTGGTGAACGCCGCGCCGGCGACTCCCGCTATGCCGCAGCCCAGACAAAAGGTGAAGCGATCCACCATCTTGGTGTTGATGCCGACCGCACCGCTCATCGTGCGATTCTGCACCGTGGCACGCATGTGGAGTCCGGTGCGGGAGCGGTACATGAACAGCCAGACGCCGGCCGTCAGGCACAGCGTGAGGGCCATGACAAACACGCCATTGATCGGAATATCGATGCTATCCGTCGGCTTGAAGGATCCCATCAGCCATTCCGGCGGCTGCGGCGTGACTTCGCGCGCGCCGAAAACGCTGCGAAACGTCTGCTGCATGATCAGGCTCAATCCCCAGGTGGCCAGCAGCGTGTCCAGGGGGCGGCGGTAAAGAAATCGGATCATCGACCATTCAACGAACAACCCGACCAACCCCGCGGCGCAAAATGCGAGGAAGATGGCGATGATGAAATAGAACGGCACCAGCGCGGGAAAATGCGCGTGCACGACCTCCGAGCAGAGGTAGACGACGTAGGCGCCAAGCGCCATGAATTCTCCGTGCGCCAGATTGACGACGCCCATCTGCCCAAAAATGATCGCCAGGCCGAGCGCCATGAGCAGCAGGACGCTGAAGAGGCTCAGGCCGGAGAAACCCTGCATGACAAAAATCGACCAAAGTTCTGATCCGCTGTATTGGGACATTGATTAGGTCTGCTAAAGTTTAGATCGCGTGTTCCCCCTGGTTTGGCGCCCGGCGCATCTCCACGCCGGGCGCCCCTATTCCAACTAGACGATCATTGATAACCCTTCGGGAAAGGATTCGGCTCGATCAGATCGGATTCGTACAGGACCGTGCACTGGCCGTCGGCATTCCACTGGCCGATGCGGAGCTTGCTCCACAGGTGGTGATTCACGTCGTGGATTCGCACGTAGCCCTCGGGCGCTCCCTTGAATTCGATCCCGCCCGAAGCCGCCACGACCTTGTCCACATCGAAGCTGCCGGCCTTTTCGACCGCCATCTTCCACAGCCAGGGACCTTCGTAGGCCGCCTGCGTCACGTCGCCGATCACCGAATTCTGCCCGTACTTGGCCTTGAAGGCGGCGACAAACTGCTTGTTGTTGGGGTTGTCGAGGCTTTGGAAATACTTCATCGCCGAGTAGAATCCGACGAGATTTTCCCCTCCGATGCCCAGGGCCTCGTCCTCGGTCACCGAGATGGTCAGCAGCGTCCACTTGTCGCTCGTGATGCCCGCAGCCTTAAGCTGCTTGTAGAAGGACACGTTGCTGCCTCCGACGATGATCGCGTAGATGATATCGGGCTTTTTCAATTTGATCTTGTTGATCAGCGAGCCGAAGTCCGTCGTGCCCAGGGCGTAATATTCCTCGCCCACGACCCTGCCGTGCAGGACGTTCTCGATGTGCTTGCGGGCGATCTTGTTGGACGTGCGCGGCCAGATGTAGTCCGAGCCGATCAGATAGAAGGTCTTGGCCTTCTTCTGGCTGGCGATCCAATTGAGGCCGGCGATGATCTGCTGCGTCGCCTCCTGGCCGGTGTAATAGACGTTTTTCGACTGCTCCAGGCCCTCGTAAAATGTCGGGTAGTACAACAGGCCGTTGTCCTTTTCGAACACCGGCAGCACGGCCTTCCGCGAGGCCGAGGTCCAGCATCCGAACACGGAGGCCACATGGTCGCTCTCCAGCAGTTTCTTGGCCTTTTCCGCAAAGGTCGGCCAGTCGCTCGCGCCGTCCTCGAAGACGATCTTGATCTGGCGGCCAAGGATGCCGCCCGATGCGTTGATCTGGTCGATCGCCAGCCGCTCCGCCTCGATCGAGCCGGTTTCACTGATCGCCATTGTGCCGGTGGCGGAGTGAAGCTGGCCGACCGTCACCGTGGTGTCGGTAATCGCGAGGCCCGTCGTGTCGACGGCTGCAGTCGAGGTATCGGCCGCGTGCGCCACGCCTGCTAAGGCGAACGGCATGAGAGCGAATGCCGCGACCTGCGCGCAACGCTTAAGTTTTTGGTTCCTGTTACTATTCATTATGGTGTGCATGTGTGTGGTAATTTTGCGTGAGGTCCCTTCCTCAGTTGAAATTCATAGGGCGAGCGCCGTCGCGACCTGGCGCACTCGGGGAAGCCGGAGGCCGGACGGGAAAGATTGGGCCTTGAGCGGAGCGGCCGCCCGACCGGCCGGCCGGGCGGGCTTTTCGCTTTGCTTTGTTTTCTCCAGCAGCCGCGCCGCCTGATGATAGATATCCTCGCGGAATACCTTCCCGATGACATCGCGGCGGAAGCCAGGATGAACTCCGGGCGCCTCCAGGCTCTGGATCATCTCGAAGGCCCACCGGCCTTTGTCCTGATCGGGCACGTTGGCATTGCCCCGATGAAAGATGATAAAGTCGTCGATCGAACGCTGACCATGGCCGGTTTCAAGGGGGCCGATGAGGGCGTTCCTCAGGATATTCGGATCGACGTCAAAGTATTGCGAATGAGCAAGCATGCGCACCAGTTCGGGCCGGCACTCCCGATCGTCGCAGAAGATGCTCGCTTCGATCAGCGCGGCCAGCATGCGCACGTGCTCTTCCTCGCGTTGCTCCGCAAATTCCTGAAGCACCAGCAGGATCTTCTCCGGATGCTTGGGTTCGATTTCGGCGGCTGTCGCCGCGATCCAGCCGGCCCCCTCCAGCGCAACCGCCGAGTTCCACGGCTCCGCGACGCAATAGCCGTCAAGATGGCCCTGGCGCAGGCTTTCGTGGATCAGGGACGACGGGATTACCGCAATGCGGACATCGCGGGCCACGTCCACACCGCCCGATCTGAGCCACTTCTGGAGATTGAAATTCTGCGAGGATAGATCGAGGACGGCGCCGAAGGTATAGACCCGATTGCTCCTGTCCTTGCGAATCAGGCGGCCGAGCGACGCCGCATCGCGCACCCCGCGGTCCCAGAGCTCCTTCGACAGGGTGATCGCGCTGCCGTTGAGGCTGAGCACCAGGCCCGTGACACAAGGCCTTGCCACGACGCCAATCCCGCAATGAATGGAAAAGGCCATGCTCGTGTGGGCATGCACCGCATCCAGCTCCTCATGCAATAGCTTCTCCCTTATTGTCGCCCAGCCAATCTCGCGGCAGAGCTTCACCGACACTCCATGCTTCTCGAAGAGGCCGAGCTCCTGCGCGGCAATTAGGACCGCGCAGTCGATCGTCGGCACAAACCCGACTCGCAAGCACGAGTGCTCGCGCCTATTTTGGAATTGAACGTTGGCGAAGCGCACGATCCCCACTTAAGCATCGCATGTGCCACAGGTCCGAAACGCCGCTCGTAATCCTTTGCTTAATTTGTATGCTATTGTTGAGTAATCCTCATTAATTCCTCCAAGCCGGACTTTGTCGCCAAAAATTAATTACGGCCTCTCCCTTGAAAACCGCCATCGACAGCCAGCAGCTGCGGGTCTTCCTGGCCCTTGCGCGGGTTCTGAACATGAGCCGCGCCGCGCAGGAACTGGCCCTGACCCCGTCGGGTGTCAGCCGTTGCCTCAAGGTTCTTGAGGCGGACCTGGGCTGCCGGCTCTTCGAGCGCACCTCGCGAAAGATCACCATTTCCAACGAGGGCCGCGCCTTCCTTCCCCGCGCGGAGGAGATCATCAACCAGATGGCGTCCGCCCGCGCCATGATCCACGCCTCTTCGGACTGGAAAAAGGGCCGGCTTCGTATTGGGGCCAGCTCCACGGCATGCCAGTACCTGCTCCCTCCCGTCCTGAGGGAATTCCGGGAAAGTTTTCCCGGGTTCACGATCAAGATCGAACCGTGCAATCAAAGCCAGGCGCTCGACTATCTGGCCGAGGACCGCATCGACATCGCCGTCTTCACCGAGCCCTCCGTGCATTCCCGGGTGAATTTTATCTTTCTCTTCGAGGACGATCTCCAGTTCCTGACGAATTCTCTGCATCCCTGGGCCCTGAAGAAGCGGATCAACCACAGCGAAATCAGCCGACAGAACCTGATTCTGCCCGATCGATTCAGCGACACCTACGCCTCGATCAAGGCGTATTTCGGCCGGGAGCGCATTCAGTTCCATCCTTTCATCGAGATCGGAAACGATGAGGCGATTAAGCAGTTCATCCGCCTCGATCTGGGCATTGGAATCCTTCCCCGCTGGATCGCGTCGGCCGAACTGCAGCAGGGATATCTTACCGCCCTGCCCCTCGGGCGCCACCGGGTGCGCCGGCGCTGGGGCGTCCTTCACGTCCGCCGGCGAAAATTGACCTTCGCTGAATCGGTGTTTGTGAACCTATGCCGAAGCGTCCTGCGCGACTTGATTTCCGACGCAAAAAAGTAAGGGCCGTATTCTCTTTTTCGATTTTTCCGGCGGTCACGGCAGATCCAAGCCCTCACCGAAGCCGGGGATGCGGAAGTCTTCAGCGGGCAGGCCCTCGCACGCCAGCGCGGTTTTCAGCTCCCTTGCAGCCTGGCCCGGCGAGTCGTCTGCGAGGGGAAAGGTGCCAAAATGAATCGCGACGCTCGTCCGCGGGCCGATTATCTTGTGCGCGCGCACGGCCTCGTCCGGCGACAGGTGCACCTCCTGCATGAACCATCGCGGCAGGTAAGCCCCGATCGGGAGGAGCGCCAGCCGCGGGTTGCCGAAGCGGTGAAGAATCTCCTCGAAGTGCGTGCCGTACCCCGTGTCGGCGGCAAAGTAGATCGGGCCCCCGGGTGCCAGGATCGTGAAACCGCACCACAGCGTCCTGTCCCGATCGCGAAATCCGCGGGATGAGAAATGGCGGGCCGGCACGCACGCCAGCCGCCGGCCGGCGCCGAGGTCCAGTTCCTGCCACCAATCGAGCTCCTCGACGGAGGCGATGCCCTCGCTTCTTAGGAAAGCGGCATTGCCGAGACCGGTGATGAATCGCGGGGAATGGCGGCGGGCCAGGGCGCGAAGGCTCGGCAGATCCATGTGGTCATAGTGGTTGTGGCTCACCAGGACCACATCGATCGGAGGCAGGTCGCCGAAGCGAATGCCCGGTGGACGGATTCGTTTCACGCCCGCGAATCGCGTCGGCCCCGCGGTATCCGACCAGATCGGATCGGTCAGGATATTGATCCCGGCTGTCTGAATGAGCACCGTCGAATGGTTGATCCATGTCGTGCGCAAGGCGTTCCCATCGATGCGTCTCGGCGGGGCCGCGCCGAAGGCGATACCTGCTTCTTCCGCCGGTTCAGGTGGAGGAGGACGTCCAAGACGGCGGCTCATGCGCCAGCGGATGAAGTTCAAAAAACTGCCGCGGTCCTCCGCGTTCTCATTGTGAAATCGTCGCCCGTCAAAGTGGCGTGAGGGAGGGCCGTCGTGGCCGTCGCCGGAGAATGCAAGCCGCGCCAACGCCCGCCAGGAAGGCGCATCTACCGATGGCTCGAAGGCGGGCGGCATCGCCAAAAAAACTGCCGGCAAATTCGGACTACGCCTCGTAGGCGTAAACCGGGTTGTGTCGGGCTCCGGGCGAAAGCAGGAGAACCAGGCGCGCCACAAAGTTGCGTCCCGGCACGACCCAGGGGCTCTCCCATTGTCCGATCATCCCGATGCGCCTCGCCTGGCGGGCGACGAACGCGGTCCGGCGTTGCCGGATCGCCTCGTAGGCGCGGAACGCCGCGCCCATATCGGACGCGCCCGTCAGCATCTTTGCGAGACAGGCGGCGTCCTCGATGGCCATGCAGGCGCCCTGGCCGACATTGGGAGTCATGGGATGCGCGGCGTCGCCGAGCAGGGTAACGCATCCCTCCCCCCATTTCCGGAGCGCCTGGCGATCGCAGGCGTCCGTCTTGATGATATCGCCCGGAGGAGTCGCCTCGATGAGCGCAGGGATCGGATGGTGCCAGTTTTTGAAGAGCCCGAGGACCTCGCCTTTTCGTCCTCCGGGAACGTCCGGCTCCGACGACTCGGCGTTGCGGGTGGCATACCAGCAAATCCTGTGCTGACCGATCGGCATGATGCCGAACCGATATCCCGATCCCCAGGTCTCCGTAATGTGCCCCCGGTCCGTTCCCCCGACGTCCCGGGCTATTCCGCGCCAGATTCGGTAGCCACGGTAGACGGGGTCGGCGGCGCCGTGAAGCTGCGAGCGGACCGCCGAGTTGATGCCGTCGGCTCCGATCAGGCCGTCCGCCCTCGCCTCGAGCCCGCTCGCAAACCGGGCGACGACACCCGAGGCATCCCGGGAAAAGGAGTTCAGGGTCTGACCGGCCACGAGGCAGGCCGGAGGCAGGGCGCCGCGGAGCGCCGCGTGCAAGTCGGCGCGGTGCAGGCACAGGGACGGCGTGGACAATCCGGTCATTGGGATGCCCGAAATCAACTTGCCGTCGGAACGCTTCAGATCGAACCGGGTGAACACGGCGCCGCGCGACAGGACCTCGGCGAGCATGCCCAGCGACTGAAGGACACGGGTTGCGTTGGGCCAGAGGCTGATGCCGGCGCCCACCTCGGTGAATTCCGGGGCCCGCTCATATACGGTGACATCGATGCCCGCGCGATGCAGGGCAAGAGCGGCGGCCAAGCCGCCGATGCCTCCCCCGGCAATGATCACCTTCTTGCTCATGGATGTTTTGAGGGATGGGTTGCGACGGGAGGGCTGCACGAATTGCGACCGAATGAGACCGAACCTTGTTCCGCGCGTAAACACCTTACCCCATACATGGCCCATTCGCGAGTGGATTGGCCAGCAATAGGCCGTGGCACCGGACTTGCCCCCGGAGATGAAGGGGATTTCTATCGGGGTTGTGCGCCCCGATTTCATGGATGAAGACCATCGCCATTGATCTGGACGATACGCTGAACGATTTCACGGCGACGCTGCGGAGTACGGACTTTGCGCGCGATGAGACACACGCGCTTTCGGAGGACGTGTTCCAGGACTATCTCGCGAAGGTGCGCGCGGGGCTGCCCTCGGTCGATGGCCTCCTGAGCACGGAATACTCCTTTTTCCGGTATAAGATCCACCAGCAGTGTTACGAGCGGGCCAGGGCCCGCGCGGACGGCGCCGACTTCCTGCGGCGGCTGCGGCAAGCGGGGTGGCGCATCGTCATCTGCACGCAGCGCGATCTGCGGCGCGCGCAGGACTGCACGAGATCATGGCTGCGGGACAACGCCATCCCCTTCGATCACCTGTTCATGGCCGGAAACAAGATAGTCTTCTGCAAAGTCTGGGGAATTGAGCACCTGGTCGACGATCACGAGTTCAACATCGTCCACGGATCGCGCTACGGAGTGAACGTATACTACCCGGCAACCGGCCGGCCCGCGGGCGAGCCGGCTGCACCCGGAGCGGCCAGGCCGTTCTCAACCTTCGACGAGATCATGCCATGGATCCAAGGGTAGCCCTTCTGAAGGAGTTTTACCGCGGCCTGCCCAAGGACCGGGTGAAGCTGGAGACGCAGGAGCATGGCTTCGCCTTTCTGGAAGGACTGCTATCCGGCGGGGTCGTCCTGGAATACGGCGAGCTGACGCTTTCCGGCCTGCTGCACAAGTACAAGCTGGCGCAGGTTCCCGAGACCAGGATGGACGAATTCCTGCTCTCCCATGTTGAAAAGGCCTGCAATGTCTGCCTCTACTTCGGCGATCGGGCGAACGAGACCTTTTGCTTCAACCTCGACAACAACCAGCAGGGCGCCGGCAGCGCGACGATTCCGGAGATGGAATCCGCCGTCCGGGTGCTGCGGGAAACGCTCGTCGGCGCGGGCTGCGAACCGCTGATCGTGGCCAGCGGCAGGGGCTATCACGCGTGGTGCCGGCTGGATGGCGCCGTGGCCAACGAGCGCCTCTACGACCTCATGCTGCGCGCCGGCGTGATCACCGTGGCTGCGCTCCACCGCCAGGGATACGATCATCACCGTGTAAAATTCAATTTTTATCCGGATCCCAGGACCCGCGATGTGGTGTCGCTGCGGCTCTTCGGATCCCTGCACGCGAAAAACAAGGTTTTCAGCCACGTCCTCGCCGGGGACAGGCTGCTGGACGAAGCCGCCTCCTGGGAATACTTCGCCGGACACCTGCGAGACAAGACCCTCTCCGTTGCCCGATTCGATGCCGCCCATGACGCCTTGCTCAAGTCGTCGGGATTTTGAGTGACGGCACGCCACCGCGCCGCCTCTTCATTTGCCGGAAAATGTTCGCGAAGGTTCGGAGCTCAGAAGCATGCTGAAGATCTTCAGCCTCGGAATCTCCTTGCCGAGGACCATCAAGCACACGGTCAAAGGCACTGAGAGCAGCAATCCGGCCGGACCCCAGAGCCAAGTCCAAAAAACGGCGGCGACCATCAGGCCGAGGCTGGAGACACCCGTCCGCAGCCCGTACACCCACACCTCTATGACATTGGCGGTGACCGCCTCAAAAACCGCGAACAGGCCAAGGGTCCAGACCAGCCTTGTCCAACCCGGATCGACAGCGACCGCGAGTCCGATGGGAAACGCCGCGGCTATCCAGATGCCGATGTAGGGGATGAAGCGAAGCAGGATGGAGAGCAGTCCCCAGAGCAATGCGTTCGGGATGCCGATAAAGTAAAGGCCCAGGCCGACGGGGATCCCATAGCTGGCGTTCACCACGAGTTGCATCGAAAGATAGGCCAGAACCCGGTGCGCCGCATCGTCCAGAGCTTCGCTCCCTATGTGGAGCCCTCCCGTGTTGGTCATCTTGATCAAGCGCGCCCGCAGGTCTTCCCACTGGAGGAGCATCGCCACGGTGAAAACGACCACGATTCCAGCCGTGCCAAGCGGTCCAAGCAGCGATAAGAGTATCAAACGACTCATCTCGAACACGGAACTGCCGGCCTGCTCGACCTCGACGGGGATCGGGGCGGAACCGGGCTTGTCGGCCGTGGACGTTTTGAAGTCCTTCTCGATTTTTTCCACCATCCCCGCCGCCTGCGACAGGGCCGTCGGCGTTCCGGTCCGGCTCAACTTGGCGATCTTCCCCTCAATGTTCTGCACGTAGAGCGGAAGTTGCTGAACGACATTGAGCGTCTGGCTCGCCACGATCCAGCCGACTCCGGCAAAGACGCCGAAGGCGAGGATCGACGCGATGACTACGGACAGTGTCCTGTGAATGCCCCTGCGCGTCAGGCGGACGACAACCGGCGAAAGCAGGAATGCCAGCAGGGCGGCAAGCGCGATTGGAATCAGGATATCCTTGGCGAAGCGGAGCATCGCAATCACAAGGAAGCAGGAGGCTAAGGTGACAAATCTCGAGATTTGCCCGGAATCGTCATTTTTCGGCATGGCTTGGGATCAGGGCTAGCCCGGACATTTCATGGACAGCGATTCCGTCCCAAGGTCTCGGCAAGGAGCCCTAATATCCAGGCAGCCGCCAGCAACTGTACACCCGGCCCCCGAAGGGCGCATCAGGGCATCTTCTTGTCCGTCCTGAAGGGCGCGGCGGGCAGGCCGGCCGCATTGTAGAAATTACAGCCATCAGGAAAGGCCGACCAGGCATACCGCGCCACCGCAGGGAGGGGCACCGCGGCGGCGCTCACAACGACCGTGTCGCCATCGATCCTCGCCTCGGCTGGAAAATACTTCCCGTCGGAGCCGGCCACCTCGAAGGTCTTCAGCGGCCCGCCCCGGGCGACCAGGGCGCCGCCAAGGTGCGAAAACCGAAGGCGGAGGGCGCCGCCCTCGACCGACATGGTGTCATACCACGGGCCAGAGTACTCAGACGACCGTCCATAAACATTCGCCAGGGCAATCCGGACAAGACGGTCGCCGACGTCCTGCTTGTCCTTCGGGTGCACGTTGTGCCGGTCGCCGATGTCGACGGTGACGGCCATCGCCGTAGCCGGCAACGCGAGCGCCTCGGCCTGCAATTCGCGGATCTCCGGGCTGTTGCTCGATGCATCCTGGGCCGCAAGCTGGCAGAAATAGAACGGCAGCTCGCTTCCCCACAGCTTGCGCCAGTCCTTGATGAGCGTCTCGTTCCAGACGGGAAAGAGATCGTGGGAACCGGTGATCGACTCGCCCTGATACCACAGGATCCCCCGGACGGCGTAGGGCACGACCGGTGCGATCATGCCGTTAAAGAGGACCGTCGGATTATGCTGGTCGGCGACCGGATGGGAATGGGGGCGCCGCGGTGGGCGCTGGCCTGCCGCACGGGCCTTGTCGGCCGCCGCCCGCCATTGCGCGATCTCTTCCGCCGAAGCGGGCACGTAGGCCTTCACCGCGGAGTCGAAGGCATCGAGCGCCGGTTTCAGCCGCGGATCGGCCGCAATCGCCTCGCGGCGGATCCAGGCCTGGGCCGTGCTGGCCCCGTAGGTCAGCGTTACTATGCCGACTGGGACATTCAGCTCTTTCTGCAGGTCCCGAGCGAAGAAGTATCCGATAGCGGAGAATTCGCGGACGGTCTCCGGCGTGCAGACTTTCCACGAGCCGCCGACAGCGTCCTGCGGATCGTAGGTGCGGGCCCAATCTCCCGTGAACATCCGAATCCTGGGA
>Ga0265320_10003094_pt1 | contig 11294 bp, 6 predicted proteins | sample 4827metaG_FD_202087 | JGI IMG/M metagenome (GOLD analysis project Ga0265320, IMG submission 202087) | Rhizosphere microbial communities from Carex aquatilis grown in University of Washington, Seatle, WA, United States - 4-8-27 metaG | ecosystem: Host-associated > Plants > Roots > Rhizosphere >...
TGAGGAGCGGCTCGTCGCGATCGAGAACGAGCACGGTCACGTGTACGAGTTCCAGCTCGACGCTGCCGGCCGCGTCGAGGTCGAGAGCGGCTTCGACGGCATCCGCCGCCAGTACGCGCGCGACAAGGGCGGCCGCGTGACCAGGGTCTTTCGCCCCGCGAGCCACGAGACCCAGTATGCCTACGACCCGGCCGGCCGCGTCGTCGCCGTCGAGCACAGCGACGGCAGCAGCGAGGCCTACGCCTACCGCAAAGACGGTGAGCTGGTCGAGGCCAAGAACGACACCGCCACGGTGAAGCTGGAGCGGGACCTGCTGGGGAGAGTGCTGCAGGAGACGGTCGGTGAAGACTGGATCGCGTCCGAGTACAACGCGCTCGGCATGCGCGTGCGCCTCCGCTCGTCGAAGGGCCTCGACCAGCGCATCGAGCGCAACGCCGCCGGGCAGATGACCGGCGTGCGGGCCCGCGTTGCGCGCGCGGGCACCGACGAGCTCGGCGGAGCGAGCGCGGCAGACGGCAATGTCTGGGAGGCGCGGGTGTCGCGCGACGTGCTTGGCCTGGAGGTCGAGCGCCAGCTCCCCGGCGGCGTGCGCGCCCGCTGGCAGCGCGACGCCGTCGGCCGCCCCACGCAGCAGGAGATCACCGCCGCCGGCGAATTCCGCCGCGCCGTACACTACACCTGGGACGTCAACGACCGCCTGCGCATGGTGGTCGCCGCCGCCCGCGGCCCCGTGCGCTACGAGCACGACGCCCTCGGCAACCTCGCCGCTGCGACCTACGAAGATGGCCGCGTCGACCTGCGCCTGCCGGACGCCGTCGGCAACCTGTTCCGCACGCAGGCCCGCACCGACCGCAAGTATGGCCCCGCCGGTCAGCTCCTCGAATCGAGAGAGCCCGACGGCAGCGTCGTCACCTACGAATACGACCCCGAGGGGAACCTCGTGAAGAAGATCGAGGTCGATGCTGAGGTCTCCGCGCGCGCGAACAATGTCCGCGTCTGGACTTACCACTGGAACGCCGCCGGCATGCTCGCGAAGGTCGTCCGCCCGGACGGCGAAAGCGTCACGTTCACCTACGACGCCCTCGCACGCCGCCTCTCGAAGACGTTCCGCGCCCGAACGACGAAGTGGATCTGGGACGGCAACGTCCCGTTGCACGAGTGGCTCGAAGGCCGCCCCGCTTCCCACGCCTCGACCCAGACTCCCCTCGCCGACGTCGCCGTCCTCGACGAGCTCGCCGCCCGCCGCCGCCGATTCGAGCGCGCCGCCAAGCCCTCTCAGGGACCTCCTGACGATTCGTTCTCCGCACCGCAGCCAGTCACGCCCGCCCTCCCCGTCTGGAGCGCCGGCGCCACCGAGCCCGGCACCGCCGAAGACCCGATCACCTGGCTCTTCGATCCCGAGACCTTCGCCCCCATGGCCAAGCTCGTCGGCGACGCACGCTATGCGATCATCACGGATCACCTCGGCGCGCCAACCGCGATGTACGACGCCGCCGGCGCCGAAGTCTGGTCCGCGACCATCGACGCCTACGGCGATCTGCGCAACCTCACCGGCCACCGGGAGGCCTGCCCCTTCCGCTGGCCCGGTCAGTACGAAGACGCGGAGACCGGGCTCTACTACAACCGGTTCCGGTACTACGAACCCCGGGGATCTTACGTATCGCGAGATCCCCTCTTCGCGCCGCGGTGCCTCGAACTCTACAAGTACGTGGACGACCCGTTGGTGGTCACGGACCCGTTGGGACTCGCCGACGTCTCGAACATGGTCCGCGTTCAGATCCAACGTGGAAACGCGAATCTCGCGAGCGTGGCGGTGGAGAAGACCTCGGCGGTTACCGCCTTGGAAGTAGAACGAGCCATGATGAAGGCAATCCAGGACGTACCCGCGGGCGAACGAGGCCTTATCCCGGCCGCCCACGGTGCAGCGGCGCAGTTGAGCAAGAAGCTCCGAGGCATTGCCGCCGCTGGGGGAATCTCCGACGGTGGAAACATCCTCCGAGAATGGCTTCAGGGAGAGAACGTTCGATTCGACATCGAGAACCGCGGAACGAATCTCACGAGTTGCAAATGACCATGCAGACTCCGGATCCCTCCTGGGAACAGGCTATTGAGGAGCTACTTGCATCCACCCGTTCCGTCGCGTTGACCCTCCGCGATGGTCTGGCAGCGCGGGATCGCGAGGCACTCGTTCGCAGCCTTGGAACGGCGCTTCTGTCGAAATCCATGGATCCGGAGAAGCGAGTCCTCGCAAGCTGGCTCCTCAAGGACCTCGCAAGCCCCCAGGCCGTTCCATTTCTCGTGCAGGCGTTCTGTGCGCCATCCACCACAGCAGAGCTTCAAGGCGAGATCCTCGAGGCCTTGGAGCGAACTGCGTTCGGGGAAGACTTCCCCGAGATCGACCTGGCGACACTCCGAGATAGCCTTCGCGACCACAAGCACCTCCGGCGCTTCATGGACCTGCTTGCATCCGTCGGGACCCAACAAGCCAAGGAGATCCTCGCAGCGTTCGCCCTCGATCCATCTGCGCGCGCAACCCTCATGGCCGACCTGGCCATTCGTCCCGAGCCCTGGATCGACGGGTTCCTACAGCAGTTGCTGTCGAAGCTCGGTGACGCCCCTGCCGTGCGGCGTGCTGTCGAAGAACGGAAGCGCCGCGAGACAGGGCTGAAAGCGCGTGCTTTCTCGGCGGAGGCGCCAGCCAACCTCGCGAACGTCCGTCCTCTCTGGGAAAGCGGCCAGTTCGCGATCCTCCTTCGCCTGGCGGAGGAAAACGCACTGGCCGCAGACGCGCGCTCCTTCCTCTCCTCGATACCGATCCTGGAATCCTTGAGCAAGGGCCAAAGAAAGCTGCTCGCAAAGCTGAAGGGCGTTCTTGCGCCCAAGGATTGACACGCGTGACGCCATGGGCACTCACTCCTCGCCGCGAATGCACCTGTTCCCATCCCTCGGGCGGTGCTCCCGGTGGACCGATACAATCCAAGGGCGATCGTCTTCAACGCCATCACGGAAGATCGCCCGTGGCGCGACCAGCATGCCCGAGACGTGTGCTCGTGGTCGCCATGCTTGTCGTCGTCGGGCATCGTGGCCGACGGTCCGGATGGCTGGCGAGCGACGCTGGCCGGACCATCTGAACGTCCGTAGCATGCGATCTCTCGAGCGGGTCAACTCCATCTTGAAACCCCGGACGCGACCGGCAGCGGAGGGAAGGCCGCGGGGACGGGGGGCGCCGCTGGTACGGGTGCGGGCCTCGGTGGCAACCCCGGGGCTGGGGGCTCGCCCGGAGGGGCGGCGTCAGCGGAACCGGCGGAATTGGCCTCGGAGGAATGGGCGGCGGCGGTAGCGGAGCAGGAGGCGGCGCAGGGAGCGGCGCCGGTGGAAAGACCGGCACTGGCGGCAGCGGAGCAGGAGGAGCCACAAACGGCACTACGTGCCACCTCGGTACCGATTGCCGATCGGGCGACTGTGTCGACGGTGTCTGTTGCTCCTCGGCGGCGTGCGGAAACTGTCAGACCTGCGCGAATGCGGCTGGGACCTGCGCTGCAGTGCTCAACGCAGCTGACGCTGACAGCTGTGCGGGAACCTGTGACGCGTCGGGCACCTGCAAGAGCAACGGATTTGCAGACCCGGACATCCTCACTCCGGGCGTTGTGCTTGGATTCGGTATAAGCCGGCCCGCTACCTCAATCAGTCTGGGCAACGACACTTCAGGCGCCGTTTCAAGCAGTGCCGTCTGGTGCTGGGGTGCGAATCAGTATCTTCGGGCAACTCGGCAACGGGGGCATCACTGCGGGCAATGCCACGCCGGCTCCGGTGATGGGCCTCCCGACCGGCGAGACCATCTCCCAGCTTTCGGTCGGTGTGGCTCATAATTGCGCAGTGATGGCAGTGATGGGCAGTGGCGACGTCTGGTGTTGGGGTCGGAACGACGACGGCGAGCTCGGCGATCGCACACGCGCTACCAACCCCATCCCGGTCCAGGTCGCGGGCTGGTAGGAAGGCCGCGACGCTCGAGCATCTGAAATCGCCTTCGGCACGACCGAGAGGGCTGCTTCATTCGGGATTTTCGACGGTTCCGACGTCGACGCTGCTCGCCAACGTGACCACTCCTTCGTACTGTTCGCTGAACGGTTGCGCGCTCATACGCTTTGGGGTATGAGGGTCTGGCCTCCCGCGCCCCGGCGGTTTCTGCAACTTTAAGCGCTCGGCGAGTCCGTGCTGGTTAGATTCCTCTAAGTCGCGCCCCTCGCCGACCCAACAAGAGAAGGACCCTAGCATGAACCTACGTCGTGACCTGTTGCGTAGCTTTGGTGTGGATCTCGAGCGTGCCTCTAAGGTGCCTGGAAATTGGGCCCTCGGCGCCCTGCTCGGCCTCGCGCTCGCGGTAGCGGGTTGCGCCCAGGCGACTCCCGCCGCGACGTGCGGACAGGGAACCACTTCCTGCAACGGGACGTGCGTCAACCTGGACACCAGCGGCGACAACTGCGGCGCCTGCGGCACTGCCTGCACCGGCGGTCAGGTTTGCAACGGCGGAACCTGTTCGTCGAGCTGCTCGGGATCGACTCGCATGTGCGGCAACGGCTGCGCCGACTTCACGACCGACCCGACGAACTGCGGCGGATGCGGCACGACTTGCCGCTCGGACCAGATTTGCAATGGCGCGTGTGTCTGCGGGCCGGGGAAGATGCAGTGTAGCAACGGTACCTGCGCAACCTCGTGCTCGACCGGCGCTGGTGGGAACATCACGACGGGAGCTGGCGGGACGACCGGGGGCGGCGTTGGCGGAAGCAACGGAACTGCTGGAACCACGGGCGGTGGAACTGGCGGAAAGACGGGCGGCACGGGCGGCATGACCGGTGGCGGCACCGGCGGTGCAGGCGGAACGACCTCCGGTCCTCCTCCCGGTTACTACACCATGGGCTCCTTCCATGGGTGCACCTGGACAGGGGCGGATACGCTGAGCAAGGGGACGACCAACACGCCGACGGATTTCACGGCTCAAACGCCCCAAGCCTTCCCCTACTGCGTGAAGGGCACGGTTGGCGCTGATCCGGTCAATTCGGCGACGGTGGCGCTTCTGGGATTCAACCTCGCCGAAGCCGCAACCAACTCGGCCAGTCAGTGCGCCGCGAATGCGGCGACGACGACCACGCTCCCGACCATCACGCCCACCGGCACCGGGATCGCGCTCAGCTACGATCGGCTCACCGGTTCGAACATTCGCGTGCAGATTCAGGATCCGATGGGTACGACCGACGCCAATCACCGCTGGTGCGCGACCATCACGCAGGTACAGGGACCGGTCTTCGTGCCCTTCAGCGCCTTTAACACCGCCTGCTACAACAACAGCGGACAGCCCTATAACATGCAGCCGATCTCGGCGATCTCGTTGTTGGTGCCCGGCACGCTGATTCCGAGCCCGTTCAGCTATTGCGTCGGCGGTTTCGCCTTCGGCACGTCGGTATCGGCGGCCCCCACGTACACCCCGAATCCCTACCCGACGCTGACGGGAACGATCGGTGGGCCCGACCCGTCGGGTGGCAAGGACATTGATCTTCAGCGGGTGAAGACCGCTGCGCCGGGGGTCGGCGGCAAGGCGTACATCGTCTACAACAACAACTGGGGCAATCCGACTGGGTCGGATCAGACGATCAACTACGTCGGAAATAGCTTCACCGTTGCGAGCTGGACCGGGAGCGCGCCGGGCGGCGGTGTCCCGGTGTCGTTCCCATCGCTCTACATCGGTGCCCAAGGCCAAACCGCGGGGCTTCTGCCCGGCGTCCTGGCGACGACGCCTGATGGTGATGGGTTGCCGAAAGCGATCAGCGCCATCGGGACGCTGACGAGCACGTTCAACTGGACGCCGCCCAACAATGCCGCGACGCCAACAGGCAACTACAACGCAACCTACGACATTTGGCTCGCGGCGCCGCCCGCGCCGGCTATTGGCTACAACGACGCGCTCAGCGGCTTCGTCATGGTTTGGTTGTACAAGCCAAGCGGGAACCAACCCATCGGCAATATGGTGGGAAGCACGACCATTGGCGCCCGGACCTGGAATATTTGGGTGGGGCCCCGAAATATGGGGACAAATCCAAACCGTCCGGTCATCTCGTACGTAGCGCCGACCCCGATCATGGGCACGACATGGACGAATGTCGATTTGAAGCCCTTCCTGATGGACGCAACTACTAACACCAGCATCCCATCCAATATGCGAGTTTCTGCGAGTTGGCTTGTCACCGACCTCTTCGCCGGATTCGAAATTTGGACCGGCGCAGACGGTGTCGGATTGAAAGAGACCGCCTTTACGGCGAACGTCAACTAGCAGCAACGCGCAGTTCCCGGCAGCGCACCTTTGCGCTGCCGGGCGACTTGTCCGGTTGGCGAAGCCCCTCGCGCCCCTACCGAATGAACGTGATGTCGTCGACCCAGATGTCGAAGTCGGTCGGCGTCGGGGGCGTCGTGCTGTGGTCGGAGTTGACCTGAATCGACATGCCGGTCAGGTGGGCGGTGTCGAGCTTGTTGCCGGGGTCTTGAATTCCCGGGTTGGTTGAATCCTGCCTGGTCTCGGAGAAGAGGATCTCGAACCGCTTCCAGTTCGTGTCGATCTCGTAGTTCACGTAGGCGGGGAAATCGGTTTGGACCCCGGAGTCAGTGTCCGTGTACCCGTAGCCGAACTTCACCAGATAGGGGCTGCAGTTCTTGGTCGGCATCGTCGCGTCGAACACGCACTGCATGGCGAGCGGCAGGATCGAGGGCAGATCCGTCTGCGGATCTTTGAAGGCCACCTGCACGAACTTCACCGGTGCGGCGGCCTTGGCGTAGAACGAGATCCCGCGGTACTTCGAGGCGTCGTACGGTCCCTTGCCCACCTGGCCACCGTCGGCCTGCATCTTCGGCTCGAAGTCGGCCCCCATCGCGGCGCCCCAGTCCGCAAAGCCGGTCCCGGTCACGTGGAGTGAACCTGGGCCGGAGCAACTCGGGTTCCCGACGGTCATGTCGGGAACGACCGCGCCGCCCTCGGCCGGCACGAGGGTCCCGCGACCCGATGTGTCGCCGTACGTGTACCAGCCGCCGCTCTTCCCGTCGCCTTTCACGCCGTTGTCGGCCGTGAAATCGGAGATGAGGTCGTCGGGGTTGGTCGGACAGATCGCACCGGTCGACGAATCCGGGTGGTTCGTCTCGCCGGAGCTCTTCGAGCACCCGGAGGCTGACAGGACTGCGCCGACAGCGAAGCCGGCGACGCTGCACAATGACAGTGTTCTCATGCGAAGCTCCTTGAAAACGCCCGCGCGCGATGGGCTAGCGGGAATACGCGAAACATACAACGTCCGGCGCGATTCCGGCCAGCGCCCAGGGCACGCCGCCGCAGCACGCCTCGCTGACGCCTGGACCTACGCCCGCTTGTCGCGCGGCTTGGGCATCGCCTTGCGCTTCTGCCGGTGCGCTCGCAGCACGAGGCGGATCGGGGCGCCCTCGAAGCCGTAGGCCTTGCGGATCTGGTTCACCAGGAAGCGGCGGTAGGCGTACCCGATCGCGGCGGGCTGGTTGGTGCTGATGAAGAAGGTCGGCGGCGACGAGCTGGCCTGCGTCGCGTAGTAGAGGCGCACGTGGCGGCCTCCGGGGCCGGCGGGAGGCGGCTGGTGGGCGATGATCTGCTCCATCAGTTGATTGAGCGCACCGGTCGGGATGCGGCGCGCAGCCTGCTCGGCGACGCGAGTGGCGGCCGTCACGATCTCGGTGACGCCGGCGCCGGTGACCGCCGACGTCAGCAGCACGGGCGAGTGGGCCATGAAGCCGAGCTCCTCGCGCGTGGCGGTGACCTTCTTGTCGATCTCCGCGCGCCCCACCAGATCCTTCTTGTTCATGACGATCAGGCTGGCGCGTCCGGCGTCCTCGATCAGGCGCGCCAGCTTGGCATCCTCGGAAGTGGCACCGGTGCGCGCGTCGATCACCATCGCGGCGACGTCGCAGCGCTCGATCTGGTCGCGCGCCATCTTGGCGGCGACGTGCTCGGTCAGGGTTTCGATCGACCGGCGGCGCCGCATACCGGCGGTGTCGACCAGCACGTACTCGCGCCCGCCGTACGAGAACGGCGTGTCGATGGGGTCGCGCGTGGTGCCGGGCGCGTCGTGCACCAGCACGCGCTCCTCGCCCAGCAGGCGATTCACCAGCGACGACTTGCCGACGTTGGGCTTGCCGACGAACGCCAGACGCACCACGTCCAGACGAACCGGCTTCTCCTTGGTCTCGGCGGCCTCATCGACGTCACCGTCTTCAGCGTCGCCGATTGCATCCTCTCCGTCGCGCTCGTCCTCGGCGGCCGCCGCGGTACGCTGGCGCGCCCGCGCGCCGAACGACTTCACGATGGCGTCGAGCAGCTCACCGATGCCGCGCCCGTGCGAGGCCGAGATCGGGAACACCTGTTCGAACCCGAGCGCGAATGATTCGGCCGCCGACGCCTCGCGCCGCGCGGAGTCGATCTTGTTTGCGGCGATGAGCACCGGCTTGCCCGACCGCCGCAGCACGCGCGCGACGTCCTCGTCGACGGCGGTGATCCCTTCCATCGCGTCGACGACGAACACGATGAGGTCGGCCTCGTCGACGGCGCGCAAGGTCTGCGCGCGCATGGCCTTCAGGATCCCATCGGCCGACGGATCGAGCCCGCCGGTGTCGACCACGCGGAAATACGCGCCGTCCCAATCGCAGCTGCCGTAGCGGCGGTCGCGGGTGACGCCGGGCATGTCCTCGACCAGCGCCGGCCGCCCACCGACCAGCCGGTTGAACAGCGACGACTTCCCGACGTTGGGCCGCCCGACCAGCGCGCACAGCGGCAGCGTGCGGTCGTTGGCGAGGGTGGCCCGGGATCGTGCCCGCGCGCGCTTCATGGCGCGTAGCCCAGCCGCGCCAGCTCGCCGGGCGACGTGGTCCAGTCGGGCACGACCTTGACTTCGAGGCGCAGGTGCGCCGGCCGGTCGAGGAGCGCGCTGATCTCCTTGCGGGCGGCGGTGCCGATATCGCGGATCATCGCCCCGCCCTTGCCGAGGACGATGCCGCGCTGGCTGTCGCGCTCGACCAGGATCAACGCATCGATGACCACGTCGCCGCGGTCGGGACGCTCTTGCCAGGTCTCGACCACCACCGCGGTCGCGTATGGCAGCTCCTGCTTCAGCCTCAGGAACAGCTGCTCGCGCACGAGCTCGGCCGCCAGGAAGCGCTCGGTCCGGTCGGTCAGCATGTCGGGGCCATAGAGCGGCTCGCCCTCGGGCAGCATGCGGCAGATCTCCACCACCAGCTGGTCGACGTTGGTGCCGCGCGTGGCCGAGATCGGCACCATGGCGGCGAACCGCCCCCCTTTCTCCCAGGACACGAGCATCGGCAGCACGGCGGTCTTGTCCTTGACCTTGTCGACCTTGTTGATGGCCAGGACCACCGGCTTCTTGGCGTCTGCGAGCCCATCGAGGATCATCTTCTCGGCGTCGCCTGCGCCCGACTTGCCCTCGCTGCCGTCGACGACCAGGAGCGCCGCGTCGACGTCCGCGATGGCCGCCATCGCCTCGCCGACCATGTAGCGGTTCAGGCCCTTGCGCGCCCCGTGCACGCCGGGCGTGTCGACGAAGACGATCTGGCCGCCGTCGCCGTTCCAGACGCCGACGATGCGGTTGCGCGTGGTCTGGGGCTTGGGCGTCACGATCGCCAGCTTCTCGCCGACGATGCGGTTGAGCAGCGTCGATTTGCCGACGTTGGGCCGGCCCAAAATGGCAACGGTGCCGGCGACGGCGCCGGCGGTGCGCGCCGGCTTTTCCGGAGCGGTCGCGCCGCCGTCCTGTGTTCGTTCTTTCATGGGCGGGCTTCTTATAGCTCAGATGTCGTGCTATCCCGAGGTCATGTGTTCGCCGGTTGTTCGAGGGGGACTCCGGACGGGACTGGTGCTTGCGCTCGCGGTGACATTGGCGGGCCACACCGCCGCGGCGGCTGGCGCCCAGCCGCCGCCGTCAGCGCAGGCGGCGCCGCAGCTCGGCACGACCCCCGACGGCTCGCTGGAGGTGCGCCAGGGCGCGTCGGTGCTGCTGCGGCTACAGCCGCGCACGGCGGCGCTTCGGCGTGGAACGCCGCGCGTGCACGCGGTCGACGTCGATGGCCACGCCATCGTCGACGTGCGCCTGCCGGTGCGGGGCAGCGCCTCGGAAGAGGTCTGGATTCACGAGTTGCCTCCTCCCGACCCCCGGGCCACGAAGTCGTCGGCGGCGCCGTCGGCGGCGCCGCCGGTGCTGATCTGGTCCGGAACCACCGGGCCCCGCGACGCCGACGAGGAAGTCGGCACCGAGATCGAAGTGACGTCGGACCGTATCCTCGAGTATCAGACGGCGAGCCAGATCAGCCGCTGCGACGGCGAAACGCCGCGCCTCTTTCCGCGCGCCTGGGATTTCGCGTCCGGGCGCTTCCGGTCGGTGGTTTCGCCACTGCCTTCGCCCGCGCCGCAGAAGCTGATCGCCCGTCGCGGCGATCCGGCGATGCCCGCGGGCCGGCCCATCGGCGGATTCCACTGGATCGCGGCGTCCACCACGGCGGCCGCCGGCACCGACGCGCGCAACCTGACGCCGCCGCTGGCCGTCGACGACGGCGACCCGGCGACCGCCTGGACCGAGGGGCTGGGCGGCGACGGTCGTGGTGAGTTCCTGACGGCGCGCTCGACCTCGGCCGGCTACGCGGTGCGCGGCGTGCGCATCATCCCAGGCGATGCCTCGAGCGCGGCGGCCTTTCGCGGCAAGAACCGGCTGCGCCGCTTCCAGCTGCTGCTGGGTCCCAAGATCGACCAGCGCTTCGACGTCGAGATCCCCGACGATCCGGCGGCGGACGCCGCGCGCTTCGCCGATCCGTACTGGGTCGTGCTGCCCAAGCCGACGGCGGCTGCCTGCATGACGCTGGTGATCACCGAGGTCACGCGCGGCTCCGAGGCGGCGCCGCCGCGCAACTTCGGCACGACGGCGATCGCCGACCTGGCGATCTTCACCGACCTCGACGGGCCCGAGGGAATCGGCCGCCTGATCGACGACATCGCGTCGGGCCCCGACTGCCAGCAGCGCGTTCCCCTGCTGGTGAGGCTTGGCGAGCCCGCCGTCATGGCCACCGCGCAGAGCATCCTGGGCGCGAAGGGGATGGGCCGCGAGTGCCTGGTCGAGGGGCTGGTCGCGCTGGCGCCGGCGCCCGAGAGCCCCATCGTCACCGACGCGTTGACCGCGTCGTTGTCGGGAGCGTCCGACAAGGAAGAGCGGTTGGTGACAGCGGCATTG
>Ga0265320_10003104_pt1 | contig 11276 bp, 5 predicted proteins | sample 4827metaG_FD_202087 | JGI IMG/M metagenome (GOLD analysis project Ga0265320, IMG submission 202087) | Rhizosphere microbial communities from Carex aquatilis grown in University of Washington, Seatle, WA, United States - 4-8-27 metaG | ecosystem: Host-associated > Plants > Roots > Rhizosphere >...
TGCGTACCGCCGACTGGATTGCGCTGGATACCGAGGCCGACAGTTTGCACGCCTATCCAGAGAAGCTGTGCCTGCTGCAGCTCAGTGGCGCGGGCGTGGACGAACTGGTTGACCCGCTGGCGCCGATCGACCTGGCGCCGCTCCTCGAACTGCTCGGCAAGCACGAGTTGATCCTGCACGGCGCCGACTACGATTTGCGACTGTTGCGACGGACGTTCGGCTTCGTGCCCTCCGCGATCTTCGACACGATGCTCGCGGCGCGCCTGCTCGGGCATCTCCAATTCGGGCTGACCAGCCTGGTCGCCCAACTCCTGGCCGTCACGCTGGAGAAAGGCCCGCAAAAGGCGAACTGGGCGGTGCGGCCGCTGACGGAACGAATGGAGAATTACGCGCGCAATGACTCGCGCTACCTCCGCCCGCTTTCAGAGGCGCTCCGCGGCCAACTGCGGGAAAAAGGCCGGCTCGAATGGCATCGGGAGACGTGCGCGCAGTTGATCCGTGACTGCGCGGAACCGCGAACGATCGACCCGGACGAGGTTTGGCGCCTCAAGGGGAGCGACAAACTCATGCCGCGCGCCCAGGCGATTTTGCGGGAGCTTTGGCGCTGGCGTGAGCGAGAGGCGGTGGCGGCCAATAAGCCGCCCTATTTCATTCTGAGTCACGAGGCGATGGTCGCGTTCAGCCGTGAAGCAGCCGAACTTGGCGCGCCGCCCGAGATCGCGCCGCGGCAGGTTGCGCCGCGGCGTCAAGCCGGTTTCCTCGCGGCTTTGGCCGCTGGGCTGGCGGTCCCCGCCGCCGATTGGCCGCAGCGGCGCCGGGTGTTTGTGGACCCGTTGACGGCGGGCGAGAAGCAACGCTTTGAAGACCTGCGACGCATTCGTGACCGACGCGCCGGTGAATTAGGCATCGATCCCACTCTGATCGCGAGCCGTGCGACGATGGTCGCGCTGGCCAAGGACACCGCCGCCGCCCAGATCGAATTGCTGAATTGGCAGCGTGACTTATTGTTTCATTGATCCTCGCGATTCACGCCGTCGCCGGGCGCTGATGAATCGCAGTTAAAGCTGCACTGGTGGCGCGTCTCGCGGGTCATTTTGAAGCGAGTGGAACCGCGGCTTGGCTTTGGCCGCGGCGTCCCGCGCGGCGCGACTGAGGCGCTAAGTTTCCCCGAAAAACCGGGATAAACTCCTTGCTTGAACCTTCGATTTTTGGTATTTTTCTGAATAAATCTGACCCCGAGGCCGTATTCTTTATGTGTACGGATTAGCGATCTGAGCCGCGAAGAATGAGATACTCGAAAAGTTTGCTCGTGACAGTATTGCTCCTGGCGTTGGCGGTTGTCCCGTCCACCCGGGCCGACAAATCGGCGGCGATGAACGCGCCACTCCCGCCGAAGCCGCCGTTGCCTTCCATCCGCTCGCTTAAGCTTGAACCCCCGTCTTTGACCCTCTTGGATGGACGTGACGAACGTCGCGTCCTGGTAATCGCCAACGGATCAGACGGACAGAATTTGGATCTCACCGCCGAAGCCGTGTTCAAGGCCGATTCCGGGATCGTCGAAATCGATGCCGACGGGATGATCCATCCGAAGAGCAAGGGCGAAACGGAGATTTCGATCACCGCGGCGGGACAGCAAATCAAATTGCCGGTGAAAGTGGAAAACGCCGAGGTTCCGCCGATCCGCTTCGTGCGCGACGTCGAGCCGCTGATCGGAAGGGTCGGTTGCAATGCCGGCACCTGCCACGGATCGGCCAAAGGAAAGAACGGATTTAAGCTCTCGTTGCGCGGTTACGATCCCGAGTTCGATTATCAGGCGTTGATCAACGATGACTCCGGGCGGCGCTTCAACCGCGTGGTGGTCGAAGATAGTCTCATGTTGTTGAAGCCCACCGCCGAGGTTCCCCACGAGGGGCGCCAAGTCATTAAACCCGGCTCCCGCTACTACCTCATGCTGCGCCAATGGATCGCGGAAGGCGTGAAGATGGAGGACCCGGCCAAATCCCGCGCGGACCGGATTGACGTGCTCCCGTCCGAGATTGAACTGGATCTCCCAGGCCGGGCGCAAACGATGCTGGTTCTCGCTCATTATCCCGATGGAACCACGCGCGACATCACCCGGGAAGCGGTGTTGACCAGCAATAATTCGGACGTTGCGGTCGTTAAGGACAACGTCGTAACCGGAGTGCGCCGTGGCGAAGCCGCGGTCCTGGTTCGTTACGAGGGCTCCTACGCCACCAAACTGGTGACCGTGATGGGCGACCGCACCGGCTACGCTTGGGTCGATCAACCCGACTTTAACTACATCGATGAGCGCGTGGACGCGAAACTTCGCAGGTTGAAGATTCTTCCCTCGGAGATTTGTTCGGACGCGGAGTTTATTCGACGCGTTTCGTTTGACCTGACCGGCCAACCGGCCAGCTCCGAGCGGGTGCGCGCTTTTCTGGAGAATCCGGCGCCGAGTCGGACGAAACGGGAGCAGTTGGTGGATGATTTAATCGGTACCCAAAGCTTCGTCGAATACTGGGCGAATAAATGGGCCGACCTGCTCCAGTGCAACAGCGAGAGCTTGGGTAAGAAGGGCGTCTGGGTTTTCCGCAACTGGATTCAGCAGGCGGTTGCGAAGAACATGCCGTACGACAAGTTCGTGCGCTCACTGCTGACCGCGGAGGGAAGCTCGTACATGAACCCCGAAGTGAATTACCTGCGCGTGCTGCGCGATCCAGGCCGGATGGCCGAGGATATCAGCCAGACGTTTTTGGGCGTCCGCTTCAATTGTAACAAGTGCCACGATCATCCGTTTGAGAAGTGGACCCAGAACCAGTACTACCAATTTGGCGCCTTCTTCGCCCAAGTCGGTTTCAAACGCGGCACGTTTGGCACCGAGGTGATCCGCAATGACACCGGCGACCAGACCACGGTGACTGGCGAAGAAATCATTTATCCGCGCTACGACGGCGGCGAGGTGCGCCATCCGAAGACTGATATGGTGGTCGCTCCCAAAGTGCCGTACGGCGAAGCCAAAGAGGCTGGCGCCGGCGAGGATCGTCGCGAGGCGTTCGCCGATTGGCTGACGGCGAAGGAGAATCCGTTCTTTGCCAAATCGCTCGCGAATCGCACCTGGAGTTATTTCTTCGGCCGCGGAATCATCGATCCGGTTGATGACATTCGCGGCAGCAACCCGCCGAGCAATCCGGAGTTGCTGGACGCCTTGACCGAGGATTTCGTGAAGTCGGGCTTCAATATCCGCCACCTGATGAAAGTCATCTGCACTTCGCGGACTTATCAATTGTCATTTCGCCGGAATAAGTGGAACGAAGACGATACGCTGAACTATTCCCACGCGACGCCGCGGAGATTGTCGGCGGAACAATTGATGGACGCCGTGAACCTGGCGACCGGCGCCCGGCCTAATTTCAGCGGTATGCCGATCGATATGCGGGCGGTCGATATTCCCGACGGCACGGTGCAGGGCGACGATTTTCTCTCGCTCTTCGGCCGGCCCAAGCGACAATCGGCCTGCGAGTGCGAACGCTCAAGCAACGTCACGCTGTCCCATGCGCTCAACCTGATTAACGGCTCGACGATCGGCGAGGCAGTGGACGCTGGGGCCAGTCGGATTACCCGTCTGGTTGCGTCCGAGAGCGACAATCACAAGGTCGTGGAAGAGATTTATTACTCCGTCCTCAATCGTCCGCCGACCGCCAAGGAGATCGCGGTGATCGATTTGGGTGAAGGCTCCAAACGATTGGAGGCGGCGCAAGATTTGGCCTGGGCATTGATCAACTCGCCGGCGTTTCTGTTCAACCGTTAATCAGGAGGCAAATTATGTTATCCATACCCGGAAAACCTGGCAGCACGTGCGACGGTTTCAGCCGCCGAGAGTTCCTGCGCGTCGGTGGCGCGGGATTGTTCGGTCTCAGTCTGGGCGACATCTTCCGCCTGCAAGCGCTCGCGTCCACGACCCCGGACGCGGTCAAGGCGAAGGCAGGGTGGGGGAACGCCAAATCGGTCATCATGGTCTTCCTCCAAGGCGGGCCGAGCCACATCGATATTTGGGATCCGAAGCCTGACGCGCCCTCGAACGTCCGCGGTGAATTCAAGTCGATCAAATCGAACGTGCCGGGGATTTGGTTGAGCGAGGTCATGCCGATGCTCGCGAAGCAGATGGACAAGGCGACCCTGATTCGGTCGATGAGCTACACGCCCGCGGGGCTCTTCAATCATACCGCGGCTATTTATCAGATGATGACGGGCTACACGCCCGATCGCGTCTCGCCTTCGGGTCAACTGGAGCCGCCGGCTCCGAATGACTTTCCTCATATCGGCTCCCAGATTTCGCGCATCCAACCGCCGTCAGTCTCGATGCTTCCTTTCGTCATGCTTCCGCGGCCGCTGCAAGAGAGCAACGTGATCGGCAAGGGCGGGACCGCTGGCTTTCTCGGGGCGGCGTATGACCCATATTATTTTTATCAGGACCCGAACAAGGAGATCAAACTTGACGATTTGACCCTGCGCAAAGAGGTTCCAAAAGAGCGCCTCGAACGGCGCGTCTCGTTGCTGCAAAAAATCGACGACGCGATGCCGGAACTCGAGGAAGCGGTGTCGAGTTATTCGCTCGACAGCTACTACAAAAAAGCTTTCGACCTCGTCCTCTCCGGGCGCGCGCGCAACGCGTTTGACCTCTCGAAGGAGAGCGAGAAGGTTCGGGATCGTTACGGCCGGCATACGTTCGGCCAGGGCTGCCTGTTGGCGCGGCGGCTCATTGAGGCCGGGACGAAATTTGTGCAGATGAACTGGCCCTCGGTGGCCAACGGAGATCCCAAGGTTGACGCCTGGGACACGCACGCGGCCAACTTCGGCCCGTTGCGTGAGTTGCATTGTCCGAAATTGGACAGCGGCCTCTCCGCTTTGTTGGAAGACCTCGATCAACGGGGGATGCTGAAGGAAACGATGGTCATCGCCATCGGCGAATTCGGCCGCTCGCCGCGGCTGGGCGTAAGCACGTCCGGCAACGGAAACGCGCCTGACGGGCGCGATCATTGGCCCTATTGCTATACCTCGCTCATCGCCGGCGCCGGCATCCAACGCGGCGCGCTTTACGGCAAGTCGGACGCGACCGCGTCGTCTCCGGCGGAGAACCCGGTTCACCCAACTCAGATTCTGGCCACCGTGTACCACGCGCTGGGCATCGACCCCCACACGATCGTTTACAACCGCTTGAATCAGCCGCGCGAACTCGTCCAATCCGAGCCGGTCACCGCGCTTTTCGGATGATCGATTTTCGTCTCGGCATGCTGAATCAATTCAGTGGAACCGCGGTTGGCGAGGCCGACGCCCGGGCAGGGCGGGGGCAGGCTTTCCAATTCTTGCGCCTAGCGGTGAGAACCAGAACACGGGTCCTCGCGGTTTTCCTCGTTGCGACCCTGGGAATTTGTGCGTCCCGAGCCCAACCGGTGCCGAAAATCAACTCCGTTTTTCCGGCTTGGTTGCAACGCGGGGCTTCGACCCAGGTGACGCTTTACGGCGAGAACCTGGGTGAGGTGAGTGGCTTCATATTCACCGGCTCCGGGCTATCCGCCATGAAGGTTCCGGCGGACAAGCCGGCGGTCACCCTGGAGACTTCGGCCGGCGGCATCGTTCCCGGCGGCGAGGATGAGAATAAGGTCTTGCGGATCAAGATTGCCGTTCCCGCCGACGCGTCGCTTGGACCGCGCGAAATTCGGGCGAAGAGTCCCTCGGGAGTGTCGAATCCTCTCTCATTGAATATTAATTGGCTGCCGGAAATCACCGAGACCGGGCCGAATAATGCGACGAATCAAGCTCAATGGGTGCAACTCCCAGTCGGCATCAGCGGACACATCGGCGCGCCGGCGCAGGTCGATTACTTCCGATTCAAAGCGGAGAAAGGCAAACGCCTGATATTCGATGTCGATGCCTTTCGCAGCGGGTCGCCCTTGGATTCGTCGCTGGCGATCTTGGACGCCAGCGGCAAGGAATTGGCGCGCAACGAAGACTATAACAGCTTCGATTCGCTGATTGATTTCGCGGTTCCGTACGACGGCGAGTATTTGATTCAGTTGCGCGACTTTCGGTACCAAGGCGGCGGTGATTATCGCTACCATCTGGTGGCGGGAGACGTGCCGTACCTTGACGCGCTTTTTCCATTCGGCGCCCAACGTGGCCAGCAAGTGGAGATTTCTCTGCAAGGCCGGAATCTCGATGGAGCCTCGACCATGAAGCTTAAAATCGAGCCGGATGCGCCGCTTGGGCGCCAAGATGTTCGCGCTCACACCGGCCGCGGACATACGAATCCCCGGCCTTTTGTGATTGGCGACTTGCCCGAATTCATCGAACAGGAACCGAACAATTCCACGAATGAGGCCAATACGGTGAGCCTGCCAGTCGTCATCAATGGGCGCATTGGCGAGCCGAAAGATGTCGATACGTTCAAGTTCAAAGTGGAAAAAGGCCAACGCTTCATCTTTGAGGTCTCCGCCAGCCGGTTTGGCTCGGCGCTGGACGCGCTGCTGACGCTGTCGTCTCCGAGTGGCGCGATTATGCAACGTAACGACGACGCGGATGGCGCCGATTCGCGGCTCGAGCAAACCTTTGATGAGGCCGGCGACTACACCGTGTCGATTCGTGATTTGTTGGGCCGGGGCGGTGACAATTTCGGCTATCGGCTTTCGATTCGAACCCCGCCCGGCCCGAATTTCTCGGCTAAATTCCTGCCCGACACGATCCAAGTTAGTCGCGGCGGCCACTCGTTGTTGCGGGTGGAGGTTAACCGCCGGCAGGGATTCGGCGGCCCGATCGAGGTCGTGGCCGCCAAGCTGCCGATGGGAGTTTCGAGCGAAACGCTGGTGATCCCAGCCGACCTCTCGAGCGGATTCCTGACGTTATCGGCCAATGAGAACGCGGCCCTCGGGACGGCTCCATTGAAAGTATCCGCCAAGGCGGTCATGAACGGAAAGCTGGCGACTCGCACGGCGCAGGCGTCGGGCAATTCCCGGGAGAATAATGAAGGCTTTTTGACCGTGCGCGACACCCCGCCGTTTACCGTCAGTTTTCTTTCCCTCGGCGCCGAAGTTGAACAGGAGCAATCAACCACGGTCGAAGCCGTGATTCAGCGCGGAAATGGATTTGACGGCGCGGTGACGGTTTCATTGGAAGGATTTTCGTCCGACCGTGAGTCGATTTCGCGCAGTGTCTCCGTGGATTCGGTCACGCTGAAGCCCGGCGAAACTCACGCGACCTTCCGCCTTCAGGCCAAGCTTGATTCCGAAATCGGCTCGCGCCCCATATTCGTGAAAGGCGAGGCCAATGTTGCCGGCCAGACAATTGATCAATATAGCCGCACCATTCCGCTCACCATCCGTGAATTCCCGTTCACGCTTTCGACCACTCTGCCGCGCTTGACTTTGACCGCGATTCCGCAGGGGACGAAATCAGCGGCCGGTGAAGCCGAGTTCGGCGTCAAGGTCAGCCGGCGCGGGCTGTTTACGGAGGAAATTGCGCTCGCCATTGAAGGGCTTCCAGATGGGATCGTAGCGACCTCGACGAACCTGCCGCGCTCTGTTTCAGAAGCGACGTTCAAGCTGACCGCCACCGAAAAAGCGGCCGTCGGGAAAACCAACACGTTCAAAATCCTGGGCACCTCGGACGTCAACGGGCGCCGCCTGCAACAACGCACAAGCGCGATCACCTTGGTTGTCAATGCCCCCGGTGAAGGTCCGGCGCTGGCGGGAGACAACAAGTCCGATAAGAAATAGCGCCCACTCTATGTCTGAACGATTCTCCAATGGCACAAGCGCCTCGCGACGGTCGCTTGACTTCCGGGCTAACGGTCGCCGATTCATCGGCGCCGGCGAAACGCTCGTAGGGGCTGTTGCGCGGGCCGCCTTGCTCGTCCCGCTGTGCGCTTTGAGCCTAACGCCGGCCTTGGCGCAGGAAACGAAACCGGTCAGCTATTACCACGAGGTCGTCCCGCTCTTTAAGCGGAGTTGCACCGGCTGTCATCATCCGGGAAAACTCAAGGGTGAGTTGGACCTCACCACCTTCGGCGCCGTTGAAAAAGGGGGCAAGCACGGGGCGATCTTCAAAGCTGGCGATCCGGAACACAGCCATTTAATCGAGCAAATCTCCGGTGACGACCCGTCGATGCCGAAGGAAGGCGATCCCTTAAGCAAAGCCGAAGTGGCTCTCATTGAGAGGTGGATTCGCGACGGCGCCAAAAACGATACGCCGGCGGAAGACGCCAATCGATTCAAGCTCGCCAAGGCTCCAGAGTACCGCCAACCGCCGGTCCTCTCGGCGCTCGCGTTTTCTCCTGATGGCACGATGCTGGCGGTTTCCGGCTACCACGAAACGCTTTTGCACAAGCCGGACGGGTCGGGTCTGATCGGGCGGTTGGTCGGCGAGTCCCCTCGGGTCGAGTCATTGGCCTTCTCGGCGAACGGCAAGTTGCTGGCCGTCAGCGGCGATGCGCCGACCTTGTTCGGTGAAATCCAAATCTGGGATCCCGCCAGTCAGAAGGAGTTAAAGTCGTTCAAGATCACCACCGACGCTCTCTACGGCGTCTCATTCTCACCCAACGGTGATCAAGTCGCGTTTGGCTGCGCGGACAAGACCGCCCGCTTGATTGACATTAGCGATGGCAAAGAGTTGGTCCGCTTCGACAATCACAGCGATTGGGTGTTTGGCACGCTTTTCACGCTTGATGGCAAGCGATTCCTCACTGGCAGCCGCGACAAGGCGATGAAGTTGATTAGCGTCGCGAACGGCCAGTTCATCGATGACATTAATAAGCTCCTCGAAGGCGCGTTGTGCATCGCGCGGCATCCCACGGAGGATCTGGTCGCCTACGGCGGCGACCTCGGAGTCGCCCGCATCTACCGCATCGCGGAAAACCAGGGCCGAACGGCGGCGAACAACGACGTCAACCTGATCCGTGAATTCGAGCGGCAACCGGGTCCGATTCACGCAATCGCCTACAGCCCGGATGGAAAGCTGATCGCGGTCGGCAGCGTCGGCGACGAGGTGCGGGTCTATCGCACGGACGATGGCAAGCGCGCGGCGACGCTAAAGGGACACGGAGGCGCGGTCTTTGCCATCGCCTTCAACCCGAAGAAGGACGAAATCGTGACGGGCGGGTTCGATGGTCAAGTGCGTATTTTTGAAGTCGGTTCAGGCAAGCTGGTCAAAGCCTTTATCCCCGTCCCGCTGACGACCGATCAGAAGCTGGCCGCAGCGAAACCTTAACCTCGGTCGATCGCCTGATTTATGGACCCGATTGACCTGACTCTAGTACCGCAGACCGACCCCACCGAGATCTACCGCTACCGCGACGGTATTTACGCGTCCGACATTCTGATCGTTGGCGTGGTTTGGCTCGACCTGTTCACGTGGCTTTCGGATCACCCGTCCGACTTTGACTCGATCTGCCGGAGGTTCGAATTGGCCGAGCGGCCCGCTGACGTGATGTTGACCGCGTTTGCCGCGATGGGCTTGTTGACGCGAGCGAACGGTACGTTCGAGCTTACCACGCTGGCGAGGGAACATCTGGTCCGGGGCTCTCCGTGGAACCTTGTTCCGTACTTTGCGTCTCTGAAGGACCGACCCGTCTGCCAGGATTTGCTGAAAGTCTTGCGAACAGGGAAGCCCGCGAACTGGGGGAGCTTCAAAGACACCCAAGCCTGGGCGCAGGCGATGTCCGAACCGGCCTTTGCCGCACAATTCACCGCCGCGATGGATTGCCGCGGCGTCTATCTCGCGCAAGCGGTCGCGAAAAACCTCGATTGCTCCCGGCGAAAGCGCCTCTTGGATATCGGCGGCGGTTCCGGCATTTACTCTTGTTCGCTCGTCGCCCATCACCCGCACCTAACGGCGACGGTATTTGAAAAGCCGCCCGTCGATCGCGTGTGCGCCGACGCCATCGCGCGACGGGGCTACGCGACTCGAGTTTCGGTCGTCGCCGGCGATATGTTTGCGGAACCGCTGCCCGAGGGGTTCGATCTGCATTTGTTTTCCAACGTTCTGCACGACTGGGAGGAAGGGCAAGTGCGTGCTTTGCTCGCCAGTTCGTTCCGTTCGCTCGCGCCGGGCGGGCTGCTCCTGGTTCACGACGCCCACATCAACGCAGAGAAAACCGGACCATTACCGGTCGCCGAATACTCGGTTCAATTGATGCACGTCACGGAGGGAAAGTGCTACGCGCTGGGCGAAATGGAGGCCTACCTGACCGAAGCCGGATTCGTCGAGATGCGCCACGTTCTCACGGCGGCCGATCGCAGTCTCGTAACCGCCCGGAAGCTTTAATCAGTGATTTAAGAGAAACTCGGGGCTGGTCAGGAGAGCCCACAGAAGTTCGCGGACGCCGGTCGGCGCATCCCGGTGTTTCAGGAAGGACTGACATTGGGTGATTTCATCGGGGGAAGGTTTTCGTCCGTAACAGGCGACGAAAGCGCGCTCGACGCCTTCCGCCGGAGATTTCGCCGCGAGGATGCTGGCGGCGGTATTACCCGGATGACTTTGTAGGAGATCATCCAATAATGGCGAGTTGGAGAGAAACATGGCCTGCTGCAGGGAGGCGGAGTAGTCCGGCTGAAACAAGTCGGGGAATGCGTCAACAAAGGCGCGGCGAACAGCGGCCTCCGGATGGCCGGCGATCGTTCCGTTGGTGGCCGGACGATTCGCAGTGGCGACGAGGAAGGATTGGTAAAGTTGTTCCCCCGACAACGGTTTCTCCAGCCCGGACGCAAAGGCGTCGGCCAGCGTCGCTTTGCGCTCAAGGGGCACGGAATCGAGCTGGTAGGGGCGCGAGAGGACGATCTCGCGGATGAGCCATTTGATGTCGAAGTGTTTTCTTTCAAACTCGGCCGACAACCAATTCAACAAATCCGGGTGGCTTGGGCGGTGCATGGAGTCGAGTTGATCGACCGGTTGGACCAATCCGCGGCCCATGAGCAAAGTCCACATCCGATTGACAAACGCGCGGGCCAACTGCGGATTATTGTGCGTTGCCGCGTCCGCGAGCGCCGCGCGGCGTGAGAAAAGGGGAATCGCCGCGACGGTTGGCTTGGTCTTACCTGCGGGAGGTGGGACCGAATAAAGCTCGGGCGAGTCCTTTTCCTTTTCACCGTCGGCGGGGCGTTTCTCCGGGACGAGGGACCCGTTTGGAAAAGCCAGTGCCGCCGGTTGCGACTCCTTCTTCAAATTCGCAAAGCTCACGAAGCCACCTGTCGCCAGCTCGGAAACCGCCGGGCCGTTCGGGGTAT
>Ga0265320_10003106_pt1 | contig 11271 bp, 9 predicted proteins | sample 4827metaG_FD_202087 | JGI IMG/M metagenome (GOLD analysis project Ga0265320, IMG submission 202087) | Rhizosphere microbial communities from Carex aquatilis grown in University of Washington, Seatle, WA, United States - 4-8-27 metaG | ecosystem: Host-associated > Plants > Roots > Rhizosphere >...
TGGGGATCGGGCTGCTGCCCTGCAATTTTGCCGCCGCCCGGCTGGCCGGACGCCTGTTCCGCAAATATCGCGATCAAGGCGGCCCGCGCCTTCATTTAATTCCGGATTTTCTAATCGCCGCCCATGCGCAGACCCAAACGAACCGGCTGGCCGCCGTGGATCGCGGATATCTGCGGCGCTACTTTGCCGACCTGTCCTTAACCAGCCCCAATTAACCGCCCGCGCTCGCACTGGCACTCGCGGCCAGCAAGTCCTCGACTTTGTATTTGAGCAGCTTGCGACGCATCCAGTCCAGTGCGCCTTGCGCGGCGCGGGCCTTCACCGTCAGCCGGTCGCCGGTGTAGAGCATCTGGCGCGACCACGCCCCGTTCGGTGACGAATACGCGAGGAACACCGTCCCCACCGGCAATTGGGTCGTGCCGCCCGTCGGCCCCGCCAGGCCGGTGACACTCAGCGCGTAATCCGCGCCAAATTTCTCCGCCACGCCGGTGGCCATCGCCAGCGCCGTCTCCGCGCTGAACGGGCCGTGCTGCTCCAAAATCGTTTCGGGCACATCGAGTAACTGCACCTTCGCGTCATCGGTGTAGGAAACCACCCCGCCGAGAAAAACCTGCGACGCGCCCGGCACGTCCGTCAAGGCGCTCGCCAGCAACCCGCCCGTGCAAGACTCCGCCACGGCCAGGGTCGCTTCGCGCACCCGCAATTCGTCGAGCACCACCTGCGCGAGCGTCGCGCGCCCAAAGCACACAAAGTCCTCGCCGAGCACGAGCCGCAACTCCTGCCCGATTGCCTTCAGTTCCTCCGGCCCGAAATCCCGCGCTCCCGCGGCGATTCGCACATCCACCATCCCCTGGTGCGCGCAGTAGGCCAGGCCCAGCCCGGGATACTTGTCCACCACCGGCTGGATGCGCCGCGCCACCTGCAACTCCGGCACGCTCGCCGTGCGCAGTTGCAAATACGCCTCGCAAGACTGCAACACCCCCGCCTCCTGCAAGCGCGGCACAACCTCACTCTCAAACATTGGCCGCAACTCATTCGTCGGGCCGGGTAACATGACGAGAATTTTCCCGGCGTGTTCCAAATATATTCCCGGCGCCGTGCCCAGTCGGTTGCGCAGCAGCTCCGCCCCGCGCGGGCGATAACACTGCTTGCGGTCGTCGTCCCGGATGACGCGGCCCACCCGCGCAAAGCGTTCGACGATGGCCGCTTCGGCCGCCGGATCGAACTCCAGCGGCAGTCCCAACACCCGCGCCACGGCCTCACGCGTGTTGTCGTCCGAGGTCGGCCCCAGCCCGCCCGTGGTCACCACCACGTCCGCGCTCTCCCAGCAATCGCGGAACGCCCGCTCGATTTCACTCAACTCATCGCGCACGACCAAGTTGCGCCGCAGGGGCAAACCGTGGCGCGCGAATTCGCCGCCCAGATAGTCCAGATGCGCGTTGGCGCGCAGTCCGAGCAACAGCTCGTCGCCCAAGGTCAATAAATCGAGTTTTTTCACGGATGTAGTTGAAGTTGCGAAATCAAGTCCTTCGCAACCCCCTAATATACAGCAATTCCCGGAAAAAGCCAGCCTCCATCGACGCCAAACGAACGCCCACGGCCCGGCTCGGTAGAAAACCATCACTTTTCTACGGCAATCTCCGCCCGGCCCACCCGTCCCGCTCACCACCCCGCCGCATCCGCCGCCCGGTCGCAATCCGGTCACAAAATAGTATTCCCGATTTTTCGGCATTGACCACCCACGGCGGCGGTTGTTCAGTGGGTCTGCGATGACTGAAACTGCTTCCACCGAAGGTAGTGCGGATTCCGCCACCCGTGGCCCGGCCGCAACGAGACTTGAGCAGCAGTGTCGGCTTAACGACCATTTTAAAACCGTCTACGCCATCATTGCGGGCGTGGCCATTACCGACGCGATTGGAGCCCTGACTTCCAGCGACGGGGGCGCGCTCATCGAACAGCGGGTCATGCGGTTCTGCACACTCCTCATCACCCTTCTCCCCATCTTTCACGGCAGTGACCGTTCCTTGGAAATCAGACACGGCTATCCCGCAGAAAATACAAATGAGAAAACTAATTACGTGTTGGACGTTTATCTGCTGATAATCACCGCCACGCTCTTTGTCTGCCTGGCCGACACCATCAAACTGTCTTCCATGGCGTTCTACTTTTGGCTGGGCGGAGTCATGGTATTCGATGCCCTAGTGCTTATGTTCGATCTCGGAAAATTGCATTATTTCAAAATTGACCGGCCTCCCCAGCCAGCCCTGTGGCCCGCCTACATTCGCTGGATCGGTATCAACATCGCTTTGGCCATCATCTGCTTTGTCTGGGCGTTCTGGTTTCCCATGGGTGCCTGGATGGATTATTGGATCTTCATGTGCGCGTTGCTCCGCACGATCGCCGACTATTGGTTTGGCTCCGAATTCATGTTTCCCTAGCCTCGGGGTGACCGCGCCGGTCCCCGGCGGTCGCCGCCCATGAAAAACTTCCTCATTTACCTCGCCGGGCCGGATGTCTTTCTGCCCGACGCCGTGGCCATTGGCCAGGCCAAGAAAAAACTCTGCGCCCACTACGGCTGCACCGGCCTGTATCCCTTCGACAACGAAATCACCTCCGCGCCCGCCGGCACCCGCCTTTCCACGCTCATTTTTGAAGGCAACATCGGCCTGATGCGCCAGGCCGACCTTGTCATCGCCAACCTCACGTCCTTTCGCGGCCCGAGCGCCGACGCCGGCACCGTCTTCGAAATCGGTTTCATGATGGGCCAGGGTAAACCCGCCTTCGGCTACAGCAACGTCGCCGGCACCCTCCTGGATAAAACCCGCCTCTTCACCAAGGTCGTCCCCCTCGCCGCCCAACCCCAAACCTGGGTGGATGCCAACCACATGGCGGTGGAAGACTTTGGCAACGAAGACAACCTGATGATCACCGAATGCCTCGCCGCCACCGGCCATCCCCTCGTTGTGAAAACAGTTCCGCCGGGCCGGGAATTCCACGACCTCCAGGCCTTCGAGCAATGCCTCAAACTTGTCCGTGAGTCGAAGAAACTTTCCCCGGCGTGAGGCGGGCGGGGTGCCGGCGCGGGTAAAATGCGCGACGGAACGGGGGGCCATCTCTCGCTTTGACCCAAACGCGAATATTATCATACTGACCATCCCCACCAACCCAAGTTGACCGTGAAACCCCCGTCCGTCTTTACAAAAATCCTTCCCCTCCTTTGCGCGGTCGCCAGTTTTTCTGCCGCAGCCCGCGCCCAGCCCGCGCCGTCAACCCCCGCGGCTGCTTCCTCGCCTGCGCCCGCGACTGCGGCCCTGCCCACGATTTTCGTCTGCGCCGACTCCACCGCCAAAAACAACGCCGGGGGCGCGCAGGGTTGGGGCACCGCCATTGAGCCGTATTTTGATTCCACCAAAGCCACGGTCAATAATGTCGCCCACGCCGGCACTTCCTCCCGCACTTATTACAATAACCCCGGCGACTGGCCCAGCGTCCTGCCCAAAATAAAATCCGGCGACTATGTTCTGCTCGTCTTCGGCATCAACGACGGCGGCCCGCCGCGCACCGAGCGCGACCGCGGCTCCATCCCCGGCATCGGCGACGAGACGGTCGACCTCCCCAAGGCCGATGGTACCACCGAAACCGCCCACACCTACGGCTGGTATATGTCGAAAATGTCCACCGATGCCCTCGCCAAAGGCGCGCATGTCTATCTCCTCACCGTCACCGCGCGCGATATCTGGTCCAACCCCAAGGCGACGTTTCGCGACGCCACCATCACCGACCAGCAAGACGGCTACGACCCCAAGGACGACCGCATCGAACGCGGCACCGCCAACGGCAAATACACCCAGTGGACCAAGGACCTCGGCGTCAAACTCCACCTGCCCGTCCTTGACCTCACTAATCTCGAAGCCGACCGGCTCGAAAAAATGGGCCGCGTTGCCGCCATGGTCAATTACGTGGATCACAACCATACCAAGCCCGCCGGCGCGGACATCGTCGCCTCCACGATAATCTCCGGCCTCAAAGCCTTTAAAAACAGCCCCTTCCCCGTTTTGCTTTCCGCCAAAGGCCAAGCCGTCCCCGCCGCTGACGCCAAATATGTCGCCGACAACCCGTCATCCGACAAACCCGCCAAGTAATTTACCCCCCACCCCCGATGAAAAAACTCCTCCTCGTCCTCGCCCTGCTGCACGCCGCCCTTCTGGGCGCGCAAACCGCCAACCCGGCCATGCTGCTCGGCCAGGGCGGCAATGCCCAACCTGCGAACCCCGCGCTGCCCACGTTGTGGATCATCGGCGACTCGACCGTGCGCAATGGCAACGGGTCAAATCCCGGCAACGGCCAGTGGGGCTGGGGCGCGCCGATTGAATATTATTTCGACCGCTCCAAAATCAACGTCGTCAACCGCGCCATCGGCGGCACGAGCAGCCGCTCCTTTTTCGCCGCCAGCTGGCCCACCGTCCTCGCCAATGTCAAGAAGGGCGACTTCGTCATCATGCAATTCGGCCACAACGACAACAATGGCGTCTTCACCGACGCCGGCGGCTACCGCGCCTCGCTCAATGGCGCCGGCCCGGAAACCGAAGACGTCACCAACCGCAGCGGCCAGGCCGAAACCGTCCACACCTTCGGCTGGTATTTGAGCCAATACATCGAGCAAGCCAAGGCCAAGGGCGCGACGCCGATGGTCTGCTCCCTCATCCCGCGCAAAATTTGGGAAAATGGGAAAATTGTGCGCGCCAATGCCGGCTACTTCGCCTACGCCGACTGGGCGGGCGACGTCGCGAAAAAAGAAAATGTTCCCTTCATCGACCTGAATGCCATCACCGCCGCCAAATATAACGCGCTCGGGGCGGACAAGGTCGAGCCGCTCTTTGTCCCCACGCCGTCCGAGCATACGCACACCAATTGGTATGGCGCGGTCATCAACGCGGAATCCGTCATCGGCGGCTTGAAGCTCCTCGCGAAGAATCCCCTCGCCGCGTATTTCTCCGACCGTGGCAACGCCATCGCCGCGGCGGACCCCGCGAAATCTCCGCTCGACGGCACCTCCACCGTCCAGTCCACCGCCGCGGCCGACGCGCTTTACACGCCCGGCGCTGTCGCTGCCGCGCCCGCTCCTACTCCTGCTCCCGCGCCTGTCGCTGCCGCAGCACCGCGCGGCGCGAATCCCGCCCTGCCGTCGCTCTTTGTCGTCGGCGATTCCACCGCCAGCAATGGCGCGGATCTCGGCTGGGGCTCCCACCTCGGCAGCTTCTTCGACCCCGCCAAAATTAACGTCCTCAACCGCGCGCACGGCGGCGCTTCCGCCCGTTCTTTTGTCAACGCCTACTGGGCGGCGATGATGAAGGAAATCAAACCCGGCGATTACATCCTCGTCCAATTCGGCCACAACGACGGCGGCACCCCCGGCCAGGGCACGCGCCCGGAGCGCCCCGACCTTGCGGGACTCGGCGAAGACACGATGGATATCACTGACGCCGCCGGTAACCCCGAAACCGTCCACTCTTTCGGCTGGTATATCCGCAAATATATTTCCGACGGCCAATCCAAGGGTGCCACCGTCATCATCGTCACGCCCACGCCGACCAACAATTGGAACAACGGCAAAATCGGCCGCGGCTTGGGCAAGTTTGGCCCCTGGCTACTCGAGGTCGCCAAGGCCCAAAATGTCCGCGGGGTCGATTTCAACAGCATCGTCGCCGAGGAATATGACGCCATGGGCCAGGACAAAGTCGCCGCGCTCTACCAAACCGACCGCACCCACAGCACACCGCCCGGCGCGGACTTCAATGCCGCGCACGTCGTCGCCGGCCTCAAGGCCCTCAAGGGCGATTTGTTGGGAAGATATCTCAACGACAAAGGCAAAGCCGTCGCCGCCGCCGACTCGAAATGGGTTGCGGAAAACGCCAAATAAATCCTACGGCTTCGGCCTTCCCAGCCCATGAAAACCACCCTGCCATTTCTTGCCCTGCTCGCCTCCCTCGGCCTCTTCGCGCAAACCGCCCCCGCGCCCGCCGCGCCGGAAATGCATGAAGACCCCGTCCTCCACGGCCAGTCGCCCAATGCGATGCCCATGAATCCCAGTTTGCCGACGCTCTGGCTCATTGGCGACTCCACCGTCCGCAACGGCACCGCGGGCGACGGCTCGGGTGGGCAATGGGGCTGGGGCGCGCCACTCGAATATTATTTCGACCGGGCGAAAATCAACGTCGTCAACCGCGCCATGGGCGGCACCAGCAGCCGCAGCTATTACACCAGCAATTGGAAGCGCGTCGTCCCCAATTTGAAAAAGGGCGATTTTGTCATCATGCAATTTGGCGCGAATGACAACGGCTCGCCCACCACCGGCAAGACCTCCATCAAGGGCGTCGGCGATGAAACCCAGGAAGCCAACGGCGAAACCATCCACACCTTCGGCTGGTATATGACCCAATACGTCAAGGAAACCCGCGCTGCCGGCGCGACGCCCCTCATTTGCTCCCTGACCCCGCGCAATCGCTTCAAGCCCGATGGCACTTTCCAGCGCGACACCACCACCCACGCCGCGTGGGCCGCCCAAGTCGCGCAGGACACCCATACGCCCTACGTCGACCTCTACGAACTCATCGCCCGCAAATCCGAGCAGCTCGGCAAGGAGCAAGTCGCCCACTTCTACGGCCCCACCCCGACCGAATATCTCCACACGGTCTGGCTCGGCGCGGTCTCAAACGCCGAATGTGTTGTCGGCGGCCTCAAAGCCCTCAAGGATAAAAACCCCCTCGTGAATTATTTTTCCGCCCGCGGCCTGCTCGTCCCCGCCGTTGACCCGGCCCAGCCCGCGCCGCCGGTCAAAACTCCGGCGCCGTAATTATTGCGTCTGCATCCGAAGATAAAATATTCCCGCGATGTTTTTCCTCACCACCTGAGGCGGACCGTGTATTTGCCTTGCCAGCCTACTCCTTCCGTTCGAGCATTCAGGCAGTCACCCCCCCCGTTCGAGGCATTCACCGGCCTCAAACACTCGCCCAGTTGGCGAGCCGTGTCTTCGTCATCCCATCCCGAACATTCTACCGACCATGACTCGATCTATGCTGCCACGGCTTGCCCAGTTCATCATCTTGGCCGGGCTATTGGCCGGGTGCGGTAAAAAGGCCAATGACGAGATTGACTTTGGCACCATCAATAACTCCACCTACTCAAACAACTACTTTGGCCTCACCGTCACGCTGCCCGCGGATTGGAGCGTGCAGGATCAAGAGGCCCAAAAGCGCTTGATGGGCATGGCGGGCAACCTGGTGGCCGGCGATGACAAAAACGAAAAAGCCCTCATCAAGGCCTCCGAACTGCAAACATTTAACCTCTTTGCCGCCTTTAAATATCCCATCGGATCCCCCGTGCCGGCCAATCCCACCGTGCTGGCTCTGGCCGAAAAAGTCAGTCAGCTCCCCGGCATCAAGCAAGGAAAGGATTATCTCTACCATGTCCGCCAAGGGGTCGAATCGAGTCAGATTAAAATGACTTTTCCCAAAGACATCTACCCGCAAAAATTAGGCGGCGTGGATTTTGACGTCATGGATGCGCAACTTGCCATGAATGGCAAAACGGTCAATGAAAAATACTATTGCACGATCAAGAAGGGTTATGCCCTGACTTTCATCGTTGCCTTTGAGTCTGACCAACTGGATCCGGCCCAGCAAAAATTTCTGGATTCCGTGGCCTTCAAATAGGCCGGCCTACGATTAAGTCCGGAGCTGGCCTAATCAACTTCGTTCACGGCTTGGCTGCCGCCGGCGTCGCCTCGGGCATTTTCAATTCCCGGATCCAAATATTGCGGAATGCCACCGGGTTGCGGTGATCCTGCAAAAGCAGCGGAAGCTTGTCCGCGTGCGCTTTATACGGCGGGAGTGTCGCCATGTTGTAAGTCGGGCCATTCGGCGTCGGGCCGGTAAGCGCGACATCGTGCTGCACCAGCACCCCGTTGTGGAACACCGTCATCCGCGCGGGACTGAGCAGGACACCGTCCGCACCAAAACGCGGCGCGATGAACACCACCTCATAAGTCTGCCACTCCCCCGGCGCGCGCGACGCGTTCACCAGCGGAGCGTGCTCCTTGTAAACGGAGGCATTCTGGCCGTTGACATACGTCGGGTTGTTGACCGAGTCGAGAATCTGCAACTCATACAGGCCCATGAAAAACACGCCACTGTTGCCGCGGCCCTGGCCCTGGCCCTTCGCGTCGGCCGGTTCGCGGAACTCGAGGTGCAACTGCACATCGCCAAACGCCTGCTTGGTTTGCTGATCGCATGTCGGGCCTGACGGGGTCGGGATGATGACCATCGCGCCGTCCTCGATTTTCCACGGATGGCCATCCGCCCGCACCGGCTCCCACGCATCAAGCCTTTTGCCGTCAAAAAGCACAATCGCATCGGATGGAATGCCATTGGTCGGTGCGCTGATGACCGGAGGCTCGGGCGACCAAACCTCCGTTTTCGCCGAGAGATCCGCCGCCGCGAAGACGGAGGTCGGCGCGATAAGTGCGGCCAGCAAAGTGAATAAAAATAGTCGGATGGGGTAATTATGCATGGGGTAAAGGCTGAGTTCCATTTTTACCCCTGCCGCCCACCCCCGCAAATTCAAAATGCGTCGACAACTGGGCTACCCCTCGTGATTGACAAACTGGCCCGGGCTTTGCTACAAATTCACCCGACAGTAACGCAGCCTAAGCCACTTGGCGTTAGACGCCGGGTGGCGCGGGGGAACCATTACGCCGTTGCGCGCAAGCGCCGCGGCCGGGGCGCAGGGTCGCGGAGAACCGCGGCCCAGGTCACTTCTCAGACCCAGCCCGTCAGCTAACCTCGCCGGCAGTGGGAAGGGTGATTCGGGGGAGCGCGTCCAGCGCCACCACGGTTGCCCGACCAATGGCTTCCACCGCACTGTCCGGTGGCGGCATCCTTGTTGGGCAACAACTTATGACTCAGCGCAACTCCCTGACGAAGTTCGTCAAGAACACGGTCATTGGCAAAGAACGCCAACTGAACGAAGACGGCCTGTTCCACAAACTATCCCTAGTGGCCCTCTTGGCGTGGGTCGGGCTGGGGGCGGACGGCCTCTCCTCCTCCTGTTACGGCCCGGAAGAGTGCTATAAAGTGCTGCTCGCCTACCCGCAGCTCTCCCTGTTTGTGGCGGCCATGTCGGCCATCACGGTGGTGCTCATCTGCGTCAGCTACTCGCAAATCATCGCCCAATTCCCGACCGGGGGGGGCGGCTATGTCGTGGCCAGCCGGTTGCTTTCGCCCACCGCCGGCGTCATTTCCGGCTCCGCCCTGTTGATTGACTACGTGCTGACCATCTCGATTTCCGTGGCCAGCGCGATGGACGCCTTTTTCAGCTTGGTGCCTGATTCCATGCTGCACTGGAAACTTCTCACCGAAATGGCGGGTATTCTATTCCTGACCCTGCTCAACCTGCGTGGCGTGCGCGAGTCGGTGATGATCTTTTTGCCCGTGTTCCTGCTCTTCCTCGTCACGCACTCCTTCGCCGTGCTCTACGCCTTTGGCTCGCACGCCCACCAGTTTGCCACCATGGGCAGCGATACCATGACGGCCGTGCACACCGCCTCGGGGCAAATCGGCTTCTTCGGCGTCATCGCGCTGTTGATACGCGCCTACAGCATGGGCGCGGGCACCTACACTGGCATTGAGGCCGTCAGCAACGGCCTGCCCATTTTGCGCGAGCCGCGCGTGCGCACGGGCCGCCGCACCATGGTGCTGATGGCCATCTCCCTCGCCGGCATGGTCGCCGGCCTGCTCATCGCCTACCGCTTGGTGGACGTGCATCCCGAAGAGGGCAAAACGCTGAATGCCGTGCTGTTCGAGCAGTTGACCTCCACTTGGCCCGGCTGGCTCGGGCATGGCTTTGTCATCACCGCCCTGTTCAGCGCGTGTGCGTTGCTTTACATCGCCGCCCAAGCGGGCTTTCTCGACGGCCCGCGCGTGCTCGCCAACATGGCGCTCGACCGCTGGATGCCCAACCGCTTCACGTCCCTGAGCGATCGCTATGTGACGTTAAACGGCGTGCTCATCATGGGCGTCCTCGCCTTCATCTGCCTCTGGATGACGCACGGCATCGTGGACACCCTGGTGGTGCTCTACAGTATCAACGTCTTCATCACCTTCAGCCTCTCGCAACTCGGCATGGTCTGCCATTGGTGGCAGGTGCGGCGTGAGGAAAAAGGCTGGCGGCACAAGCTCATGATCAACGCCGTCGGCCTGGCCCTCACGTCGAGCATCCTGGTCATCCTCACCATTCAAAAATTCGGCCAGGGCGGCTGGGTCACGATGGTGATGACCGCCGCGCTCGTCGGCATCGCGTTCGCCGTGCGCCGCCATTACGAAGAAGTGCGCCGCCAACTCAAGCGCATGGACTTCATCCTCGAAGCTGCGCTCATCCCGCCCCCGCCGGGATCCAAGGACTTTGCCCCCACCTCGAACCGCACGGCCGTCTTCCTCGTCAACGGCTTCAACGGCCTCGGCCTGCACACCCTCTTCGGCGCGGCCCGCCTCTTCGGCGGCGGCTTCAAGCGCATCATCTTTGTCTCCATCGGCGTGGTGGATGCCGGCAATTTCAAGGGCGCGGACGAACTTGAGAGCCTGCGCACCCACATGAACGAGGAAGGCCAGCGCTACGTGAACTTCATCACCGCGCGCGGCGGCAACGCGGAAACCTTCACCTCCATTGGCCACGACGTGCTGGACGAGGTGGAAAAAATCCTCCCCAGCCTTACGGAAAAATATCCCAATGCCGTGTTCTTCAGCGGCCAGTTGGTCTTTGAAAAGGAGACCCTCATCACGCGCCTGCTTCACAACTACACCGCCTTCGCGCTCCAGCGCCGCCTCTTCCTCTACGGCCTCCCCTGCGCCATCATCCCCATGCGCGTGGAAAACGCCCCCGGCGAAGCGCCGCCCCCGCGCGCGCCCAAACCGCCCGCACCCACGCCCACACCCGCACCGGTGGCCGTGCCCGTTTGATTTCCCTGCCCCGCCTTTCAAAGCACGCGCCCACACCCGCCCGCCATGCCCGAACGCAAAACCTCCGTCACCAAGTTCGTCAAGAACACCGTCATTGGCCCGGGACGGCAACTGAACGAACAGGGTCTTTTCCACAAACTCTCGCTCGTTACCCTGCTGGCCTGGGTGGGGCTGGGGGCGGACGGCCTGTCGTCTTCCTGTTACGGCCCGGAGCAAGCCTACCGGGCGCTCGGCCAATACCCGCAGATGGCGCTGTTCA
>Ga0265320_10003109_pt1 | contig 11271 bp, 8 predicted proteins | sample 4827metaG_FD_202087 | JGI IMG/M metagenome (GOLD analysis project Ga0265320, IMG submission 202087) | Rhizosphere microbial communities from Carex aquatilis grown in University of Washington, Seatle, WA, United States - 4-8-27 metaG | ecosystem: Host-associated > Plants > Roots > Rhizosphere >...
AACGTCCCGGCGCCAAAGCCGTAGTCGAAAATTCGTTTGTCCGCCAACTCGATCGCGAATCGCCGCAGGACGTGCTGAATGAGCAGCACCTTTGACATGCGCATATACGCCGAATGTCGGAGCGCCCCCTGATTCCCGCGGTAAACCGTAAAAAAAAGATTCTGGCTTGGCATGTCAGCTTAAGACGTCCCGATAGACTTGGGCTGTCTCTCCGGCGCAACGGCTCCACGAGAATCGGCCCGCCCGCGCTTTGCCTTTACCGATCAACTCATCCCTCAATCCAGGGTCGGAGATCAGCCGGCGCATCGCCGCGAGGTAGGCGGCCGGATTCATCTCGGTCAGCAGCGCGGCGTCGCCGCAAACCTCCGGCAGGCTGGCCACGGGTGAGCAGATGACTGGGCATCCGACCGCCATCGCTTCCGCGACCGGGAGACCAAAGCCTTCATATTTGCTCGGAAAGACCAGTCCAAGCGCGCGCTTGTACAGGTAAACCAGCGCTGAATCAGGTTGGCGGCCGAGGTAGCGCCATTCGCTCACCGGCTCTCCTTCATGTTTCACCCCCGGCCAACGTGCGCCCACGATCAGCAAGGGCGGCAGGCGGCGTCCCTCGGCCTCCGCGGCAAGATAGGCGGCGCGTGCCAGCGCCAGATTCTTGCCCGGCTCAAGCGAGCCAACGAAAAGGAAAAACTCGTCCGGTACCGCAAAATCAGGCGCGCTTTCGGGAACCGCGCCTTCGGTCGGCTGAAAATCGCACCCGTTGTACACGACCGTTATCTTGCTGGCGGGCAAAGCGAGCAATTCCATCGCTTCGTCGGCGGTAAATTGGCTGATACAGATCACGCGATCAGCCGAGCGAATGGGAAGCAGGTTTTGTTGGCCGGACCACTTCTGCCAACGGCGAAACCGCTCCGGGTGACGGATAAACGCCAAGTCGTGGAGCGTCACCACGTTGGGGATCGATCGTGGGTGGCGCGCCATATAGCCCGTAGTGGAGTGCAGCAAATCGGCCCCCTGTTTCAATAGGAGCCTCGGGGAGAGAAATCTGGCCCAGATCAATTCGCGGTACGCGGTTCGGATCGCGCGAAGCGGTTGTTGATAGCCAAAATTCTCGACCTTCCAGGCGAACTCGAAGAGGTCGATGTCCGGGTGGCTGATCCGCGAAAGGCCGCCTAGCAAGCCGCGCACGTAGCGCGCCACTCCCGCCTGGGTCACAAAGAGCGCGTTCGTTTCGACGGCGACTCGCATTCCGGCTACGACTGGCGCGGTAATCAGGGCGCTTTAGGCGAGGACGAGATCTTCGCGGGGGGCGCTTTCCGACTCAATTTGAGCTGATGACCGCACGCCGCCATTGAGGGAAACGCTTAACCCAACCACCCCGGTGAACGACATCAAGTCGAGGTCGAACTGACCGTAGAAAACGACGTAAAAGAAAAGTTTGGCGACGAAAAAGGCCAGCAGAAAGCGATTTACCAACTCCAGTTCTGGCGGGCCATGATAGTAGTTCGCCCGTAGCACCTTGAGGGAATTCCAGCTGAACCACGCGAACCCGATCAATCCAAAAATCCCGAACGGGATGATGATCGTAAGAATCCCCTGGTGGTAATTGCCACTAATCAGCGTGTCTTCGTAGGCCGAGTAGTAGCCGCGGCGGACGGCCTCGGTGGTCAACGTAAAGTCCGTCCCGCTGAAGGCGTAACCTTTTCCAAGCAGGATATACTTCGGCACGTCCGGCAGCAACGTCTTCCACATTTGAAACCGCCAATCGAGCGTTCCGACCGCGTCCTGCCGCGCCTGTTGACCGACATTGAGCGGGAGAAAACTCAAGCTCCGCTGCACCGATAGCGGCATGCGATCGACAAAGGCGACGACGAACACGCCCACCAGCAGGCCACTCAGCAGCAGCGCGGGAAAAAGGATCGTCCGAAAAAGGCGCTCGAAGTAGAACAAAACGACAAAAATGAGGGCTAATAGAATCACCGAGGACCGAAAGCCGCCAAACAAGGCCGCAGCGACGAGGGCGATGAAAAGCACCGGCCGCCAGAGTTTTCGTGAATTCAATATCCCGCGAATACCATAGACCGCCAGCAGGGCATAGGTGATGGCGAGGGAGCCGAACGATAAGCCGGCCAGACGGTTCAGTTCACCTTGGCTAAGCGCCTGTGAAACCGCGTAATCAGTCGGAAAGACAATGAACAGAAAGTAGAAGGCCGGTCCGGCGGCGAATGCCAAGTCGCTCACGATCATGGTCGCACCCGAAAAAAAGTAGAGCGCGACCGCCAATCGTCCGCGATTCACCGGAATGGCCTGCGCCGTCATGGCAAAGTAGCCGATAATGGCGCCAAAGACGCCGAGGTACCGCTTGGCTCCCCACGTATCGCTTCCGAACGCTCGGCCGCCGATGCCCCCGGTCGCGTACGCCGTGAGAGCGACTAGGATGCCCAAAAAGATCAGCGGCGCCGCGACTGAAGGCACGCTGATAAAGCTCGCGCCTTTGCGCATCGTCCGGTTTATTACCGAGAGGAAGAGACTGACGCCGGCGAAGACGGTCCCGAGCGCTGGCTCCCCGGGCAGAAAGAAAACAATCAGGGAGGCGTTCCACGTGAAGATTAGAATGTTGTGATGCCATTTCAACAACAGCGGAATCGATAGCCCGCAGAATAGGAGTCCGACAAAGGTCAGGCTCGTCGTGGCGAGCGGGGTGGAAAGGAGGTAACCGGCGACCAGCGCCAGCGGCAGGCACAGCGCATAGATCAAAATGGTTTGGGGCAACCCAATGTCACGATTCATTCGCTCGGCAGAATCGCATTTCCAAGCAGGCTTAGGCAATCAAATTCACGGTCCTGCGCAACGTCGTTTTGACTCAGAAAGACGCTTACCAAAGTCGGGGAGAGGGCCTTCTGGCCGCACTCGGCGCGTTGCCGGCCTTAACCGTTGTTATCGGTCTTAGCGGACGCCTTGGATCGGTCCGTGGAGGTAGGATTCCGCAAACGAACGAAACGAACTACGAGGCGGGCGGCGACGAAATTGTAGCCAATTCTGGGGCAGGGCGTTACAGTCGAGCGGTGCATTGGTTTCGTTATTTGGGTGACGTGGTCGCCGCGTATTTGCTTGGCTCGATTCCCACCGGTTATCTGGTGGCGCGGGCGAAGGGGATCGATATTCGCGCGGTTGGGAGCGGGAACATTGGAGCCACGAACGTTTTCCGGATTCTGGGCAAGACGGCGGGCGTGCTGGTACTACTGGCGGACGCGCTGAAGGGGTTTCTTGCGTGCCGTCTGATCGCGGCGCTGGCGGGAATGGCGCCGGCCGGAGTCGGCGCCGACGGGAGGCCGACGCAGGAACATCTAGCGTTGGTGGCCGGGGTGGCGGCGATTTTGGGGCATAATTATCCGGTTTGGCTGAAGTTCAAAGGCGGAAAAGGGGTGGCGACGACGGCAGGTGTTTTCGTCGGGTTGGCCCCGTGGGCGCTGTTGGTGGCGTTGGGAGCTTGGTGTCTGACGCTGGCGGTGAGCCGTTACGTCTCCCTGGCGTCGATTGCGGCTGCGATTGCTCTGCCCGTTGCGGTCTGGGCCTGCGGCGGGAGTCAATTGATGAACGCAATTTCCGTAATCCTCGGCGCGCTGGCGATTTATAAACACAAGGCGAATATCCAGCGGCTGCTGAACGGGACGGAGCATCGCTTCGGATCCGCGAAGCGCGCTGCGAATCCTCCGCCATGAAGATTACCGTTTTGGGGGCCGGCGCTTGGGGAACGGCGCTGGCGCGTTTGCTGCACCGACCCGAGCGGCCCGTCACGATTTGGGGCCACAACGCTGAGCGGCTGCTGGCGCTACTTGCGCTCGGTCGAAACGATCGTTACCTGCCCGGGATTGAATTGCCGCCGGATTGGTTGGTCGAACCGGACTTGCTGAAGGCCGCGGCGGGGAGCGCTTGCATCGTGTTCGCGCTGCCGTCGAAAGCGTTTCGTGAGGTCGCGCAACGACTGCCAAACTTCAATGGCATCGCGGTGAGCGTGACGAAAGGGATCGAGTCCGACACCGGGCTTACGATGGGTGGGGTCCTGCGCGAAGTGATGCCAGACGCCAGGGCGGTGGCGTTGTCCGGGCCAACGTTGGCGATCGAGGTCGCGCGCGGCATTCCGACGGCGATCGTCGCGGGTGGCGAAGACAAGGCGGCGTTGATTGCCATTCAGGAACTCCTCCATCGTCCCGCGTTTCGGGTTTACACGACGGCGGATTGGTTGGGAGTGGAATTGGGTGGCGCGCTCAAAAACGTGATCGCGATCGCCGCCGGGGTGGGTGATGGGCTGGGATTCGGCGACAACGCGAAGGCGGCGCTGGTCACGCGGGGCATTGCGGAAATTCGCCGCCTCGGCGTGGCGTCCGGCGCGCAAGCCGAGACGTTCGCCGGATTGAGTGGGCTGGGTGATCTAACGGTAACCTGTTTTTCGCGGCTGAGCCGAAATCGCGCCTTCGGCGAGCGGTTGGGCCGTGGGGAGAAGTCGGCGGAAATTCTGGCCACTTCCGTGGGAGCGGTAGAAGGCTATCCGACGGCGCGCTCGGCGTGGCAATTGGGGCGGAAATTGGGCGTGGTGACACCGATCATCGACGAGGTTTACGCGATGCTTTACGAGGGGAAGGATGTCGCGCTCGCCGTGCGCGATCTGACCGGGAGAAGTTCGAAGGCGGAAGATTGAATCGCGGGGGGGAGTTGCTCGCGACACGGGGCGTCGGCGATCAACGCTGAACTAGGCGACGGCTTTAATCAAAGCGAGCAAATCGGCGTAGTGTTCCACGGCTTTGAATTGCGAGAATTCGCGGCGGACATTCTCGGGGGCGCGGAAAAGGAAACCGTGATCGGCTTCGATGAGCATCGCGGTATCATTGTACGAATCGCCGGCGGCGATGACCTGATAGTTCAGGTTCTTGAGCGCGGCGGTCGCCTTGCGCTTCTGGTCGGACTGTCGGAGTTGATAGTTGACGATACGGTCATTCTCAACCACCAGGCGATGACAGAGCAGGGTCGGCCATTCGAGCTGGCGCATCAGCGGTTGGGCAAACTGCTCGAAGGTGTCGGAAAGAATGATGACCTGGGTGAACCCGCGGAGGGTTCGCAGAAACTCGAGCGCGCCGGGCAAAGGGCCGAGAGTGGCAATGACGGCCTGAATGTCCGAGAGCGTTAATTTGTGGGCGTCGAGGATTTTGAGCCGGCCCTTCATGAGCACGTCGTAGTCGGGCACCTCGCGAGTCGTCAGCCGCAACTCCTTGATGCCGGTCTTTTCGGCCACGGCGATCCAGATTTCCGGCGTCAGGACGCCTTCCAAATCCAACGTCACAATTGATTGTTTCACCCGGCGATTGTTCCGAAAACCACGCGGGCTGTCGAGCGCCGCGTCGCGTGGCGCACGGAAGTTGCAATGTTGCCAGGCGCCGCGTATCGTCGGGCCAACCTGAACGAACGCGCATGCCTGAAACTTCCCACCGAGATGCACCAACTTCCCGGGCCTTCCGTGATGGCGACGGTTTGACTCGTTTGGTTGTGAGCGCCGCCGGTAGGTGTCTCAAATCACCTGGCCAAGGCGACCACCCGCTGGAAGTGTGGCTGACGGCGCAACCTTTTGAACCACCGAAGCCAACCCCATTTCAATGAACCCTACTGATCCACGCGAGGAAGCGCTGTTTGAAGCGGCGGCGGAATTGCCCGCCGACCGACGGGAGGCCTATTTGAACCGGGTTTGTGGGAGCGACTCGGCGCTGCGCCAGCGAATCCTCGCTCGGCTGGAGGCTCCCGCCGTGGCGGCGACCCCAGCCGCCGTACCCCCGCCTGCGGCGGCGCCTCCCGCGAACAAGACGATGGTTATCGCCTTGCCGCCGGAAGAGCAGGCCGGTGACCGGATTGGCAGATATAAGCTGCTGCAAAATATTGGTGAAGGCGGCTGCGGCATTGTTTACATGGCCGAACAGGAGGAGCCGGTTCGCCGCCGTGTGGCACTTAAGGTCATTAAGCTCGGGATGGACACCAAACAAGTGGTGGCCCGTTTTGACGCGGAACGGCAGGCGCTGGCGATGATGGATCACCCCAATATCGCCAAAGTTCTCGACGCCGGCGCGACCGAGGCCGGACGACCGTTTTTTGTGATGGAGTTGGTTCGCGGCATCAAGATCACCGCGTATTGTGACCAAAACAAACTGTCCACGCGCGAGCGAATTGAACTCTTCATTCAAGTCTGTCACGCCATCCAACACGCCCATCAAAAAGGGGTGATCCACCGGGACATCAAGCCGTCGAATATCCTGGTCACCCTGCATGACGGCGTGCCGATTCCGAAGGTGATTGATTTTGGCATCGCGAAAGCGACGCAGGGCCGGCTGACGGATGACACGCTGTTTACCGCGTTCGAACAGTTCATCGGCACACCGGCCTACATGAGTCCCGAGCAGGCCGAAATGAGCGGACTGGACGTGGACACGCGCAGCGACATCTATTCTTTGGGCGTGCTGCTCTACGAATTGTTGACCGGCAAAACGCCTTTCGATTCGAAGGATCTGATTCAGAGCGGCCTCGACGCCATGCGGCGCACGATTCGGGAAAAGGAACCGGAACGACCGTCAACGCGCATCAGCACGATGTTGGATGGCGAACTGAGCGCCACGGCGAATCAGCGCCGGGTCGAGGCGCCGCGCTTGATCGCGCTGCTGCGTGGTGATCCGGATTGGATCGCGATGAAGTGCCTGGAAAAGGACCGGACGCGCCGCTACGAAACGGCCAGCGCGTTGGCCGCGGATTTGACGAGGTATTTGAACAACGAGCCGGTGGAAGCGCGCCCGCCGAGCAGTTTGTATCGCTTTCAGAAGATGGTGCGTCGCAACAAACTCGGTTTCGTGGCGGGCGGCGCGGTCGCGGCGGCGTTGATCATCGGTTTGGGACTCTCGACCTATCTCTTTGTCCAGGAGCGCAAGGCACGCAAACGGGCCGACGAAGCGGAGCGGTGGCAGGCTAGTTTGCGCCAGAAGGCCGAAGAAATGGTCGTGAAGGAGGCGCAATTCCGCAAGCAGGCGGAGATGGGCGAAAAAATCTCACGTTCCGGCCTGTACCTGACCCAAGGGGCGTACGAAAAAGCCGAACAATTGGTGAATGAAGTCCCGCCCATACCGGTGATGGCGAGTCTTTTCAACGCCTTGGGTTCGATCCACCTGCAGCGGACGGAATTCCCCGCGGCGGTTTCAAATTTGACGAAGGTGGTCGATCTGGCGCCGGACGATCATTGGGCGTATCATACGCTGGCGCCGATTTTAGTGCAGGTGGGGGACCTCGACGGTTACCGCCACCTTTGCCAGCGAATGCTGTCGCAGTATGGCTCGACCACGAATCTGGTGATCGCCGAGCGGTTGTTGAAGGATTGCCTGCTCGTCGCCTCCCCGGACCTCAATCGGGAAGCGGTCGCTAAATTCGGCCCGGCCAACGCGCGGTTGCCCACGCTCTACGCGGTCTTTTCGGCCGCGTTCGGCGCCTACCGGCTCGATCACTTCGCGGAAGCCATCGAAGGGATGAACAAAGTTCTGGTAAAGCCGAACGTCGATGTCACGCGGGATGTCGAAGCCTATATGGTTCTGGCGCTGGCGTACCAGAAACTGAATCAGCCGGACGCGGCCCGCGCGGCGCTGGCCAAAGGGAATGAGGTCATGCAGAAAAACCTGCCTAAGCCCGGCGCGACGAGGCTCGGCGACAATCCTTCCGACGTGTTGATCGACTGGGCGCTGGCCCGGGAGGCGACCGAGGCGCTGGGCGCCGGGACGAAGCCGAATTAGCGGGCGCGGCGCGTTTACTCCCAGCCGATCGGGCGGCCCTTGTTTTGCTCCGCGAGCCAGGCGGTCAAGGGCTTGAAATACTCGACCATCGCGCGGGTCGAGAGGTCCTCGCCAGTCGCTTCGCGCAATACCTTCCGCCAGTCTTCCGTGGCGCCCTTCGCCATGATTTTTCTTAGGAAATCGCCGACCTCCCGACTGTTCGCGTAATTGCAGCTTTGAGGCGGCTGATGCAGAATGTGGCGCGCGATGTAGTCGTGGAGTTGGAACTTGAAGACCGTCGCGATGGCGTACGAGTAATAATAGGCGGGGGTGTCGTTGATGTGGGTCTTGGTGGCCGGATCACAATACGATTCATCGCGGGGCGACGGTGGTTCGACACCCTGGAAATCGCGGACATATTTCCACCAACGGGCGTTCCACTCGGCGGGGCTGAGGTTGTGGGCGTAGAGGTCGGCCTCCCAGTGGGTCATCGTGCCCGAGCTCCAGAAAATGAAGGGCACCGAGCTGGCCAGGGCGTCGTTGAGGAGAAACGCCGTCTGGTCGGCTTGGAAGTCGGCGGGGAGCACGCCGAGCGACTGAAGATACGGAACCTGCATCGACGCCAAAGAGATGAGTTCACCCATCCCTTCGTGAAAAGCCGGATTGGCGCCCAAGCGCAGCAGAGGCGGCACTTCGGGGCGCGTGTAGCTCATGAAATAGTAGGCGTGGCCCAACTCGTGGTGGGCGGTCTTGAACCACTGGGTATTCGGTTCAACGCTCATCAGCGAGCGGATATCGGTGTCCAAATCGACGTGCCAGCACGAGCCATGAGTGTTCTTTTTGCGAGTGTCGCCGGGCTTCAACGGATAGAGGTCCGAAAGGGTCCAGAAACTGGCGGGGAGCTTTTCGAAGCCGAGACCGGTGTAAAATTGTTCCGCCGTCTTGACGACCCACTCATCGGATTTGCCCTTGAAGCGGTCGTCGATATTGGCGGCCTCGACGATCCCCGACCATTCCTGGCTCCAACGATTGTTGAGCCAGTGCGCGGGGATCAATTTCGGCGGTGGCTGGCCAAACTTCTGCGCCAATTTATATTTCACCCAAGTGTGCAGTTGGAGGTAAAGCGGTCGGAGGTCGCGCATGAAGTCGTCCTGCAGCTTGACCATCTCGTCGGTGGTCATGCCGTACGCCGCGACTTGCAGCGCGAAATAGTCGTGGTGGCCAAGTTCCTGGGCGACGCCGTTGCGCAGGCGTTGCAATTGGATTAATCCGGATTTGAGGGCCTGTCCCGATTGCTTCGAGGCTTCCCAGACGGCCTGACGGTCGGCGAGGACGGTGCTGGTTTCGAGTTGGTCGTCAATTTCGTTGGCGGTGATCGGCTTCTCATGCAAATGGAAAACGAACGAGTTCATGACGGAAGCCTGCTGGGTCTCGGCGGCGATGCGGTCGGCGACCAGTTTCGGATTCGTCATCGGCCCTTCGGCGGCGTTGAGCAGGGCGTGCTCCAATTGAAGGGCGGTGATCGGTTTCAGTTCGCCGCGTTTCTCGAGGAGCGATTTGGCTTCCTGAATCAGGGCGGGATTGCCGGCGAAAGCCGCGAGCGCCTTGCCGGCGGTTTCGGAAGCGGCGTCGTGCGCGGGCGTCACGTCCGTCGCGGCGTCCCACTGGGCTTGGCTATTGACCCGATAGAGCGCTTGGTAGCCGGCGTTGACAAGCTCAAGGAATTGATCGGCGCGTTCCTGCGGCGTGACGGCGGCTCTGGCGTTCAGCGCGACTAAAAAGCCGAGGGCTAACGCGAGCGCCACAACGGCGCGGTGGCGAGTCTGCGTCCATCTCCGGGGTGAACTCGAAGAAAGTTTGGCGAATTTCATCGCGCGCCATTGTAGGCGCGCCTGCGGAAATTGCCAAACATTCGTGAGTCAACGACCAGGGCGCGAACGGTGGAAACCAGCGTAGAGTCTCATAAATGACCAGTTATTTATGAGACACTACACTAGCGGCGAGGCTCCGAATTCGTCTTCCCGACTCATCCGTCAAACCGACTTCCTCAAATGTAAGTTTCAGTCACTCAATGGCATGTAACATGCTCGTTTTTCTTGCCCACGTTGCACCATGAATTGTCTTGTCCATCCAACGCCGCTCAATTTGCGCTCACGTTGCGCGTGGACGAAGGCGTTTAATTTGGTCGAATTGGTCGTGGTTATCGGCATTCTCTCGGCGCTAACGGCGTTGATGTTGCCGGCCGTTTCGCGCTCGAAGAGCGCGTCGAAATCGGTCGCGTGCAAAAACAATCTGCGTCAATTGGGGATTGCGCTCGCGCTCTACGTCGGCGACGCGGAGAGCTATCCGTTGGTTTGCGAGGGAAACCCCGGCCCGGGCATCGCCTTTCACATGTGGTACGATCGCTTGGTTCCCTATGCTTCGGGGAATTGGGGCGCGCTAAATTGTCCGGCGGCGCCGCTCGTCTTTTGGATCACGAATTCTCCCGCCTGGCCTTCTTCGCGCCGCTTGAGTTACGGCTACAACGCTGAAGGGACTGCGATTGTCGATCCGCCGGCCCACTTGGGGCTTGGCATGGCGGTGAACGGGCAGCCGGGATATTCCTATCCGAACGGCAAACCCTTTGATTCGTCGGCGCCGGAAACGGTCGAATCTGACGTTCGGTTTCCCGGCGATATGATCGCTATCGCGGACTCGTTCGGGGGATTCGCGCCGGATGACTCGTCGATTTACGATTATCTGATCACGCCGGGCGCGAACTATGGCCTGCAGAAATGGCCGGGCAATCGTCACCAAGGCGGAGCGAACGTCGTTTTTTGCGATGGTCACATTGAATTCTCAAAACAATATGCGCTCGTCGAGAAGACCGACGAGACGCGCCGCCGCTGGAACAATGACCACGAGCCACATCGGGAACTCTGGTAGCCGTCCTACGCTGGCGAAGCGGCGAGCCTTCGCCATGCTTGCCAAAGCGAGCAAACTTCGCGGAAGTTAACGAAGGCCACAGCGGTTGGCGCGACCGCCTTTTCCTTCGGCGCGCGATTCGTGGTGCCGCCCGAAAACCGAAGTTGGTTAGTCCCCGGAACCTTCGGACGGCGGTTCAGGGAGCCAAAACGAAGCGACGAGGCCAATGGCATAAACCAAGAAAGCCATCAGCGCGGCCGCATAAGCTGTTTTTACAAAGCTGGTCGGGCCGGACATCATCGGCGCGAACCAATTGGTCGTCACAAACGCCGCCGAGGTCCCGATCATGCGCCCGCCGACATTCGCCGCGAAACTCTCGCCGGTGCCGCGCAGATGCAAGGGATAGGCGCGCGGCAGATAGTTGCCCCAATAGCTGAATTGCGCGACCGTCAGGAAGCCCGCCGCCGCCATACCCCACTTGAGCAATTCGATGTTGTTCGTGGCCGGATACAAAAACACCAGCGGGATGATCACCAGGCCGGGAATCTGGAAAATGCGCAACAACCAGCCGCGGTGGACG
>Ga0265320_10003111_pt1 | contig 11265 bp, 9 predicted proteins | sample 4827metaG_FD_202087 | JGI IMG/M metagenome (GOLD analysis project Ga0265320, IMG submission 202087) | Rhizosphere microbial communities from Carex aquatilis grown in University of Washington, Seatle, WA, United States - 4-8-27 metaG | ecosystem: Host-associated > Plants > Roots > Rhizosphere >...
CGTGGCCGCGTACCGCGACCCGGACCGGTGGGCCGCCCTGGTGCGCCGCGGGATGGCCGAGGACCACGCCTGGGGCGTCCCGGCTCGCGAGTACGAAGCCGCCTACGCCCGGGCCATCGCCGTGCACGAGGGGCGTTCCTCCTAGGCCGCTCGCTGCTCACTCACGCTTGCCTGTGGGGCAAGGATCGGTTCGCGGGCCTTAGCCCTTGTCCCCGGCCTCATGCTCGTCGGACTCGGATGCGTCGGGTTTGACCGGCGCCCCGCCTGACTCGGCCGGTGCCGGGCCTGGCTCCGCCGGACGCCGCAGGGGGTCGTAGACACGGGTTCCCGGGATCGGCGGGATGAGCCGGGGCGTGCCGCACCGATAGCAGACCGCCGTGCCAGGATCGTTCCGCGCCCCGCACGTCCCGCACTGCCACTTGTCATCCATGCGCGTCCTCCCGCTGGGTGCTGCCCCGCTCACTCTACGCCGGGCTAGCTCGGCAGCCGCCTAGCCCAGGTCGACCTCTTCGCGCCAGGCGGGGCGGTGGGCGGTCAGGCCAAGGCCCTTGACGCGGGCCTCGACGGCCAGCTCGGCATCGGGGTCGCCGTGCACGATGAAGATGGTCCGCGGACGACGCGTGCCGCTCGCGAAATGGGCCAGCCAGGCGGCCAGCTCGTTCTCGTCGGCGTGGGCGCTGAAGCCGTTGATGGAGCGGATCTCGCAGCGCACGTCGCGCCACACGCCGTTGAGGCGGACCTGCTTCGCGCCGGCCTGGAGGTGCGCCCCCAGCGTGCCCTCCCCCTGGTAGCCCACGAACAGCAGGATGGCCTTGGGGTCGTCGATGAGGTCGTCCAGGTGGTGCACGATGCGGCCGCCCGTGAGCATCCCGCTGGCCGACACGATCATCATCGGCCGGGCCGCGTTGGTGATGCTCTTGGACTGTTCGGCCGTGGCCGTGACGATCTGGCCGGGGTACTCCAGCGGGCGTTCGCCGGCGCTGAGGAGGCGGCCCGTCTCGGCGTCGTAGTACTCCGGATGGTGGATGTACACGGCCGTCGCACCGGTCGCCATCGGGGAGTCCAGGTAGAGCGGCACGTGCGGGATGCGGCCCGCCTCCAGGAGCCGGTCCAGGACCCACAGCATGTCCTGGGTGCGGCCGATGGCGAAGGCCGGGATGAGCAGCACGCCCGAGTGGTCGGCCGTGGCGTGGACGGCTTCGGCGAGCAGCCGGATGGCCTCGTCCTCGGGCTCGTGCTCGCGGCCGCCGTAGGTGGACTCCACGAGGACGTAGTCGGCGCCGTCGAGGATCGTCGTGGGGTCGCGCAGGATGGGTGCGTCCGAACGCCCCAGGTCGCCCGAGAAGACGAGCCGCCGCGGCGCACCGGCCCCTTCGGTGACCTCCACGACGATGATGGCCGAGCCCAGGATGTGGCCCGCATCGTGGAAGGTGGCCCGCACGCCGGGCACCACGTCGATGGCCGTGTCGTAGTCGATGCCGCGGAACTGGAGCATCGTGGCCGCCGCGTCGTCGCGGTCGTAGAGCGGCTCGATGGGCTCGTCCTCCCAGGTCGGCCGCTCGGGGTCGCCGCCGCCGCGGGGGAACGGCCCATGGTCGGAGGCCACGTGCGGCACCGGCACGACCGCCGTGGTGGCCCCCGTCGTGACCACCGGGGCCGCGGCCGGGCCGCCCGCCGCCGCGGCGTCGCGCGCTTCACGACGGGCTTCGCGCTGCAGCCGGTCGTTGTGGGCCTGGGCCTGCTGGACCTGGAGCTTGCCGCTGTCGAGCAGCACCAGCTCGGCCAGCTCACGTGTGCCTGCCGTCGTGATGATGGGGCCGCGGAAGCCGCCCTTGACGAGTGCCGGGAGCATGCCGCAATGGTCCAGGTGGGCGTGGGTGAGGAGCACCGCGTCGATGGTCGATGGGTCGTAGGCGAAGCCTGCGCGGTTGCGGGCCGCCTCCGCGGGGCTGCCCTGGAACATGCCGCAGTCGACCAGGATGCGCGCCGCCCCCGTCGTCACGAGGTACTGCGAGCCCGTCACCGTGCCGGCCGCGCCAAGGAACTGGATCTTCACGGGCGGGTCCTCACGCGGTCAGTGTAGGGCCACGCGAGGTACGCTGGATGAGGGATCCACGGGAGGAGAGGCATGGGGCTGCTGGACGGCAGGAAAGCACTGATCTTCGGCGTCGCCAACGACCACTCGATCGCCTGGGGCATCGCCCGGGCCCTCCACGCGGAAGGCGCGCTGGTCGGCTTCAGCTCGATCGAGAGCCTGCTGGACAAGCGCGTCCGTCCGCTGGCGCAGACCCTGGGCGCCGACTTCGTGGAGCCGTGCGACGTGCAGGACGACGCCCAGATCGCGGCCGTCTTCCAGCGCTGGCAGGCCCGCCACGGGAGCCTCGACATCCTGGTCCATGCCCTGGCCTTCGCGCGCCGCGAGGACCTGGAGGGGGCGTTCGTGGACACGTCGCGCGAGGGTTTCGCGACCGCGCTTGACGTCAGCGCCTACTCCCTGGTGGCCCTCAGCCGGGCCGCGCGGCCGCTCATGGCGAGCGGCGGGGCCGTGCTGACCCTGAGCTACTACGGGGCGGAGAAGGTGGTCGCCAACTACAACGTGATGGGCGTGGCCAAGGCGGCGCTGGAGGCGTCCGTGCGCTACCTCGCGGCCGACCTGGGTCCCCAGGGGATCCGCGTCAACGCCATCAGCGCGGGCCCGGTGCGCACCCTGGCCGCGGCCGGCATCGCCGGCTTCAAGGGCCTCTACGGGTCGTTCCGCGACGTGGCGCCCCTGCGCGCCAACATCACCCCGGAGGACGTGGGACGCGCCGCCGTCTACCTGTGCAGCGACCTGGCGGGCGCGGTCACCGGCGAAGTGCATTACGTGGACGGAGGCTTCAACGTGCTTGGTGTGCCGCTGCCCGACGCATGACCGCGAGTCCCGGGCACAACGAAGCGCCCGAAGGAACCGCCGCTCCATCGCCTCCGGTCCAGCATCGCTGCCGGTCCTGAGGCCCCTGTCACTGCTGGTAAACCATCAGCGCCAGGTCCGGTGCAGGGCCCCTTCGGGCAAGACAAAGACTAGGGTGGGGGACCCCCCGGGTCAAGGCGAGTTGTCCACGAGATTCTGGTGACTTCGCGCACTTATCCACCCTCTATCACCAATCCGCGCATGCCAGACTCCGGCTGATGCGCCGACCCGACGACCCTCTGCCCGGCGCGCCCGATCCCTGGGCCGGCTCGACGATGCCGCCGGTCCGCGCCGGCCCGCCGTACCTCATGACCGAGATGATCGAGGCGGAGCCCGCCGTCGCGGAACGGCTATTGGGCCGGCTCCTGGTCGACGGGAGTGCGGCCGACCGTCTGGCCCGGGCGGTGCGGTCCACGGTCGAGGCCGGCCGGGACGTGGTCGTCGTGGGCTGCGGCACCAGCGAGCACGGGGCGATGGCGGCCGCGGTCATCCTGGCGTACGCGACTCGCTCGCTGCCGGGCGCCGGCCGCGTCGTCGCCCGCCAGGCGCTGGAAGCGGCCCTCGCCCCACAGGACGCGGGCCTGCTCGTGGGCATCAGCCACGAGGGCGGCACGTGGGCCACCAACGAGGCGCTCTCGGCGGCTCGTGGCGCCGGGATCCGCACGGCGCTCATCACCGTCAGCGACCGCTCGCCCGGAGCCGCCCTGGCGGAGATCGTGGTGACGACGGACGAGGCCGACCAGTCGTGGTGCCACACGGTGGGTTACCTCTCGCCCATCCTGGCCGCGACGGCCGTCGGCGCCCTGGCCGAAGGCACGACGCTCGACATCGCCGCGGTCCGGGCCCTCCTGACGGCGGGGGTCGCGCAGGCGGCCGCGGCCGAGTCCATGGCAGTCGGGTCGGCGTCGCTGGACCACCTGCTCGTCGTAGCGTCGGGGTCGGACGGGCCGGCCGCCCGCGAGCTGGCCCTCAAGGTGGAGGAGGCAAGCTACCTGCCGACGGTCGCGCGCGACCTGGAGACGATCCTCCACGGCCATCTCCCCGCGGCCGGGCCGACGACCGGACTCGTGCTGATCCTGACCGACCGCGAGCGGCGTGACGACCGCGCGCGGCGGGCCCGCGGCGTGCTCGATGCGGCCCGCGTCCTCGGCGTCCGCGCCGGCGCGATCCTGGCCGAGGAGCTCGCCACGGCCTGGCCGGCGGAGCTGACGCCGGCAGGCCGCATGACGGTCGCGGATGTGCCCGGGCTGGCGGCCCCGGCCGCCGCGCTCATCGGGTCGGCGGTGCCCCTGCAGTGGCTGGCCGAGCGGCTGGCGCGGGCGCGCGGCACGAACCCTGATACGTTGCGGCGGACCGATGCGCGCTATGCGGCGGCGGCCGGCGCGGTGGAGTAGGGCGGCTAGCAGCCCGAGCTGTCGGCGGGCGCGAGGGCGATGTCCAACCGGGCCAGGATCGTCTCCAGGGAGCGCAGGAAGGCCGCCCGGTCGCGCGCCGGCAGGACCGTGAGGAAGTGCTCCGAGATCGCCTCGTGGGCCGTCGGCCGGGCCCGCTCCAGGTGTTCTTGGCCCGCCTGGGTCAGGACGGCGAATGCGCCGCGCGCATCGGTGGCGCACTTGTGGCGCGTGACGTAGCCGTCGTCGGCCATCCGATCCACCAGCCGGCTGGCGCCGCTACGGGTCAGCAGGAGGCGGTCGGCCAGCTCGTTCATGCGCAGACGGCCGCCCGCCAACGACAGTTGGAGGAGCGCCTCGTAGTCGGCCAGCGAGACGCCCGCGGCGTCCTGCAGCTCCGCCTCCAGGCGTCGCGTGAGCGCCGCATGGGCCCGGATGAAGGCGACCCACGGGCCAAGATCCCGCTCGAGTTCGGCGGGGCTCGCCACGGGCGCGGCCTGCGGCGCGGTCGGGCGGTCAAGGGCGGGTGCGGTCATGTCCGCTCGATGATACGCCGCTTGGTGGGCGGCCCGGCACGGGGTCCAGGGGTGGTCGCCTCGTCGGGTTCGGCCGGCGGCGCCTCGCGGGCGCCTCCCGTCGGGGCTTGTCGGGCGGCCATGGCGGCGTCCACGTCGGGCACCCCGGTCGTCCCGATCTCCGCCGCCAGGTCGCCCCACGGGTGGCCGGCCGGCAGCCTGCGCCAGTCGAGCAGCACCCGGCAGTCGAACGCCCCGAGACGGATGGGGTAGCCCTCACGAGCCAGGGCCGGGCCGTGGAATAGGCGCTCCTGACCGTCCACCAGATCGCGCGCCGCGTACCACGCGTCCTCGTCGGTGGCCAAGTCCAGGGCCGCGGCGAGGTGCTCCGTACGGGGCGCCCCGCCCTCGCCCGACGCGAATGGCACGCTCCACGTGAGGCTGCCCTGGGCCTCGCCCCAGCGGTTGTGGAACAGGACGAGCGAGCGCTCGCCGTCGGCCCGGTTGGTATAGGCGAAGACATCGTCGAGCACGCGGCCGTCGTCCGCCGTGACGTCGAACAGGCGGAACGTGGCGGCCGAGGCGAACTGGGCTCTGCGGCGCAGCAGCGGGAAGAGCCGTGCTTCGTGGAGGGCCGCCAGGCCGGGCTCGGGACGCTCGTCGAGCTGCGGCCGGCGGAACTCCATGCCGTACCGCTCGTGGTAGCCCTCCAGCTGCCCATGCGCCAGGAGCGGCAGGCCGGGCAGGGTGGCCAGCAGCGTGGCCACGCCGGCGTACTTGCCGCCGGTCCCGAACTGGTCGGCGACGGTCCGCTCGTCCGGGTTGCTCATGAAGTTCACGTAGCGCTCCAGGACGCGCGGGTCGAAGGCCACCGTTTCGCGCAGGATGGCCCGGTACGCGTCGTTCTCCTCATCACGGAGCATGTGCATGAACGCGCTGTTGTACACGCGGTGCATGCCCAGCGTGCGGACGAAGTAGCCCTCCATGAGCCAGAACGCCTCGGCCAGCAGCAGCGTGTCGGGCGCCTCGACCGCCACCCGGTCGACCACCTCGCGCCAGAACTCGTGGGGCATCCGGCGGCGGAAGGTGGCCGAGCTGAGGCGGCCGTACTCGGCCCGTGAGGGGATCGCTCCGCCGTGTCCGGGCGGGGGGTACCAGAGGCGCTGGATGTGGCGCCGGGCGAGGGTCATGGCCGCGTCGAAGCGGATGATGGGGAAGCGGCGCGCGACATCCAGGATGAGGCCCATCACGGCTTCCCGGACGTCGGCCTGGAGATAATCTAGCTGCGCCGTGTCGTTCCACGGCGTGACCGTCCCATCGTTGCCGTGGTAGATGTAGCGGGACTCGTCGGTCGAGCGTTCCAGGCGCCTGAAGACGACGGCCGCATCACTGTGGTCCCAGTACCCATCCTCGAGCTGGATGACCACGTCCGGATCGGGCGAGAGGTCGGGGCCGGTGAAGCGATAGCCGGGGAAGGGCGGCTCATCGAGCCCGATGAACCGCTCCGGGTGCCGCAGGACCCAGGTGCTGTCGAGGCCCATATGGTTGGGCACCATGTCACTGGCCAGGCGGATGCCGTGCCCCTGGGCGCGTTGGCGCAGGACGTCCAGGGCTGCGTCGCCGCCGAGGTCGGCGGCGATGACGTACTGGTCGATGGCGTAGGCCGAGGCGGCTGCGTCCGGGTTGCCCATGCGCTGCTTGATCTCACGGGACGCCCGACTCCGCTCCCACAGGCCGATCAACCAGAGGCCGTTGACGCCCTCCGCCGCCATCGCGGCCAGCACGTGGTCGGGGACCTGGTCCAGCGTCGTGATGGCCCGGCCGTGGGCCCGCGAGAGCTGCTCCAGCCAGACGTACGCGTTCTTGGCCAGCAGCACCACTCGGGCCATCCACGGGGCATCGGTGGAGAACCGCTCCACCTCATCGGCGGAGCCCAGTTCCGGCGCCTCGGCGGCCCCACCCCCGGCCGGTGCATCGCGCTCGCGCAGGCTGCGCGCGTGCGCCTCCTCCGCCAGGAGATCGAGCGCCAGGGTAAGGCGGTGACGGATGTCGGGGGTCAGCTCGGACGCCCAGTGGCGACGGACCCACCGGAGCTGTCCGGCGAGGGAGTCGGGCGACGCGGCGATGGGGCCGCGCAGGAGGCGCAGGAGCCCAGGGGCGGCCCGTCCGGTGGCCGCCGCACCGGCGCGCTCCCCGGCCGCCGGCGCCTCCGGCGGCGCGTCCAGCGCTTCGAGGATGCGCACGTAATCCGTCGAGGCCGCCAGTTCCGCATCGTCGAACAGCCGGTGCACCCCCCGCAGGGCCGGATTCGTGGCGTTCAGGCGGAGCAGCACCAGTTCCTCGAGCGCACGACCCGCCGCGGTCCGGGCATCCGCACCGGCGCTTTCGACGGCCGGGTCGGGGAGGGGGGACGCGGTCGGGAACGCCGGGCGGAACACTCGCAGCGTACCGGCGAGGTCGGGGGCGTCGGGTCGGCGGGCCATCCGGCGCCGGGCTGCCTCGAGGGGATGGGCCGCGCCTGCGCCCTGGCGGGCAAGGACGCGGTGGGTCACCTCGTGGAGTACCGTCGCCCCGAGCAGGTCGCCGGTCTCCAGGTCCAGGTCGGCCGCCAGCCCGCGCATCGCCGCCAGCGTCTGCCGACCGTCGCGGTGCGGGCGCGTGGCCGGGCGCTGGGCACGACGCGACCGGGCCTCGACGGCAGCGCGAGCGATCGGCATCCCCATCGGCCGAGCATAGCTGGCCCGTGGAGCGCGGGACGCTCAGCTCAGGCGGGCCAGCACCTCGTCGGGCAGGGGGAACCAACGCAGCGACTCGGCGTCCGGGTCCATGGCCGACCCGTCGGCGGCCTGGCCGTCGAGCGGTCCCGGTGCCGACGCCGCGGCCAGGATGCGCCGGCCCTGTGCCAGGTAGTCGGCGAGGTGCGACTCGGGCTCGCGATGACGGTGCGCCTGGTAGGTCATCCGGCCGTCCTCGTAGCGCACGTCATGGAGGCTCAACGGGGGCTCGAGGGGACCACCAGCGTGGCGCCACATGCCGCTCGCCGCGTCGAACCGGTAGCGCGGCAGGACCCGCCAGCCGTCCGTGGCGACGAGTTCGACCGCCTCCAGGATGTAGTCGAAAACGGCCTCCGAGATGAAGTAGTTGAAGTTCACCCGGACCCAGCCGGGCTTGATGCCCTCACAGCCGCGCCCGATGGCGCGTTCGAACTCGTGCGACGTGGCCAGGTCGATGCCCAGCAGGCGGTGGCCGTAGGGGCCGGCGCACGAGCAGCCGCCGCGGGCCTGGATGCCGAACAGGTCATTCAGCAGCGCCACCACGTAGTTGTGGTGGAGGTACTGCTGGTCGTAGCGCACGACGAACGAGACGATCGACAGCCGTTCGGCGTCGAGATTGCCCAGGACCTCGATCCGAGGATGTGCGCGCCAGCGGGCGATGGCCCGCGTGATGAACGACGCCTCTCGCTCGCGGATGGCCTCGGTCCCGACCGCCTCCTTGAGCTGGAAGACGAGCCCCGCGCGGATGGACTCCACGATGGCCGGTGTGCCGCCCTCCTCGCGATGCTCGATGTCGCTGAGGTAGACGTGCTCACTGGGGTTCACGTAGGCGACGGTGCCGCCGCCGGGCATGGTGGGCACGCGGTTGTGGAACAGCTCGCGACGGGCCACGAGGACGCCCGGCGTGCCCGGGCCGCCGATGAACTTGTGGGGCGACAGGAAGATCCCGTCGAGGTGGTCGGGCCGTTCGCCGGATCCCATGTCGATGGCCACGTAGGGTGCGGCCGCCGCGTAGTCCCAGCAGGCCAGGGCCCCGTGGCGGTGGAGCAAGGCGCTCACGCCGCGGACGTCGCTGGTGATGCCGGTGACGTTGGAGGCGGCGGAGAAGCTGCCGATCTTCAGGGGGCGGCCGGCGTGGCGCACCAGCTCCGCCTCCAGCTGACGCATGTCGATGTGGCCGTCGTGGTCCTCGCCGATGGTCACCACATCGGCGATCGACTCGCGCCACGGCAGTTCGTTGGAGTGGTGTTCGAACGGGCCGATGAAGACGACCGGCCGCTCGGCCGCCGGGATCACGTCAAGCAGGTGGTAGCGATCGTCCAGGTCGGCCGGCAGCCGCAGGTTGAGCACGTCCACGAAGCGGTTGATGGCGGTCGTGGAGCCCGAGCCGCAGAAGATCACGGCGTGCTCATCGGTCGCGCCGACGGCCGCGCGGATGATGTCCCGGGCGTCCTCGCGGAAACGGGACGTCTGCAGGCCGGTGCCCGAAGACTCGGTGTGGGTGTTGGCGTAGAGCGGCAGCACCGCGTCGCGGATGTAGTCCTCGATGAAGGTCAGGGCCCGGCCGGACGCGGTGTAGTCGGCGTAGATCACGCGGCGCGGCCCAAACGGGCCGGCGACCGCCTCGTCATCGCCGATGACGGCGGCGCGGATGGCGTCGATGAGCGCCTGGGACGGGTCGGCGACCGGCGCCGTCATGGCCGTCCCGTGCGCAGTGCTTCGCGGCTCAGCTCATAGGCGCGGGCGTGGTCGCCGGTCTGAGCCGCCAGCTCGGCCAGCTCGGCGAGGACATCCCGCAGCTGTTCGGCCCGTCCGAACCGGCGGGCGGTCTGGGCGGTCGCCTCCAGGCTGACGGTGGCCGCGCCCACGTCGCCCGCCGCGCGAAGCGCGCGCCCGACGGTCAAACCAGCACTGACCTCCGCTTTGCGGTTGTGGCTGGTGCGGGCGTGGGCCTGGGCCCGGCCGGCCAGCTCGAGCGCGTCGGCCGGCCGCCCGGCGGCCAGTTCGAGCTGGGCGCTGGTCTCCAGGGCATGAGCCAGCAGGCGCCGGTCATCGAGCATCCCGGCCCGCTCGACGGCCGCCCGCGCGTACTGGCCGGCCTCGTCCATGTGGCCGAGGGCCAGGTGGGCCAGCGCGAGTTCGTTCTCCATGGCCGCCACCTCACCCGCCCCGGCCGCGGCGCGGAAGAGGGCCAGGCTGCGCTGGCCGGTGGCGACGGCCGCCTCCAGGTCGCCGAGTTCGCGGTAGGAGGCGGCCAGGCCGTGCAGGAAGGTCGCCCGACGGCGGTCATCCAGGTCGGCCGCGACCGCGCGAGCCTCCTCCAGGTAGGCGAGAGCCCGCTCGGCATGGCCCTCGCGCCCCTCGGTCGCCCCCAGGGCGATCAGCACGCGCAGCTGGAGGTCGGGGCCGATGATCGACCCCGTGCGCGACCGCTCAAGGAGGTCCAGGAGCACCGTGCGGGCGTCGGCCGCGGCGTCCATGAGGTACGCCGCACAGGCCTGCCAGTAGTGAGCCTCCGCCGCCCGGTCGGTCATCCCAAGCTGCTCGAACGCCGAGGCGGCCGCCAGCGCCGCGGGCAGCGCCTCGCGGCCACGATCCAGGCGGCAGAGGGCCTCGGCCAGGCCGGCCTGGGCGGTCGCCCGCACGGGTCCCGCGACCCCGCCGTCGAGCAGGGCGCGGTAGCGATCCACCGCCTCCGGCCAGGCGCCGGTGGCGAGGGCCAGGTCCGCCTTCAGCGACGTCCAGGGGCCGTCCTCCAGCCCGCCGAGCAGCCCCGCGGAGGTGGTCCCGAGCCTGCTCGCCAGGTAGCCCAGGGCTTCCACCGAGGGGTTGGCCAGGCCGTGCTCGAGGGCCGAGATGTGGGCCTTCGTGTAGCGCTCGCCGGCCAGCTCCGCCTGGGTCAGACCGGCCCGCAGGCGGGCGTCGCGCAGGCGAACCGCAAAGGTGGTGCCGTCGGGATCGGCGGTCGCGGGGCGGGCGGGCGATGCGACGCGCGGCATGGGCGGGAGTATACGCGGCAGTCGCATGGCATTTGACCGATGGACACCCACCTGCGGGCCCTCCCTGCCGTCGGTGATCCGGCGGTAAGGCGGCGCGAAGTCCGGGCCAAGCGGCGCCTGTCTCAATGGACGGCCAACGGCCCGCCCTGAGGGCCACGACATGGAAGGAGCGTCGGATCATGCTGCGTCATCATTACCACCAGGTCCGGGCGGCGGCCGTCGGGCTGCTGCTTGGGGGGCTGCTGACGATCATGAGCGTGGCGGCGGTCTTCGCCGACAGCACCGGGCCGCCGTTCCCACGCTGAACGCCACGGACGGACCGCCGGGGTCGCCCGATCGCGGCGGTCGCGCCCGCTCAGGGCACGGCGTCGGCGGCCGCGGGCGCGACTGGCGCCGCGGGTGCCGCGGGTGCCGCGGGTGCGTCGTGCGGCCCGTGGATGGCGTCGATCAGGTCGCGGTTGATGATCAGCAGGTCCATCGAGTCGAAGCGTGGCCGGCCGGCGACCGCGAAGGCGGCCTGGGCGGCCGTCAGCGGCACCATGACGCGCCGCCGCTTCAAGCTGCCGATGGGGTCTGCGCCGGCCAGCGCGTGGACTCGGCCGGTCAGCTCATACGGCCCCGACTGGATGACCACGG
>Ga0265320_10003112_pt1 | contig 11265 bp, 10 predicted proteins | sample 4827metaG_FD_202087 | JGI IMG/M metagenome (GOLD analysis project Ga0265320, IMG submission 202087) | Rhizosphere microbial communities from Carex aquatilis grown in University of Washington, Seatle, WA, United States - 4-8-27 metaG | ecosystem: Host-associated > Plants > Roots > Rhizosphere >...
GCTGAATTCGTGCGGATAACGCTGGGCGTAAACCGCGTCCAGGCCCACGTCCTTTAGCAGCTCCAGGATGCGTTTCCGGCGCGCCGACGGGCCGTCGGTCAGTTTGTGGATGTCCAGCGCCTCGCCGACGATCTGCTCCACGGTCATGCGCGGATTCAGCGAGCCGTAGGGATCCTGGAAAATCATCTGGAACTTCCGCCGCCGGGCGCGCAAGGCGGAGCCGCCTATGGTTGTAATGTTCTCGCCATTGAGCAAAACGCTGCCGGCGGTCGGCTCGACGAGCCGCACGATGGCGCGGCCGAGGGTCGTCTTGCCGCAGCCGCTTTCGCCGACCAGACCGAGCGTCTCACCCGGCTCGATCGAAAAGCTCACGTCGTCCACCGCCTTCACGAATTCGTGGACGCGGCTGAGCATCCCGTGTTTCACGGGAAAATGGACCTTCAGATTTTTGACTTCGAGCAATGGCATGACGAACCGGATCAAAACCGTTTGTTGTACTCCTCGTGCGAACCAATCCACTCCCAAAGAAAAGTCTTGCCGGAGAATTTCCCGATCGCGCGATAGTGGCCGCCCACGCGCACTGACCAATCAGCCTTCCCGATGGATTTGAAATGGAGTGACGGATGAAAAGCGTTAGCCGACCAGAGGCGATAATTCTTTTGCGCCAGCATCCGCACCTCGGCGGGCAGCGCGCGATACCGCCGCCAGAATTCGGACGTTCCTCGGCTGGGGATGGTCACGGTTCGCGCAGGATGTCGGTGAGCGGAATTGTTTTGCCGGCGGCATGTTCGGCCTCCGCCGCGTCATGGAGCTTGTCAAATTTACCGGCGGCGGCATCGGCTTTCATCTGCTTGTCCCAACCGTCGTCCTCGAACGGATGCAGCAATGCCTCCAGCTCGCACCGCTCTTGCAGCGAAAGCCCTTTGATCGCATTGAAAATTTCAGCCACCGTGCTCATGCTGGAAAGTTAAGCGCAACGGGGAAGGGCGTCAATGGGGCAAAACCACGGATACGGCTGAACATCCCGTGTTTCACCGGGAAATGCAACTTCAGGTTTTTGACTTCGAGCAGGCTCGTGGAGGAAAATCCTTAAAAAGCCATTTCATGCTTTCTTCGAGAACAAAACGTAAACAAATCAGTCTTTGTATTTGTTCCGTGTAGTGGTTTCTCGTGGTCAACCCTCCGACGTTTTCCAAAACGGACATCTGACCCAGCGTCCAGCCCCGACCTCAATCAGTTCGGGAATGGCGTTGGAACATTCCGGCTTGGCCATCGGGCAGCGTGGAGCAAAACGGCAGCCGGGCGGGAAATTGCCGATGCGCGGCACGTTGCCGGGGATCGCCGTAAGGCGGCTTGCACCGCCGGCCAGCTTGGGCACGGAGTTGATCAACGCTTTGGTGTAAGGATGCAGCGGCCGGCGCAGGAGTTCGCTGGCGGGCGACAGCTCGACGATCTGCCCGGCATACATCACGGCCACGCGGTCGGCCATGTCGCCGACGATGCCGAGGTTGTGCGTGATGAGCAGAATCGCCATGCCGAGGCGCTGCTTCAAATCGCGCAACAAATCAAGGATTTGCGCCTGGATGGTCACGTCGAGGGCGGTGGTCGGCTCGTCGGCCACGAGCAGTTTCGGTTCGCTGGCCAGCGCCATGGCGATCATCACGCGCTGCTGCATGCCGCCGGACATCTCAAACGGATAATTCCGGATGCGCGACTCCGGCGCGGGGATGCCGACGAGTTTCAGGAGGCGGATGACCTCCGCATCGTTTGCCTTTTCGGGCCGATGCAGCTTGAGCGATTCCTTGATCTGGTTGCCGACGCGGAAAACGGGATTTAGCGATGCGCCCGGTTCCTGAAAAATGTAGCTGACCACCCCCCCGCGGATGCTACGCAGTTCCCCGTTCGACATTTTCAGCACGTCGCGGCCATTCAATAAAATCTCTCCGCCGACGTAATTGGCCGGCGGGGTTGGCACGAGCTGCGCGATGGACAGCGCGGTGACGCTCTTGCCGCAGCCGCTTTCGCCGACGAGGCAGACGGTTTCGCCCGCGCCGATGGTCAGCGACAAACCATCCACCGCGCGCAACGCATCCGCGCCCTTGCCGAAGTCCATTTTCAGGTTTTTGATTTCGAGCAGGGCCATAGTTAAAAAGGCGCAAGGCAGAGGGCAGAAGGCAGAATGAAGAACTTCATTTTCGCCGGTTGTTTTTGTTTTCTGCATTCTTCATTCATACTTCATCCTTCACGCTTTGGTGTCCGCGGCGTCTCTTAAACCATCGCCGAGGAAGTTGAAAGCGAGAACCGTGACAAAAATGGCCGCCCCCGGCGCCAGCAGCCACGGATAGTTTCGCAAATATTCCGTGTTTTGCGCGGCAGTCAGCATGTTGCCCCAGCTGGCGCTGGGCTCCTGGATGCCCACGCCAAGAAAGCTCAATACGACCTCGCCGAGGATGTAATACGGCACGCTCAAGGTCGCGGCGACGATGACATAGGAAAAGGTGTTCGGTAAAATATGGCGCACGATCACCTTGAGATGCGTCTGGCCCAACGCCCTGGCGGCGAGGACGAATTGTTGTTCACGTAAAGACAGGGTCATGCCGCGAATCACCCGGGCCATGCTGGCCCAGCCGATCAGGCTCAGAATGATCACAATCATGGCATAGACCTGTGCTGAACTCATTCCAGGTGGGAATGTCGCTCGCAGCGAAATGATGAGGTAAAGGGCTGGAATCGACATGACCAATTCGCACAGCCTCATGATCACGTTATCGGTAACGCCACTGAAATAACCTGAAATACCACCAATAATCAGGCCAAATGCGAAAGAAAGCACAATTCCGATGACACCTATGGAGAGCGATATTTGTGAGCCATAAAGCAACCGTGAGAAGACGTCCCGTCCGAATTGATCCGTGCCGAGCAGATAAACCGGATATTGATCGTCCCCGGTGCCAAACAGATGAACCGTGGCTGGAACCAGGCCGAACAATTCATATTTATCGCCGCGAACGAAGAAATGGATTGGCTTGCTGTCATTCGGGCTGGCGCGATAATTAAAACTGCCGGGCAAAGGTTCATACCGCGGCACGACCAGATGAAAATCGGAAAACCGCAGCCATGTCGGCGGATGGAAAAAGCGGTCCCGGTCCTGCCGGTCATAGCTGTAGGGCGTGACAAAACCGGCGAACAGTGCCACCAAGTACAGCCCGATCAAAATCATGCCTCCGGCCATCGCAATGCGCCGACGTTTCAACCGTCGCCAGAATAACTGCCAGGGCGACAACGGCTGTCCCGCGGCTGAATTCGTGGTTGGCACGGTTTCGTTCATGATTTCAGGCGGATGCGCGGGTCGCTCCAGGCGAGCAGCAGGTCGGCGATGAAATTGCCAATGACCAACAGTGCGGTGGCCATGACCACGCAATCCACGACGAGATAGGAATCCTTGGCAAAAAAGGCCTCCATGGTGAGGCGTCCCAGCCCCGGCCAGGCCATGATGTTTTCCACGATGAACGCGCCGCTCAACAGCGCGGCGAGCGAATAGCCGAAGATGGTCAGCAGCGGATTGATGGCGTTGCGGAGCGCGTGTTTGTAAACCACCCAGCCTTCACCCAGGCCGCGGGCGCGCGCGGCCGTGACATATTCGGCGCGCAACGTGTCGAGAAGGTTTGAGCGCATCTGGCGCATGATGCCGGCCAGATCGGCGGCGGCGAGCACCAGCGCGGGCAAAATGAGATGATGGGTGCGGTCCCAGAACTGTTGGGCCGGAGACATTAGGTCGTGAATCGGGCTTTGCGCACCGCCGACGGGAAACCAGCCGGTGGCGGCGGCGAACCACAACGCCAGTAATGACAACAGCACGTCTGGAATGGACAAACCGAGAAATGCAATCAGCGAGCAACCGCGGTCCACCCAGGAATCCTTGCGAACGGCGGCCCAGATGCCCAACGGCACGGCGATGCCCCACGCGATGATCAGGGCAAAGAAGGAAAGCAGGAAGGTGTTCCAGAGGCGGCCGACAATGAGCGAGGTGGCCGGAATCTTGTAAGCCATTGAATAACCAAAATCGCCGCCCAGAACATTTTTAAACCAGTAGACGTACTGGACGTACCACGGCTGATCCAGGTGGAATTGCGCCTTGAGATGCGCGATGGTTTCGGGCGAGATTTGCGGGTTCTGGGAAAGGGCGGTGAAGAAATTGCCCGGGGCGAGCGACATGAGCAGGAAGGTCAGCAACGACACGCCCACCAGGAGCGGAATCATGTGCAGCAACCGCTTGAACAAATAGGACCACATCGCGATACCGTGCTTCAACGTGGCAAAGATCATCCGCCGGCGCGAGCCAAAAGCGGGCACTGGGAATACGTAGCGGCTTTCAGCCGAGAGCCGTCTTTCATCCCTGCAAGCCTGCGGCGCTCTGCCGAGGCGCTGTTACGGGCAGCTGCCGTTGAATTCGAAACTCGACTTTCGGCCAATAAACCGGAATGTTTCTGCGGTTGGGAAATTATGAGAATACACATGAAGAATTTGTTTGTCCAAATCACCGGCATTGCGGTGGTGGCGGCTTTTGTTTTGACCGGTTGTGGGAAGAAAACGGAAACGGCGCCTGCACGACCCGCGGCAAATTATCCCCTGCCCGATCCGCCGGTGGTGGTGGAGGGTGAGCCGGGCGCTCCGGGCGGGCGGTTTATTGTCAGCGAGATTGGTGATCCCAAGACTTTCAATTACATCATGGCGAATGAATCGTCATCCATCGATATCGGCCGTTTCATGTTTTGGAGCTTGTTGAATTTTGATGTGCCGACCCAGGGGATCAAGCCGGGTCTGGCCGAATCGTGGACCAATTCCGCCGATGGCAAGACGTGGACTTTTAAATTGCGTAAAAATCTGCGTTGGAGCGACGGCGAACCGCTTACGGCGGACGATGTGGTCTTCACCTGGAACGACATCATTTATAATTCAAAGATTAACACCGTTATGCGCGACCCTTTCATCATTGACGGAAAGCAGTTCACGGTGACCAAAGCGGACGATTTGACGGTTCAGATCGTGACCCCTCAAATTTACGCGCCCTTTTTGGCCGCCTTTGGGGCGGGCGTGCCCATCCTGCCGAAACACGTTTTGGCGAAGGCCGTGGCGGACGGCACCTTCACCTCGGCTTACAGCATCAATTCCGACCCGTCGCAGATCGTCGGCAGCGGGCCCTATCGTTTGAAGGAATACAAGGCGGCGCAATACACCCTGCTCGAACGCAATCCCTATTTTTTGGAAGTGGACAAGCAAGGCCAGCGCCTGCCGTATTTCGATGAGGTCATTTTCACCGTCGTGCCGGATTTGAATGCGATGTCGCTCCGCTTTTTGAGCGGCGAGAGCGACGCGGACGACATCGTTTTTCCCTATGAATACGACCAGTTCAAAACCGAGGCGGCCAAGGGAAAATTCACCCTGCTGGAACCCGGCACCGGATTGGAGATGAGCTTTTTCTGGTTCAATCAAAACACCAATCTCAACCCCAAGACCGGCCAGCCACTCGTGGACCCGAAAAAGTTGAAGTGGTTCCGTAATGTAAAATTCCGCCAGGCCTGCTCCTATGCCATCGACCGCGAGAGCATCATCAAATCCATTCTTTCCGGGCGGGGGACGCCTGCCTACGGTTTCGAAACGCCCGGCAATAAAAAATGGTTCAATCCCAACATCCAAAAATACCCGTATGACCAGGACAAAGCGCGCAAGTTGTTGAAGGAAATAGGAATCGAAAAGCGCAATGGCGACGATTTTGTGACCGACACCGACGGAAACAAAATTGAATTTGTTTTGAACACCAACACCGGCAATGGTGCGCGCGAAAAGGCGGCAATCCTCATCGCGGCGGATTTGAAAAAACTCGGATTCAACGTCATTTTCCAGCCGATTGAATTCAATACCCTGATCACCCGGATCGACGACACCTACGATTATGATTGCATCCTCATGGGGCTCGCTCCCGGCACCAGCGCCGATCCGTCCGACAGCATGAACACCATCAAGTCCGGGGGGTTCACGCACCAGTGGTTTCCCCGCCAGAAAACGCCTTCGACCGATTGGGAGGCGCGGCTGGATTATCTGATGGACGCGCAGATGAAGACCCTGGATTACGCCGAGCGGAAGAAATATTACGACGAGGTTCAGGAAATCATGGCTGAGCAAGTGCCGCTGATTTTCACCGTAACGCCGATGTATTATGCCGCCATCCGTTCTGACATCGGCAATGTGCGCGCGTCATCGTTGAGTTCCTACCGTGTAACCTGGAACGCCGAGGAGCTTTACTTCAAGAAATAGGCCGTTTCAGACCAGCCCGAACAGTCTGGCGAGCGACACGAGCGTTCCATTGACCGCAAGGTTCAGCACCTGGCGCACTTGCGGGATTTGGAGCACCACGATCACCGCGATGAACCCATACCGGGCGTAACTGGCGTAAGCCTCCCAACTCATGCCGCTCAAATTTCGCAATATGTGCGAACCGTCGAGCGGCGGGATGGGAATGAGATTGAAGAAGCAGAGCAGCAGGCTGAGCGTGGCGTATTGGAGGCACACACCGGCCATCGGTTCCTGATGAAACATCAATCCCACGCGAGCCAGCCCCACCAGCGCCACCGCCAGAATCAGGTTCATGGCCGGGCCGGCCATGGTCACCAGGATGTCGTCCACGCGCGGATTCTGTAAATTGTAAGGATTTACCGGCACCGGTTTGGCCCAGCCGATCATGAACCGGCTGACGCCGAACGGGAGAAAAATCATCATCAATGGCAGCAGGATGGTGCCAATCGGATCGATATGGACAATGGGATTGAGCGAAACGCGGCCCTGCAATTTTGCCGTGTCGTCGCCGCATTTCAAAGCCACCCAGGCGTGGCCGAATTCATGAAACGTCAGCAGGATGATCAGTCCCAGGTACGAAATCAGCCCTTCCACGATGACATTGCTTGTGTTGGCGTCCATTGCCGGCAGCTTACCGCCCGCGCCCCCGCCCGTCGAGGCTTGAGCGTGCCGTGCTTTGTTGGATTCGCCGTATGCATTTTTACCACGGATGGACACGGATAAACACGGATAGGGAAAGAGTTTTAGGCAAAAGGGGGCTGAGCTGGTAAGTGAAACCCTCCGGTTTTGCGGAAGAAACCCTTTGCCTCGTCTTAATCCGTGTTTATCCGTGGTTCAATTGAATAGATCGGTGCCGGCGAATTGTTTTGCGCACCGCCGCCGCACCGTTTTACCATTCCAACGATTTAATGAGCTGACAATTTTAAATTATGCCATTGCTTGAAGGAAAGTTCGGAGTCGTTTTCGGCGTCGCCAACCAGCGTTCCATCGCCTGGGCCATCGCGCAGGCGTGGGCGCGCGAGGGCGCGAAGCTCGCGTTCACCTACCAGGGCGAGCGGCTCAAGGAAAACGTGGAGGAACTCGCCGGCGCCTTTGGCGCCGATACCCTCATCCTTCCGTGCGACGTGACCAAGGACGAGGAAATCGCGAACGTTTTCAAAACCGTGGGTGAAAAGTTCGGCAAGCTGCACCTGCTGTTGCACTCGGTGGCGTTCGCGCCCAAGGCCGCGCTCGAGGGCGAGTTCGTCAATACCAGCCGCGAGGCGTTCCGCGTGGCGCATGATGTGAGCGCGTATTCGCTCGTGGCGCTGGCCCGGGCCGCGGCGCCGCTGATGAGCGATGGCGGCAGCATCGTGGCCATGAGCTATTACGGCGCGGAAAAGGTCGTGCCGCACTACAACGTCATGGGGGTGGCCAAGGCCGCGCTCGAAGCCAGCACGCGCTATCTCGCCTACGATCTCGGCCCGAAGAAAATCCGCGTCAACTGCATCAGCGCCGGCCCGGTCAACACGCTCGCCGCGCGCGGCATTGCCGGTTTCGGCGAAATGCTGAAAGTGTATGAAGCCCGGTCGCCGCTGCGCCGCAACCTCGTGCCGGAGGAACTGGGCGCCACCGGCACCTTCCTTGCCAGCGACGGCGCGGCGGCCATCACCGGCCAGGTGATCTACGTGGACTGCGGCTACCAGATCATGGGCATGTAGCCATCAAAGGTTGAAGGCAGAATGATGAATGAAGAAAGCCCTCATTCCTGCATTCTACATTCTTCCTTCTGCATTGCCCCTATGCTGGTCGGATCATTTCAAAGCGGTCGCGGGTGCGGCAGTACCAGTGCGGTGCCGCCATGCGGCCGATCAGAAACAGTTTGTCGGTGCGAATCCGCTTTTTCTCCGCGTCAAACAATTCATCGCGCAAATGGAGGCGTTTGATCAGGCCAATCACCACCCGATTGCCGCCGATTTGCAGCGTTCCCCATTCGGTGCATTCCAGGTTGACCGGCGATTCCACGATGCGCGGCGGTTTCACCGCGGAGGACGGCGCGGCATGCAGTCCGGCGCGGATTAATTCGTTTTCACCAAACGGCAGTGACGCGGCGCATTGGTTCATCGCTTCGCCAATGGCTTCGTCCACCAGATTCACGACAAATTCATGCGTGGCGCGAACGTTCAGGGCGGTGTCCTTGGGCGTGCCGTTGTCGCGGTCACCGGGCGCGAACGCACAGATGGGCGGATTCGCGCCCAGGAGATTGAAGAAGCTGAACGGCGCGGCGTTCACCCGGCCATCGGCGCTGAGGGTGGTGACGAGCGCAATGGGCCGCGGCGTGACCAGGCTGGCGAGGATGGGATAGGCCCGGTCGGCAAATTCCTTTTCCAGATCGAGTTCCATGCGCGCAGCATGCCATGGTTTGTTGAAATGGCAAATGACGGGGCGGTTCAGGGCCGGATCAGTTTTGCCACAAACGCGCCGTCCACGTGATTCACAAACGGCAGCAGTTCATGTTCGGATTCCGATTTGAAATCAGCGTGGGTGCTTAAAAATTGTTTCACCACCTCGCCGTTTTCCTCCGGCTCCAGGCTGCAGGTGCTGTAAACCAGAACGCCGCCGGGCTTCACTATGAGTGCGGCTTGATGGAGCAGTTCCAGTTGCGCGGTGCGGAGCCGTTCGATTTCCGCCGGCTGGACCCGCCAGCGCAAATCCACTCGCCGGCGCATCACACCGGTGTTCGAGCACGGAGCGTCCACCAGGACACGGTCAAAACCGGTTGATGGTTGAGAGTTGAGAGTTGAGGGAAAAACGGGTTCGACGCAGGTCACTCCCAGTCGTGTGCAATTTTCCCGGACCAGTTTCAGCCGTTCCTCCGAAACATCCTGGGCGACGATGCGGCCCTGGTTGTTCATCAGTTGCGCGATGAACGTCGTCTTGCCTCCGGGTGCGGCGCAAAAATCCAGAACCGTTTCCCCGGGTTGTGGTCCGAGCTTGCCCACGGCCGGCAAGGTGCTGGGATCCTGGACGTAAAACCAGCCGTCGCGAAAACTTGCCAGCGAAGTCAACGGCGGGTGGGATTTCAGTTCAAAGACCAGGTTTTCGAAATCGGTAGGGACGTGCTGCCGCGTGTCCAGGCCGACCGGCAGGTCGGCCCTGCCGAGAAATTCGCGCCGGACAAAATCATATTCGACATTTTCCGCGCGCCAGGTTTCCAGGAGTTTGCCGGCGTCGGTTTTCAAGGTGTTGACCCGGGCGAACGTTTTGGGCGGGGTGTTGTTCCATTCCAACAGGTGGGCCGTCTTTTCGGCGCCCCAGCGTTTCAGCCAGCGGGCGACGAGCCATTCGGGATGCGACCAGCCGAGGGCCGGCTGTGACATTTTTAATCCGCCCAGCAGTTTTTTGGTTTCATCCTGTGCGCGCAGGTAGCCGCGTAAAATGGCGTTGACAAATCCGGCCTGGGTGCCAAAACCGTTTTGTTTGGCCAGTTCAACCGTTTCATGAACGGCGGCATGGTCGGGAATCCGGTCGAGCCAAAAAATCTGGTAGAGGCCGAGCCGCAGCAAGTTTTGCAGGCCGGGCTTTTGTTCGCGCCCATCGGTCTTTTGCGCGATGAGCCAGTCGAGTGCGGCCTGCCAGCGGACGACGCCATACGTGATTTCCTGACAAAGCCCGCGGTCGGCGGACGACAGCGAAGCGCCGGCCAGCGCAGCCTGGAGCAAATCCTCGATAAACTCACCGTCGCCGCGCCGTTGCTGCAAAACCCGCGCCGCGATTTGTCTTGGTTTTTGGCCGCTCACCAACTTTAATAATGCCATACGACTTTTTGGACGCGAGTTTTAAAAGGCTTTTATGAGAGAAGAATTCGAAAAATTGGCGGCGGCGGGAAAGATTGAAGGCCGTCACGTGGAGCCGCTGACCTTGCTGGCGGAAAGCGGATGCTGCATGCACCGCAGCTGGGGCTTCGGCCGCATCAAGACGGTGGACACGGTATTTGCGCGCTTCACCATCGATTTCACCGGCAAGCCGGGACACACGATGGACCTGGGCTTCGCAGCCGAGAGCCTCAAGCCGATTCCCAAGGACCACATCCTGGCGCGCAAGGCCAACGACCTGGAAAACGTGCGCCAGATGGCCGCGCATCACCTGGATTTGATCAAGCTGGTGCTGAACAGCCACGGCGGCAGGGCGACCGCGGACCAGATCCAGCAGGCGCTCGTGCCGGACGTCATCCGCGACGATTGGAAGAAGTGGTGGGAAACCGCCCGGCGCGAAATGAAAAAGGACGGCCATTTCATCGTGCCGCTGAAGAAGACCGAGCCGGTCGTCTTCCAGGCCCAGGAAACGTCGCTGCAAACCCGGCTGATCAACAATTTCCGCGCGGCCAAAGGTTTGAAGGCGCGGGTGGTGGTCGTCAGCGAATTGTCAAAAAGCGCGCCGGACTTGGCCGACAAGCAGGGAGCCGCCGGCGAGGTCATTGCTGCCTTGAACACGGACATCGCGTCGCATCAACGCACGCAGCCGGCGGTGGCGCTGGAGGCCATTTTTGCGCGCGACGAATTGCGCGAAATAGCCGGGCTTCAGCCGGCGCCCGATGAAATCACCGCCGCCCAAATCTGGGCGCAGGACATCAAGTTCGGCCCGGTGATGGAACAGATTCCCGCCGCGAAACATCATCATGCGTTGCAGTCGTTCAAGGCCGCGAATCCCGAGCGCTGGGCGGAAGTGTTGCGCGGTTCGCTGAATTTTGTTACCGCGAAATTGTGCCGCGAATTTGCCCATCTGCTGATTGCGGAGGGCAAGATGGATTTGCTCAAGGAATCGCTCGCCCGGCTGGTCAACCAGCACACGGCGGGCAGCGAACTGTTGCTCTGGCTCGGCCGCGAACGCAACGACGCCTTTGCCGACATTCTGGGCCCCGAGGTTTTCCGC